>WBZP01000314.1_pt2 | contig 65520 bp, 58 predicted proteins | sample 5204301 | NCBI WGS metagenome assembly WBZP01 (sample SAMN12412401, study PRJNA552823) | activated sludge metagenome | isolation source: activated sludge from nitrification reactor of wastewater treatment plant... | place: USA: Pennsylvania | collected 2017 | reverse complement strand
AAGCAGCGCGGCAGGAATCAGCACGGCAGGAGGCAGCACGGCAGGAGGCAGCACGGCAGGAATCAGCCCGGCAGGAATCAGCGCGGCAGGAATCAGCGCGGCAGGAATCAGCACGGCAGGAATCAGCGCGGCAGGAATCAGCACGGCAGGAGGCAGCACGGCAGGAGGCAGCACGGCAGGAGGCAGCACGGCAGGAGGCAGCACGAATGAGGGCCGAGCGCCTGGAGGGCGCACGGCAAGCAGCAACTCAACCCGAGTCTGCGAGGCGTGAAGGGGCACAGCTTGAGGCCGCGCGGGATCAGGACGCAAGGCGGGACGCCGCGCGTCGGGCGATGGGCCGACAACTGGACGAGGAAGCCGCACGCCGTGAAGCGACTCAGGCGGCAACGAGACTGTCACCGTCGTCGAGCACCCTGCGACGGGCCAGGCTCTTTGGGCGCACCGACCCGAACGCCGAACTCATTCGCTACGCAGAAGCCTGGAGCCGGCGAATCCAGTTCAACATGACGTTCGACATGGTGCGCGAGGCGGCGAAGCAGCCCCATAACGATCCCGTGGTGACCGTCGCCATAAGAAGCGACGGCTCGATCGAGTCCGTGACATTTGTCCGCTCCAGCGGTGTGGCCGCCATTGATGATGCGATACGGCGCATCATTCACAGCCAGACCCCGAATCTGCCGTTCCAGCCGGCGCTGGCCCGAGATTTCGACGTGATCGAGATCCGCCGGACTTGGTATTTTGATACGGCTGTAAGGTTGTATTGACGCGCGTTGCCCGGGTCATGGACCGTCGCGCCGAGTAACGATTGATTTGAGCTGCCGGCATCCCAGGGGCTGTTGGCGCGTCGTTCGAAGCGGGCCAAATTGAGGCGTTGCTATGAGGGTCTTGGCAGACGGTGCCGCAGAAAGCCGATTGCCATGAAATGCGGACGCCAATACAAATTCCAGCGGGGAATGAAAAACCCGGCCAAGGCCGGGTCGGGTTTTCGTTCAAGCTGGCGTCGAATCAGGCGGTGACCGGAATCTTGCCGATCTTGATCTGCCATTCCTTCGGTCCGGTGTTGTGTACTGAAGTGCCGGAGGAGTCGACCGCAACCGTCACCGGCATGTTCTCGACATCGAATTCGTAGATGGCTTCCATGCCGAGATCGGCGAAGCCGACGACCTTGGCCGACTTGATGGCCTTGGCCACCAGGTAGGCGGCGCCGCCGACGGCCATCAGGTAGGCCGACTTGTTGTCCTTGATCGCCTCGATGGCGGTCGGGCCACGCTCTGACTTGCCGACCATCGAGATCAGGCCGGTTTTCTCCAGCATCATGCGCGTGAATTTGTCCATACGGGTGGCCGTGGTCGGGCCGGCGGGGCCGACGACTTCGTCGCGTACCGGATCGACCGGGCCGACGTAATAAATGACCCGGTTGGTGAAGTCGACCGGCAACTTCTCGCCCCTGGCCAGCATGTCGGCGATGCGTTTGTGGGCGGCATCGCGGCCGGTCAGCATCTTGCCGTTGAGGAGCAGCTTCTGACCCGGCTTCCAGGCGGCGACTTCTTCCCTGGTCAACGCGTTCAGGTCAACGCGGGTGGCCGCCTTGAAGTCGGGCGTCCAGGTCACGGCCGGCCAGTCTTCCAGCTTCGGCACTTCGAGTTTGGCCGGGCCGGAGCCGTCGAGATGGAAATGGCAGTGGCGTGTGGCGGCGCAGTTTGGCACCAGGGCGACCGGCAGGTTGGCGGCATGACAGGGATAGTCGAGCACCTTGACGTCGAGCACGGTGGTCAGGCCGCCCAGGCCCTGGGCGCCGACGCCCAAGGCGTTGATCTTCTCGTACAGTTCGAGGCGCAGTTCCTCGGCGCGGTTCTTCGGGCCGCGTGCCTTCAGTTCGTGGATGTCGACCGGCGCCATGATCGATTCCTTGGCCAGCAGCATGGCCTTCTCCGGAGTGCCACCGATGCCGATGCCGATGATGCCGGGCGGACACCAGCCGGCGCCCATTTCCGGGATCTTGTGCAGCACCCAATCGACGAGGTCGTCGGACGGGTTGAGCATGGCGAACTTGGCCTTGGCTTCCGAGCCGCCGCCCTTGGCCGCGCAAATGACCTCGACGTGATGGCCGGGAACGATCTCGAAATGGACGACAGCCGGGGTGTTGTCCTTGGTGTTCTTGCGGGCGCCGGCCGGATCGGCCAGTACCGAGGCGCGCAGCGGATTGTCCGGGTTGGCGTAGGCGCGACGGACGCCTTCGTCGATCATCTGCTGGATGCTCATCGTCGCATCCGGCCAGGTGACCTGCATGCCGACCTTGATGAAAACCATCCCGATACCGGTGTCCTGGCAGATCGGGCGATGGCCTTCGGCGGCCATGCGCGAATTGGTCAGGATCTGGGCGATGGCGTCCTTGGCGGCAGGAGATTCCTCGCGGTCATAGGCTTCGCCCAGCGCCTTGATGTAGTCCAGCGGGTGGTAGTAGCTGATGTACTGGAAGGCATCGGCGACGGACTGGATCAGGTCTTCCTGTTTGATGGCGGTCATGCGCAACTCCGGGTCAGTGGTTTTTCTGGTGTTGAAGGGCGAGGGTCTGGGTCATGGTCTTGTCGACAATCGCCATGGCCAGGGCGGAAATCAGGAACACGACATGAATGATGACCTGCCACTTGATCGTGTGCTCGGACAGGTTGTCGGCATTGATGAAGGTCTTCAGCAGATGGATCGACGAGATGCCGATGATCGCCGTCGACAACTTGATCTTGAGCACACCGGCGTTGACGTGCGACAGCCATTCCGGCTGGTCGGGGTGGTCTTGGAGATCGAGGCGCGAAACAAAGGTTTCGTAGCCGCCGACGATGACCATGAGCAGCAGGTTGGCGATCATGACGACGTCGATCAGGCCGAGGACGGCGAGCATGATGTCGGTTTCGCTGATCTTGGAGGTACTCAGGGCGTTGTGGGCAAGGTGGGAGAGTTCCACCATGAACAGCCAGCAATAGACCACCTGGGCGAGGATCAGTCCAAGATAGAGCGGTGCCTGGATCCAGCGGCTGGCGAAGATGAACGTTTCGAGGAATTTGACTAGCGAATTCATGGCTTGAGCAGCAGTATGAAAGGTGCGAATTTTACCATGGCGCGCTGGCATGGCGCGGCGCCCGCTTCGGGCGGCGGTGATTTGCTGCGGCGCAGCGTGATTTCGTAAGGGCTTTGTAAGATTATCTGCGTCTAATCCTGCGCAGCACTGGCGAGAGGAGTGGGTTGTTTTCCAGTTTGCGTGGCTTTAGGTGTCCCGGGTGACAACCCGAGGCCGGTTCGGTTGTTCCAGTATGGATGCGAAGTACCTCAGAGGAGAGAATATGTCTAGTGAATCCGTGAAACTGATTTATCCGTCTGACGAATCCGTCAGGAATGCGACGATTTCCGGGATGGACGCCTACAAGGCGCTGTGTGCCGAAGCCGAAACCGACTATGAAGGTTTCTGGGCTAGGCACGCACGGGAACTGGTCAGCTGGAAGGAGCCGTTTACCCAGGTCCTCGATGAGTCCGACGCTCCGTTCTTCAAATGGTTTGCCGACGGCAAGCTCAATGTGTCCTATAACTGCCTCGATCGCAACGTCGAGGGCGGTCTGGGCGACAAGGTCGCCATCGTTTTCGAAGCCGACAACGGCGACGTCACCAAGATTACCTACAAGGATCTGCTGGCCAAGGTGTGCAAGATGGCCAACCTGCTCAAGTCCAAGGGTGTCAAGAAGGGCGATCGTGTCGTCATCTATATGCCGATGACCATCGAAGGGGTTGTTGCCATGCAGGCTTGCGCCCGCATCGGCGCCATCCACTCGGTCGTCTTCGGCGGCTTTTCCGCCCAGTCGCTGCGCGATCGCATGAACGATGCCGGCGCCGTCATGCTGCTAACTTCCGACGGTCAGTTCCGCGGCGGCAAGACCATCTCCCTGAAATCGATCGCCGATGAGGCGTTTGATCTGGGTGGCTGCGAATGCGTCAAGAATGTCATCGTCTTCCAGCGCACCGGCGGCGATTGCAACATGGTTGCCGGTCGCGACGAGTGGCTGCACGACCTGCTGCCCGATCAGCCGGATACCTGTGAACCGGAATGGGTCGGTGCCGAGCATCCGCTGTTCCTGCTCTATACCTCCGGTTCCACCGGCAAGCCCAAGGGTGTCCAGCACTCGACCGGCGGCTACCTGCTGCACGCGATCATGACGATGAAGTGGACCTTCGACATCAAGCCGCAGGACACTTTCTGGTGCACCGCCGACATCGGCTGGGTGACGGGTCACACCTACATCGCCTATGGTCCGCTGGCCTGCGGCGCCACCGAAATCGTCTTCGAGGGCGTGCCGACCTACCCGGATGCCGGCCGTTTCTGGAAGGTGATTCAGGACCGCAAGGTCAATATCTTCTACACCGCACCGACGGCGATCCGTTCGCTGATCAAGGCCTGCGACTCGAATGCCGCAGTGCATCCCAAGAGCTATGACCTGTCTTCGCTGCGCATCCTGGGCACCGTCGGCGAGCCGATCAACCCGGCTGCCTGGCAGTGGTATTACGACAATGTCGGTGGCGGTCGCTGCCCGATCGTCGATACCTTCTGGCAGACCGAGACCGGCGGTCACATGATCACCCCGCTGCCGGGTGCCACCCCGCTGGTGCCGGGTTCCTGCACGCTGCCGTTCCCCGGCATCATGGCGGCCGTGGTCGATGAAACCGGTGCCGACGTGCCCTTGGGTCAGGGCGGCATCCTTGTTGTCAAGCGTCCGTGGCCGGCAATGATTCGCACCATCTGGGGCGACCCGGACCGCTATCAGAAGAGCTACTACCCGGCTGATTTTCAGGGCAAGTACTACCTGGCTGGCGACGGGGCCATCCGCGATGTCAATACCGGTTACTTCACCATCACGGGCCGTATCGACGATGTGCTGAACATTTCCGGACACCGCATGGGAACCATGGAAATCGAATCGGCGCTGGTCGCCAACCCGATCGTTGCCGAGGCGGCCGTAGTCGGCCGCCCCGACGACCTGACCGGTGAAGCCATTGTCGCCTTCGTGGTGCTCAAGGGTCAGCGCCCGACCGGCGAGGATGCCAAGCGGATCGTCAAGGACTTGCAGAACTGGGTGGGCAAGGAGATCGGTCCGATTGCCAAGCCGAAGGACATCCGTTTCGGCGACAACCTGCCGAAGACCCGTTCGGGCAAGATCATGCGGCGTCTGCTGCGTGGCCTGGCCAGGGGCGAAACCGCAGCGCAAGACACCTCCACGCTGGAAAACCCGGCGATCTTGGAGCAGTTGAAGGGTTAAGGGCTGTCCGGGTTTTGGCGATCCCAAAGCCCGGAGATGCCGGAACAGCACAAGAAACGCTGATTCCGGATCGCTTCGGGAAGGTGGCGGGCTTGCCAGGTCGCCCTCCAACGAACAATGGCAGGGAGGAGACAATGGTCGCCTGTCAGGTGACCTCCGGTCTGGTCGTTTCGGACTGCATGCCATCAACGGCCGGCACACTTGGCGTGCCGGCCGTTTTCTTTTGGAGCGGTAGCGCATGAAGCGTCTGAATCCGTTGCGGCAGCGCCTGGCGGCGCTCGGCCTCCTGGCCATCCCCCTGCTGACATTCCCCCTGCTTGGATTGCCGACAGGCGACTGGAACGGAATTCCCGCCAGCTTTCTCTATCTGTTCGGGGTCTGGGCGGGGATCATCTTGCTGGCGGCCGGTGCTGCCGAGCGGCGAGGCGAGTAGGTGCTGTCCGCCGGTCTGATCTTGCTGCTGTCGGCGGCCTACCTCGCGCTGCTGTTCGCGGTCGCGCGTTTCGGCGATGCCCGGGCCGATGCCGGCAGGTCGATCATTACCCCCAACGTCTATGCGCTCTCGCTGGCGGTCTATTGCACGTCGTGGACCTTCTACGGCAGTGTCGGCCGCGCCACCTCCGGCGGGCTGTCGTTCCTGACCATCTATATCGGGCCGACGCTGATGCTGCTGTTCGGCGGCGTCATCGTCAAGATGATTCGTATCAGCAAGACACAGCGGATTACCTCGATCGCCGATTTCATCGCGTCGCGCTACGGCAAGAGCCAGTTGCTGGCCGGACTGGTAACCGTGATCGCGGTGATCGGTGTGGTTCCCTACATTGCCCTCCAGTTGAAGGCCGTGTCGGCCAGCCTCGACGTTCTCCTGCACACTTCTGGAGGTCACCTGCTGCCGGCGCCGATGCTCGACTCGACCCTGGTGATAGCCGCGCTGCTGGCGCTGTTCACGATTCTTTTCGGGACCCGCCATCTCGACGCCACCGAGCGTCACGAAGGGATGGTGGCGGCGATCGCCTTCGAGTCGGTGGTCAAGCTGGCGGCGTTTCTGGCGGTCGGCCTGTTCGTCACTTACGGCATGTTCGGCGGGCTTTCCGACCTGTTTCAGCGGGCGGCGGCAGTTCCCGAACTGGCGCGGCTGCTGCAACTGGATTCGAGGCGGGCCGGGACGTGGACCGCGCTGATCCTGGTTTCCGGCCTCGCCATCATCTTTCTGCCGCGTCAGTTCCAGATCATCGTCGTCGAGAACGTCGATGAATCGCACCTGCGGCGGGCGGTCTGGCTGTTTCCGCTCTATCTCGTGCTGATCAACATTTTTGTGTTGCCGCTGGCGCTTGGTGGTCTGTTGCACTTTCCGGGTCAGAACGTCAACCCCGATACCTACGTCCTGACTTTGCCGCTGGCGCGCGGCGCCGAGGTGCTGGCGCTACTGGTTTTCATTGGGGGGCTGTCGGCGGCGACCGGCATGGTGATCGTCGAAACCATTGCCCTGTCGACCATGGTTTGCAACGATCTGGTCATGCCCTGGTTACTGCGCACCCGCTTGCTCGGTGTCGGCGAAACCGGCGATCTGTCGGGCATCCTGATCGGTATCCGGCGCGCTGCTATCGTTGTGATCCTGCTTCTCGGCTACATCTATTTCCGGGCCGCCGGAGAAGCCTACGCGCTGGTCGGCATCGGGTTGATCTCATTTTCCGCCGTCGCGCAGTTCGCCCCGGTGGTGTTCGGCGGCATGTACTGGAAACAGGGCCGGCGCACCGGCGCTGTGGCGGGTTTGCTCGGCGGTTTTGCCGTCTGGTTCTACACCTTACTGCTGCCTTCCTTCGCCAAGTCTGGCTGGATCGACACGGGATTCATCGAGCATGGGCTGTGGGGCGTTGAGGCGCTCAAGGCGCAGGCGCTGTTCGGCCTCACCGGGCTTGACGAGATTTCGCACAGCTTGTGGTGGAGTCTGCTGGTCAATTCCGGCCTCTATCTTCTGGTTTCGCTGTATTCCCGGCCAGATGCGCTTGAAGCCAGGCAGGCGGAGACGTTCGTCGATGTTTTCCGGCGCGGCGCGCGGGCGAGCGATGCGCGACTGTGGCGGGGTAGCGCTTCGGTCGATGATCTGGTTGGCCTGCTCGAACGTTTTCTCGGTCCGCGCCGGGCCCGCAAGCGGCTGTCGACCTTTGCCGTGGCGCAGGGTGTCAGCAACTGGAGGAGTTTGCCCGCCGATGCCGACTTTGTCCGTTTCGCTGAGGCACAGCTTTCCGGCGCGATCGGGTCGGCCAGCGCCCGCGTGATGGTCGCCTCGGTGGTGCGTGAGGAAAGCCTTGGGCTGGAAGAGGTCCTCGACATTCTCGACGAAGCGACGCAGGTGCGTGCCTATAGCCATGAGCTCGAAGCCAAGCAGCGCGAACTCGAGACGGCGACGACAGACCTGCGCGAGGCCAACCAACGCCTGCGCGAACTCGATCGCATGAAGGATGACTTCATTTCGACCGTGACGCATGAATTGCGCACACCGCTGACTTCGATACGGGCGCTCTCGGAAATGCTGCATGAAGACCCGAAGCTGGAACTGGCCAGCCGGACCCGCTTTCTCGGCATCATCGTCAGCGAGACGGAACGGCTGACGCGCCTGATAAACCAGATTCTCGACATGGCCAAGCTCGAATCGGGCCGCGCCGAATGGACGACCAGCGCGGTCGATTTCGGCGAGGTGGCCCGTGAAACGATGGAGTCCCTCGGTCAGCTCTTCCGCGACAAGGGAGTGACGCTGAAAGGCGATATTCCGCCGCACGGTCCGGTGGTGCTGGCGGACCGCGACCGACTGACCCAGGTCCTGATCAACCTGCTGTCGAACGCAGTCAAATTCGTGCCGCCCGGAAGTGGCCGGGTGCGGGTCAGGGTGACCGCAGATGAGCGTAACATGCGCGTCGAGGTGGCCGACAACGGGCCGGGTCTGACTCCGGAAGAGCGCTCCGTCATCTTCGAGAAATTTCGCCAGGGGGGCAACACCATGACCGACAAGCCGCAAGGGACCGGACTCGGTCTGCCGATCAGCCGGCAGATTGTCGAATACTTTGGTGGTAATCTCTGGGTTGAAAGCCGGCCCGGAGCCGGTGCAAAGTTCATATTCACGGTACCGTTGCCGGAAGCAGAAGAGGGAGACGCAAGGCATGACCAAGAAGATTCTCATCGTTGACGACGAACCAAACATCGTTATTTCGCTTGAGTTCCTGATGAAGAAAGAGGGTTTTGAGGTGGCTGTCGCCAATGACGGTGATGAGGCGCTGGCCATGGTTGGCAGCTTCAATCCCGACCTGTTGCTGCTCGACGTCATGATGCCCAAGAAGTCCGGCTACGAGGTCTGCGAGGCATTGCGCGCCGACCCTGCCAACGCGGGTCTGCATGTCGTCATGCTGACCGCCAAGGGGCGCGATACCGAAATGGCCAAGGGCCTGGCGATCGGCGCCGATGCCTATGTCACCAAGCCGTTCTCGACCAAGGAACTGGTGGAGAAGGTCAAGTCGATTCTGGCTGCCTGACCGGTCATGAACTGTTGCGGTCGACCGCCGTGGCAGCTTGAAATTCACTCCGGAAGTTCGTCATGAAGGCAAGATATCGATTCGTGCTGGCAATGATCGTGCTTGGTCTGCTGATGACCGGGCCGTTCATGGTCACCTTGCTCCTGGTCTGGCTGAGCATGAGCGAGACTGAGCACGCCGAAATGATCCGCTTGCTTATTTCCCACCTGCCGCTCGGCGTGATCATGACGGTGTTTGGCTTTGCGATAGGCGTTCTGGTTCTGAGCAAGTTGTTCAGCCAGTACGTCAACGGCCTGATGCGCATGTCTGAAACCCTGCGCCTGATGCTTGGCGCCAACCGCAATTTCCGCGTCCAGGTCGAAGGCCCGCCCGAAGTCCAGCACCTTGCCAGCGCGGCAAACGATCTGGCGCAGCAGCGCGATGCCTTGCTCGACGACGTCAGCACGCAGATAGCCGCAGCCAAGGCTTCGGTCGAGGAGGAGAAGAACCGGCTAGCCGCCTTGATGTCCGAACTCGCCCAGGCTGTCGTCGTTTGCAACCTCGATGGGCGTATCCTTCTCTATAACAACCGGGCCCGCCTGCAATTCAAGGCGTTGGCACAGGGACCGACTTCGGTGTCCGGTGGGGCGCTGATCGGCCTTGGCCGCTCGATATTTTCGATCCTGGAAAGGAATCAGGTGCAGCATGCCGAGGATGTCATTCGCCAGCGCCTCGCAAATGGCAAAGCGGCGATATCCAACTTCATCACCACGCTGCGCGGCGGCCAGTTGCTGCGCGTCCAGATGGTTCCCGTTCTCGCAGGCACCGCCGCACGTGGCGACGGACTGTCCGGCTACGTGCTGACGATCGAGAACATCACGCGCAATGTCGAAGACGAAGCGCGCCGCGATCAGGTGCTGAATTCGATGACCGAGGGCAGTCGGGCGGCGCTTGGCAACATTCGCGCCGCGGTAACCAACCTGATCGACTATCCGGACATGGAGGCGGGACTGCGCGAGCGCTTCGTTGGCATCGTCGGCGACGAGGTTGCGCGCATGAGCGAACGTCTCGATCTGACCATGATCGAGTTTGCCGACTCGATCAAGATGCGCTGGCCGCTGGAGGATATTCTTGGTGTCGAACTGATTACGGCCGCCCAGCGCCGTATCGAGGACAAGCTGAGCCTGCCGACCAAGACCGAAGAACTGGACGATGGCCTGTGGGTCAAGGCCGAAAGTTTTTCGCTGGTGTTTGCACTGCTCTTTCTCGCTGCGCGTCTGCAGGAACATTACTCGCCGCGCGAGTTGCGCTTCCGCTTGACCCGTGCCGGGAAACTGGCCTACCTTGACCTGATCTGGGCAGGTCCGGCCATTTCGGCTGAGACTTTCTATACCTGGGAACTGGAAGCGATGCAGGTGGCGGATGAGAAGTCGCCGTTGTCCCTGCGTGATGTTGTTGAACGGCACGGTGGCGAGATCTGGTATCAGCGCGAGAAGGCGGCTCATCGTGCTTTCTTCCGCTTCGTGCTGCCGGTGGCGACGCCGGAAATCGCGCAGGATCAGGAAGAAAACCGGCGCGGTGCCGGGCGCCCGGAGTACTACGATTTCGATCTCTTCAGTTACGAAGCAGACTCCGTCGACCTCGACCGCAAGTTGAGCGAGCTGACTTATACCGTCTTCGATACCGAAACCACCGGTCTGGAACCGTCGGCCGGCGACGAGATTATCCAGATCGGCGCGGCACGCATCGTGAACAATCGGCTGCTGCGCCAGGAGGTATTCGATCAACTGGTCAACCCCGAGCGGCCGCTCAAGCCAGAATCGGTCCAGATTCACGGCATTACCGAGGACATGCTGCGCGGCAAGCCGAACATTGACGTCGTCCTGCCCGCCTTCCATGAATTCTGTGCAGATACCGTGCTGATCGCCCACAATGCCGCTTTCGACATGCGTTTCCTGCAACTCAAGGAGGCACGGACCGGCGTCCGCTTTGCGCAGCCGGTCCTCGACACGCTGTTGCTGTCGGCGGTGGTCCATCCGCATCAGGAGTCGCACAAACTGGATGACATTCTGGATCGCCTCGGGATCGATATCGATAGCCGTCACAACGCGCTGGATGACGCGCTGGTAACCGCCGAGGTCTTCCTCAAGCTTGTGCCGCTGCTGGCGGAGAAGGAGATCGTCACGGTGCGCCAGGCGCTTGAGGTCTCTTCCAAGACCTATTTCGCCCGCGTGAAATACTGAGATGCCCTGGTCTCTGGAAAATGTTTTGCCTTGTCGCCAGCAACTTGAACTGGAGAGCCGGCTGAATGCACTCGCCGTGCTCGATGAGGCGTCCGGCCTCGCCCGGGAGATTGACGATTTTCTGCGTGGCCTTGCCGCCCGCGATCTGAGCGGCAGACTCATGACGCGACTGATCTCGGCCTTCAACGACCGCTTGACGATCCGCATCATCGAACTTACGGCACGCCGCCACCGCATGCCGAGGGTTTCCTGGTGCTGGCTGGCACTCGGCTCCGAAGGGCGGCACGAGCAGACCTTCGTCTCCGATCAGGACAATGGGCTGGTATTCAGCGCCACCAACCGGGAGGAGGCAGACGCCCTGCGTGAGCTATTTCTGCCGTTTGCGCAGGACGTCAATCGGCGGCTGGCCGAGTGCGGGTTCACGTTGTGCAAAGGAGGAATCATGGCCGGCAATCCGGCGTGGTGTCTGTCGCTCGATGAGTGGCGACGGCGTTTCTACGAATGGGTGCGCCGTCCCGAACCGGAAGCCCTGCTCAATGCCACGATCTTTTTCGACCTGAGCGCCCTGTATGGTGACTTCAATCTCGGCGAGGAACTGCGCAGTCTGATTCTCGCCCTGACGGCAGACACGCCGGCTTTTCTGCACCTAATGGCGGTCAATGCGCTGCAAGCGCCGGTGCCACTGAATTTCCGCGGCGAGGTTGTGGCGGAAGATGCAGGACGAGGCGATCAGGTCGATCTCAAGAAGTTCGGTAGTCGCATCTTTGTCGATGCGGCGCGGATCTTGGCACTGTCCAGTGGAATCCGCGCGGTGAATACCAGCGCGCGCCTGCTTGAGGCAGGTCCGGTGATTGGGATGCACGGCGACGACATTGTCGCGGTCGACGCGGCTTTTTCGCATGTCTTGCGCTTGCGCTTGCGCCAGCAGGTCGCTGACGGACCGGCGGCGGAAACCGGAACCGGCGTCGCCTTGGCCAATCTGAATGAGGTGGACCTGGCGATTCTGAGGGTCGCGCTGCGGCAAGCCAGGCGACTCCAGCAGCGCCTACAATTGAATTATCGTCTTTGAACAGGAAAGAGATTGTTGTGAGCCACAAGGAAAAGGTTATCGGGCAGGTAGAAGTGGATCTGCGGCAGCAGGGAAGTCGGCGTGTCGCCGGGAGTACCCAGAAATTCCTCAAACACTATGCACCCTTCGACAAGATGAAGGGCGATGCCCTGCACCTGCTTGCGGAAAAGGCGCAACTGGCTTTCTACGCCGCCGGCAGCGAGATCGTTGGCCCCGATTCTGGTGCTGTCAGTTTTTTTTACGTGATCGAGAGCGGCAAGGTACAGGCCCGCCAGGCCGGCGAGGTGACGGTTACCGAGTATTCGGTGCTCTACCTGGGACCGGGCGAGAGCTTCCCGATCGGGGCGGCGACGTCGGGGAGACCGACGACGAACACCTATACGGCAGTCGAGGACACTTTCTGCTACCAGTTGCCGATCCAGGACTTGCTGAAGCTGATGGCACTCAGTCCGGAATTCAACCTTTTTTGCACACAATACATTGCCAGTCTGCTGCAGCAGTCGCGTCAGCAATTGCAGCAGCAGTTTGCCCAGCACGCCAGCGAACAGCAAACGCTTAATTCGCCATTGACCAAGATCGGCTCGCGTTCTCCTATCTCGGTGATCCCGGAAACGCCGCTGCGGACGGCGCTGGAGGGCATGTCCAGGGCCGGCGTCGGTTCGCTGATCATCGCCGGCACCGACCACAAGCCGGTCGGAATTTTCACCCGGTCCGATCTCCTCGATCGTGTCTTTCTGGTCGATTTGCCGGGCACGGCGCCGATCAGCCAGGCGATGTCGCCGAACCCGTTCATTCTGGAAGAGCATGCGACCGCCTACGACGCGATGCTGGCGATGGCGACCCACGGTATCAGGCATGTGCTGGTTGCCGATGCCGAAGGCAGGTTGTCCGGGGTCGTTTCCGAGCGTGACCTGTTTGCCCTCCATCGCGTCGGCTTGCGCCAGATCCGCCGTGCCATCGAATCGGCGGCGGATGTCGAGTCGCTGCAGCGCTCGGCGTCGGATGTCCGCCAGTTATCGTTCAACATGTTGGCCCAGGGTATCGGCGCCGAGCAGTTGACCCAGTTCATCTCGGCTCTCAACGATGCACTGACGCGCCGTGTGCTCGAACTCAATCTCCATAATCATCATTTCGATGGTGTCGAATGGGCCTGGCTGGCGTTCGGTTCGGAAGGACGCGACGAGCAGACATTCAGCACCGACCAGGACAACGGGATCGTCTTCACCTGTCTCGATGCTGCCGAGGTCAAGCCGCTGCGCAAGCGTTTCCTGGCTTTCGCGCTCGACGTCAACAAGGATCTCGACCGCTGCGGGTTTCCGTTGTGCAAGGGCAACATCATGGCCAGCAATCCACAGTGGTGTCTGACCCTCGACGAATGGAAGAATCAGTTCAGCAAGTGGGTGCGCTCACCCGAGCCCGATGCCCTGCTCAATGCGTCGATATTCTTCGACTTCCGCGTGTTGTTCGGCAATGCCGAACTGGCGGAGCAAATGCGTCGCTATCTGCTCGCGGCGACCGGAGGAAATTCGTTGTTCCTGCAGGCGATGGCGAGGAATGCCCTGAGCGTGGCGCCGCCGCTGGGCACGCTCCGTGATTTTGTCACCGATCTCGAGCCGGAGCATCCGGGCAAGATCGATCTCAAGAAGTATGGTTCGCGGATTTTTGTCGATGTCGCCCGAATCTATGCGCTGGCCACCGGCGTCCATAACACCAACTCGGTACAGCGTCTGCGCCTCGCGTCGAAGCGACTGGCGATACGTGACGAGGAGGTTAACGCGGTGCTCGAAGGGCTGGATTTCATCCAGTTGTTGCGCCTGCGTCACCAGTACCTCGAGGACAAGCCTGGTGTCCAGGGCGACAACCTGATCGATCCCAACGACCTCAACGAACTCGAGCGCAGGGTGCTCAAGGAATCCTTCCGTCAAGCGCGCAAACTGCAGACTCGCCTCAAGCTCGATTATCAGGTGCATTGATGGCATTCAAACTCAGTAAACTCCTGGGCAAGGGCGGAGCAAGGTCACTGTCGAAGCTGCCCAGCGACGTACGCCAGGCCCTTCTGGAATGGCGCGCCAGCAAGGTGCCGGAACTCGACGAGTGGCATTACCATGTGCGCTACGTGGTCGTCGAGATCGGAACCTCTGGACCACGCGCGCCAGACGACACGCTGCTCGGCATTTCGGCCGTTGGCGTACAGGGCGGCTCGATCATGCCGGCGGACGCCTTCTCCTTTGATCTGGCCGCCGGAGATGTCGAGGGTGACGCGGTCGACCGCCAATTGATGGCATTTCTTGCTTATTCGGCGAAGGCGCCACTGGTGGCATTCCACAGTCCATCCGTCAGCAGCTTTCTGAAACCTGCCTTTCGTAATCGCCTGGGGCTCGATTTCGAGCCGCAGTGGGTAGACCTCGCCTGGCTGCTGCCGTCGCTTTACAGCGACAAGTCTGCAGCGTTGTTGCCGCTGGATGACTGGCTCGAGCGGCTGGGCATTCAGGGTCAGGGTAGCGGACGCCGCGACGCGATGACGAACGCGCTGGTTCTGGCACGCATCTTCCAGATGGTGCTGGTACGCGCCATTGACAAGGAAATCCTCACGGCCGAAGATCTGATCGAGGAGTCGCGAGCGACGGTTTTTCTGCGTCGCACTCATTAAGGAGCGGTGATGCTGGCCTCGCTGACCAGGCTTCAGCGTTACTACCTACTGTACACCGGCGGCTTCCTGGTGTTCGTGGGCGTGCTCGCCGTGCTCGAGCAGCACGGCATGCCGGCGCGCTGGATCGGCTATTCCTTTGTATTCCTCACGATCTCGATGTATGCCGTGATCGGGATCATGAGCCGGACCGCCGATGTTTCGGAATTCTACGTTGCCGGGCGCCGGGTGCCGGCAGTCTTCAACGGTATGGCGACCGGTGCCGATTGGGTGAGTGCTGCATCGTTTGTCGGTCTGGCGGGCACGCTCTATCTTTCGGGGTACCAGGGCCTGGCCTTCGTGCTGGGATGGACCGGCGGCTTCGTCCTGGTCGCGCTCTTGCTGGCGCCCTACTTGCGGCGTTTTGGGGAATTCACGATCCCCGATTTTCTGGGTGCCCGATATGGAGGCAACGCCATACGACTGGTCGCCGTTGGTGCCGTGGTTCTCACCTCGTTCGTCTACGTCGTGGCGCAGGTCTATGGCGTCGGGGTCATCACAAGCCGGTTTGTCAACTTGCAATTCGAAGTGGGAATCTTCGTCGGCCTCGCCGGCATCCTCGTTTGCTCCTTTCTCGGTGGGATGCGGGCGGTAACCTGGACTCAGGTTGCCCAGTACGTCATCCTCATCGTTGCCTATTTGACTCCAGTAGCAATGTTGTCATGGTCGGTTACCGGCGTTCCCGTCCCGCAGGTGGTCTACGGCATGGTGTTGCAACAGGTGCAGCAGAGGGAGGACAAGCTGTTCGACAGCCCGGCCGAACTCGAAGTCCGCCGCCTCTATCGCGAGCGGGCCAAAGAGTACGAACAGAAGATGATGGATTTGCCGGATTCACTGTCCGGCGAACGCGAGCGTCTGTCGTCGGCGATCAACGCGCTCAAGGCCGGTGACGGCCAGACGAAGGAACTTGTGGCGCTGGAAAGGCAGCGCCGGGATCTGCCGCAGGATGAAGGTCAGGCGCGGCTGCGCTGGGAAGCTGCCAGGGTTGCCGCCGCCGAGGCCTCCGTCGCGCCGATTCATCATGCTGCCGCATTTCCGGTCGATGAAGTGGATGGCACGTGGTCGCAGCGCATCAACTTTCTGGCGCTGGTCTTCTGCCTGACGGTAGGAACGGCCGCGATGCCGCACCTGCTGGTGCGCTATTACACGACGCCCAGCGTACGCGAAGCGCGGGAGTCGGTCTTCTGGTCGCTACTGTTCATTCTGGCGCTCTACATGACAGCGCCAGCCTATGCCGTCTTCGTCAAGCACGAGGTCCTTACCCACCTCGTAGGCATCCCGATCGCCGATTTGCCGGGCTGGGTGGTGGCGTGGGGCAGGGTCGGTCTGGTCAGCTATGAGGACATCAACCGCGACGGTATCCTGCAACTGGCCGAACTGACGCTCAATCCCGACGTGATCGTGCTGGCGACGCCGGAGATCGCCGGAATGCCCTATGTGGTCTCGGGACTGGTTGCCGCCGGCGGCCTGGCCGCCGCTCTGTCTGCTGCTGATGCATTGCTGCTGACGCTCAGCAGTTCCCTGTCGCATGACGCCTACTACCGGGTTTTCCGCCCTGCTACGTCGACCCAGCTGCGCCTCGTGATTTCCAAGTTGCTCTTGCTGATCATTGCTGTTCTGGCGGCCGCCGTCGCATCCCAGAAGCCCGGCACCATCCTGTCCATGGTCGCCTGGGCTTTCTCGATTGCCGGGTCAGCCTTCTTTCCGGCGCTGGTGCTCGGCATTTTCTGGCGCCGGGCGACGCGGGCCGGCGCCTTGGCGGGCATGATCGTGGGGTTGTCCGTCGCTGTTTATTACATCCTGCGCATCGAATTCGATGGACTGACCTGGTTGGGGATGAGCGGTCTGCGCATGCAGCCATGGTTCCAGATCAAGTCTACCGCGGCGGGCATCTTCGGCGTTGCCGCCGGTTTCGCCGCCATTGTCACCGTCAGCCTGTGTACGAAAACCCCGGAGAAGGAAGTGGAGCATTTTCTCGATGCCATCCGCCGTGGCTCGCCGGCCAAGGATTCCCGATGGTGAGCAACCGTTACTGGCTGAGAACCCGGCGCTTGACCTTCAGGCTGCTTTTCGTCTGGGTGATCTTCACGTTTGTCCTGAACTGGTTTGCGGCGGAACTGAACGGCTTCAGCCTGTTCGGATTCCCGCTCGGATTCTACATGGCGGCACAGGGGACCCTGGTCATCTATCTCGTCATCATCGGGTTTTACAACCGGCGCATGCGCCAGCTGGAATCGGAACTCGGCATCGATGAGTAGTAGGGGGTAGTCGTGCCGGATTTTCTGATCAGCGCGCTGCGTGCCATTGTCGAGATGCTCGGTCTCTGCCTGATCGGGCAGGGAGTGCTCTACCTGCTGACAGGAAGCCGGCGGCAGCAGAATGCGATCTACCGGTTTTTCGACCTCCTTACCCGTCCACCGCGACAGTTCGTGGCATTGTTCCTCCTGCGCAGCGTGTCGGGATTACTGGTTGGCCTGCTGTCGTTTGTCCTTCTCTTCACGCTCTGGATCGGACTCGCATGGCTGCGGAAGTCATTTTGACGAAGCGCGCCCCTCTGCTACAATGCCGGACTCCCGGAGAGGTGGATGAGCGGTTTAAGTCGCACGCCTGGAAAGCGTGTTTAGGGTAATACCCTAACGCGGGTTCGAATCCCGCCCTCTCCGCCAGAAGCATCACAGAAGAGCGCCTTTCGGGGCGTTTTATTGTTTTGAATGCTGTCTTGTGGGGGGTGGCGAACCAGGGCTACACGTGGGATTGGGCCGGGCATCAGCCAGTCTGAACCATTTGACTGGATCTCCCGCTGGTCGGAAGATTGCTTCCGGCGAACGGGTGGCGCGAGCTGCCGCTTCCGCCATGATTCGCAGAGCCCTGATTTCGAATCGGGGCTTTTTGTTTTGCGTCACCGGCGCTGCCGGCGACGGTATCCTTCTTGGATGCAGTGGCCGAGGTAATGAATTTTGAACACTAAAGTGCCGACCATCGGCTTCGTCTCGCTGGGTTGCCCGAAGGCCACCGTCGATTCCGAACACATACTGACCAAGCTCCGCGCCGAAGGCTACATGGTGTCGTCGAGCCATGACGACGCCGATCTGGTCATTGTCAATACTTGCGGTTTCATCGATGCGGCGGTCGAGGAGTCGCTCGACGCCATCGGCGAGGCATTGAACGAGAACGGGCGCGTCATCGTCACCGGTTGCCTTGGCGCCAAGGGCGACATTGTCAGGAACACGCACCCGTCGGTGCTGGCGGTGACTGGCCCGCATGCCGCCGACGAGGTCATGGGCATCGTCCATCAGCACCTGCCGCAGCCGCACGATCCGTTCGCGTCGTTGATCCCCGAGCAGGGCGTGCGCCTGACGCCGGACCATTTCGCCTACCTGAAGATTTCCGAAGGCTGCAACCACAGTTGCACCTTCTGCATTATCCCGTCGCTGCGCGGCCCGCTGGTTTCGCGTCCGGTGGGTGACGTGCTGGCCGAGGCCGAGAGCCTGGCGCGCGCCGGCGTCAAGGAAATCCTGGTTATTTCGCAGGACACCAGTGCCTATGGGGTCGACCTTAAATACCGCACCGGCTTTTGGGGCGGGCGTCCGGTGAAGACGCGGCTCAAGGAACTGTGCGACGCGCTGGCGCAGTTCGGCATCTGGGTCCGTCTGCACTACGTCTATCCCTATCCGTCGGTCGATGACATCATTCCGCTGATGGCCGAGGGCAAGATCCTGCCTTACCTCGATGTGCCGTTCCAGCACGCCAGCCCGCGCATCCTCAAGGCGATGAAGCGCCCGGCCTCGGCCGAGAATACGCTGGAGCGCATCGCCAAATGGCGCGACATCTGCCCGGAGATCGTCATCCGTTCAACCTTCATCACTGGCTTCCCAGGTGAAACGGAAGAGGATTTCGACCAGTTGATCCAGTTCCTCGAGGACGCCAGGCTCGATCGTGTCGGCGCCTTCGCCTACTCTCCGGTCGAGGGTGCGACGGCCAACGAGATTCCCGGCCTGCCGCCCGAGAACGTGCGCGAGGACCGCCGCCGCTGGCTGATGCAGGTGCAGGAGGACATCTCCGCCGACAAGCTGGCCGAGCGCATCGACAGCATCATCGAGGTGCTGGTCGACGAGGTCGACGAGGAGGGCACCATCGCCCGCTCCAAGGCCGATGCACCGGAGATCGACGGGCTCGTCTATGTCGACGGCTTCTTCGCTGCCGAGCCCGGCGACTTTATCAAGGTCAAGGTTGTCGACGCCGATCACCACGACCTCTACGCCGCACCGGTGGCGCGGGGCTGACCGTCTTGGGCAAGCCCTGCATCGCCATTGCGCTCGGCTCCGGTTCGGCCCGCGGCTGGGCGCATATTGGCGTTCTGGGTGCCCTGCAGCAGGCCGGCGTCGTCCCCGACATCGTCTGCGGCACGTCGATCGGCGCCTTCGTTGGGGCGGCCTATGCGTCGGGCGAACTCGATCCGCTTGCCGCCTGGGCTCGGGGCCTGACGCGCCGCGATGTTTTCGGGTTCTTTGATGTCAGTCTGGGAGCGGGCGGGCTGATCAAGGGCGAGAAGCTGCTTGGCTATACCTCACGTCTTTTTCTTGACGAGACCTTCGCCGATCTCGGCAAGCCGTTTGCCTGTGTCGCCACCGATCTGGCCAGCGGTCGCGAGGTGTGGCTCAGGGAGGGCCGGATTCTCGATGCGGTACGGGCCTCGGTCGCGCTGCCCGGCCTGCTCGCGCCGCACCTGGTCGACGGACGCTACCTGGTCGACGGGGGCCTGGTCAATCCGGTACCGGTTTCGCTGTGCCGGGCACTGGGCGCCGATCTGGTGATCGCCGTCGACCTTGGCATGGATACCATCGGCCTGCGCCAGCGTCGTGGCGATTCCTCCGCGCCGGTGCCGGCCTGGCGCCAGACGGTGGGCCGCTGGCTGGGGCGCGAGGGTGACAGTGAGGAACTGATCAGACCGTCGCTTGCTGATGTCGTGACCAACAGCATTGCCATCATGCAGGGCCGCATCTCGCGCTCGCGACTGGCCGGCGAGCCGGCCGATGTGCTGATTGCGCCGCGCCTGGGGCAACTCGGCCTGCTCGACTTTCACCGGGCGGAGGAGGCGATCACCGCCGGGCGCATGGCGGCCGAGCACATGCTGCCGCTGCTGCGCGCGCTCACGGAATGAGTCGGCGATGAAGGACGATTCCCTGACTGCAACGCTGGCCGGCATCGTCGGGCCGGCCAATGTACTGGCCGGAGCGGCCAATCTGGCGCCCTGGCTCACCGACTGGCGCGGCCGTTACCGGGGCGCCGCGCGTTGCGTTGTCCGCCCGTCCAACACCGCCGAGGTGGCGGCGGTAGTCAGCACCTGCGCTGCCGCCGGCGCGCCGATCGTGCCGCAGGGCGGCAATACCGGTCTGTGCGGCGCCGCGACGCCGGACGACACGGGCAGCGCCGTGTTGGTGAGTCTGGGCCGGCTGAATCGCATTGTTGCGGTCGACCCGTCAAACAACACGATTTCCGTCGAGGCGGGGTGCACGCTGGCCGCTGTTCAGGAGGCGGCGCGTGCCGCCGGCCGACTGTTCCCGCTGGCGCTGGCGGCCCAAGGCAGCTGCCAGATTGGTGGCAATCTGTCGACCAACGCCGGCGGTGTCCAGGTGCTGCGCTACGGGAACACGCGCGAACTCACGCTCGGCCTGGCAGTGGTTCTCCCCGACGGCAATATCTGGGACGGCCGCCGCGGCCTGCGCAAGGACAGCACCGGCTACGACCTGAAGCAGCTTTTCATCGGCGCCGAAGGGACGCTCGGGATCATCACCGGTGCCGTGTTGAAGCTCTTTCCGGTGCCCGGGACGCAGATCACCTGCTGGCTCAATGCGGTTTCTCCGGCTGCCGCGGTCGACCTGCTGAATTCGGCGAAATCCGCTTTCGACGCTCAATTGACTGCCTTCGAGCTGGTTTCGGAAGCGTCGCTGGCACTGGTGCTTGAGCATATCCCCGACACTTCACGGCCGACGGCGCGGGCTTCGTGGTACATCCTCGCCGAGTTTTCCGACGCCGCTCCGGCTGCCGTCGAGCAGTGGCTGGCCGGGCGGCTGGAAGCAGGCGCGGTTGCCGACGCGACGATCGCGCACTCCGGAACGCAGGCGAAAAAGCTCTGGGCCCTGCGCGAAAATATCTCGGAAGCGCAGAAGATAGAGGGCATCAGCATCAAGCACGATATCGCGGTGCCGGTGTCGCGCATCCCCGAGTTCCTGGCACAGGCCGATGCCGCTCTGGAAAAGGCTTTTCCCGGGATCCGCATCGTTGCCTTCGGCCATGTCGGCGACGGCAATCTGCACTACAACCTGTCCAGGCCTGATGCTCAGGAAAACGCCGACTTCATGGCCTGCCTGCCTGCGGTCAATCGCATCGTCCATGACGCGGTCCACGCGCTGAACGGTTCGATTTCCGCCGAGCACGGAATCGGCCAGTTGAAGCGCGAGGAATTGCTGCGCTACAAGAGTCCCGTCGAGATGGCGCTGATGCGCTCGATCAAGCAGGCGCTCGACCCGCGCGGGCTGATGAATCCGGGCAAGATTTTCTGACCGGATCAGTGCAGCGACCGGCTCGCCAGAGGTTCGAACAGTTCGGCAACATCGGCGGGGCTGAAGCGGTAATCGCGATTGCAGATGTCGTCGCGAATGAGGATCTCGCCGTGTTCGCGCAGGAGGGTCTCGGCATCCTCCCGGCCGAGCTGGCGGATCATGTCGCGCACCTTGCGCCAGTCTTCCGGGCAGTGATACGCCACCGGGGCCGGGTCGTAGACGCGAATGCCGTGGGTCGCCATGTCTTCATGAAACAGGCGTTCGAGTAGCGCCTCGGTGTCGAGGCCGAGCAGCTCGCCGTTCCCGACGGTCGCAGCCAACTGCGCGATGCGATCCCAGCCGTCGGCGTCCCGGGCATTGGCTTGCGGCATCTTCTGCAGGAACAGGCAGGCGGCCGCATCCGGCGCGGCGGTCACGAACAGGCGTGAGGACAGTTGTTCGGACTGTTCGAGATAGTGCTCGAAAATTGCGGCGATGGTGTCGCCAACCAGTGGGACGAAACTCTGGTAGGGCTGGCGGGCATCCGGCATGTCGAGGCTGAGAACCAGCTGGCCGCCCTGATCGGCACCGAGCAAAGCAGGCACCGGGGCCGGCAGAACGACCGGGTTGCTCCGTGCCATGCCGCGCAGTTGAAGGTTCTCGTTGCAATCGACGATAAGCAACTGGATCGGGCCGTTGCCCCGCAGTTGCAGGGTCAGACGACCCGGCTGCTTCAACTGGCCGGCAATCAGCGTGGCCACCGCAGCTGTCTGGCCGAGCAATTGCGCGACTGGGGGCTGGTAGTCGCGACCATCCTGCATCTGCCGCCAAGCCTCGCCAAGATGAACCACGGCGCCGCGAATGTCGAGGTGCTCGAACAGGAAGCGGCGGACAAAGCCGTCGCTCATTTCAGTTCCGCCGCCCAGCTTTCCGGCGAGAAGCCAACCAGCAGCTTGCTGCCGGTATCGAGCACCGGGCGTTTGATCAGGGCAGGGTACTGCGCCATCAGTTTGAGGGCTTTTTGCTCGTCGACCGCGGCCCGCTCGTCGTCGGACAACTTCTTCCACATCAGTCCGCGGGTGTTGAGCAGCTTGTCCCAGCCGGCGCGGGCGTTCCACTCCGGCAGGTGTGCCGCGGCGACACTGGCCTTCTTGTAGTCGATGAATTCGTAGACGAAACCGTTCTCGGTCAGCCAGGACATGGCTTTCTTCATGGTGTCGCAGTTCTTGATGCCAAAACACGAGAATGCAGGCTTTTCAGAGGTCATTTCAATGCTGGTCCAGTATGTTGGTTTCACTTCGCCTGTGGCCGGGAAAGCGAGGGAAGCGTGTTCCGTCAAGGATCCCCCGGCTTGACGTCTGCCAAAGAGCGGGTTTCATGCTACCAGAGTTTCCAGAGAGTCCCGGCCGAGCCATGCCTCGTCAGAAGGGTGACAGGGTGGCCACGACTCTCCCTGTCTCGATCCTGACTGCCCGGAGCAGCCAACGTGCGGCGCTTTCCTGGGCACTGCCGTCCTCCCGCAGCACGTAAGCAGGCCTGTCGCGGAAGTAGGTTGCGATGAGTTGCGAGACCGCGCGCCGGACTTGCGGCTCGAATTCGCGGGGGAGGGCAACCGACTCGACCGACTCGGCGATCGGGTTTTCGAGGAAAAATGCCTTGGCCTGGTCGTCGTAGCGGATCCCGGCATGCCCCTTGACCTGGACCGGGATCGGCGGGTTGCCAAGGAGAGCAATGTCCATCCGGCCGGTGATGCCGGCCCGGCCTTCGGGGATGCCGAGGCGAATTCGCGGCGGTTCACGCAGGGTGATCATCAGAACCGATCCGACGCGTCTCTCCGACGATCCATTCTTGTCGATCGCGGCCTGGACCTCGGCTTCGCTGAAGACGATCTCCTTGTCGCCGAAGCCGGCGCTGGCATGGTGCGGGAAACAGGGCAGGATGGCTGTCAGCAGGATGGCGAGCGCGGACTTCATGGTTGATCTCGGGGCTGGGCGTATGCGGAGGCGAATGGGAGGTCGGGCGATTTCTCCCCCATAGTTTAGCGGCAACGTCGCCCTGCGTTCGCCGGGTGAGAGACGGATTGGCATGTCGCAGCCGGCACCACTTCGCAGTTTTCCGGGTCAGATGGCGTAAAATGGAGTGTTGCGTTGCCGCATCAGTGCCCGGCCCTGGCAGAACCCGGCCTGCTGCGTGCTGCTCCGTTTGTAGCCAGGATTATTTCATGACCAAGATGCTTACCATCGACGGCAACGAGGCCGTCGCCTCCGTCGCCTTTCGCGTATCCGAAGTGATCGCGATTTACCCGATCACTCCGTCGTCCGGCATGGGCGAACTGTCCGATGAGTGGGCGGCACAGGGCAAGGCCAACATCTGGGGCAGCATTCCCAAGGTTGTCGAACTGCAATCGGAAGGCGGCGCCGCCGGCACTGTCCATGGCGCCCTGCAGGCGGGGGCGCTGGCGACGACCTTCACGGCGTCGCAGGGTTTGCTGCTGATGATTCCCAACATGTACAAGATTGCCGGCGAACTGACGCCGACAGTCTTCCACGTCGCCGCCCGCGCGGTCGCGACGCACGCGCTGTCGATTTTCGGTGATCACTCCGACGTGATGTCCACGCGTGGCACCGGCTTCGCACTGCTGTCGTCCAACTCGGTGCAGGAAGCCCACGACATGGCGGTCATCGCCACGGCGGCGACGCTCGCCGGGCGCATTCCGGTCCTGCACTTCTTCGACGGTTTCCGGACTTCCCATGAAGTCGCCAAGATTGCCGCGGTCGACGATCCTGTCCTGCACGAGATGCTGCCGCAGGAACTGATCGGCGCCCACCGCGCCCGCGCGCTGTCGCCGGAGCACCCGGTGCTGCGCGGAACCTCGCAGAATCCCGATGTTTTCTTCCAGGCCCGCGAAGCGCAGAACCCGTGGTTCGATGCTTTCCCCGGTATTGTGCAACAGAACATGGACAAGTTCTCCAGGCTGACCGGGCGCCAATACAACTTGTTTGACTACTTTGGCGCGCCCGATGCCGAGCGCGTCATCGTCCTGATGGGTTCGGGTGCCGAGACCGCGCAGGAGACCGTCGAGCACCTCAACCGCCACGGCGAAAGGGTTGGGCTCTTGAAGGTGCGCCTGTTCCGGCCATGGGCACCGGCGGCGTTGCTCGCCGCCCTGCCGGCGACGACCCGGGCGATTGCCGTTCTTGATCGCTGCAAGGAGCCGGGCGCTGACGGCGAGCCGCTGTTCAAGGATGTGCTGGTCGCGCTGGCCGAGGACTTTGGCGATGAATCGCCGCATTTTGCAGCGATGCCGAAGGTGATCGGCGGGCGCTACGGTCTGGGTTCCAAGGAATTCAACCCGGCCATGGTTCTGGCCGTTTTCGAGAGGTTGACCGCAACCGGCACGACGTCCAAGGTCGGAAGTCCAAGGGCGAAGCGCAGCTTCACGATTGGCATCAACGACGATCTGAGCGGCCTGTCGCTCCCCTTCGATGCCAGCTTTCGCACCGATGCCGCGCACGATACCTTCGCCGCCGTCTTTTACGGACTTGGGTCGGACGGCACGGTGTCGGCCAACAAGAACTCGATCAAGATCATCGGTGACGAAACCGCGCTCCACGCCCAGGGCTACTTTGTCTACGATTCCAAGAAATCGGGGGCAATGACCGTGTCGCACCTGCGTTTCGGCCCCGCTCCGATTCGCTCGGCTTACCTGACGGGCGAAGGAGATTCCCGATTCATCGCCTGCCATCAGCCGCTCTTCCTCGAAACCCACGATCTGCTGGTGCATGCGGCACCGGGCGCGGTCTTCCTGCTCAACACCAATGTTCCGCCCGAGCGGGTGTGGACCACCCTGCCGCCGGCGATGCAGCGACGGATGGTGGAAAAGAAGATCATCTTCTACATCATCGACGCTTATCAGGTCGCGCTCGAAGCCGACATGGGGCGACGTATCAATACGGTGATGCAGACCTGCTTCTTTGCCATTTCCGGCATCCTGCCGCAGGAGGAGGCGATTGCCGCGATCAAGCATGCCGTCGAAAAGACTTACGGGCGCAAGGGCCGGCGTATCGCCGAACTGAATTACCGCGCCATCGACAAGACGCTGGCCTGTCTGCACCAGGTCACGGTCCCGGAACTGGCTTCCAGCGAGTCCGTCCAACCCATCGCATCGCCGCAGATCAGCAATTTCGTCCAGAAGCTGACCATTCCGCTGATCGCCGGCAAGGGCGACAGCTTGCCGGTTTCGCTGTTTCCGGCCGATGGCACCTGGCCGACGGGCACCGCCCGCTATGAGAAGCGCAATCTGGCCCTGCAGATTCCGGTACTCGAGACCGACCTGTGCACACAGTGCGGCAAGTGCGTTTTCGTCTGCCCGCATTCGGCCATCCGCGCCAAGGTCTTCCCGGTCGAACTGGCTGCGCGGGCGCCAGAGACCTTCAAGCAGATGCCGCCGCGCAGCAGGGATTACCCGGCCGGTTGGCGGATGAGCTACCAGGTGGCACCGGAGGACTGCACCGGGTGCACGCTGTGCGTCGAAGTCTGTCCGATCCGCGACAAGAGCAATGTCTCGCGCAAGGCGCTCAACATGGCCGAGCAGCCGCCATTGCGGGAGCAGGAGGCCGAGAATTGGGCGTTTTTCCTGACCCTTCCCGACTATGACCGGCGCCTTGCCAAGCGCGGAACGGTGCCCGGATCGATGCTGCTGCCGCCGCTCTTTGAATTCTCCGGCGCCTGCGTCGGTTGCGGCGAGACTCCTTACATCCGGCTGGCCACGCAGCTCTTCGGCGATCGTATGCTGATCGCCAACGCCACCGGGTGTTCGTCGATCTACGGCGGCAATCTGCCGACCACGCCGTATTGCACCAATGCCGAGGGGCGCGGGCCGGCATGGAACAACTCGCTGTTCGAGGACAACGCAGAATTCGGACTTGGCATGCGCCTGGCGACCGACAAACTGGCCGACGCCGCACGTACGCAGTTGCGTGCAATGGACCTGGAGATCGGCGACCGCATGGTGGATTCGCTGCTCCACGCCGACCAGACCAGCGAAGCCGGCATCCACGAGCAGCGCGACCGGGTCGCCGCCCTGCTGGCGAAGCTCTCCCACATTGCGACGCCGGCTGCCGAACAACTGGCGGCCGTTGCCGAATACCTGATCCGGCGCAGCGTCTGGATAATCGGCGGCGACGGCTGGGCCTACGATATCGGCTTCGGCGGCCTCGATCACGTGCTGTCGTCGGGCGCCGATGTGAATATTCTTGTCCTCGATACCGAAGTCTACTCCAACACCGGTGGCCAGAATTCCAAGGCCACGCCGCGCGGCGCCGTAGCCAAGTTCGCTGCCGGCGGCCAACCGAATCGCAAGAAGGATCTGGCGCGCATTGCGATGGATTACGAAAACGTCTTCGTCGCCAAGGTTGCCTACGGAGCCAAGGATACGCACACGCTGAAGGCCTTCATCGATGCGGAAAGCTATCCCGGCGTCTCGATCATCATCGCCTATAGCCCGTGCATCGCACACGGCGTCGACATGTCGCACAACCATCGGCAGCAGGATTTGGCGGTGAAATCGGGGCACTGGCCATTGTTGCGCTACGACCCGCGCCTGCGCGAGCAAGGCAAACACCCGATGTCGGTCGACAGCGCGGCGCCGAGCATACCGTTCCGCGAATTTGCGCGCCACGAAGCGCGCTTCACCGTGCTCGAACGCCAGCACCCGGACGCTGCGGAACGCTTCATGGTCCAGGCCGAGAGCGATGCCCGTCTGCGCCATCAGGAATATCTCGAACTGGCTGAGATGGCCCTGCCGGAAGTCGTGATCGAGGAAAAGGCCCAGGAGGCCGCCGAACAGGAGCAAATTTCCAATGCCTGATCTGTCCACAACCTATCTTGGCCTGGCACTGAAAAACCCGCTGGTACCCTCGTCGACGCCACTCAGCCACAATATCGACGCGGTACTCCATCTGGAGGATGCTGGCGCGGCGGCCGTCGTCATGCATTCGCTGTTCGAGGAAGATGTGCGCAACGACGAGTTGATGATCGACCGCTTTCTCATACATCCGGATTCCTCCGGTGAGGCTTCCGGTCATCTGCCGTTCGCGAGCAACTACGAGAGCAAGCTCGATGGCTATCTGGAGCAGATCGAGTCTCTCAAGTCTCGCCTGGCCATACCTGTGGTGGCCAGCCTCAACGGCGCCTCACTGAGCGGTTGGGTCGAATTGGGCAAGGAGATGCAGGATGCCGGCGCCGACGCGCTGGAACTCAACGCCTGGTACATGCCCGGTGATCCGAAACTGTCGGGTGAGGCTCTGGAAGATCGTTACCTCACGTTGCTGCGGGAGCTGAAAACCATAGTCAGTATCCCCGTCACCATGAAACTATCGCCGTTTTTCTCTTCGCTGCCGCATTTTGCCCGTCAGGCTGAAACCGCGGGTGCCGCCGGCGTGTCGCTGTTCAACCGCTTCTTCCAGCCGGATATCGATCTGGAAACCCTGCGCGTTGTCGACCGCGTCCAGCTGTCGACCTCGGCTGATGTCCTGCTCACCATGCGCTGGATTGCCATCCTGAGGGGCCGTACGAGACTGACACTGGCGGCGACCGGTGGCGTGCACAACGCCGACGATGCGCTGAAGATGCTGCTGGCCGGCGCTGATGTCGTGCATATGGCGAGTGCGCTGCTCAGGCGCGGTCCGCAGGTGCTGACGGAAGTTCTGGAAGGCATGACGCGCTGGATGGAGGCGCGCGAATATGATTCGGTCAGCCAGCTCAAGGGCTCGATGAGCCAGCAGAACCTGCCCGACCCGAGTGCCTTTGCCCGGGCGTCCTACCTGCACGCGCTGGATTCCTTCACGCCGCCACCGGGCGTGCGCTACTGAATCTGCAAGATCGCGCGTCGGTGTCGGGCGACCGGGCCGGAGAGCGCCTGGATCAGCGCAGCATGGCGACGTAGATCCCGGCCAGGATCGCAGTGGTGATGACGCCGCTGATGCTGGCGCCGAGTGCGTGCGGCAGGATCATCACGCCCGGATTGGCCTGGGTCGCGATCTTCTGCACGATCTTCGCCGTGGTCGGCACGCAACTCACGCCGGCCACTCCGATCATCGGATTGAACTTGCCACCGGTCCAGAAGTAGAGCACGTAACCGCCGATGATGCCGCCGATCGCGGCGATCGTCAGTGCGAGGATGCCGAGCAGCAACAGCTTGAGCACCACCGGGCTAAGGATGGTGTTGGCTTCGCAGAGGATGCCCAGGGTAAGGCCGAGAAAGAACGTGGCGCCATAGAGAAAGGTCTCGCCGAGCTGGGTCTGGAAATTGACCAGGCCGGCCTCGCGTACCGCCACGCCGACGAACAGCGAGAGGAACAGCGGCGCCGCCACCGGGAACAGAAGACAGAGCAGGGTGCAGGCGACGACAGCGAACACGAGCTTCTGGCCGGAGGTGATCTTCTTCACGTCTTCCATCGGCATCGGAATGCCGCGCAACCGTTCCGGAATCAGCAGCTTGATCAGGTAGGGATAGCCGCCATAGGTCAGGCCGAGGTACAGGTAGCCGACGACGGTGATCGGGACGAACAAGTCCTTGGCCAGGATGAGTGAGGTGAACAGCACCATCGGCCCGTCGGCGCCGCCGATCAGCGCCACCGAGGCAGCCTCGCGCTCGGTCATGCCGAGCCACACCGCGATCGGGAAGGTGGCGACCGTGCCGAGTTCGGCGAACAGCGCGATGATCATGCTCTGGAACGGGCGCGCCATGACGAAGCCGACATCGAGCAGCACGCCGATGCCCATGAATACCAGGCAGGCGATCAGACCGTTGCTGAACATGAAAGTGTAGATCGGCTGCAGCCAGTCGATCTGCAGGACGTTCATCGTTGCGTCGGTGCCGGTGACCAGCGGGTCGACGAACAGCGTACCCATCTTGCCGTTCTCGAAAAACATGACCCCGGCGTTGACCGAGGCCATCCCCAAGCCCATAGGGATCATCAGCAGCGCTTCGAGCACGCCCTTCTTGCCCAGATAGATCAGAAGGAAGCCGAAGAGAATCAGGCCGATTCGCCCCCAGAAGATCTTCGGCTCCGACGCGGCGAGCGTCGCGATCCCCTGAAACAGGTCAAGCAGATGGATGTCTTGCATCGTCGTGACCCCGATCAGGAAATGGTCAGCAGGACCTGCCCCGGTTCAACTGGATCGCCAGCCTTGACCGCGATGTTCGTAACCTTCCCCGAAATTCTGGAGATCATCGGCGTTTTCATCTTCATGGCTTCAACGACGGCAACCGTGTCGCCGGCACTGACCGTCTGGCCCAGCGCGACGGAGACGGCGTCCACCACGCCGCCCAAGGTGCTTGTCACGTCGCCCGCCGCACGGGGTCCGCCAGCGTCGCTGCTGGTGGTCGCTGGTGCAGCCGCTGTCACCGCGACAGCAGGTCGCGGGGTCGGTATGCTCATGCTGCCGGGTTCCGGATACAGCAGACTTCCACCCTCGCTGAGATCTTCGACCGTAACGCTGTATTCCCTGCCGTCGACAGTGATCTTGAACTTCTTTTCCATGCTGCGGACCTCCGGGAAATGGTTGGCTGAGGGAGACTAACGCTTCGAATGATGGGGCAGGGTATGCGAGGCATGATGTGCCTGGCGTCCACCCGCAGCCCACCCTGACTGGTGGGGAGTCGCCTCGATGCGGACGATGCGATGGGTATTGGCCATGGCATAGACCGCAGCTGCGATGGCCGCGATATGGTCAGCTTCGACAGCGAATTGCGCCGACGGAACGGCTACCGCCTGCGCTGGCGCGGCAGGCTTGCGCTCCAGCATGTTGAGGGTGACCACGATAGCCTTGATGATGACGGCGACCGCCAACGAGACAATGATCGTCAGGCCGTAGATCCACAACGTTTTGGTGATGATCTCGCTCATGGCTGGACTTCCGGAAAACGGGAAAACCGTCTCACAGCGGGATGTTCCCGTGTTTCTTGGCAGGTCGCAGTTCGCGCTTGCCGAGCAATTTACGCAGGGTGAGGGCGAGCATCGGACGGGTTTCCGACGGCTCGATCACATCGGTGACGTAGCCGCGGGCCGCCGACAGATAGGGCGAGGCGAACTCGGCCCGGTAGTCTGCCGCAAGCTCGGCGGCTTTGGCGCGCCGGTCTTCCGCCTCGTCCAGTTCCTTGCGATACAGCAGGTTGACCGCAGCTTCCGCGCCCATCACCGCCATTTCCGCCGTTGGCCAGGCATAGACGACGTCGGCGCCCATTTCCTGCGAGCACATCGCCAGATACGAGCCGCCATAGGCTTTGCGCAGAACCACCGTCAGCTTGGGCGTCGTGCACGAGGCGTAGGCATAGAGCATCTTGGCGCCGTGGCGGATGATGCCCCCACGCTCCTGTTCGACGCCGGGCAGAAAGCCTGGAACGTCCACAAATGTGACGACCGGAATGTTGAACATGTTGCAGAAACGTATGAAGCGCGCGGCCTTGTCGGACGCGTTGATGTCGAGCGCACCCGCCATTTCCATCGGATTGTTGGCGACCACGCCGACCACGACCCCTTCGATGCGGGCAAAGCCGACGATGATGTTGCGTGCCCAGCCGGCATGCACTTCCAGCAACTGGCCGCCGTCGACGATGCGGCGGACGATGGCGTGCATATCCATCGGCTCCGAGGAGGTTTCCGGGATCAGGGCGTGCAGCCCGGTGTCCGGCTTGAATTCGATATCGGCGCCCAGAACGTGCGGCGGATCCTCAGTGTTGTTGGCCGGCAGATAGGACAGCAGCGCCCTGACCAGCGCGACTGCCTGCCGGTCATCTTCAACCACGAAGTGCACGTTGCCGCTGACCGTCGAGTGCACCTCGGCGCTGCCCACCTCGTCCATGCTCGTCGCCCGCCCGGTGACCGCCTTGATGACTTCGGGGCCGGTGATGAACATGTAGCCGTTGTGCCGGGTCATGATGATGAAATCCATCAGCGCCGGTGAGTACGCCGCACCGCCGGCACATGGGCCGACGACCACGGCGATCTGCGGCACGACGCCGGAGGCGAGTACGTTGTGGTAGAAGACCTCGCCGTACCCTGAGAGGGCATCGACGCCCTCCTGAATGCGGGCGCCGCCCGAATCCTTGAAGGCCACCAACGGGATCCCGTTCTTCAGCGCGATGCGCATCACATCGACGATCTTGCGCGCGTGCATCTTGCCGAGGGTGCCGGCGGCGACGGTGAAATCCTGACTGAAAGCGGCCACTTGCGCGCCGGCGACATAGCCGGTCCCCGAGATTACCCCGTCCGCCGGCAGATCCTTGGCACCCATGCCGAAGTGGACTCCTCCATGACGGATATAGGCGCCACTTTCCTGAAAGGTGTCGGCATCGAACAATAGTGCGAGGCGCTCGCGTGCGCCAAGGAGGCCCTTCTGGTGGCGCGCTTCCAGTTTGTCGGCACCGCCACCGGCTCGCACCTGCTTGCGCCGCTCGCGAAGGGTCTCGAGAATTTTCGGGGAAATTGCCATCGACTTGCCTTTGAGAACGAGAGCGGCGTAAACCGGAGCGCCAGAGATTTGTCGATCAGGGGCGCCACGGGCAAACAGAATCGGGCGCGCCTTTGAGTCCCGTGTTCATGTCGATCCTCGTTCGCAATGCGCCCCGGAGGCCAAGATACAGCCAGACCTCTTACAGATGCGGATCTTAGCAAGGACGTCGAAATCTCCTATTGTGGAAATCCTCAATACCGGGATGCTTGGCGCTGGGCAAGGCCTTGCCAGCCCCTTGAAATACGTCGACACGTCGGGTCCCAATGGTTTTATCACGTTCCGCTGATCGACCATGAGCTCCGTCGATTCGTATACCATCGAACTGCTCAGAACAACTGCTGGTTCCGCTGTCGGTTGGGCAAGAGATCTCGACTTGTTTGGCATTGCCGGCAAACTCAGGCGCTGGCAAGCAGGTCGTTCGGACGAATTTTTGATGGTGATGAAGCGCGTATGCCGGGCAACAGGACATTGAATCAAGAAGATGGAAGCCTCATCAATGACCACTTGGGAATGATCGAGGAAACAGTTTCCGGACTCGGGGACGAGTTCTTCATGCGCGAGGCCATATCACTGGCCCGCGCTGCCGAATGTCTCGGGGAGGTGCCCGTCGGCGCCGTCGTTGTCAGGTTTGGAGAGATTGTCGGTCGCGGCTTCAATTCTCCGATCGGCGAGAGTGATCCGACCGCGCATGCGGAAATCGCGGCCCTGCGTGATGCCGCGCGCACGCTCGGCAACTATCGCCTGCCGGGCTGCGAGTTATTCACCACGCTGGAGCCGTGTGCGATGTGTGCAGGGGCCATTCTCCATTCGCGGATCGCCCGTGTCGTCTATGGTGCGCGCGACCCCAAGACCGGTGTTCACGGGAGCGTCGTCGATCTCTTTGGCGTCGAGCGACTTAATCACCATACGACGGTTCTCGGGGGTGTCCTGGCCGACGAATGTGGCGCAGTCCTCTCCGGCTTTTTTGCCGAACGGCGCCGGCAGCAGCCATGAGGATACACATCTCGGTCGGCCGTCAGTTGCTCACCTTGTTCGACGATGAAACGCGGGTTCTCCGCGAATACCGCATTTCGACAGGCAAGGCAGGTGTCGGCGAGGTCTTCGGCAGTTTTCAGACACCGCGCGGCCGACACCTGATCCGGGCGAAAATCGGCGCCGGTGCACCCGAGAACACGATCTTTGTGCGCCGCCGGCCAACCGGGGAGCTATGGTCTGCCGAATTCGGCCGGCTGCATCCCGGGCGCGACTGGATTCTCACCCGAATCCTTTGGCTTTCCGGCTGCGAGCCAGGCCGGAACCGGCTGGGCAAGGTTGATACCATGCGGCGTTATGTCTATATTCACGGGGCACCTGAAAATGTCCAGATGGGGACGCCGGCGTCGCATGGCTGCATCCGCATGCAGAATGCCGACATTGTCGACCTCTTCGAACGCGTACCGGTCTATACCCCGGTCGAAATCAGCGAAGACTGAATCGGCTGTCCGTCGGGCCCGAAACTGCGTTCCTCGAAAGTCATGCGGCCGTCGGCGGCCTGCACGACCACCGTCGAGGCGCGTGTTCCATAGGCTTCGGAGCGTACGAAAATTGCCGACAGGCGCCGTTCCCAGTCGAGCGGGATTCCCGTAGCCGGCAACTCGGTGTCGGCGACAATCTCATCGTCAGCAAGAATATCGAACAGCGGCGCACGGTCCGGCAAGTTCCGCAGCGCTGCGGCAAAGCGCTGCCGGGCTGTCAGCAGTTTCGGCCACGGACTGTCCAGCAGATGATTCGAGAGACCGTAGACGCCAGGCGGCAGCTCCAGTGGTGTCTCGCGGCGATTGCTGCAGTACCAGAGCGCCCCGCCATCGCTGAGCAGGAGATTGAAGCCTGAATAGGCGGCTCCGTCGATCTCGCCAATCGAGTCAGCGGCATTCTTGTGGCCGGCGAGAAAGGCCTGCGTCAGACGGCCCCGTGAATGCTGCCCCTGGGCTGCGCCGGGTTCGCGCACATTGGTCACGGCAGCGAAGCGCCCGCTCCGGGTAGTGCCTAGCCAGGTTCCGCCCGCTTCCAGATCGCGGCCGGCCAGGATCTCGGGTGCGTCAGTCCAGAAGTCGGCAAGAGCGGTGGGGCGCGCATAGAACTCGTCGCGATTGGCGGCAACGACCAGCGGGTAATCCGCGTGAACCTGCCAGCCGATGACGATCAGGCACATTTTTGCCGGTATTCAGGGGTTGACCGCAACCGCCTCGATCTTCGGACCTTCGTGCGATCCAAGGCGCAGATTGCTCGCAGCGCTGGACTGAACGACCGCCAGTGCCTCGAAGCCGCCGGCGGGCGAGGGCGCGCTGCTGACAATCTTGCCGCATGGCTGGTCCGGGTTGTCCGGAGAGTGAAGATCGGCGCCCGCTGCGAGGGGCTGATCGCAGCTGATGCGGTACAGGTGGCGCTTGACCTTGCCGAGATACTGCGTGCGGGCGACGACTTCCTGCCCCGGATAACAGCCTTTGTGAAAACTGACGCCTCCCAGCCTTTCGAAATCGGCCATCTGCGGCACGAACTCTTCCTTCGTTACTGCTGAAATCAGCGGGAAACCGGCCTGAACGTCAAGCCAGCGCCAAGCCGGCAGACCGGCCGGTCGCGCCTTCAGAGTCAGTCTGGTCCATATTTCGACAACCACCTCCGGCTGAACGACAGCAACATACCTGTTCGCTTCCAGCGCGATTACGCTGGCCTTTTCGCCAATCGCCCGGGTCATTGGGGCGGCCGGGCAGGGCAGGCCCGCCTCTTCAAGCGCCTTGCCTGCCTGCGGGCCGGCAAGGCCGAGCAGCAGGCGATCCCCGGTCAGCGCCGCCAACCCGACCTTTGAGCGCAGCACGAACATCTGCAAACGCCTCAGAGAATCTTCTTCGAGGTCACCCGACACGATCAGCCGGAAAGCATCGGCCTCCCGCCAGACCAGGAAGCTGGCCTGCATGCGTCCCTTGGCCGTGCACCAGGCCGAATGCTGAACCTGATTGGCACCAAGGTGATTGATGTCACTGGTGAACTGGTTTTGCAGGAAGGTCTTGGCATCGTCCCCAGAGGCCGCGATCAAGCCTAGGTGGGTCAGCGGCACCAGGATGGTCTGACTGCGGGCCGCCTGAAGTTCACCGGCGGCATCGCCGAAATTGACAATTTCGTCGGATCCGGAAACGAAGACGGCATCGGCGGATTGCAGAAAGCTGCGCCAGTTTGGGTTCATGAAGGCTCCTGTTGAGTTTGCGATATTATAGCGGCCGTTCGATTGTGCTCGTTCCTGTTGGGCATGACCCGGTTGCAGCCCGCGAGTTCCCGTGCGTTTATTCCTCAAGTCTTCCCTGCTACTATGCATCCTGCTGGCAGCCGTGATCGCGGGCGCTGTCTGGTGGGCCAACGCACCAATTCAGCTGCGCGAAACCACTGTGGATTTCCGTATCGCTTCCGGCAGCAGCTTGAGGTCCGCCGCCAGTCAGATGCGGGAAGCCGGCATTGGCGTCAATCCCGATCTGCTCGCGCTGCTGGCGCGCTGGCGCGGCGTTGCCACCGCCATCAAGGCGGGCAGCTATGCGGTGAGCCGGGGCATTACTCCCGAGCAACTGCTGGACAAGCTGGCGCGCGGCGACATGACGCAAGGCGAATCGACTCTCGTCGATGGCTGGACTTTCGCCCAATGGCGAGTCCGCCTCGACCAGCACCCGGATCTCAAGCATGAAACACGGGAGCTCCCCGAGGCCGAGATAGCCTCCCGGCTGGGTATCGAAGGCGGCCGGATCGACGGTTGGCTGTATCCCGACACCTATCTGTTCGACAAACAATCGAGCGACCTGGAACTCTTCGCGCGTGCTTACCGGGCGATGCGCAAGAGGCTCGCCGATGCCTGGCGCGAGCGTCATCCCGGTCTGCCCTACAGGGATCCCTACGAGGCGCTGATCATGGCTTCGATTGTCGAAAAGGAGACCGGTCGCGCCGATGATCGCGCATTGGTGGCAGCGGTTTTCGTCAATCGCCTGAGCAAGGGCATGTTGCTGCAGACCGATCCGACGGTGATCTATGGGCTGGGCGACAAGTTCGACGGCAATCTGCGCAAACGCGACCTGCAATCGGACACACCGTACAATACCTACACCCGTGCCGGCTTGCCGCCGACGCCCATTGCCATGCCTGGAGCGGCGGCGATCCAGGCGGCCCTGCACCCGGCGGACAGCGACGTACTGTACTTTGTTGCGCGTGGCGATGGCAGCAGCCAGTTTTCAAGAACGCTGGATGAACACAACAAGGCAGTGAGCAAATATCAGAGAGGCGGCAGGTGAGAGGAAAATTCATTACGTTCGAAGGCATCGACGGTGCGGGCAAGAGCAGTCATGTCGAATGGCTGGCTGAGCGACTGCGGCAGAAGGGGCTGACAGTTCGAGTCACGCGCGAGCCGGGCGGTACGGAGTTGGGCGAGAAGCTGCGGGAGTTGCTTCTCCACAGTTCGATGGACTTGGAAACAGAAACACTGTTGATGTTTGCGGCGCGGCGCGAACATCTGGCCAAGCTGATCGAGCCGGCGCTTGCCGCTGGCGAGTGGGTGATCTGCGACCGCTTCAGTGACGCTACGTACGCTTACCAGGGAGGGGGGCGCGGTCTCGAGCGCAGCAAGTTGCAGCAGCTCGAACAATGGGTTCATGGCCATCTGCAGCCCGATTTGACCCTGTTGTTCGATCTGCCGCTCGATGTTGCCCGCGAGCGCATTGCGCTTGCCAGCCGGGTGCTGGATCGCTTCGAACAGGAACGCGCCGACTTTCATGAGCGGGTACGCCAGGCTTACCTCGAACGCTGGCACGCCTCTCCACGGAGAATTCGTATCATCGACGCCCAGGGAAGCATCGATGAAATTCGTAAATCACTTGAGATAGTCGTCGCAACGATCTATTTATGAACGTAATCGAGCTACACACCGCTACTTGGGCCAACCTTCAGTCCCAGCGCGAGAGGCTGCCGCACGCCCTGTTACTTGTCGGGCAACGCGGGTTGGGAAAGTTTGCGCTGGCACAGGTGTTTGCCAAAAGCCTGCTCTGCGAGCAGCCGCTGGAAGGCGCATTTCCCTGCGGCAGATGCCTCGCCTGCAACTGGTTCGAGCAGGGAAACCACCCGGACTTCAGACTCCTGCAGCCACAAGCGATGGTAGAAGAAGCGGAGGAGGAAGGGGGCAGGAAGAGGGCTGGTCAACAGATAACGATTGATCAGGTCCGCGCCCTCGATGATTTCTTCAACGTCGGGGCGCATCGCGCAGGTTTGAAGGTCATTGTTGTCAATCCCGCCGATGCGTTGAACAGAAGTGCCGCCAATGCACTTCTCAAGACGCTTGAGGAACCAGCGCCAAGTACTTTGTTTCTAATGGTTTCAAATGAACCATCGCGCCTGCTGCCGACGATTCGCAGTCGCTGCCAGCTGGTTCCCGTCAGCATGCCATCGGCCGTTGTTGCGGTAGCTGCATTGGTTGCGAAAGGCGTCGAACAGCCCGCACGCTGGCTCGCTCTGGCCGGTGGCTCACCAGGCTTGGCCATCGAACTGGCGGCAGCGGCTGGCGAGCGTGGCTGGCTGGATCTTCTGACCCGACGTCTTGGCGCAAAGGATGAGTTGGACCCAATCAGCCTGGCCGCCGAACTTGAGAAAGTGATCAAGGAAAGCAAGGGCAGGCTTTCATTGCGGTCGGTGGTCGAGGCGATGCAGAAGTGGCTTGTCGATCTCACACTGGCCAGCAATGGACTTCCCGTCCGATATTTTCTCGCGCAACAGGCCACAATTTCAGGGCTGGCTGATATGATTCCTCCCGCGTGCCTTGTGCGCTTCTACCGGCTTCTTTTGACGCACCGTCGCGAGGTCGAGCAACCGCTTAACGCTCGGCTGTTTCTGGAGGGATTGTTCATGGACTATCGACGTCTGCTGAGACACTGACCAACGATGAGTGCTCCCAAACCGGGTCCACCCCAACGGCCCAGCGTCCTCTCGCTTAACATCAGTTCAAAATCTGCGCTCTACGCGGCTTTCATGCCGCACTTGCGCAACGGCGGGATATTTATCCCGACCACGCGAAATTACAATATTGGCGACGAGGTCTTCATGCTGCTGTCGCTGATGGATGATCCCGCCAAGTTGCCGATTGCCGGTACCGTGGTCTGGATCACCCCAGCCGGCGCCCAAAACGGGCGCGCCCAAGGGATCGGTGTGCACTTCAACGCTGACGAGAGCGGTCAGGAAGCCCGGCGCAAGATCGAAGGCCTGCTGGGCGGCGTTCTGCTGTCGACACGTCCAACACACACGCTCTGATCCAGAGGATGCTGGTCGACTCGCACTGTCATCTCGACTTTCCGGAACTTGCGCGGCGGCTGCCCGAAATCCTTGAGCGCATGCGGCAGAACGGTGTCGGCTGTGCAGTGTGTATTGGCGTCAATCTGGAAGACCTCCCGGGTGTCCTTGCCCTGGCCGAAGCCCACGTTAACCTCTACGCCACGGTCGGGGTCCATCCCGAGTATGCCGATGCCGATGAGCCAAATGAACAGAGACTCGTTGAACTTGCCGCTCACCCGAAGGTGATCGCCATCGGTGAAACCGGACTTGACTATCACTGGCAGAAAGACCGCCCGGAATGGCAGCGTGATCGCTTCCGCTGCCACATCCGCGCGGCAATCATGGTGGGCAAGCCTTTGGTGGTGCACATGCGCGATGCGGCGAATGACACCTTGAGTATTCTTCAAGAGGAGGGGGCCCAAGCCGTCGGCGGTGTCATGCACTGCTTCACCGAAACCTGGGAAGTCGCTCGCAGGGCACTCGATCTTGGCTTCCACATCTCGTTTTCAGGCATCGTCACCTTCAAGAATGCGCTTGCAATCAAGGAGGTGGCACAGAAGGCGCCACTTGACCGGATACTGGTTGAAACCGATGCGCCTTATCTTGCTCCAGCACCCTATCGCGGCAAAGCGAATGAACCTGCCTACGTACGCTATGTTGCGGAAGAGCTTGCACGCTTGCGCAGGCTGTCGCCGGAACAGGTTGCCGAGGCCACTACCGCCAATTTTTTCAATCTTTTCAAACACGCCCTTCGGCCCATACACCCATGAAAAATACCCTTCTCGCCATTCTCGTGGCCGCAGCCTTGCCTCTGACAGTCGCGGCCGCCACCTATGACGACCTGATCAACTCGGCAAAACTCGGTGATACCCGCGACATCTCCGGCATGATCCAGCGCGGCGCTTCAGTTGATACGACCGACAAGGAAGGCAACACGCTGCTGATTCTGGCCGCCCGCGATGGTCATGCGGACCTCGTTGAATACCTGATCAAGCAGCGCGCCAATGTCAATGCCCGCAATGCCGCCGGCGATACGGCATTGCGCCTCGCGGCATTTCGCGGGCATCTGAAAGCTGCCGAACTGCTGATTGCCGGTGGGGCTGAGGTGAACATGTCCGGATGGACGCCACTCGCCTACGCGGCATTCAACGGGCATACGGACATCGCCAGGCTTCTGGTCAAATCAGGTGCGAACGTGAATGCAAGCAGCGAGAACGGCAGCACCGCCCTGATCGTCGCGGCCAGGGGAGGCTTCATCGAGATCGTTCGCCTGCTGCTGGCCAATCGGGCCGACCCCAACAAGCGCCTTGAGAGCGGCGAGACGGCCCTTGATATCGCGTTGAGGAATCAGAATACCGATATCGGTGACCTGCTTCTTCGCGCGGGCGGAAAATCGGGCAAATCCGTCACCATCGAGATAAAGTAGTCGCCTCGGGCGGGCTGGCGACACTCTTGCAGCGCCAGCCTCCCTGGTAGCTGCGCTCGATCTGAGCCGAACGTCCGCGATGACCGCTCAGAGTTGACTTGCCGCGATTGTGGACGACCCGGGCGCCTCCGACCCGCCTTTGATCCAGGGGGCGCTCGCCACGCAGTTGCGTCCATTCAGCTTCGCACGGTAGACACCCGAGTCTGCCGCTGTCATCAGGTCGGCCGGCGTGTCCATATCGTCGGTACGCTCGGCCACCCCCACGCTGATGCTTCCGCGCCATTCGCCGCCGCCTGCCGGAATGCACAGCGAGGCGATCCCTCGCCGAATCTTTTCGGCCATCTTCAACGCGCCGTCAAGCGACGTATGGCCGCAGATGATCAGGAACTCATCGCCTCCCAACCGGCAAACAATGTCATCCGCGCGTGCCAGGCGCTTCAACTGGCTCGACAATTGCCGCAGCACTTCGTCACCGGCGGCGTGCCCGTAGGTGTCGTTGATCTGCTTGAAACCATCGGCATCGATCAGCATGCAGGACAGAGGCGTACGGTACCGGATCGCTGTCGCCCACTCACGGACGAAGCTCTGCAAGGCATAACGGCGATTCGGCAGGCCCGTGAGAACATCGGTCATGGCCATTGTTTCCAGTTGCCGATTGGCTTCAAACAGTTCCCGGGTGCGATCGGCTACCTTGGTCTCCAGGGTCTGGTTCAATTGGAAGAGTTCACGATTTCGTTCCGATACCTGCTGGAACAATCCGTTGAGAGCATTCAACAGTGTTCCGGTCGACCCATCCCTGACGATCTTTTCGGTCACATAGGCATCGGCCGCCTTCTGGCCGGCCTGAACCGCGGCAATTTGCTTCGCCATGAATTGATCCATGCCGAGAATGTGATAGGCCAGCCAGTGAGTGAGAAATTTCAGAAGAAAGGTCGCTGCGTCCGGGTTGCCGGATGAGATGCTGGAGTGCATCTGCGTCACTTCGGCCAGGAAGGTGGCGTGCGCCCGGCAGTGTTGCTGGATGTGGCGCGGGTCGAGGCCTGCGCGAGACATCAGCGATTCTTCCTCCGCGAAATGATACTGGGCGTAGGCAGCCAGTTTCTGAAACACTGCCTCAAGGTTATCGTTGTCAATTTCCGTGCCCCCGCTCCGCGTCAGCAGCTCGCCGAAATCATTGATCAGATCGATCAACTGGTGGTGCTGCGCATCAACTTCGGTCAAGCCGGTGACAAAGCAGTTGTCCCATTGGAACGATTTCATTGCGTATCTCCTACTTCTCTGCTCGCTGACGCCAACTGCCTGATTCTTTGGGCCAGTGGACGGTGGCGGGCCGACAACCCTGCAGTGGGGCCCACAGTTTGAGCGTCCCGCCTGTCAGGTGTTGGTTATCCTTACCGGCAAAGATCATGTGATCCAGGCCCCTTCATTTCTTGCAAGTGAAGCGACTTCAGGTGCATGTCTTCCTTAAGGATGTGATCGAGCAGCCAGTGACGCAGCAGGGCGATGAGGGCAACTCTTGCCTCAGGCGGAACCGCCGTGGCTTCACCTCTGGCTTGGGCTGCGCGAAGCTGTCTCACTGGCGCGGCAGCAGCGTCCAGCTGAGCGATCAGATCTCGATGCGCATTCTTGTGATGATCGAATTTTATATACCGAAGGTTGATCATGATCGACTCCTCGCGGAAGAAATGTTCCTGCGTATAGGTTGCAAGTCCATCAATTGCCCCGAGAGCCTCTGCTACCGGGTTGTCCCCAGACAAGGCCACTTCAACCTCATTGATCAACGCAAACAGTTTCTTGTGATCGTTGTCGATCATCTCATTGCCAACGCTAAGCGCGTTGCGCCATTGCAGAGCCATGACTCACCTCCCGAAAACCGCCTTCTGCGCGTATCGTGCCATGAGTTTGGCGATATTGGTCATGGCGCGACCACATTCTGAGTGCCTCAATGACCTGTTGTTCCACGAGGACTTGATAGTCCACATGCCGATGAACATTGGTACGGCGCGAACAGGCTCGGGGCAAATCCCAACAGGCTTTTGGCAAGCGGACGAATTCTGGAGAAGATCTGCGCTCAGGGTTGCCAGCAATGATTCGGCGTTTCCCTTCAATCAGCAAGACACCCATTACTGAGCGCCCACTTGCGCATGCTTCGCGTAGACCAACTGCTCACTCGACGAGTTCCCTGCCACACTCTTCGACCGCAGCGGATAACCCGTCGCGTATCGATTCTCGCATACTGGGAATCGACAGCAGGCACATTCCTTACTGAATCGAGGCTCTGTCATTCGCTGCGCCTGCAGGTGCCGATGCTAGTCTTTCGGCTCTGGGGAATCGTCTTTGCGCGTTTCAGATTCCGGCACTTTCCGGATGTCGACCGCAACCGGTTCGGACCACTTTCCTGCACGTTTGAGTTTGTCACGCAGGCCGGGCAGCGGAAAACCTTGCGCCTGGGCGGCATGTGCGCTGGCGAGCGCCTTGTCGTATTGCTTGAGGTCGAAATAGACCAGGCCGACGTTGTAGTTGATGTTGGCGTTGTTGCCGGCAAGCGCGTTTGCTTCCTCGAGCTTGTCGGCAGCAGCTTGGGTCTTGCCTTTGCGAAACAGGTAGATGCCGTGCAGCATCTTGACCATCCCGTCGTCTGGGCGGAAGCGCTCGGCACGATCGAAGCGGCAGGCCACCGTGTATGTCATATCGCGTGGCCTATCCGTCTTTTCTTTCTCCGAGAGCTTGATGAGTGCCATCAGTGCGCGGTGGTGGTTAGGGAACACGTTCAGCGTGTAGTTCATGTCGCCACCTGCAGTAATTGACGTATTGCCGCCTTGAAGGCTTTCGACCTTGGGGGTGAAGTGAACCCCTTCGACCAGCTTCCGTTGCTCGGGCGAGGCGGTGCGATAGTCGAACGGCCCAAAATGACTCTGCAGGGATCCACAGTCCCGTTCCCCAGCGCGAACGGCGATGGGTGCAGCGATCAACGCCAGCGCCAGGAAACATCGCGCAAGATGAAAATAAGATTCTGATCTCATTGGTCTTCCAGTTAGCTCGTGCGGTTCACGGGCGTGGGTTGTCTCTTGAATTGAGCTAACTGCAGGTCAAGGGATGACAGTAATTATAGAAAAATTTCGATTGCACCCGTGAGATTTTCCTTGTGTTCGCCATGGTGTCTTGGGTCACAATGCGCTTCTTGAGTGAGAGCGGAAAAATCGAATGTATTCTTGTATCGCAAGAGAGAAAGTCGCCTTGAAGACCCAGAATGACTCTTCCCCAGCATGATGCCCGGGGAATTCTCGGCTTGAGAGAGAAGTGATGCCTTCACACAAGGATGATTCCTCCCGGTCGAGCAGGCGCCATGCCGTTGTCCGCGGGGCATTCGTGTTGCGTGCTGGAAATCTCGGCAACCGCGTCGTCAGTGGCGCCAGCTTCACCATGCTGGGAATCACTCTGCGGACGCTGCTAACCATCGGCTCAACGGCCATACTTGCCCGCTTGCTTACACCGGCAGATTTCGGATATATCGCCATGGCGACCACGGTGACCGAATTGGCTGCTCTTCTGGGCAGCTTCGGTCTCGGCAATATTCTTGTCCAGCGTAAGGTGGTTACCCGCCTCCAGATGGATACTGTGTTTTGGACTGGCATGATCGTCGGGGCAGTCCTTGCAGGTGTTGTCTTTCTGCTTTCGTTTCTGGCGGAACGCCTGTTTGGAGATCGGGTCATTGGTGAACTGCTGCGGGTACTTTGGTTACCGTTTCTCATTGGCGGCTTTTCGTCAGTTTCGGACGCGATCATCGCTCGGATGATGTGGTTTCGGCTCGAATTCTGGATTCAGTTAGCCGTCGTTCTTTGCCGTTCGCTGATCGCGATCGGATTTGCATACTCAGGGTTCGGGGTCTGGAGCCTGGTCGCCGGTGGGGTCGCCGGCTCGACAGGCGGAGCGTTGCTGGCATTCGTCGCGGTGCCCTATCTCCCACGCCTGCGCTTCAATCTCGCCTACCTGGCGTCAACCTGGCGCACCAGTGGCAGCTACTTTGGCAGCAGCATGCTCTACTACATAAGCATGAATATTGACGTAATGCTGATCGGCCGCCAACTTGGCGCGAGCGCGCTCGGCTATTATCAGAATGCGCGTTCGCTGACAGACGAAGTCCGCGCCCGCCTGGCCATGCCATTGCAGCGGGTGCTGTTTCCCGCGTTCTCCAGCTTGCAGGCAGATGATGAGCGGTTGCAACGGACTGTCGTTCATAGCGGCCGCTTGCTAGCGGCGGTGATAGTGCCCGTGGGCTTCGGTATTTCCGCAGTCGCTGATGAACTCGTTCCAGTCCTCTACGGACCGCAATGGCTCGATATGATACCGGTGATGAGCATGTTCGGCCTCAGCGCTGCGGTGCGGGGCTCGGCGGCAATCGCATCGCCGTTGTTCAATTCGTGTGATCGCGCCGGACTCTCGTTCCGTTACAGCTTGCTTGGAACAGCCATAATGGTGGCAGCTGTCTTGATTGCAATGCCACATGGCATCGCGATGGTTGCGGCCGCCGTAGCGCTGGCATCGTGTTACGCGCTTTTCGCCTTGCGTGCCAGCATTGTATTGATTGGTCTGGGGACGAAGGATGTATGGACACTGCTTGGGCCACCCGCAGTAGCAGCGGGGATAATGTGGGCAATTGTCGGGATTGTTCGCCCATACGTTGTCGATCTTCTCAATTCAACAGGATTGATATTGCTGGTACATATCCTTCTTGGTGCGTCGGTTTATGGTTTGGTGCTGCACCTTGTCTCCAGGCAATACCTTCGTGATTTTATTGATGTTGGGGCGCGTCTCGTCAAGTCTCGAAGGCTCTAATGTCGGTACATTATTCGCATCAATATTATGTCTGCAAATGAAAAATACAATAGATATCCTTCCTGAGGCTGCCAACCTCAGCGATTCAGAAATATCTTTGGAAAACGTGCCTCAATGGGGAGAACAGGCGTTTGAGTGGAGAGACAAATCCACCTACGGTCAAATTCTGACCGAGAGATACCTGATACCCTTGGAAAATGCCTTTGGCGCTCACGGTGACGTTCCACTTGTGCACCAAAAAAGAGTCGCCATGGATCTGCAATCCTATTTCGCCACGGATTGGCTGGAGCGTGCGCCGACCGTTATAGTTGACCCGGCAATGGCAGATCGCTTTCACGTCTTGCTTGGCCGAATCATGCGATTCATCAGTCTCGAAGCCATCGCATCACTTGAACCGTGTGCAGTCCCTGTCGAGATCAAGCACGCATTGCTGTCCTACAAGGGTCTTGAGGCTTATTCGCCGGTGGTTGTGGATGCCTATGACCATGATCAGGGATTGATACGACTCAACTACTACATTCATGGAACAAGAGCGCGCGAGCAGTTCTTCATCGATGGGTATGAAATCCAACCGGTGTTTGGGAAATACCGCGCGTGCAATTTCTTCCGGCGAACATTGTTTCGACAGCGTATTGCATGGTTGCCAGTTGGCAGAAGCGGCATTCTCAGCGTTCGATTGAATGGCCATCGGGTCCAGGTCTCTTTGGATTCCGCTGGTTTGGTTGCCGGGAACACCTCGGATGACCGACCTCGCGATTTGCCCTTGGACGATGTTTGCTATGCATATCCCCGCGGGAGGGGCAGGCGAGAACAGTTGCCATGGACTGTGGCGAGATTCAAGGCTGGATTTCTAGGTCTCTTGGCGGCAATGCCATTCGCCAGACGTAGATTCAACAAGGCTTGGATATTTATAGACCGTGACGTCGATGCGGATGATAACGCGGAGCATCTTTACCGATGGGTCTGCAAGAACCATCCTGAAATCAATGCCTGGTTCCTGTTGAATCGCAAGTCTGCAGATTGGGATCGATTGGCGGCCGAGGGGTTCCGCCTTGTTCCTGCAGGATGGAAAAGAAAGCTGCTAATTCTAAATAGCCAGCACATCATATCATCCCATTCAGAGTTCGAATTTGGGGGATTTGATCCAAAATACTATGGTCGACAAATGGGATGGCGATTCTCGTTTGTTCCCCACGGGATCTCAAAGGACGATGTCTCCCATTGGTTGGGGCGCAGGTCATTCGACCTTTTCTTTACGACAAGTCCGGCTGAATATCGCTCAATTGTCGATGATGACACGCCCTACAGGTACACTTCTCGCGAAGTCAAGTTGACGGGCTTCCCGCGTCATGATGAACTGGCTAGGTTGCGGTCGGCCTCAAATGGCAAGAGTCCTAACGTTATCCTTATCATGCCCACTTGGCGCGCAAACCTTGTCGATCAGCGATTCCTGTCGCTAAGTGAAACACAGCAAGCAGAACTTCTTCGAGAAATTAAGTACTTTCGATACTGGAGAGAATTTCTTCAGTCGCCTTGCCTCAGAGCGTTGGCTCAGCGGTTTGACAAGAAACTGGTGTTTATGGCTCACCCGAATTCGATTGATTATCTTGATCTGTTCGGGATTCCAGAGTATATGCAGATTTCAACCAAATCCGATACAAAGATGCTTCCCCTTATCAATGACAGTTTGGCACTGGTGACTGACTATACTTCAGTTGCATTTGAAATGGCAAATCTTAGACGAATGGTATTCTATTATCAGTTTGACAGGGATGAATTCTATCGAGGGGAGCACAACTGGCGAGAAGGTTATTTTGATTATGTCCGAGATGGATTTGGCCCCGTCGCAGATACGAGCGATGGACTTATCGCGAACATCGGCGAATTCTTGCAATCAAACAACAGTATAGACGAAGCCTACCTCCGCCGAATGATTGAAGCCATGCCTGACCGCGAGGGGGGGGTTTGCTACGATGTGTTTAACATAATATCAAGTTCAAGAGTGAAAGCAACGATACAGCCTTCGAGAAGTCCAAGAGTATCCGCCAGTGCGTCTAGCGAACTGATGCGATGAATGCGTATTGAATATATTTTGTATCCTCTAGTGCTTTAGGGAAGATTCTGTATGCCAATCGCCGCAGCAGCGATTTAGTCCACCATGTTTCGTGGATCCCTTCAATATGCTGAATTTCAAATCCGCACTCCTCAAATAGGCGTATTGCGCTTATGCGAGTGAAGAAGCGTAGGTGAGTGCTGTCCCGAATTCCATTGGCTTCATATCGAAAGTCCTTGTCGATAATAATATGTAAAAGATTATCAATCTGGCGTATATTGGGTATTGATGCAATGATTGTACCGTTCGGAGCGAGCTTACGTTTTGCTAAGTGGAGGGCAGCCCACGGATCAGGCATATGCTCAAGTACATCGTTCATTACGATTGCATCAAAATACGAGTCGGGTAAATCAATTTCGTTGGAGAAGAATCCGCAGATAACGTGGTCAAGAACAGATTGAGCCTTTTCGGCCGTGACCGGGTTGGGCTCAATCCCCCATATTTCTATTTTTCTTGACTGCTTCAACGACGCACCGAATGTTCCGGTGTTACAACCAACATCAAGGATTACTTTGGAGGTTTCAGACACAAGCCGTGCCATCTCCTGACGTGGATTATCCCAATAGCGATCTTGAGTAGCGTTCATGGTTTATTTCCCGGATACATTCTTGATGGCAAATGTCGGTGTGATTCATTCGGTTTCATTGTACGATAGTTCTGTTGATGCGTTTGGTCGAGGTAATCAGTCTGAAACTTGACTGTTGTTCACTGGCCCCCTTTCTTGTCCTAGATGGGCGCCTATTGCGAAGATCTCCGAATCGGAAAGAGAATGAAAATTGCGCTGCTTTGTTCTGGCCTGGGTCATGTCGATCGTGGTCATGAAATTTTTGCCCGCGACCTCTTCGAGATGCTCAAAGGTGCCGTTGATATCACCCTGCTCAAGGGGGGGGGGGCGAACATGGTGGGTGAGCGCGTGGTTGATAACATACCGCGCAATTCCATTTTGCTGGCCCACATCAAACTGCCGGTGTCGCCCAAATGGATGTCGGCGGCGCAGGAAGAGGAGCGCCTTCGGGTGGAGACCGAAACCTTCGCCTACGCTTCGCTGAAGCCACTGCTGGAGGGGGCCTATGACGTAATTCACTGCCTTGAGCAGGAGGTCTGCACTATCGTCTATGCGCATCGTCACCTATTTGAACAGACGCCCAAGGTGATCTTTTCGAATGGTGGCGCCCTACCGGCACGCGACCTGCCGGATTGCGACTTTGTCCAGGAACATACGGGCTACAACTTGTCGCGCAGTAAGCGCGACAAGGCTTTCATGATCCCGCACGGGGTTGACTGCAGTCAATTCCACCCCGGAGTGACCACGGATTTTCGCCAGCAGCATGGGATTCCCTCAGATGCCTTCGTGGTAATCAGCGTCGGAACGGTCTGCTACTGGCACAAGCGTATGGACTACGTGATTCGCGAGGTGGCCGCGGTGCCGGGAGCGTACCTTGTCATCGTCGGTCAAGAGTCCGCGGACACTGCGCAGATAGTGAAATTGGGCAAGGAATTGATGGGCGCGCGCATCATCTTCACGCGGATGCCGCACGATGAGTTGCCCAGAGCCTACAAGGCGGCCGACGTGTTCGTCCTCGGTTCACTATTCGAGACGTTCGGGATCGTCTATATCGAAGCGATGGCGATGGGCTTGCCGGTCATCTGCACCAACCATGTGAACCAGCGCTCCATAGTCAGGGACGGGATCTTCATCGACATGAGCAAGTCTGGAGCCTTGACTGCAGCGCTGCGCGAGACCGACCCCGCGCTTCTTGCTTCACTTCGAGCCAAGGGGCCGGAGAACGCGGCGGTGTATTACGACTTGCCTCTGCTACGCCAGCGCTACATCGATGAGTATCGACGCATTGCCGAATCCCCAACGATGCTGCCAAGCTATTCGCCGCGTACCAAACTTGCTGCCAATCTGCGTAATGGCTTGCGCCGTCTGGTCGGGGCGATCCGTTAGGCGATCAGCGCCACTTATCGCTTGTCGAACAGGGAACGTGCTGTGGACGCGGTGAGGTAGGCGGCCGCTTTCCAGTCTAACGGGGCGTGACGCAGGGCGGTCAGGAAAGCTCCTCGCGCGAGCCGGAAAGACCCTAAATGGTAATGGAGATAGCCGAAACTGAAGGCTAGTCTTGCCAGGCGTGCCTCGATAGCAGGCTTTGGAACCACGGTTCCATCGGCTGAGATCAGGCCCCAGCGGCGGATGGCACGGCAGATAACATCAAATTCGTTGTTCGTCAGGGTCGGCTTGCTGGTGAGGCCGCCCGGGGTGCTCCGATAGAACGAAAGGGTTGCGGCCAGCTTGTGGATTTCGCAGTGCTGCGAGGCACGTAACCAGTAGTCGTAATCCTCGCCGGTGACAAGATCGGTGTCGAAATAGCCAATTTCGTGTGCGATTGACCGCCGCATCATGACAGTCGAGGTGTGCACGCAGCACTCAAACAGAAGGTGCGGGTAGATCCATCCCGAGAGACCGGGGTCAATCGTGCAACTTGGTTTCGGCAGCAGATCGAATTGCGGTTCCTGGAAAACGCCAGATGCATCCGACTGTCGGACATGCCACTCGTGATACACGATGCCCACCTCGGGGTGCGCCACAAGATAGTCGGTTTGCGCTGCCAGCTTTCCGGGAAACCAGCCGTCGTCGGCATCAAGAAAGCAGATGAACTCGCCGGAGGCCAGCCGCAGGCCGGTATTTCGTGCTGCCGATGCGCCGGCGTTTGGCTGGCTTACTATCTGGACATTGGGGGCATGGCGTCTTACCAATTCCACCGTTCCGTCAGTTGATCCGTCGTCGATCAGCAGGATCTCAAGTGGCAAGTAGCGTTGCGTGTCTATGCTTTCAAGTGCCTCCAGAATGAAGCGTTCGGCATTGTAGGCAGGGATGATGACGGAAACCAGTGGTTCCGGAGTACTCAATGCTTCTTTGCTTGAATGCAGATTGGGCGCGGGGTTCATCGGGCTTGATGTGGCTGGGCAGCGGTTGGGGCAGCTGGGCCGTAACGGCGGAAATTGTCGACTAGACGAAGGCCAAATCTGAGGCGCGTGCGGTCCCAGGGAGTGAAGCGAGGCACCTGCCAGGGGTCGGTCGTCGCCCGGGCTGCGCCAGGTGTGGTTGTCAGCGCGGCAGAAAACCCAAGCGAACGGAGCATGCGGACATGTTCGTCCTTGTAGTCGGTGCCGTACTTGCCGTTCGGGTAGGCGAACAGGGGCACCGGCTGCCCCAGTAGTGACTCGAGCCTGTCGCGGCTTTCGGTGATTTCCTGCCGTGCCTGGGCGTGAGAGAGCAGGGCAAGGATTGGATGGCTGACGGTGTGCGCGCCGATAGCCATGCCACTGTCACGCAGTTCGATCAGCTGATCGCTGGTCAGCATCAAGTCCCGCGGCAGTTCTGCGCCACACGCCTCTGCCACGGATTCGACCATGTCGAGGCGTTTGTCTGGGGGGAGGTGCTTGATGGCCGGGATCAGTCGATCGAGGGCGGCGCATTTCTCGGCGGAAGTCGCCACGCCTACAGTGCCCAGGTTGAGACGGTCGGCAGCGATCTTGTCGGCCCGCGCGTGGCGGACCGCTTCGATGATGCGGTCGTTCCACATGATACCGCCGTCGAGGAAGCCGGTTGCGATGAAGAACGTCGCGTGCAGGCCGTGCCGTTTGAGAACGGGAACGGCACAGAGCAAATTGTCGGCATAGCCGTCGTCGAATGTGATGGCGGCCGCCCGGGCGGGGAGACTGCCGGTTCCAAGCCGGACAACGGCCTCGTCAAGCGGCAGTACATTGAACCATTGTTTGATCCACCCCATCATCTCGTCGAATCTGGAGATGCAGGGATCGCCTGCAAGCAGCGGATCAGGCGCAGCCAGGACCCGGTGAAAGATCAGAACGCTCAACCGGGCGCGGATTCCCGCAGGTGAGATGGCCGAGCAAAGGGTACGGACGATCATGTCACCGGCTCACTCCAATGCGGGGCGGTGGCTTGCGACGTAACCCGATCGCCTCAAGGAACGGCACCTCAGTCTCACTCTCCCAGGCACGGCGTTTGACCCACCCGTAAGCGAGCACGACCATTACCATGACGTTGTAGGGGAGGTCGAAGTAGGTCATTGAGAGGAAGGCTCCGCCGACAGCGTAGCCTATCAAGCAGACCTGCGCCATGGCGCCGAGATCGGCAGCCCAACTTGCTTGCGGAATTCTGGCAGCTTCCTTGCGCAACCTGCCTGCTGTCAAGTAGGTGGCAATCCAAAGTGCCAGGTAGATAGCCAACCCGACGAAGCCGTGGTTGCCGAGAATCTGGAAATAGATGCTGTGAGCTGCTATCACGTCAGTGTTGTATAGACCATAGAGTGTAAAGAAGCGCTGGTGCTGGTAGGACATGCCGCCGCCAAAGAAATGATTCTTTGCAACCTCCCAGGCGACATGCCATCCGTTCAGGCGTCCGATGGCCGAGGCGTCTTCCTCATAGCTCTGGATGGTACTCATGCGTGCCCACCATGTTTCAGGCATCAGCGGCAGGGCGAATACGAACAACAGGCAGATTACTACCGCGACTGCCAACTTGTTCTGGCTCCGCCACCAGAAGACCGAACCCATTCCCACGATGGCTATCAATGCACCGCGAGATTGACTTCCTACGGCTGATGCAACACAGAGCAACATTGTTGCGGCCATGATCTGCTGCTGCCAACGCTTTGTGAGTTGTCGCAGCAAGAAATACATTAGCGGAATCGCCATGATCAGCGACAAAGCGAACTCATTGTTATCGGCTATGAAGGATTCCGGGGGTCCCCAGACTCGGTAGTTTCCACCAGTCAGGATCGTAAAAAGGCCACCCTTGGCTCCCAGCAGAGCCAATGAACCTGTGGTGACCCAGGCGAACGCAACAATTTGCTGTTTGGTGCGCAAGAGGCAAAGGGCAACCAAGGTCATGAAATATATCTTCATGACCTTGGTCCACTGCGGATAGTCGCCGTCCACATCGACTCCGAGAAGCCATGAAACGGTGATCCACAGCGCGAGCGTCACGAAAATAGTGACGGGTGGGCCTTGAAAGGGAGACTGGCGTTCGCGCGTGAAGAGCAACCCAACAAGCGTGCATCCTGCGGCGATGGCTGCCAGTGGCGCGCTGTAGGCAATTCCCCAAGCGAAGCGGTGTGGGTTCATTATGCTTAGCCATGTCCACAGGAGTACCCCGATCCAAGGACGCCGCAAGGCGAGAACGGCAGCTACGGCGACGATAGAGATGATCAGGAGATCGCGCATTCTAGGGCAGTGGGACGTGGCTGACGATGTATCGGAATTTTCCAGATCGTTCGGGCTGTATGGCCTCGACTTTCTGCACATCAACGGTGACATTCTTGCCGAGGCGGGCTTGGATTCCGGACTGAATACTATTGGCCACCGCCGGACTGTAGTCGCCGTTTGCCACTATCTGGACCTCTGTATGGTTCAATGAATGCTGAATGACCTTGAAAGCCGCAACGCCGGGCAGGTCCCGTATCGGGTAGATGAGCGCGAGTCCGTGCATCACTGTTCCATCAGCGGCAACAACAAAATCGGTTGTTCTTCCCTGAATCTCTTCGAGAATCGGCAGGCCTCGACCGCAAGCACACAACGTGGTGGAGAGCGCACCCATGTCGCCAGTCCGATAGCGAATAAATGGAAAATCACTTGTTGCCAAGTGGGTGATAACAATTTCGCCTACTTGACCGGGTGCCAAGACATGGCCGTCACGGTCCACAATCTCGACAATTATGTCTTCTGCGGTGAGGTGCATGCCACCCGCCGGGCATTCGTGGGCAATAAAGCCGGCATCGCGACCACCATAGCCGTTGGCGACGGGGCAGCCAAAAATGCGGCTGATCACGTTGCGTTGTTCTTCGTAGAGTCGCTCGGAGGTCACAAATGCCACTTTGATGCCAAGCCTGCTCATTGATTGCCCCCGCTTTTCTGCATGGCGGGCAAGCAGCGAAATTGACGAAGGGTAGCCGAACAGCATTCTTGGGCGGGTGCGCGTGATGGTCAAGATGAACTCATCGAGTTTGGCCTCACTCATTTGGAAGGCCGGGAGTAGTTGTGTTCGCATCAGCCGATCGCGCCAATGCCGGAGTCGATCCTGCGCAGACAGTTCGATCGGGCTGCCCCAGACCACAATCTCGCGGTCGCCAATATCGACATCCCACCAGCGAGTAGCACGCCACTTGGCGGCAACATCGTGGCTGACGCGCTCGGTGCCAATGAAGAAGATTAGCGGCTCGCCGGAAGATCCGCCGGTATTGAAGCGTGCCAACCCCTTTGCAACTTCCGATTTCATCCGGTCACCTTCGGCACGGATGATGGTTTTGGTCAGCAATGGGAGCTGATTGAGGTCGGCGAGAGAACTTATACTCTGGGGTTTGAAATCGAGGCTGGCAAAGCAATCGCGGTAGTAGGGAACGTGGTTCCTGACTTTCACGAGCAGGTTACGCAAGCGCTCAAGACGGTATTGCTCAAGTTTCTCTTGAGACCACCATTGTGAGTCCTCCATGGCTTTGCGAATGGCTAGCGTATTGTGTTTCTTTAGCGTTTCTTGCAAAGGGAACAGGAGGTTTGCAACCAGGCCGGTGTAGAGTCCCATAGCGATCTCCTTAGGCAGGAAAAGTCAAGGGCTGGCGGACTCTGCCGTAGACCTCACCGAGTACTGGCCAAACCCGCTGCCAGGTGAATTTCTGCACTTCGGCCAAGCCGTTATCAAGCAGTTTGTTAGATAGGGCAATATCGTCCATCAAGCGGAGGATGGCTTTCGCCATCGCATCAGGGGATCTTGGAGGCACCAGCAATGCCGTTTGCTCATCCCTGACGATGAATGGTACGCCTCCCACGCTCGTGCTGACGACCGGAACCCCGCTCGCCAGTGCCTCCAGGACAGAGTTGGGCATGTTGTCGACAAGGCTGGGATTGATGGCGATATCTGCTGCTATGTAGGCTTGCGCCATGGCGTCGCGGTCCAATCGACCCGTAAAGGTGACGGCACCGGCGAGGCCAAGGTGCCGGGCCAGCGCGGCAAGCGATTCAGCCAATGGGCCGGAACCGGCTATGGTCAGCGTGGCATCGGGATGGTTGCGGTGAACGACTGAAAAGGCACGAATCGCGGTTTCGTTGTCGTAGATGGGTTCGAGGTTGCGCGCAACCAGAAGATGGCGCCGCGCAGTCCGATGCGGCGCAGGGTTAGTGAAGTGAGCGAGATCGACTATGTTGGGCACAATGGAAGCCGTCATGCCAAAACGAGCAAAAACCGCCTTTAGGAACTCAGATGGAACAATGAGCGCCGCTGCCTGGCGCATGGAAATACGGACGGATCGCGCCGATTTGGCGAGGAACGCATCCGCTTCTCCCCCGCGATAGTTGATAACTGCCGGCACGCCACGGAGCTTCGCCATCCAGACGGCGGGTGCCGCGAAAAGATGCCAGGACCATCCGGAGTTGGCCATTACATGGATTACATCGCAACGCCCCGCAAGTTGCCAGAGCGCGTAGCAATAGGGGAACAGACGGAGGAGTGCCCTGATGATCGGCAAACCGGAAACACACTGGGGACGATAGGACACATTGGTCTGGACAAGCGAGACAGTGAGTCCTTCGCCTTGAAGAAGTTTGGCAAGTTGTTGCGTTTGGTTGGCCATGCCACCGTAGGGCGGGGGCAAGGGGCCAACCAGACCAATGTGCAGCGAACTTTCCACGCTAATGCCCAAACTCGTTCAGCACTCTTGAATAAGGCTCGCGGTATTTGGCGACACTGTTGTGCCAGTTTCGAACGTTTTCAACAAACTGGCGCCCATTGGCCTTTAGTTCTGGCCAGCGTTCGCTATTCTTGAATAGCTCCAAGATGGCTTGTGCGAGCGCCTTTCGGTCGCCCGCCTTGAAGAGGGTGCCGGTCTTGTTGTGCTCGACGAGTTCCTTGTGGCCGCCGACATCCGATGCCACAAAAAGCTGGCCTTGGGCCATGGCTTCCAAGGGTTTGAGGGGGGTGACGAGTTCGGTCAGGCGCATCGGGTGGCGTGGGTAGGCGAGGATATTGATCAGATCGTAGTAACGGCCAACCTCTTTGTGGGGGACGCGGCCGGCAAAAATAACGACATGCTTGAGGCCGAGCTGTTCGGCCTGATGGCGCAGGTTTGCTTCCTGCGGGCCGCCGCCAACCAGTAGAACACGGATATCAGGCTTTTGTTCAATGATGGCGGGCAGCGCTTCCAACAGCAGGTCGAGGCCTTCGTAGGCATAGAAAGAGCCGATAAACCCTATGACGGCTTTGCTGGTCAGTCCCAATTTTTTCAGCAGATCCGGGTCGGGCGGGGCGGCCAAGCTGAACGCGTCAACATCCACCGCGTTGGGAATGACGGTCACTTTGTCCGCTGCAATGCCTCTGGCTACGATATCGGCCCGCAAGCCTTCACAGATGGTGAAGACGTGGTCAACTTGCTGGATGGCACGGGTTTCGAGCCTGCGCGTCGCGCGGTAGCGCAGACTGCCTTCGGTTGTCGTGCCGTGGTCGACCGCTGCATCTTCCCAAAATGCACGGATTTCATAGACGACGGGGATGCCGAGCCTACGGGCCACTTTGATGGCTGGGAGCACATTGAGAACTGGGGAATGGGCATGAATGATGTCGGGGTGGACTTCACGGGCGACTTCTTCAAGCCGTGTTTCCAGAAGCTTCATCAGGGCAAGTTCTTTGCCGATTGGCAATCTCGCTAGTGTGCCGGTCGCCACTGGGGTGCGGTAGAAACGCAGGCCATCCACATCCTCAAGAGGGGCCGATGTTTCGCCTTGTTTTGGCGACGTGAGGTGAAAGGTTTCCCAGCCGAGGGCGCGCTGCTCGCGCAAAAGCGCGGCGGTGCGGAAGGTGTAGCCACTGTGCAGGGGAATGGAATGGTCGAGAACGTGGAGGGTGCGAATCATGCTGGCCCGCCTTGTTCCATGACGTTGCGCAGAAAGGCTTCGAACATCAGAAGCGTCCAGATCGATGCGCTGTAGTCACGGCTGCCATTGTTGTGGGCATTGACCAGGTGTTGCAGATATTCGCGGTTGAACCAGCCGGTATCGGCCAGACGAGGGCCGAGAAGTGAATCTTGGACGCGTTTTTTGAGCGGGCCGCGGAACCAGCGGGCGAGCGGAACCGAGAAGCCCATCTTCGGACGATAGAGAACGTCGTCAGGGAGAAAAGGCTCCATCGATTTCTTGAGGAGGTATTTACCTTCCTGGCCGCGAATTTTCATTGAAGAATTCAGCGTGGCCAGCCATTCGACCAGTTCGTGGTCCATCAGCGGTTCTCGGACCTCAAGCGAGTGCGCCATGCTGGCCCGGTCGACTTTGGTGTTGATGTCACCGACCAGGTAGGTCTTTAGATCGAGATACTGGATCAATGCCAGCGGCTCATCGGTCTTGGCGTTCGCGGCATGCTGGTTGAAGACCTCGATGGCATTGTAGCCGCCGATGGCTGATTTGAATTGCGGGCTGAACAGTTGATTGCGCATTGGCGCGCGCAGGATCGAAACCGAGTGGAAGTAGGCTTCGACCGAGCTGCGGGCGATCCCTTCGAAGGTCGTCTTGGCGCGAAACACTCGCGGCGCCCAATCGGCCTTGGGGTAGAGCTTGCCCAGGGCACCGAAGACCGGACGGCGCAAACTCAGCGGCAGGGCCGAGCGCATTCTTTCTTCCATCAGGTGGAGGCGGTAACGGCGGTAGCCACCAAAACTCTCGTCACCGCCATCGCCGGAAAGGGCTACGGTAACGTGCTTGCGGGCCAGTTGGCAGACGCGGTAGGTCGGGATCGCCGAGCTGTCGGCGTAGGGTTCGTCGTAGAGTTTGGCGAGGGTATCGATCAGGTCGAAGTCGTCGCTCTCGACAATGTCGAGATGGTGGTTGGTGCGGTAGCGCTCGGCCACCATCTTCGCAAATTCTGACTCGTTGAACGCGGGGTCGGAAAAGCCGATTGAACAGGTGTTGACCGCAGCATTCGAGAGCCCCGCCATCATCGCGACCACAGCGCTGGAGTCGACGCCGCCGGAAAGGAAGGCGCCGAGCGGAACTTCCGAGATCATGCGCAGGCGGATCGATTCTTCGAGGCGGCGGGTCAGTTCGGCGCAGGCGTCGGCATCGCTGATCGGATTGTCGAGGGTAAAACGAACATCCCAGTACTCGCGTGGTTTGCTGGCCGGTTGGCCACGGCGCAGCAACAGAGTATGGGCGGGTGGCAGCTTTCGGGCTTGCTTGAAAATGGCGCGCGGTTCGGCGACATAGCCGAGGGCGAAATATTCTTCGACGGCACAGGGGTCGATTTCGCGCCTGAGGCCGCCATGGGCGAGGAGCGACTTGAGTTCGGATCCAAAAAGAAAGGTGCCATCGTCGAGCAGCGCGTAGAACAGTGGCTTGACACCGAGGCGGTCACGGGCAAGGAAGAGGGTTTCACGGTTGCGATCCCAGAGGGCGAAGGCGAACATGCCGCGGAAGCGGTCGACGCAGTTTTCTCCCCAGGATTCCCAGGCGTAGACGATGACCTCTGTGTCGCTACGGGTGTGGAAGGTGTGACCGAGGGCCTGGAGTTCAGGGATGAGTTCCTGGTAGTTGTAGATTTCTCCGTTGAAGACGACACAGACGCTCTGGTCCTCGTTGTAAAGAGGCTGCTGGCCGGTGGACAGGTCGATGATGGAGAGCCGGCGATGGCCAAGACCGACCCCGGGTTCGACATGCAGGCCGCCTTCGTCAGGCCCGCGGTGGAATTGCGATTCGTTCATGCGACTGAGAAGCGCGCGATCGATTTCGCGTTTGCCTCGGGTATCGAATATTCCGGTGATGCCGCACATGTGCTTCTGCTTCCCCTAGGCCGATACGCCGGCGCGGGCCAGCGATTTGTCATAGATGCCCAGATAGGCGGCCACCATCGCTTTCAAGCTGAACTTTTCTTCCACGCGCTCACGACCGAGTTGCCCCATGCACCGGGCACTGGCGGGATTATTGGCGAGTGCGACGATTTTCTGCGCCAACTTCTCCGGGTCGCCCGGTGGTACGAGCTGGCCCGTAATGCCTGCTGCTACGAGATCGGCATTGCCACCAACATTGGTGGCAATCACGGGCAAGCCTGAAGCCATCGCTTCAAGGATCGTGTTCGAGATGCCTTCGGCGAGTGATGGCAGAACAAAACAGTCCAGACCACCCATGATCTCCGGGACATCATGCCGCTCCCCCGGCAACCAGGCGAGATCGCTTACCCCTGCAGCGGCAAGCAGTTGCTCGCACTCTGCGCGCAACGGGCCGTCACCGATTATCGCCAGCCTGACGCGTGTTCGAAGTGCGGGGTCGATATGCAGCGCGCGGACAAAGGCCCGCACCAGCATGGGTTGGTCCTTGACCGTCTGCATGCGGCCAACCGTGCCGACAACCCAGTGATCGCTGCGCGCGAAAGGGCAGCCCGTTGGCGAATGATCAGGCCCGACGAGATGAAAGCGATCTGTGTCGACGCCGTTGTATACCTGTAACACCTTGTCTTCCGGGACCTTGATTCGGGTGGTGAGATATTCGCCAAGGTCGCGCGACAGCGCCAGGTAATAAGTCACGAACGGCCGATAAAAGCGTCGAATGCGCTGATAGGCAAGGTTCGATCCGTCGAGATCTCCCACATCACGCCCGTGTTCGCCATGAATGCGCACCGGAACGCCCGCGGCCCACGCCGGCAGCTGCGCTTCAAGTGCAGCCAGGTTGCGGCTATGGACAACCGCCGGGCGCAGGCGGCGGAAGAGGGCGAACAGCTTAGGGAAAAGCCAGATGCCATGCCCAGGCGTCTTGTTCAGTGAAATGAATTCAACGTCGTCACGGCAGATGCGCTTGCGGAAATCCGTGACCTCGGTCAGGGCGATCACGGCGTGACGATAGTGATTGGGCGGCATGTGGTTGATCAGGTTGACGACGCCATTTTCGAGCCCCCCTGTATCAAAGCGGTAAATGACATGGGCGATAAGCGGGCGCGGGTCATTCACGCTCACCGCGCCTCTCGCGACGCAGCAAGAAGTTGCTGAATTTGTGGGCTTGCAGCTTCGGCGAAGGCTGCAAGGCTGGCCGGTGCCAATGTTGCCGGCGCGTAGAGCATGATCACAGCCGAGTCGTCACCATTGCCACGCAAGCGGGAAAGCGCTGTCAGCAGCTTGGCGGTGATGTCGCTCGTCGTCAGGCGACCATTGACCCAGTACCATTGCCAGACGACAAAGCGCGATTCAATGCCGCTTTCCTTGCTGAGTATTTCTGCCGTTCGCACCTGCAAAGGCATGTCTGGCAGGCTTATCCGGGAGGATCCGCGCGAGATGACAGACCAGATGCTGTCGTTGCTTCTGACCAGCATGTTGGTCGAGGTGATCAGCTTGCGCTCGTAATCCTGACTGCGGTAGTAGCCAATATAGATGCCAACTTTCCTGTTTCCGTCGTCGAAGGATTGCTGCAGGGTTGCCGAAGGCCTATCGTAGGCAGGTCTCCAGGCGGTAAAGGCGGGCGTCTCGGACCACGCTGGTGGCGCATGCAACTCGCCAATCGCGGCGGCCGCTGCCTTGTCGGCATTCGAAACTGTCAAGAAGGCGAGTGGGCCGGCCGCTGTTGCCGCAGCAATCGCCAGCACGACAAACCATGCTGGCGATGTTCCGGTGGTTTTGGCGACTTGTGTTGGGTGACCGGGCATCTCCGCCGGCGCGACCTCACTCCACCGTGCGCCGATTGCGAACATCGCCATGATCACGATACCGAAGAAGACCCAACCATAGATCAAGTGATCGACGCCAACGGCAAGCGTATTTCCTGACAGATGACCAATCATTACAATCATGTACGCACGAAGCCAGTTGGCGAAGACAGGAACAATGAAAGACGCCACGATGAAGATGAGCCTGCGGCGCAAGGATACATAATTCAGATACGCGAAGAGCGTGCCAACAGTGATTGAGGCAATGAGGTAACGAATCCCGCTGCAGGCTTCGACGACCGACCAAGTGCCTGAGGGGATGACGAACTGCATGCCTTCCTGGATGACTGGAAGTCCTGATGCGCGAAGCGCAAGGACGGTGAACCATGCGGTCCATTCCATCAGCGTCGGCGTCATGAAATCACCGATTGGTACGCAGAGGAGGAGGAAGGCAAGGGGGAAGGCAATCTGGCGGCTGACGCGGACTCCGAGGATGGAAATGATCGTGAGGATCAGGGTGACGACCAAGGCAAACTGGGTCAGTGCGTTGACTGCAGTCAGTTCGCCCATTAGCCAGAAAAACACGGTCGCTGCGAGCGGAAGGACAAACCAGAACGTCGGTTCGGGCCTCAGAAGGGTCAGGTCGTTGCGCTTGCGCCAGATCAGCCAGAGACTGATCGGTGGCACGACGAAGGCGTGGGCATAGGTGTCCGAGCGGGCCCAGATTGCCGCCATGGCACGTGCCGTATCCCAGTACCAGAAGAGTACCCATGCCATTGTTGCCAGCAGCAGGAGCAGGGTCTTCGGCCAAGTCCTGGTAGGGAGCACAGCGGTTTCGTCTGTCATTGCGGCAACTCCCGGGGAGAAGGAAGATATCTGTCGATTGCCGCGAGATGTGCTTCCCAACTGTAGCGCTCGACAACCCGCTGGCGGGCTGCATGACCGATAGCGATTGCAGAACCTGGAGCGTCCAGTACCCGGCTCATTTCGGCAATGTACTCTGCCGGGTCGACGGCGATGAGCAGTTCCGTGCCCTTTTCGGCGTCGACCGCAGCGGCGCACTCAGCCGACGCGATGACCGGTCGCGCCATTGCCATAGCCTCCAGTATCTTGTTCTGGATTCCGCGCGCGATACGCAGCGGCGCCACGACCGCGGCCGCATGCTGCAGATAGGGGCGAACATCGGGAACAGTTCCGGTGACCACAACGGTTTCGCTGGCTAGCGCCAGAACCTCGGGCGCAGGGCTGCGGCCCACGATATAGAAACGCACGCGGGGCCAACGCTGCAGAATTCGTGGAAGAACCTCGGCTTTGAACCAGGCCACTGCATCGACATTGGGCAGGTAGTCCATTGCGCCGGTGAAGACGACCGGCACCTCATCATCCCGGTAGGGCGACGGACGAGTTGCGTCAGGGGAGAAGTAGTGGGCATCGACGCCATTGGCCATCGCTTCGACCCGTACGCGACACTCGGGTGCCTGCCCGCAGAACAGCGCTTTCTCGTTTTCCGTGACGAAGAAGGAGCGCGTACTCCGGGCCGCCATTCGCCGCTCGTAGTCAAGGAGCAGCCTGCCCTCACGGCGGTAGAGCCAGGACAATGGCCAGCGATGCCGCGGCGCATATTGCGTCCACTTGGCTGAATCGACGTCGACGAAGTCGATCAGGGTGGGAAGGCGTTGAAATCCCTCAATGTACTGGGCCATGGCCGAAGAGAAGATCAGCGCAGCATCGATATTGTGGGTTTGGCTGATCTGTCTGACCCACTTCGACAGGCCAGTGCTGCGGTAATAGCTCAATGTCAGAGGCTCGCCGGATGCCAGGGCAGTCAGGCTATGCAGCCTTGCCAGTCGCGGATTCAATCGGCTTACATGCAGTTCGGCACAAAGCGCGCGCGCCGCATCCACATGCGCCTCATCCTCGGGGTCGTCGATGAAGGTGCCGAGAAATACACGATGCCGTCGGGCAAGGTGCTTCAACAAGTGATACGAACGCACCTTGTCGCCTTTGTTGGGCGGGTAGGGGAGGCGATGAACGAGGTAGAGGATGTTCGCCATCTTCTGCTCAGCCGAGGTTGCGGACGATGTGTGGCCCCAGCCAGTTGGCCAGACCGATAGGCATGCGTCGCCATGCCTCGATGAAGAGGCGATACTTGGCATTCGCCGGATTGTTCTGGGGAATGCTGTTGCGCTTGTAGAGGCAGTATTCGTAATGCAAGGGGGTCGGCTCGAAGCCCCAGTTCTTCTTGAACGCGAATGAGCCGGTACCGTGCTTGCTGCGACCGTAATCGAAGACTTTGACGCCGCGCTCACAGGAACGCCGCATCAATTCCCAGTACTTGAAGTCGTTTGCCGCCAGGTGGCGGGCGCTTTCATCGTCGCCGGCGTAGTAGGGCAAGACCTCGTCGCGAAAGTAGAAGGAGAGAACGCTGCTCAGCAGTCGGCCATCCGGGGCGGTCACTGTAAGCACTTCGCAATCCTGACCAAAGACCCGGAGGAGCGTGTCGAAGTAACGTCGAGGCATGGCTGGCGTGCCATGGCGATGAACGTTATCTGCGTAAAGGGTGAAAAAGCGCTCGCTGTTGCGGTCAACCGTGCTGATCAGCCCGTTCTTGATGCCCTTGCGCACCATGGCCCGCTGCTTGCGCGGGATGGCCAGCATGTTCTCTTCAACCTCGGGCAGGATGCGTTTGCGGAAAGTTACGTAGAGGTCCTGCGTCGGCCAATCGGCATGTCGGGGGGCTACATTGCGGAACTCCAAGTGGTCGACGCCAAGCCTCCGTGCCAGTTCCTGCGCCGCTTTTTCCAGTTCCATGGTGGCTTCGGCGTCGATTGACGCGATGCCACCGTAAACAGCAAAGGGCATGGCGACCAGTGCATTGCCGAAAAGCCGGCTATTGACGTGGGCAAGCGGGAGAACGCCGCGGATTCCGGCATTGCTGTCAGCATACAGAAAATAAGCAGAGTGCCGGAACACCTGACTGATGATCTCCTGCCATGCTGAACGATGAAAGAAGCTGGCTTCCGGACAGGCGAAGACAAATTCGTCCCAGCGCAGTGCGGTGGCGATATCGGCCTGATCAAGATGACTGATTGTCAGCATGCCTGTCAGACGTTGGCGAGAAAAAGCTCGTCCATGCGGCCCCAGCGGAAATCGCCGAGCAGACGGTGCAGGCGGGCTTCCATGTGATGGATGTTTACATAGTGTCGGAATCGCGTTTTCGCACTAATCCCCGGAATACGGGGCTGTTCGGAATCGATTTCCCACGGATGGAAATAGAAAACCGCGGGAAGCCGGTCTGAGTGATTGACTCGGCGCAGCATCCAGCGCGACAGTCCATAAGGCATCAAACGGAAATAGCCGCCACCGCTCGCTGGCCAGTTGCGGTTCAGGAAACGTAGCGTGGTGGCTGGGATTTCCAGTAGGCCGCCAATGACATGGGCGTGGCGAGGCGCTTCGGGCATGCCGTAATGGTCGTGGCGAATGGGATAGATACTCGAACTGTAGCGATAGCCGGCGCGTTCAAGGCAGTCAAAGGCCCAGAGGTTCTTGGCACCGATTGAGAAGCTGGGGGCTCGATAGCCCTTGACTTCCTGACCTGCGAGATCCTCAAGGATCAACTTGGCGAGATTGATGTCGGCGAAGAACGCGGCATCGGTTTGGTCGCTGGCACGCTCGTGGCCGTAGCCATGACTCGCCAATTCATGCCCCTCGGCGACAATTCGCCTGATGACCTCGGGGTAGCGCTCGGCAAGCCAGCCAAGGGCAAAGAAGGTGGCTTTGACGCCATGCTGATCCAGCATCAGAAGAATACGGTCCACGTTGCGTTCGACCCGGCACTCGCGGGCTGGCCAATCACTGCGCGGGATATGCGGAGCGAACGCGGAGACCTGGAAGTAATCCTCGACGTCTATGGTGAGGGCGTTGATAACCTTTTCGGATTGCATGGGTTCGGGGCTCAGGCTTTCGCCTCGGGCGGATGCTGGTCGAGAAGCCATCGGGAAAGGTCGCACGCGATGCGTTCAGCCGCGCGACCATCCCAGAGTTCTGGAACGCGCCCCTGTTTCCCGTGGCCTGCAAGAATTCCGCCGGTTTCTCGACGAATTGCGTCGGTGTCTCGGCCTACCATCGTGTTGGTGCCTTGCTCGACGGTAATCGGACGTTCGGTATTCTCGCGCAGTGTCAGACAGGGTATGCCAAGCGCCGTCGTTTCTTCCTGCAGACCGCCGGAATCCGTCAAAACGATGCGTGCGCCGGCTATCAGGCCAAGCATCTCAAGGTAGCCTTGTGGTGGCAGGAGCATGAGGTGTGGATTGTCGACGAGGTGGCACAGACCGAAGCGTTCGATGTTGGTCCGGGTCCTTGGGTGCAGGGCGAAGATCAGTGGGAGCTGGTGGCTGATTTCGTTCAGAACCCTCAGCAGCGAGGCGAGGGTCTCCGCTTGGTCAACATTCGATGGGCGATGAAGCGTCACAACGCCGTAGCCCTCCAATCCACCGAGCACGGCGGCGTCAAATCCGCCCCCAGTAAGGGTCGCGGGGGGTGAGCGCGCGAACTCAAGGTTATGGATAAGCGAGTCAATCATGACGTTGCCGACAAAGCAAACGCGGCTCGCCTCGATTCCCTCGCGAACCAGGTTATCCTCGGCCCTACGCTCAGTTGTATAGAGTCGATCGGCGATCTGGTCGGTCAATAGGCGATTGATCTCTTCCGGCATCTTGCGGTCATAGCTCCGCAAGCCCGCCTCGACGTGGACGACAGGGATGCCCTTCTTGACAGCGACCAGCGTGCAGGCCAGGGTCGAATTCACATCTCCAACAACGAGTACGCAGGAGGGGCAGTGCTGATCGATGACCGGCTCGAAGCGCCGCATGACCTCGGCGGTCTGGACTGCATGCGAGCTCGAACCGACTTCGAGATTGATATCGGGCCTCGGTAGACGCAGGTCTTCAAAGAGTTTGTCATTCATATCCTTGTCATAGTGCTGGCCGGTATGAACGAGCAAGCTGGGTATGACCGGGATGCTCTTGCTGAAGGCGCGCAGAATGGGCGCCATCTTCATAAAGTTAGGGCGTGCGCCGACCACGCAGATAACAGGCCCGAGATCAACAGGCCACTCTGGCTGGTTCATGCTTGCTCCGTTGGCTGAGGTTCGCTGTCCTGCTGGGCGATTGATGGGACCAACCTTTGCAGCAGCGAGAGTGTTGTTCCGTTGATGATTTCCAGTTGCCGCAAGCTCTGTTCAAGGCGTGCAAGGCGCTCATTGAATTGCCAGGCATTGAGCCCGGCCAGAAGATGGTTCAGTTCTTCAGGGGACGAAATACCAATCCCCGGGCCGGAGTCGGGAGACTCCGGCCGCCGCCGATTTACTGACCTGCGTGGTGCAATGATATCGGCTTCGGCTTCGGCATGGCCCGGATCAAGTTCAGTAGCTTCTGAAGAGGCGTCTCTTCGCTGACTCCGTGACGCGCCACGCGTTTCATCCTCAATTTCCTGGGCGACTTCCTGGACGTCGATTGCTTGAAATTCCTTTTTGTCGGTCAAATAGCCAAGTAGCAACAGGCGATCGCAGACGGAATTGATACGACGTGGTATTCCGCTAGTGGCTTTGAAGATCGCTTCGAATGAATCGTCGGAAAACGTAGGACAACCCGTCGCCCCTGCATGTTTGAGCCGGTGTTCGACATAGCCCCGGGTTTCTTCGACATCCATCGGGCCGATGTGGCATGAAGCGATAACCCGCTGCCGGAACTGCATCATTTGTGCGCTTTGCAGGATATCTCGGAACTCCGGCTGGCCGATCAGGAAGCTTTGCAGAAGCGCATGGTTGCCAAACTGGAAATTCGAGAGCATGCGCAATTCTTCGACGGCGCGTGCCGTGAGGTTCTGCGCTTCGTCGACAATCAGCAGGCAGCGCTTTCCCTTGCTGGTCATGCTGATCAGAAAGGCTTCCAGAGACATCAGCACGTCTGATTTGGCGACGTCCCGGGTTCGGATGCCGAACGCGGCACCCACCAAACGCAAAGTGTCTTCTGCATCGAGCTGAGTACTAACCAAATGCGCGGCAATGACTTTGTCTTGATCGAGACTCTCAAGCATGCCACGGACAATTGTCGTCTTGCCGGCCCCGACCTCGCCGGTAATGATGATGAATCCCTCGTTCTGATGCATGCCGTATTCGAGGTACGCAGTAGCCCGCCGGTGCTGCTTGCTGGCGAAATAGAACGAAGGATCCGGGTTGAGCTGGAAGGGCTTGCTGGTCAACC
>WBZP01000328.1_pt1 | contig 65577 bp, 50 predicted proteins | sample 5204301 | NCBI WGS metagenome assembly WBZP01 (sample SAMN12412401, study PRJNA552823) | activated sludge metagenome | isolation source: activated sludge from nitrification reactor of wastewater treatment plant... | place: USA: Pennsylvania | collected 2017 | reverse complement strand
AATCCTGCCCGCCGGAGCTTTAGCGTAGGCGGGAGTGAATAGTGAATAGTGAATAGTGAACAGTGAACAGTGAACAGTGAATAGTGAATAGCTGTTCGTTCCTCGCATCCCGCTCCTTTTCCTCGGTCTCGGTCTCGTAACTCGTAACTTATCCTCAGTCTCGTTACTCGTAACCTCTGCCAGGTCTCGTCCCGCCGTTCCCAGCTAGCCCCGGGTGATCTCGTCACGCTTCGAACGGCCATCGTTGTTGTGGCGTTGTGGTGACGAGAGAACACGGGACCGCCGCTGCCACGAAGCATGGCGTTGTGCTCCAAATAAATAATCGGAAAATCCAACGGGCAAAGCCGCCCGGTTCAGGAGACCGCTTCCTGTTCGAGGCGGGCCTGCTCCGAACGCAGGGCTTCTTCGCAGTGCGTGTACAGTTGATACGTCTCGTACAACCAGTCGTCGATCTTGTCGGCGTGCTGCTGCTTGTCGATCGCGTTCTCGATCCGGGACATGAGTTGCTTGAGCGAACGCATGCCCATCGAGTCGACCGATGGCTTCATCTTGTGCAGCGACTTCCGCACTTTTTCCATTTCACCGTTCTTGTGATGGAGGCGCACCTGCTCGATGAGCGGCTGCGAGGTCTCGAAGAACAGGTTGATCATGTTCATCACGAACACCTGGTTGCCGCGCGACATCTTGCGCAGGAATGAAAGATCGACCAGGGGTTCCGTATCCGAGAGATCGACCGAGGCGGCAGGAATGGGCTTTTGCATGGTTTCGATGGGCCGGGCGGAAATGCCGCGGCGCTTCTGTACCAGGGCGACGATCTTGTTGTGCAATTGCTGCGGATCGAACGGCTTGGCAACATAATCATCCATGCCGGCCTGCAGGCAGCGTTCGTTATCGCCTTTGATGGCGTTCGCCGTGAGGGCAATGATCGGCACGTTGGCCGCCGACTCGGGCAGTTCCGTCCGAATGACACGGGTAGCGCCCAGTCCATCGAGCTCGGGCATCTGCACGTCCATCAACACCAGGTCGTACTTCGCTTCGCGCAATCGCTGGACAGCCTCCACACCGTTTACGGCCACATCGATCTCATATCCCCACTCCTGTAAAAGCGATGTCGCGTACATGCGGTTGTACTCGTGGTCCTCGGCCAGCAAGATGCGCAAGGTGCCCAGTTCCACCGCGGGAATCAGCGCCGGTTTCTCCTCTTCGATATCGACACTGCTGCCCCGCTCAAAAGTGATCTCGACGGTAAACGTCGTTCCGAGATTGACGCGGCTTTCCACGCGGATGCGTCCGCCCATGATCTCCGTGAGTTTCTGCGAGATCGACAAGCCGAGGCCGGTACCCCCGAACTTCCGCGTGACCCCTACATCGGCCTGCGTGAACGATTCGAAGATCGTATCGAGCTTGTCCTGCGGGATGCCGATACCGGTATCCGTGACGGAACACTCGATTGTCACGCGACTGGCGTCTTCCGAGCGTTTGCGGACGTGCACATGGACTGCTCCGCTTTCGGTGAACTTGATCGCGTTCGTCACGAGGTTGATCACCACTTGCGAAAAACGCACGGGGTCGCCGAGCAGCACGACTTCGTCGAGGCCCTGTATGTCGATGTTCAGACCGATGGATTTCTCCGCGGCGGTATAATGGAACGGATCAAGCGTCGACAAGAGCAACTTCTTCATGCGGAAGCCGACCTTATCCAACTCCAACCGTCCCGCCTCGATCTTGGAAAAGTCGAGGATGTCGTTGATGATCACCAACAGGTTCCGGGATGAATTGTGGATCGCCTCAAGGTATTGGTTCTGCTTCGGCGTCACTTCGGTCTTGAGCAACAGGTTGCTCATGCCGAGGATGGCGTTCATCGGCGTACGGATCTCGTGGCTCATGTTAGCCAGGAACAACTCCTTCGCCCGCAAAGATTCTTCAGCCGTCTCCTTCGCTTCCAACAACTGCAGGTCCATCCGCACCCGTTCGGTGATGTCGCGGTACTGCCAAAGGTGTCCGTAGAACTCCTGGCGTTCTCCGCGGATCGGGATATAATCGCGCTCATACACCCTGCCATCGGCACCTTCCAGGACTTCATTGTACACCGGCTGTCGTTGCCGGACGATCTCCTCGATTCGAATCAGGAAACGACCCGATTCGCGGAAGGACGCGCTGCTGAAAACCGCCAGCTCCGAGCTCTCGCGCCCGCTGAGCGATTCCGCCGGTTCCGTCACCTGGAACAGTTCGCACAAATGGTCGTTCACGAGTACGATCTTCCGGTGTTCGTCTTCCACCACAATACCCGCGTTCATGTTCCCGATGAGCGTCGTCAGACGGGAAGCGGTCGACTGCAACTGGTTCTCCGTATGCTTCCGCTCGGTGAGGTCCAGTCCGTAGCTGATCATGTATTTCAACACACCCTGCTCGTCAAAGAAGGGCGTCGTATTCCTGAGGTAATGGCCGGGGGTATTATCTGACCTGAGAAAGACCTCTTCATTCTCCACTGCTGCGCGCGTCCGGACGGCACGCTGAAATGTGAACTTTCGTTGTTCAGCCAGGCTCGCATCGTAACCGTACTTCTGACAATACGCTTCGGGCGTCTGACCGAGAATCCACTGTCGTGCTTCGGGATCCGCTACGGCAGCGGGGTTGGCGAAGAGATAACGCTGCTCAGGATCCATTACGGCGATGCCGAGTGGCAGTCCGTTCAGGATGGATTCGTAAAAGTCTTTCAACTCCTGCAGACGACGGGCTGACATCACACTATCGGTCACATCATGGAACGTTCCGCTCACCCCATTGGGATGACCATCGCGCGTAAGCTGTAGCCGGCTCCGGACTTCGATATAACGCTCCTGCCCGTCTTTGTGAACAAAGCGGACCTGAATGGAATCAGCGTTTCCCGACGATAGCTTCATCTGTTCGTAACGCTGCTGTGCGATCGCTGCGTCTTCCGGCTGCAGGAATCCGAGAATGTCCTTGCCGATTGACTCCTCGACTGAATAGCCGGTGGTATGTACCCAGGCGGAATTGAGGAAGATGATCCGTCCTTCGTAATCGGTCTGAAACACGACCTGCCGCATCTGCTCCACGAGCGAGCTGTAACGGTCCTGGCTTTCTTCCAGTAGCTGACGGTCCTGTTCACGTTGCCGGATCAGTTCCGCTACACGTTCCGAAAGTGATTCCAGCGTATCCGCTTCCGTCAGTCCGGAACCGTCCGTGTACTGCGCCAGGAAGTCGGCGGTGACGCGCAGATTGCGGAGTGATTTCCGCTGAGATTCCGCTTCCTGTTCCAGGCGCAAGTTGGACGCCTGCAACATCTTAGCGTTCTCCTCGAGCTCACGGTTCTGTTCGTTCAGGTGGAGTTTGTAATCCTCCATCCGCCGACTCGTACTGGTCATGAGCGTGGCGACCTGCTCGGCTACGGCCTCCGGATTCTTGAGCAGGTGTTCAAGAAAATACTGCTTTAGCACTTCGGGCGCGAGCGGATTCGCTTCCGGCGTCCGCTCCATCTCCTGAACGAGATACTTCAAAAAATTATGGGGCATACGAATGGTCGAATCAGGCTTCGATGCGGATCGTCTGGAGTTTGTTTTCCTTGATATAGCGGTAGATCGTCGACTTGCCTACACCCAGTTTGCGGGCGACCAGCACGACGTTGTTGTTATACTTGTCGAGGAAGTGACGGATGATGCGCATCGTATATTCCTCCAGGGTGGTCTCTTCGAAGGCGAACGCGTCCATGTTGCTCGTGTTCTCCAACCGGATATCGTCCGCTGTGATCGTATTGCCGGTCGATAACACGGCCGCCAGTTCGACCATGGCTTTCAACTCGCGCACGTTACCCGGGTAATAGTAACGCAACAACTTATCCTGCGCTTCCGGAGAAAAACTCAGGGCCTCCATCCGGTTGTCCTTGCAGAACTGGGTCAACAGCCAGCGGGCGATCACCAGGATGTCGTTCCCACGCTCGCGCAAGGGCGGCAGGTGAATCGGTAATCCGAGCAGACGGTAATACAAGTCCTCCCGGAAATTGCCCTTCCGAACCTCTTCCTGCAGGTTACGGTGCGTGGCGATGATCACGCGCACATCGACTTTCAACACTTTGTTCCCTCCGATGCGCACGACCTCGCGCTCTTGCAACACGCGCAACAACTTTGCCTGAAGGGCAAGGTCCAGCTCGCCGATCTCGTCGAGGAACAAGGTGCCGCCGTCAGCCTCTTCGAACTTACCGGCACGCGAAGCGATCGCCCCGGTGAAGGCGCCTTTCTCATGACCGAACAGTTCGCTTTCCAGCAACTCGCGCGGGATCGCCGCGACGTTCACCGCGACGAATGGCTTCTCTTTTCTGGGTGAATGGTAGTGGATGGCTTTTGCAACCAGCTCCTTCCCGGTTCCGGTTTCACCGGTGACTGATACCGTGATCTGACTCGACGCGGCCTTTTCCATCAGCGCAAATACGCTTCGGATCGCCTCGCTGTTGCCCTGAATCGCTTTTCCGAATTCGTACTTCTTGCCCAACTCGCGGCGCAGCGCGCTCACTTCCTGCTTCAACTCCACATGCGCCGCGATCTTGCGGATCACGTGCAGCAAATGGTCGCGCGTATCCTCGTCCTTCGTGATGTATTCGTAGGCGCCGTTCCGCATCAACTCCACAGCCGTCCGCACGTCTTCCTGGTTCGAGATCACGACTACCGGCACATCCGGCAACTGGGCGCGGATCTTCTTCAGCAATTCGTCCCCGTTATAATCGGGCAACGAATAGTCCAGCGTGATCACCTGCGGATGCTCGTGCAATCGGTTGAGCAACTCCTTGCCTGTAGCGAACGTGCTGACTTCGTACTCGGGCACAAGCGACAGGTTATACTTGAGCAACTCACGATAGAAATCGTTGTCTTCTACAACGAAAATGCGAAGCTGAGAATCCCTTGACATACAAGCCAGTTTTTGGAATGGCACGCCCGTGCATGGACGACACTTCCAGTTTTGATACCGGTTTTACCGTATTGGGAATAAAAGGTTGGTGCGTTACCCCATTTTTTTTGAAAAGCGGAAGGAGTTGATCCGAAGCAAACATTATCAACGGAAGATCTCCGGAAAAGTTACAATTTCCGAAACATGGCAATAAAGAAATTTTGGAGCGGAACGGCAGGCTCCGCATAACCTCTGGTCCCGTGTTCACTCGTCACTTCAACGCCACGACAACGATGGCCGTTCGAAGCGTGACGAGTTCACCCGGGGCTAGCCTGGAACGGCGATTCAAGGGACGAGGGACGTGGGACGTGGGACGAGACCGAGGGAAAGGCTCGAACTGCGAGGAACAACCACTGCTCACTCACCCTGTTTCTCACACTCACACTACGCAAGGAGGGGCGAGGTGCGAGGAACGAGACCGAGGGAAAGGTTCGAACTACGAGGAACAATCACTGCTCACTCACCCTGTTTCTCACACTACGCAAGGAGGGGCGAGAAACGAGGGACGTGACCGAGGAAAAGCTGCGAGGGGCGAGGGACGAGACCGAGGGAAAGGTTCGAACTGCGAGGAACAACCACTGCTCACTCACCCTGTTTCTTACACTCACACTACTGAAGGAGGGGCGAGGGACGTGGGACGAGACCGAGGAAAAGCTGCGAGGTGCGAGAAAAAATCACTGCTCACTCACCCTGTTTCTTACACTCACACTACTGAAGGAGCTGCGAGGAACGAGGCGCAAGGAACGAGGAACGAACAGCTATTCACTGTTTACTGTTCACTACAAAGGAATATTCCCATGCTTCTTCCTCGGCAACTTCACCGCCTTGGTTTCGAGCATCCGGAAGGCGCTGATCAGTTTTGAACGGGTTTGGTCGGGGCGGATCACTTCGTCCACGTAACCGTGCTCCGCTGCTTTGTAGGGATTGGCGAAGAGCTCGTTGTACTCCTGCTCCTTCTCCTTCAGTTTGGCTTCGGGATCTTTCGCCTCGGTGATCTCTTTGCGGAAGATAATTTCGGCGGCGCCCTTGGCGCCCATCACCGCGATCTCCGCGCTCGGCCAGGCGTAGTTCATGTCGGCGCCAATGTGCTTGGAATTCATCACATCGTACGCTCCGCCATAGGCTTTCCGGGTGATCACCGTGATGCGCGGAACGGTCGCTTCGCTGAACGCATAGAGCAGTTTCGCACCGTTGGTGATGATCGCGTTCCACTCCTGGTCGGTTCCCGGAAGGAATCCCGGAACGTCTTCGAATACGAGCAGCGGAATATTGAAGCAATCGCAGAACCGGACAAAACGCGCCGCCTTCGTGGAAGCGTGTATGTCCAGTACGCCCGCCAATTGCGCGGGCTGGTTCGCGACAATGCCGATGCTCTTTCCGGCCAACCGCGCGAATCCGACGACAATATTCTCTGCGAAATCCTTGTGAACTTCGAAGAAGGAATCCGTGTCGATCACCTGGGTGATGACATCGCGCATATCGTATGGCTGGTTCGGGTTCTCGGGAATCAGGTCGTTCAGTCCGGGACGTGACTCGTCACCGGCTTCGTACGGAACGGATGGCGGTTCTTCTTCGCAATTCTGCGGAATGTAGCTCAGCAACCGCTTGAGCATCTGGATCGCTTCCAATCCGTTTGCTGCCGTGAAGTGCGTCACACCCGACTTGGTCGCGTGCGTCATCGCGCCGCCCAGCTCTTCGGAGGTCACGTTCTCATGTGTCACGGTCTTGACCACGTTCGGTCCCGTCACGAACATATAGGAAGTGTTCTCGACCATCAGGATGAAATCCGTGATCGCCGGAGAATACACCGCGCCTCCGGCGCAAGGCCCCATGATCGCGGAGATCTGCGGGATCACACCGGATGCCAGTGTATTGCGGTAAAAGATGTCGGCATAACCGCCCAGCGAAACGACTCCTTCCTGGATACGCGCCCCGCCGGAATCGTTCAACCCGATCACCGGTGCGCCGTTCTGCATGGCGAGGTCCATGATCCGACAGATCTTCTTAGCGTGCGTCTCCGACAACGACCCGCCGAATACGGTGAAGTCCTGCGCGAATACATAGACCAACCGTCCGTTGATCGTACCGAAGCCGGTCACAACACCATCGCCCAGGTACTTCTCCTTATCGATACCGAAATCAGTGGCCCGGTGGGTCACCAGCATGCCGATCTCCTCGAACGATCCTTCGTCGAGTAAAAAATGCAAACGCTCGCGAGCGGTCAGCTTTCCCTTTTTGTGTTGCGCAGCGATCCGCGCTTCTCCCCCACCCTGCTTGGCCTCCGCGATCTTTTTCTCCAGGAGTTCGAACTTCTTTTTCATAGATGGCGATTCAGTCCGGCGAAGGTACGGAATTGGGCGCTCCCGATCTGCCCGTCGCCGTACACCGGCGTAAGCTGTACCTGCCTTGTCGTTCAAGCAATTCCGACGGGTTACGCAGCAACAGGTCCTGGTAGGCAAGGGCCGGTTCAAGTCCTGCCCAGGCCCGGGTTAATCGTGCTTCGTCGAAGAGCAGGTACAACTCCCCTTCCCGGTCCAACAATTCCTGTAATTGTTGCCGGTTCAGCCCATGGATGGTACTGACTTTTCGCGCGGGTAAATAGATATGGAAGGCTTCGAAGTAGTCCCAGCTCAGGATCCTTGCCTGGGGTGGAATCCGCTGATCAAAATACCGGGCTTCGGATAACATCCGGTCTTTCTCCCCGACAAATCCAGCCCATTTATGCATTCCCAGCCAACCTGCTATACCTATATATATAGGTATAACTGCAATTCCGGCTTTTCGCGTCAGCCAGGGTCGCAAGGCCATCAAACCCGCTATCATCATCCAGGCTATGGGCACATACATAGGCAGTGCGAAACGGGGATTCTGGATCGGAATACCGCACAGAAACAGCCAAACGCCGACGTACCAGATCCCCATCATCGCATCGGTTCTCGAAAATCCGTGTCGAAACCGCTGCCAGCAGCCAACGAGGGCAAGCAGCCCGCCGACAGGCGTCAGTTCCGACCAGCGAAACGGCGCGAGGGTATAATACAACAGGTTCGGCCAGCTCACCTGCAGATGTCCGTCGATCGTGGTTCGATCAGCAGCAAGAAAATTCAGGAACGACCACTGTGACAACCAGGGATGTTGCACGGAAGCTTCCGGCATGCGCAAACTGAATGGCAACTGCGGTAAAAAAAACAACAGCACACATCCATATAAACCCAACAACCGGATTGCACGCAACCGTGCAGTCGTTGAGTATCGGATCACACAATATGATAACGGCAATAACACGAGTCCGCTTACATAACGGGTCGCGATCGACAATGCCGTGAAGAAGGCTGCGATGACGAGAAAGCGCCAGGCATATGCATCGCTCCAGCGTCGTACGAAATAAATCGCGCCAAGGCTCCAGCTGACTGCCGCCATATCGGACATGATCGTGGTCGAATAACGCAGCCAGTACCCGCTAACGACCAACAAGGCGATACCTGCAAACAGCTCGGGTGCTGGAACGGAATATTCCGTTCGGTATAACTTCACAAGGAACAGCAAGACGATGAACGCCGCAACAAGACTCACTGCCTGTGCGGCCGGGAATCCTATACCGGCAACCATCATGAATAAAGCGGCCATCAGGGGATAGCCGAGTGGCCAGAACCCGGTGACAACGGGTTCGCCGTACTGCCAGCCCTTTACCAGGTTCGCCGCGCTTTCATAATACCGATACGCATCCCCATTGAACTCCATGCCATCGTACCCATTCAACGCGACGAGTAGGATCGGCAACAGTACCGTCACCGGGAATAACCAGCGCAAGGATCGAACATCTTCCATCCGGATTCAAGGTAGCATTCCGCATTGAAAGCCGGCAATAAAAAACGGGGCCGGAAATTTCCCGGCCCCGTTCTATGGCATACGATGGATTACTCAACAAGGATTCGCAGCGTTTTCGCTGCAGCATCTTCGCGGAGGAAGGTGACCAGGTAAGCGCCGCGCGCATAGCCCGTCAGGTCCAGCTCCAGGAAGTTCTCGCCCTCCTTCACCTGTACATCCTGCTCCTGCAAGACACGTCCGGTCAGGTCGGTGACCATCAGGTGCTGTCGTTGCTCGGTGGTGGACAAGAAATTCAAATGCAGGACACCGCGTGTCGGGTTCGGGTAAGCCTGGATCGGCTCATCCGTCTCGATCAGCTCGTCACCAACAGTCCGGCAACCGAAATTGACGGTCACATTCATCGAAGCGGTGGTCGAGCTGCCACAGGTGTTGTTCGCACGCGCGGTGAGCGTAACCGTCGTGCTGGTGGCGCCGGTGAACCGTACGGTGACCGTCCGGCCGCTCGAACTGCCAACGAAGGTCGCGCCACCGGAGATCGTCCAGGTATACGATGAAGTATTGGCCACGGCAGGCACCGAATAACTCACCGAGGTCTGTGATTTGCAAACGGTGGCAGGCCCGCTGATGCCCGAAGGTTGAGCAGGAGCGGCTTTCACCAACAGCGAGGTTACGGCACTGCTGCCACAAGCGTTGTTCGCTTTAACGGTAATATTACCCGATCCAGTAAAGCTGTTACCAAAGGTGACACGAATCGATGTTCCGCTGTTGTTGGTAATCGTAGCGCCGGAAGGTACCGTCCAGGTATAAGAGGTAGCGCCGGTCACTGCGCTGATCGAGTAGGTCTGATTGCTCAGACGGCAGACACCTGCTGTCGGGCCGCTGATCGTGGCCGGAGCCATGGGCGTGGACCGCACGGAAAGGCTCGCAACCGGACTATTACCACAAGCGTTCGTGGCGTACACGCTGACCGTGCCGCTGCTGAAGCCGCTCGGGAATTTGATCGAGACCTTGCCCACCGTACTGTCGACGGTCAGCGGATTACCGCTCTGTCCGAGGCTGCTGGTGATCACACTGCCCGCCGGAGCGCTCCAGGTGTAGGAGGTCGCGTTCGGGAACTTGAAGATCTCGTAGGTCTTCGTCGAACCGCCGCACACGCCGACCGTTGGATTATCGTTCGCCGTGAAGATCGGCGCAAGCACCAACTGACCCAGGATGAGCTTGAAGCTGTACGAACCGCTGCCGATGCAATTGCTTGCCTGCACCGCCAGGATACCTACTACATAATTCGAGTTGAAGTTTACCGTGACCGAATTGGTTCCCTGACCCGAAGCGATCGTGGCACCAGGCGCAAGCAGCGTCCAGTTGTAGGAGGTGGCATTCGCAACAGGCGCCACGCTGTAAGTAGCCGTTAACGGACCACAGATCGTAGCCGGACCACTGATGGTTCCTGCATTGGCGGGAGCCGCAGTAAAGCGTGTCAAGGACTTGCAGGAATATTGACTGTTACCGCAAACGTTCACTGCACGAACACAGATCGAACCGCCACTGAAGCTATTGGTGAAGTTCACCGTGATCGAATTGCCGGTCGATGTACCGGTCATACCCGATGCAAGCGTCCACTGATAGGAAGTCGCTCCGGCAACGGCAGGAACGCTGAACACAACGCCGTTCTGGCCGCGACAACCGCCCGAAGGTCCGCTGATCGCGCCCGGAGTAGCCGGTGCTGAACCGCTGCTCGAAACAGCCACGGATGCCGTACGGGTACAGCCGTTCGCATCGGTCACCGTAACCTGGTAGATGCCGGATGCAAGTGAGCCGATGGTGGCGGTCGTTCCTCCACCAGGCGTCCAGAGGTACTGGTACCCCGGAGTACCGCCACTCGGCGCAGCAGTTGCAGTGCCGGTGTTACCGGAACAACCGGTCGGAGTCGAAGTAGTATTGATGCTCAACTGGGTGGGCACGACGATCTGCGCACTGGCGCTTCCGGTGCAACCCTTAACATCGCTGACCGTGTATTGATACGTACCGGAGCCAAGTCCGGTCGTAGCATCCCCGCCATAGGTGTAGGTTCCATTACCACCGGTAGCCGATAGCAGTACGCTGCCGGTCTGACCGAAGCAGGAAGGATTCACGGGCGTGGCAATGAGCACGACCGGATCCGGGGCCGGGTTGATGACAGCTGTTGCAACCGCGGCACAACCGTTCGCGTCGGTGACGGTGTATTGGTAACTACCCGGGCCAAGATCGCTTACCGGATCCAATCCAAGCGTATAAGGCCCTACCCCTCCGGTCGGCGACAATAGCACCGAGCCGAGATCGCCGAAGCAAGCCGGTTGCGTAGTAAACGCGTTCAAGACGAGGTTGCTGGGGGCAGCCTGAATTTCTACTTCGATACTGTTCGTACAACCGTTCGCATCCGTTACCTCATACACATAGGTTCCGTTGGTCAATCCGGTCGTAGGAGTATTCGAATAGGTGTAAGGTCCTACACCGCCGGTCGCATCGAGTACGACACTTCCGGTCTCGCCATGACAATTGGGTTGTGTAACGGTAGCAGAGATCAACAGCTTAGCCGGAGCAGGCTGGATCGTCACACCGGCAGTTGCCGTACAACCTTTAAGATCAGTGACCGTGTATTGGTAACTGCCCTCGGACAAACCGCTGATTGCGTCTCCACCATATTGGTATCCTCCATTGCCTCCGGTAGCCAGCAGCGTAACGCTCGTCGTTGCGCCAAAACAACCGATCGGATCGGCACTTGCATTCAGCACGAGCGGGTCGGGCAATTGAAGCGTACCGTTCTCATATACGATCACGTAATTCGAATCCGCGGCAAAGGAGTAATCACTCGGTACGATGGTGTACGATCCACCCGCTGTAATGGTGGCAACGGATTGGTTCTGGTCATCCAGCAAATCGAAACTCGGCCCCGAATTCGCATCTACGCCTTCTTCATCCTGATATTGGAAGCCGGAAATTTCCGCTTCGAATGGAGGTGTGCCGAAACAATCCAGCGTGGTGTCCTTGGCTTTGACCGTGATCTCCGCCGGAACGATGGTCAGATTACCGATTCCATAACTGATTTCGAAGTTGTCGTCGAAGAAGGCGCCGGGGACGATGAACCAGTTGCCAGGCGTGGTACCGGTGATCAGGTTCACCGACTTCAACTGCGTGGCGGTGTCCGGTTGGTTGACGTCATCTTCATCAAGGACAACGGCGATGTTATCGCTGTTGTCGGTATCCAAAGCGGTCGTATCAGCGTCGAGGACGCCGTTGGTAACGACACGTGGATTGGTCACAACGCGCGGATTCGTGACCACACGCGGATTGGCCATGGCGCGGGAACGCAGACCACCGGTCGGCGTTTCCAGGATGATAAGCGAGGAATCGTTATCGTAATTGAACACCGATTCGGCCGAAAGGTCAATGATCTCCATGGTATCGATCACGACGGTGTTGGTCACCACACGCGGATTGGTTACCACACGCGGGTTAGATAATGCCTGACCGGTTGCTACCATGGCTAGGTTCGCGAAGTCCGAGTTCGTCACCACGCGCGGGTTGGTCACCACACGCGGATTGACCAACACCAGCGCGTTCGACATCGTCAACTGGTGCGTCTCCTGAATGGAATCAAGGAAGTCGACGCGGAAGCCGGGATCGATGTTCGAATCATCGTAGTCATACTTAAACTGAATGCCCGTGATCTTATCGCCGTACGTCAGGGTCGTATCGCGCGGTGTGATCGTAATCGGAAGCTTGTTGATCTTCAGAATACCCGGCTCAAACGTGAACTCATAGCTGGTATCGATGGTGAGATCATCCGGATCATTCAGATCCAGCGGCACCATGACCGGCATGACCTGATAGAAACCGATTCCGCTCAGCGGCGTCGCAATGGTCTGATATTGCAGATCGTCGAGGCCAAGATCGGCCAGCGAGAGGCTGGTCGAAGACAGCGGCTGTCCATCCACGAGGATCGTCGAGGTGAACGCAGGCAGGCTCTCGCCGTAGTACTTGACGGAATTGTCGGCACGTACGGTAATGACCGGCTTCACCGAGTTGTAGAAGTAGTAGCCGTTCGAGAAACCACCGTCGTTGACATTCGGAACCGTCGGCGGATTGTAGACCTGCAACATGGGGTTACCCGTGAAAGCAGGGACAATGACCAGCAGGTGGGTCGGATCGACGAAATCGGTCGGCAAAGGCTGACCGTCGAAATACACGACGGAAGAATCGGAGAAGTAACTACCCGAAACAGTAACCTCGAAGTCGGTTACCCCCGGCACCGCTTGCGGATCAGTCGCGACCACGGTGTCGATCAACGGCTTCGGCTCGGCAAAGGTCATGATCGCCGCGTTCGCGTCGATCAAACCATAACCCGAAGCGTAGTCGAATCCGGCATCGCCCATATCGATCGCCGTCTGCTGCAGGATGCTGCGAACGGTATCCGGGAGCATGTGCTCGCTATAGAACTTCTCACGCGCCTGCATCAGGAGCGCGGCTGTTCCTGCAGCGTGGGGTGCTGCACAGGAAGTGCCGAAGAAGTTGTACAGGCCGTCACTTTCAATATCCTTCGAGAAGAAGTTCACGGAAGTGTTCACGCCATTCGGCGCGGAGAAATCAGGCTTGTTGCGGACCACACCTTTCACCGGGGTACCACCGACGGACGAGAAGGTTTCAATCACCGGGGTCGGCGTACCGAAGACCGGCGTCTGCGTGTAGCGCACGGCACCGACAGACATCGCGCCTTCGGCGTTGGCCTGTCCGATGATGGTCGAATTTCCGCCAGGGTGTTCCGCGATGGTCATATCTCCGCGGAAGACGATGTACTTGAACTTCATCGGCGTGATCGTATCCTGGGACCAGGTACGAACGATCATCAGGTTCGCCTGAACATTCGACAACACCGTGAAAGGCAATACCTCGATCGGGTCACCCCAATTGTTCTTCCGGTTCAGACCGAACAGCTTCGTGCCGGTCACGTCGGTCAGGTAAACGTCGAAGTCGTTGCGTGCACCGGGTAACTGCTTCAGTGAATAGAGCGAATCGTCCCACTGAAGTACCAGCGTGTATGAGCCTTTCTTCAGGTTCAGCAGTTGGAGGTAATCACCGCCACCAAAGTCGTGCACCTTTCCGGTGAGGCCGGAAGGCGCGTTGATCGGATTGAAGGTTCCCTCATAGGATACACTGCCAAAGTTTCCGGCGGAGGTCAGGTAAGCGACTCCGGAATCACGTACCGCGTTGACCGCGCGTGACACGAGGCCGTCCTGGAAGTAGGGTTCCGTGATATAGGTTACGTCATCGACGATGACATCACATCCGGCCTGCTGCAATTCCACAATACCTTCAGCCATATCCCCCGCGCTGATGAAACCGGTGCGGAAGGCCAGCTCGGCTTTCGGCGCCACATCATGTACGATCTGCATCATCGCGCGACCTTCATCAAGACCGGCTCCATACGGATAATCCAATAGCACCTGTACCGGAGTAGGGTTAGTTGCATTGCCGGGTCCGGGAAGATCCTTGTTGCTGATATCAAGACCGGCCGGATTACCCGCAAGCTTGTTGTAGCTGTCGGAGATAACACCCACTTTGATGCCGGAACCATCCAGGTCGAAGAGTACGCGTGCCGAATCGGACTTCATCGCGCGGTCTCCCTGTGAATTGATCAGGCCGGCACTGCTTACGGGCGCGTAGTTAGGACGGACAAAGTTGACAAGTGTCGGAATGGAATCCAGCAGTGGCAGGTTGTCGATCGGATAATAACCGGTAATGATCAGCGTGGTATCGCCGTTATCGATGATACCGGTCATGCCGTACTGCGGGGTTTGCAGCAGGTTCAGCAACGCGTCGTACTGACCGATGTTCGCGATCACATCGATGAAGACGGATCCGAAACCATCCAACTGGAATACGACGTTGTTGTTTTGAGGTCCGATCGAATCCGGATCGTTGTACAACTGCACGAGCTCTGGCCCGAGCGCGGTATTCACTTTACCGGAATCCGGTGCATTGTAATAGGGCAGGATACAATTGGTGACGAACACCTCGGTGGTCTTATTCAGCACACAACCGTTGTTATCAGTAAGGGTATAGTGGTAGGTTCCGTCAACAAGACCGGTGGTTGCATCTCCGGTGATCGTATAAGGAGCCGTTCCGCCAGACGGTGTCAGGGTGAGTTCGCCCGTGGTCGAGAACTCCAGACAAACAATGGTGGAATCGGTCACACCGTCGAGCACCAATGCCGAGGGCTGACTGAATACTACCGAATCGACCTGCTGACAACCGTTCGCGTCCGACACCAGAAAACCCAGAACCGAATCCGTCGGCGCCAAAGCACCCAGGTTGAATGCTCCGTCACCGGTATACGGCAGGGTGCCGCCAGTGACCGCGATGAATCCCGTTACATCCTGGCCATAGCAACTGTTCGCCGCCAGGTTGATGGTCATAGCAATCGGATCCGGTTCGTTGATGAAATAATCGACCGTATCCTGCAAGCCACAAACAGAGGTGTCTGTAACCAGCACGAAGTAGCTGCTGGACCACAAGCCGGTAAACAAGCCCGTGTGGTTCGAGAAGTAGGATTCACCATCGGAAACCGTATAGGTGTAACCATCCACTCCCGGCGCTCCACCGGTTGCATTGAGAATTGAAATGGTACCGTCTTCTGCCCCGTTACAGGTGATGTCCGTGGCACTGACGTTGAAGCTGATGTTGGGAGGCAACAGCGGCGTTATCGCAATGGACGCACAAGCACCCGTCTGTACACATCCGCCTTCCCCACGCACGTAATAGGTGGTATTGGTGGCTAATGGAATATACAGGTTCGCTCCGGTTTCGATAGGCGTTCCGCCGCAGCTTCCTTCATACCAGTACCAGTCTGTGTTATCGTTCAGGGCCGAGCCGTTGACCGTCAGGAACAGGTCTTCTCCGGGGCAAATGATCGGATCATATTGGATGATCGTCGGTGTCTCGGCTGCCGTACAAACGGTTGCAGGAGGTACGGTGACCGTGGTTGAAAATTCGCAAGGGGCGTTGTCGTTGACAACCAGATAATAGTCCCCTGGAGGCAAAAGCGTAAATAAACCGGTGCCGTTCGAAGCGACCAATGCCGCTTCGAAGAACAGCGAGTACGTATATCCGCCGGCCACCCCGCCGGTTACTCCGGTGACTTCGATCGATCCGTTGTCTGCGGATGGTGCAGACTCGGGAATTACTGAAATGGATGCGACCTGGATCGGATCGTACTGATAAACGGTGATCTCATCGCTCATCGAACATCCGTATACGTCCGTTCCGTCGACGGTATAAACAGTAGTCTCTGTCGGTGAGACTGTGATGGCTTGGGTGGTTTCACCGGTGCTCCAGCTATACGTGTCTCCTCCACCTACCGCCAACACAACGGACGCGCCCTGACAAATGGTCCAGTCGAAAGAGGGCCCGGCCAGAAAATGTTGATTACGGATCGCAATACCGCTGTTGGCCACACATGCCCCGTTGGCGACGCTCACATTATACTGTCCTGCTGTGCTGACAGTGATGGAAGGGGTCATTTCACCAGTGCTCCAGGTGTAGGCGGAATAGCTGGTGGGGACGATCATACCAATGGAAACGGCATCCAGCTCGTTCCAATCGTGTACGAAGCCCGAATTCATAGCGATCCGGATCCGTGAAACCGGGAAAGCGGTGACAGGGAATCGTATCTGCAGCTTGTTAGCTACCTCCGGGAATGCGCCTGCAGCCGCCGTATACACGATCTGATAGTCCGAGGTATACGGATTCCAAACCGAGACCGTATCAATGGCGCCCGGCGTATAGGTTTCGTAGATCTCGATCAGGTTGATGGGCGTGTTGTTGTTAAAGCCCAATTCGATGAACTCGCGTGAAGCATCCTGGCCGAAAGGCGCCCAGGCGTTCACATTGTCTCCATAAGATGGATAAACATCCGGAGCACCGAGGATGCGCGAAGCGGACCAGTCAGCATCGGTAAACTCGCTGCTGAAGCCTAAAACCTGGTTGGCAAAAGCCTGGGACTGGTACTCAACCACGGAAAGCGTATCCAAAACGGCGATGCAGTTCGGGATACCGGCAGGAAGGCTGTGCACCACAACCGGGCGCAGGGATTGCGAACCGGGATCAGCATCGTTACAATCGGTGTTATTGGCTACATAACCGATCGGTGCACTACAGGCCAGGGTATCGTTATTGGGATCGCCGAATCCGTCTTCGTCATTGTCGGCATACCAGGTATCGACCGGAAAGATCGTATAGAGGAAGGTGGCATACGAGTAATTCCCCGCATCGTCGACCGCGATGGTATAGACTTCGTTGACGGCTCCTACATAGAATGGAGGACCATCAATTGAAGCATAGGTAACGTTCACGTTGCCACAATTGTCAGCAGCAGTGAAGGGGAAGGACGTGGAGGCCGTTGAACACTGACCCGATAGCAGGTATTCCTGGAAGTTGGTCGCCGCATTCGGATTGTATAAGGCGTCGACCTGGGTCGGGTTAAGCGGACTTCCAAAGATGCGAATGCGATCCACCGTACCATCGGTAGCTTCCACTCCGCCGTTATCGTCGATAAAGAAATGCGCTACGGTATCCGGAGAGGAGAACACAGCCGCGTCACTGGCATCGATGAAGTCGAACGCTGGAACGTTGTTGACAAAGATGCTCACCACCTTCGTCGAACCGTCGCGCGTGATGACCAGTCGATTCAACTGATTCTGCAGGAAGGGCTCCGAACCGCCGCCGACCGTATAGAAATCGAATCCGGTAGCGGTAATGTATAAGCCTGCATCCTGGGTAAGGTTCTTGAAGTCGATCAGTTTACGGTAGCCGGCCGTGTTGAAGGGAGTAAACTGCAGTTCGATCGAATAGTTAGCCGGATCAAAACCGCCGCGCAATGACAGTCCCTGGTTCTGTCCGAAGGAATAAAGATCACCACCAACAGAACCTCCATTAGACGTCATGCGCCCGTAGCTACCATGTACATCCTCCAGCAATCCGGAATTGAACCGGTAGGATTGCAGCAAATTGTTTCCGTTGGTAATCGTCGGTGGAGTCGTATCGCCCTCGTCCGTAAGTCCGTTGCAATCGTCGTCGATGCCGTTGCAGACTTCACCCGGGTCGCGGGTCGCGGAACTGATCCGCAGGATCTCTTCCGATGTCAATACGCGACCATAGATCATGACTTCATCGATGGCGCCCTGGAAGAAATTGTTCATGAAGGGAGCCACATCGGCACCCAACACCACCGAACTGCCGTCGGCGCCAAGGCTGACACCCGGAGAATTGACCGTGCCTACTCGCGCGCCGTCGATGTACAGCTCAGCCTGCTTGGTATTTCCATTGAAGGTGAAGGCGACGAACTGCCACACGCCTTGTTGCAAGGGAGACCCCGCCACCGTGTCGTTTGCCGGATCAGCGCCATAGACAACATCCAGCCGATCGGCGCCGGGATCCGCGTTCATGATAAAGGAACTAAGACCGCCGACACCGAAGGATTTACTCATGACCGTTCCACTACCCGCTCCATCCGGACGGATCCAGGCGGCCAATGTCAGGTCGGAAACGTTGAAGTCGCCGTCGTTGAGAATTTCAATGAAGGAGGAGAAACCGTTGAATTCATAGGCGTTGTTCGCGTGACCGAACCGATCGGTCGTCAGGGTTGCGCCTTGAACAATACCATTGTTACCGGTACCGCTTTCGTCCTGCGCGTTTCCGTTGAATGGCAGGAAGGCAATGGCTCCTGTCGGAAGGGTCAGTCGGGGATGAATGGCCGGGTTGTTGTCGTCACAGTCGCCTGCAACCAGACGGTAGGACGGTGGTACATCGCAAAGCGAATTGTACACAACGGTCATGTCACTCCGACCGAAATTATCCTCGTCCTGGTCGAAATACGCGACGGTGTAAGATGGCGAATTACAACCGTTTCCGGTTGCAACACCGCCTGCACGGATCCAGTTGGAAGCTGAACCACTCCAATTGAAATTCACGGTCGTGGCATGACGACCATTACCACTGGCATCCAACAACATGTTGTCGAACGTAGGATTGGGTTCTTCCGCGAGTCCCTGGTTGAAATTGTAAACCGCGACGAGTCCGTCAGCGGATCCGCTGATCTCACAACCCGCGACTTCGGCGACTTCTCTTTCGCACAATGCGCGGTTCCAGACGCGGACTTCGTCGATCGCTCCATTCCAGACTTCGGAGTTCCCATAAAACTGCGATCCGATGTAGAAGGTCGGGATCGGATTGTCAAACACCGGTCCAGGGCTTGGAATGACGAATCCAGCCGTGGCAGCCAATACGCCGTCGATGTAGAGATAGGTATTGTCCATGGCGCGGACTACTGTGAGATTGTGCCATGCATTATCGGTTGGATATTGTACGCCCGTATTGATCCAGGAATCGCCGACCCGGATCTCGCCGGTTAAGCCATAACCCAGATAAAAACCCCGGCTCTGTGATGCGATCGTGGCATACGTTCCGTTGATCACATTGACTTTCGCCCAGGCAGAGAAGGTATAAGCACTGTCATTCAGCGGAAGCAAGGCTACCGGCCCCTGCACATAGTCGTCCTGTCCGTCGAATGCGAGGGCAGCGCCCGGAAGTGCCGGTGCTTCTCCAAGCTGGAAATCGCCGAACAAGGTGAGCTCATCCAGGGTTAGTGTTGAATCCGTCCGGTTGACAATAACCGGACGCATCCACAAGCCATCGTTGTAAAGCGCCCCGCGCGTCTCCTGCAAATTCACGCCGGCGTCAAGGTCGGCCGGGTGCCATTGAAATGTTACGGAACAGGTTCTGACGTTACTCAGCAATTTGTCGACGTACCACGTCCGGTTGATGCTCAATGCTTCGTTGATCCCGGAGTTGTTCACATCGGGATGGTCGCCTGCAAATGTTTCCACCAGGAAATCACCGTTCCCGATCAGGTCGGGCGCGATCGTTACCGGCGCATACGTGTCCGGATCGCCGACAGGAAACACCCGTGGGTTGTTACCAGGATAGAATCCGCGTAATACGCGGCCGATTACATAACTACCTTCATTGCCACCGGTAAGTACGCAGGTAGCCGGCATCACCATTCTGCCGCCGTTCATATTGATCCGGCCATTCAGCAGTTCCAATTCCTCGGTGACGGTTAGATCATACAGCGCATTTGAAAAATCCAGGTAGGCACTCGGGTTATCCATGACGAGGTGACGAATCGTACCGTTACCGTCATAGTTCATCGTATTCTCACCGGTCAGGATCAGGCGATCGGTCAGAATCGACCCGTTGTTGGTGATGTTGACGCCCGTGAACACGAAATCAGTACTACCCTGAAGAGTCGCGTCGGCTTCGACGATCAACTCCGAAGTAGTGGCGCCGGGGTTCGTGATCGTACAAGCCATTTCCAGCACACCGGTGTATACCGAGACACTCAGCGAACCGGCAAACAACAGATTCGGCGAACCTACAGAGGTGGTTCCAATTCCGCCTTGCTTGCTGAATGATCCGGTACCGTTGATCTGCCCGTTGACAAGCGCGTTCGTCGTGATGTCGGCATCCGAATCGATTTCAAAGGAACCATCCAGGTTAAACGTGAAATGACCCGCCAACTGCAAGTCTCCATTGCCTCCCAGTGTCGCAGATGCAGCGGATGAAACAGTGAAAACAAGACTGTCACCCAATACGATTGGATCTCCATTGGAAGAGAAGGAAGCTGTAGAACCTCCGATGATGTCAATGGTGCCGGGTCCGCTGACGTTGACCATGCTGGACAGATCGAAACTACCTCCATCATCCACGATGATTGAACCGTGCTGCAACTGTATCGAGCCGGTGTTGACATCGATGTTACCGTAGCATTGGATATCCGTGCCGGGTCCGTCAAGTACCTCGAGGTTTCCTTCGACGATCCTCAGCGTACCGTCCGACATGATGGTCAACTGATCGATGTGCGCGAAATACGCCGTGATCGTTACGACGTGCGAAGGCATGATGGTGAGCGTCGAGCAGTTGACATGGTCCGGTATCAAGCTGGCCGGATTCCATCCGGACCCATTCCAGAACTCCCAGGTAGCCAGGTCGTCCCAATCGCCGCTTTGACGCGACCGGTAATCCTGCGCATTTGCAGGAGTGGCACTGATCAGCGAAATCGCCATCAGCCCAAGGCAAAAGAGCGTCGCCCGAATCGCCCGTAGCGGACGCTCGCATGTCGAAAAAATGTTCATGATTATTGATTTGGTGTAGTGTGTTTCAATCTGTCAGTTGACGCCACCGGCAAACGCCCCCACTAGGACGGATGCAGCAACCATCAACGGTTCGATCCTTCACGGCGGTAATTCCGGAGCGGATGAAACCCGGCTTGTATTTAGCTCCCTAAGATAACCTACCGTAAGAGGGGTGGCAACCGCATAATGTACAAGTGGCGGGAATTGCTGACAGACGGCGAAATTTCCGCTATTGAACTTTCCTGCGATTTGGCTAACCGCTACTTTCACTTGGTAAATTCATGAACAAGGGCTCGTGTAGGATTACTATTTTAGCCTCTAAACCGCGATTTCAAGCTCCCCGGATCCGATGACACTACCTCAAAAAATCACCGTAACGACGGCCATTTCCGCATCCCTGGATAAAGTCTGGAAGTGCTGGACGGAACCCCGGCATATCATGCAGTGGAATCATGCTTCCGATGACTGGCATTGCCCCGCCGCTTCGAATGATTTGCGTGTAGGTGGTATGTTAAAGGCGACAATGGCCGCACGCGACGGCAGCATGTCTTTTGATTTCGGCGGCATCTACTCCGCTGTTGTCCCAAACCAAAAGATCGCACTCACGATGGGTGATGGAAGGAACGTGGAAGTAGTTTTTTCGGGACAAGACGACAAGGTACAGGTTACCGAAACCTTTGATGCCGAATCCACTCACTCCATTGAAATGCAACGGACTGGCTGGCAAGCGATCCTGGACAATTTCAAAACATATTGCGAGAAAGTTTGATGGGCAGGCGAAAGCTGCCCTGAACAATAAGTGAACAGAATTATTATCCGCATTCGTAATTGCGAAACGCCACACCTTGTTTCAGGCTCGCATGTCGTTAACCCTTCATCATATCGCGATCATCTGCTCCGACTTCGCACGCTCGAAGCATTTTTATACGGATGTGTTGGGGCTACGGATCGTTCGGGAAGTGTTCCGTGCTGAACGCAACTCCTGGAAACTCGACCTCGCACTCGATAATGGGATGTTCATAGAGCTGTTCTCCTTCCCGGATCCGCCGAAACGGCCCAGCTATCCGGAAGCCTGCGGAGCCCGGCATATCGCGTTCGGCGTGGAAAAATTGGATGCGGAGATCGAACGGCTGAAACAACACGGTGTCGAATGTGAACCGATCCGGATTGATGAAATGACCGGCGCTCGTTTTACTTTCTTCAGCGACCCGGACGGCCTTCCGCTCGAGCTCTACGAAAAAGCCCCCGCCACCGTGAAGTGACGAGGGCGAACCATCGTGTCATTTTAAAAGATCAACTGCCCGCTTTCAGACGTCGAGCATTCTGCAAGGCGATCATCTCGATCTGCGTCAGGTCGTTGAGCGCAACGAGTGAGGGCACCTTCGGATTTTCGAGTAGTGTGGCTTTTACCGGCAGCGGTTGCATGTCGTTCGACAGTTTCCCGTTGTACGACGCTACCGCCTGTTTCAGACTCGCGTATTGATCGGCATGATCGCGTTCATTCAGTACCGGTGTGATTAGCTCGTCGCTGATAAAGGCTTCCTTTTTCAGGTAGTCGTCGCCAAGACTGGGCAACCCGGTCTCGAATTGCACGATGGCGGAACGAAGCGATGAACACAGCGTACGAACCCGCGTCAATTCTTCGTTAGCAGCGGAAGATTCAACAGTAATCTGCCGCGCCTCTGTCTCGAGTATCCGCTGACTGCGGATAAATTGCTCGGTATTCCGGATATACTGGACCCGCGTCGCGTACGGCGGACGTGCCAGTGACAGAAACAAGGCGCTCCCACAGACGATCAGCACGGAGGATACGATCGTATTCAGTCGCGTGTCGGGATTGCGCAGACCGGTTACCAGGTAAACCGGCAGGAACAGGAACACGAGTATGCCCACCGAACTCAGGCCTAAGATATTGGCCATCGGCCAATGCATCAGCTTGAACAGAATGCCCATGCTGATCAGGATGCCGGTGATCGCGGAGAGCGACACCATGACGCGCTCCGTCATCGCCTTCTTCTCCCGCAGACGCAGCACCAGCATCAGGGGAAGGAAGATCAGACTGAACAGCAGCGTGCCCGTAACAATTCCTGCGGCGGCGCCGGGCATGTGCATGAACTTGAGTACAATGCCGGCACTCAGCACCAGCGTAGCGGATACACCGCTGAGGATCATGACCTTTTTCATCGCGTAATAGTTTTTATAGGTTAAAAGATTCGTTGTTTCTTCTTCGAGCTCGGATAAGCGGTGCTTATAGAACCGTCGTATTATTCGTTCATAGGTCTTGCCAAATGCGTCCTCCTCCCACTCTTCCGCCTCCAACAGGCAACACAGATGGTCCAACAGGTTATCACGCAAGTCCTCCCGAACAATGCCACGACGGTGGAGATCCTGAAGGATGAAGTCGATATGCTGATCGCGGATGACCGACATGTCAGGCGTTGCTGAGGTTGATGCCAAGCAGAAACTTCATCGTGTTCATGAAGTCGGCGAACTCGTTGACTTTCTCTTCCGACAACTTATCACCGGCCTTACTCAGCGAGTAATATTTGCGAACGCGTTTGCCGAGATACTCGGTCTCGGTCGTCAGCATCCCATCCGCTTCCAGCGCGTGCAGGGTCGGATACAACGCGCCTTCCGTGAGCTGGATCTTGCCTCCCGTCATTTCCTTCACCCGCTGGGTGATCTCGTATCCGTACATGCGCTTGTTCTCTTTCAGCAACTTCAGAATGATCGTCTTCAGGGTGCCCTTGATGAGTTCGGAGGAATAGATCATGATTACCTTGGTGTAATATATATTGGACAAATATACATCTGTTTCTTATGTATGTCAAGAGCAATGCGCCTATATTTATATAAGTAACTGATATTTAATTAAATAAATTGAATATAGATCCTTCCTTGGAAACCGTAGCTGGGGTCCAAACCGGCTTTCACAGGTTCAATTCTATAGGAAAATGGTTAGCCATCAGGGTTGCAGGCAGTATAAACTGCCATCCGTACTGGTGAAAAAGATGCGCCCTTCCGATACAGTTGGCGTGGTAAAAATGGCTCCCATCGAATGATACATGGTCACGAAGTCCTCGCCTTTTTGAATGATGCTCTGAATGTCGGGACGGTATTCACCGGAAGCTGTCAGGTATTTCCGCCACTGCTCCTTTCCGCCAGGCGTCGTGAACTTCCATCTCATCTTACCGGTCTCCACTTCCAGAGCCAACAACTCTCCGCGCAGGTTGCCGATATACAACACTGAATCACCGAACGCCGCGCCACCGAATACATTGAAGTTGACCGGAGCCTCCCATTGCGCTTGCCCGCTGAAAGGATCAAGCGCCAGGAGTAACCGATCATCACTCGTTCCAACATACACGATCGAGTCTCGGATGACGGGAACACCCATTGCCCATCCTTTTCTGAACTGCCGGTTCCACAAACCTGTCCCCCCCTCCGCATCCAGGCAATAGAGGTTGTAATCACGAGCGCCGACAATAAGACGATCACCGAAACAGGCCACCGTTCCCTGGACTTCTCCTCTCGGAAAATAGGTCTGGCCCACGGTCTTGAACTTCCAGCGCAGACCGCCGTCGGCTGTCGCCAGGGCATATACATTACCATCGAATGATCCGATATACAATGTTCCTTCGCTGATCACGCCGGTTCCGTGTACAACCGCATCCGTTTTGAACTTCCAACGAAGACTGCCATCACTCAGCCGTAGCGCATAGACGTGGCCGTCACCCGATCCGAAGTATAGGGTACTGTCATCCGCGACCGGAGAGGAATGGAAATAATCCGCATAACCATAAAGCGGATAACGCGCTTCTCCTTCTGTTTGGCAGATCCACTGTCTGGCATGCGATCGGATCGAAACGGCATACACCTTTCCGTCATCGGATAAGAAATAAGCGATACCGTTCCGTACGTACGGAGTACAACGAATAGCGCCTCCTGTCTTGTAGGTCCAGGCAACCTTTCCCGAGCGATGGTCCACGACGTACAAACTGGAATCCGTACTGCCGAATACCAAGAATTGCTGATCAATGACCGGAGATGAATAGATCGGTCCGCCGGTGCTCACCGACCAATAGACTGCAGGTTCGGGATTCCCGTTTTCTCCTGCCTTCGCTTGTTTCGAGCAGATCAAGGCAAGAAGTCTCAACAAGAATTGCAGGCGAAAGAACGGCTGGACGGCTGAGTAAAGCATCCCGAAACCTAATGAAACCAATCCTGCTTCCTGATTAAGGAAAAGTTAAAAGAACTGTCAGGAATGCAAATAGGTGATTGCCGAAAAAGCGCATTGCATTTCCGGTAACAAGACTGCAACTTCGTAGCACCTTCTGCCATCACTAAAATCCAGCACCGATGTCGACCGCCTACAAGAATTGTCAAAGCTGCGGAATGCCATTAAAGAAAGACCCCAAGGGTGGGGGTACCAATGCCGACGGATCGCGCAGTACGATGTACTGCAGCTTGTGTTATGCGAATGGAAAATTCCTCCAACCCGACTGGACCGCGAGTCAGATGCAGTCGTTCGTCAGGGGGAAGATGAAAGAAATGGGCATGCCGGGTTTCCTGGCAGGCTTCTTCAGCAAGGGCGTACCTCGGCTGGAGCGTTGGAAAAAGTAACGCCTTCCGATTCGTGTCTCCGAAGGAAGTGAAACAATAATCGGAGTCCGATAACGTTCAGTCGGGATGACCATCCTCAACTCCCTCTCCCGCCCTGACCGGTATCTGGCCGAAGGATTCCTCTCCTCCGTCATCGCCAGTTTCTTCCTCTTCTTCATCGACGAAGGGTATTACGACCTTCGCTGGATGGCGTCCTTCGGCAACTGGGTTGTTTTTCTGCTGTATGTGGTTGGTACGCTTCCGTTATACTGGTTATTGGCCCGCATCCTGCTGCGCGAGACCGACAGTCTGAAAAAAATACCGCTCATTTCGCTTGCCGGCGTCATGGCTTTGATCGCGGTATTCGTGTTGATTAAATAGTCGGGGTCGTACCCACCACAAATAAGCTATTCCGGAACTTAGAGTATCAAGCACAGTATGATCAACTTCATCGCCTCCGCTTTCCTATTATTCACCACGGCACAGGATTACCGGTTCGATCAACCGGCAAAATCGATCGTCTTGCCGCCGGTATTGCACGAGATCTCGGGCATCACCTCGATCACCGACGAGCTCCTGGCCTGCGTGCAGGATGAACGCGGGGTTATTTTTTTCTACGACCTCGGCAAGCAACAACTGGTAACGAATCTGCGCTTTCATGCCGACGGAGACTATGAAGGCATCTGTCGGGTCGAACAGGATCTGTATGTGTTGCGCAGCGACGGACACCTGTTTCGCGTACGCGATTTCATGCTCCCGAAAGGGAATTCCGGATATACGACCGTCGAATATCCCACCGGTATCATCGGAAAAAACAATGAAGGCCTCTGCTGGGACTCCATCGGCAACAGGTTGTTGATTGCCTGCAAAGGTAAGGTGGGGAAAGGTCCTGAATGGAAAGACCAGCGGCACATCTACGCGTTCGACCTAAAGACGCATCAACTGGACAAGGACCCGCTATTCGCGTTTGACCTGGAAGATATCCGGCACTTTGCGGTCGAACACCGCGTTCCGCTGCCGATGCGCGAAAAGAAAAAAGACGGCAGTAGTGAACCATTCCTGCGTTTCACCACTTCAGCCATTGCCATTCACCCGGACTCCCGCGAACTGTATGTCTTGTCGTCGACCGACCATTTACTATTTGTATTCGGCATGGACGGTAAACTCCATCACCTCGAAGTGCTGGACCCCGTCCGGTTCAACAAAGCGGAAGGGATCATCTTTCTCTCCGACGGCGACCTGCTCATCACCAACGAAGGTCAGGAGAAGCGACCCACCCTATTGCGCTTTGATCGGAGGAAATAGAACCGCCGGTTTGGTCGGAGCCACGCTCACACCTGAGCTTGGGCAGCAATAGCTCGGACCATCGCCTTAACACCAGCTTCCGGATCGGTGGCACCCCAGCCGAACCTTTTTTCGAATTTACTGCTGTCGAAGACATAATCCTGCTCATTCTGGTAGAGCATTTCCGGAAACTCCCGCATGATCGGCATGAACAGGCCCAAAGCTTTGATCATCCAGCGCGGCACCTGCTGGACGCGGGGCGCTACCTGCATCTCCCGCGCGATGCATTCGATCCACTGACGGGTAGTCCACAGTTGCCGGGTGGTGGGTACGTGCCAGACCTGGTTGAACGCATCGGCGGTGTTACCCAGTAAAGCGGTGGCCCTGGCTGCATCCGGGGTGAACGTGAAGGTGTGCACTTTGTCGACGTTGCCAAAGGCTTGTGCCTTCTTACCCTTTCGAAAGTTATCGGCCACCATGATCTGCAAGGCACTGGCCTTGTTCTCCGGTCCGTAGAAATCGGCCGAGCGTGCGATCAGCGCCTGCAAACGTCCGGCTTCCACCGCTTCGAAGATCATGCGGTGTACCTGCGCCCGCACTTTCCCTTTCTCGCTGGGCGGATCGATCGCAGCTTCTTCCGTCATGTGCGGAACCGCTGAGGCCGCGTACAAATACATATTGTCGAAAAAGACCAGCCGCGCGTTCTGGCGCGAACAGGCCTCGATGACCGCCTTCATGAAGGGTGGCCAGGTGGAACGCCACACGGACAACTTGTACTCGAAACCGATCGTGACATACACCACCGCACTTCCGGCTATCGCCTTATCGAGACCGGCACGATCAGCAGCATCCAGCGCGAACAATTCATCTCCGGGACTCACCGCTCGCGGATGACGGCTGACGAGCCGGATGTTGTTGGTATAGGCGCGCAGTTCACGGGCTAAGGGAGTGCCGATGGCGCCTCCGGAACCGAGGATGGTGTGGTACATGGCCGGGAGATATTTGATACAGGATTTGAAACCACCTGCAATTTACAAAGCTATAGACAGTTCCCTGGCCCGTTTTATTCTATGGTAAAATTTGGTGTGGGCGAAATTCGTTGTTCGGATTGACATGAATCGTGTCATGATCTGCATAATCGTGATGCAACAAACTGAACCCGACATGATCCAACTTCGCCTTATTGCGTTCCTGCTACTTTCCCTTTGCTTACCTGCTGCCACTCCGGCTGATTTCTATCAAAACCAACTTCAGGCTCCACGCGTAGCTGCTGCGATCAAGAAGCATCGAGGCAACCTGACCGACGATCTTCAAAAATCCGGAGTCGGGCCGGACAATGTGCAACTCTTGATCGTAGTCTATAAAGCCGAAAAGGAACTGGAGGTATATGTGAGACCAACATCCGAGAAGCGCTTTCGGCGCTTCGAATCGTTTCCCATTTGTGCAAGTTCCGGTACGCTCGGTCCGAAAAAGCGGAAAGGCGACGGTCAGGTACCGGAAGGCGTTTATCACATCGACCGGTTCAATCCGTACAGCAATTTTCACCTGAGCCTCGGGTTGAGTTATCCGAATGCTGAGGACCGGCAACGCGCAGGAAGACTGGATCCCGGAGGCGACATTTTCATTCATGGCTCATGCGTGACGATCGGATGCATACCGATGACCGATCCGGTGATCGAGCGGATCTATTTGCTTGCGATCTGGTCCCGGCGAAACGGACAGGCTGAGATCCCGGTTTACTCGTTTCCGTTCCGAATGAACGATTTGAATCTGACCCGTTATTCACGACGCTATCCTGAACATGCCGCCTTTTGGAGATCGCTCTCCGAAAAAAGCAGAAAGCTGGACCAGGACATCATTCGCTAGCGGATTCTGTCTGGCCCGCCAAAGCCCTGCAATTCTCTATCTTTGTCCCCTTATGAAAGAAACCGTCGTCAGCGGCATCCGGAGTACGGGGAACCTGCACCTGGGAAACTATTTCGGTGCGATCAGCAATTTTTTGAAGATGCAGCATGAGTATAATTGCTATTTCTTCATTGCCGATTACCATTCCCTGACCACCCACCCCACCCCGTCGGACCTGCATGCCAACGTGCGGCAGGTCGTGGCCGAGTACCTGGCCTGCGGACTGGACCCGGAAGCGACGACGCTTTACGTGCAAAGCGACCTCCCGGAAATCGCCGAGTTGTACCTGCTGCTGGGCATGAACGCCTACGTAGGTGAGCTGGAGCGCTGCACCTCGTTCAAGGAAAAGATCCGCAAGCAGCCCGACAACATCAACGCCGGCCTGCTCACCTATCCGGTGCTCATGGCGGCCGACATCCTCATTCATCGTGCGGTGAAAGTGCCGGTCGGCAAGGACCAGGAACAACACCTCGAGATGGCACGCACATTCGGTAACCGCTTCAACCGACTTTACCATTGTGAACTTTTCCCGGAGCCGTACGCTTTCAACTACGGCACGCAACTGGTCAAGATCCCGGGACTCGACGGAAGCGGAAAGATGGGCAAGAGCGAAGGCGAAGGAAACGCGATCTTCTTATACGACGAACCGGAAGTGATCCGCAAGAAGGTGATGCGCGCGGTGACCGATTCGGGACCCACACAACCCAACCAGGAAAAACCGGAAGCGATCCGGAACATCTTCACCCTGCTCGAAGTGGTATCATCACCCGATACGGTTGCGCACTTCAACGATGCCTATAATACTATGGCGATCCGGTACGGCGATCTGAAAAAGCAACTGGCCGAAGACATGATCGCGTTCACCGCTCCCATCCGCGAAAAGATCCGGGAGATGCTTTCTGACGAAGCCCGTCTGAGCAAGGTCATTCGCCACGGTGCCGAAAAAGCACGCGAAAGCGCCGGCAAAACGGTGCGGGAAGCCCGGCACGCCATCGGAATCCGGCATTTCTAAAACAATTTATTGGATTTTTTGTTATTGATAATGAATACGTTATATCATATTTGAATAATATATGTTGTAACATCTATTGTTTCAACGTACATTTGTATCACTAAATCACTCAAACTCTATAAAAACCATCCTGATGAAAAAAGTCCTCACCCTGGTTGCTGCCGTAGCCCTGAGCGCTACCGCGATCGCGCAAAACTGGAAGCTCGACGGCAGCCACAGCAAGATCCGTTTCACCACGAAGTACCTCGTCATTTCCGACGTCGATGGTGAATTCAAAAAATTCGACGGCACCTTTACTTCCTCCAAAGCCGACTGGTCCGACCTCCAGGCAACCATGACGGTGCAGGTTCCCAGCATTACCACCGACAACGAGATGCGCGACAAGCACCTGTTGAGCGACGATTTCTTCAACGCGGAGAAATTTCAGACCATGACGTTCACCAGCACCGGTATCAAGAGCCTGGGCAACAACAAATACGTACTGAGCGGAAACCTGACGATACGAGACGTTACTAAAAAGGTAGAAGTTCCGCTGGTCTATGGCGGACAGGTAAAAGATCCGTGGGGCAACCTGAAAGCGGGTTTCAAAGCAACGGGTAAGATCAACCGCAAAGACTTCGGACTCAAATACGCCAACGCTGCCGCAACCGGAGAAGCAGTCGTCGGAGATGAGGTCGAATTCACGATCGACGCGGTGTTGATCAAACAATAACCTCAACGAAAACCGGTTCCGAAACGAACCGGTTTTTTTAGCTCGAAGAACGATGAACCACTGGATGATCCGCCTCCGCTTCCCGGCTTTCCCGACGCAGGAATTCCTCCAACTGATCCCGGCACAACGGGCGATCGTAGACCGGCTCCTGCGCCAGGGCGTTATTCGCACCTACTCGCTAACCGGCGACCGCCGGGAGCTGTGGAAGGTCCTGCGCGCCGACAACGAACCGGCCATGCGAACGGTCCTCAACAAACTGCCGCTTTCGGAATTCGCGCAGGTCACCGTGCAGGAGGCGCTATTCCACCTCGATTCCGTTGAACTGTTCCCCGAACCTTCCATCAACTGATCCACCATGTCGAGCCTTCGTCCGATAACCAAGCGTTACTCCAACGGTGAGGTCACCATCGTCTGGAAACACCACCTGTGCATCCATTCCGGCAACTGCGCACGCGGACTCGCGTCCGTGTTCAAGCCGAAGGAGTCGCCCTGGATCGATCCGACCGGGGCCGACAGCCAGGCGATCATCGATCAGGTGGCGAAGTGTCCGAGCGGAGCGCTCAGCATCGAACTCAAACAATCAGAAAACAACAGCGTTATGGAAAACAATTCACTCACCCGGGTAACCGTCACCGACAAAGGCCCCTACCTCGTCAAAGGCACGTTCGTGTTCGTCGACAAAGATGGAAAAGAAGAAACGAAGGAAGGAAACATCGCCCTCTGTCGTTGCGGTCTGTCGAAGAACAAGCCGTTCTGCGACGGTACCCACCGCACGAGCGACATACTCTCGAAGTAATTCGTAGCATCCGTATCAGCGCGACCGGGGGCACCTGTGGTGTGTGGTGAGGACCCTTGCCGGGATCCGCCTCCGGCCGCTGATACCGATGAACATCCAACATCCATGAAGAACGTTCCCGTACACGAATTGATCAGTAAACGTCGCAGCACGCGCGCGTTTTCGAACCGGACCATTTCCGACGAAACCCTGTTGCAGTTGTTTGAGGCGGCCCGATGGGCTCCTTCGAGTTTCAACGAGCAGCCCTGGCGCTTCATCCTGGCCCGCCGTTCCGACACCAGGGCGTTCGCAGCGATGCTCGATTGCCTGAACGAATCGAACCGCTCCTGGGCGCAGCACGGCAACGTCTTTATCCTTCCGGTGGCTAAGCTCTTCACTACGCACAACCACTACCACAATCGCCACGCTTTCCACGATGTAGGCCTGGCGGTCGCCAACCTCAGTCTGGAAGCCACCGCGCACGACATCTACCTCCACCAGTTGGGCGGATTCCATATCGAAAAAGCCAGGGAACTCTTCGCTATTCCGGACGAATACGAACCGGTCAGCATCATCGTCCTCGGTTATGCCGGCGATATCTCCGGGCTTCCGGACAACCTGCGCCAGCGCGAAGAGAAGCCGCGGCAACGCCTGCCGCTTGAACAACTGGTCTATTCAGAAAAATTCGGGCAGTCGAATGACCTGCCTCAACAATGAAAGGAGCAAGCCCATGAAAACCGTCTTTCATCCCACCGAACTGCGCGGCCATGCCGATCACGGATGGCTGAATGCTCATCATAGTTTCAGCTTCGCTGGCTGGTACGACCCGTCACGCGTTCATTTCGGCATGCTTCGCGTGCTGAACGACGATATCGTAGCGGGAGGACAAGGCTTTGGCATGCACCCGCACAACGACATGGAGATCATCACCATCATACTCGATGGTGCGCTTCAGCATAAGGACAACATGGGCAACGGTTCGGTCATTCGACCGGGCGACGTACAGGTGATGAGCGCGGGCACCGGTGTGATGCATTCCGAGTTCAACCCGCTGCCCGATCAGGCCACTAATCTCTTCCAACTCTGGATCTTCCCGAAGGAGAAGGGCATTGCTCCGCGTTACGATCAGAAATCATTCGACGCCTCCGCTCGCAACGGACAGTTCCAGCTCGTCGCTTCCGGCTTCAGGGAAAACGGGGAATTGTACATCCACCAGGATGCCGGCATTTCCCTGGGTGATGTAAAAGGTGGCGACACCATCACCTATCGCATGCGCCGGCCAGGTAACGGCGCCTACGTCATGCTCATCGACGGGGAAGTCAACATCGGCGATCAAGCCATGCGTCGGCGCGACGCGCTGGGCGTCTGGGATACCGATACGATCCGCATCGATGCGGCTCAGGACAGTAAGTTGATGGTAGTGGAGGTCCCTATGCGGTGAGGAGTGAATAGTGAATAGTGAATAGTGAACAGTAAACAGTAAACAGTAAACAGTAAACAGTAAACGGTGAATAGTGAATAGTGAATGGCGAATTATGCCTGCTGTAGCTTGAGCGTAGGCAGGAGCGAATAGTTTAGTTACTAATTTCTAATTACCAGTTTCCAGTTACTAACTTCGCTATCATGTTTGACTCGCTCCACAACCTGCCTTGTTCGACACGGCGGACCCGTTGGTAAAGAATCTCTACGATCACCGTGGAACAAAGGCAATGTATCCTCAATTTCACAGTAGCTGAGTGGCGGCTAAACCTCAACGGCAAGACGATATTGCAATTACCCGAAAACCCGAACCCGTAAACCAGACACCACCCACTGTTTACTGTTCACTATTCACTATTCACTCCCCCCTTTCCATGCGCCTCGAAGACGAAATAGCCCAGAAGCAATTCCGGAATCAAGCACATAAGCTCGTGGTTAATATCATTTACACCTATAACTGGTTGATGAACTACCAGCAAACGATGCTGAAACCACACGGCATTACCGGGCAACAGTTCAACGTCCTGCGCATCCTGCGCGGTCAGCACCCGAACCCGGCCAGTATCAAACTGGTGCGCGAACGGATGCTCGACAAGATGAGTGACGCTTCGCGCATCGTGGAAAAGTTACGGATGAAAGGCCTGGTAGAACGCCACACTTGCCCGACCGATCGCCGGGTGTGCGATGTGACCATTACGGCAAAAGGTCTTGCGTTGCTTCAGATACTCGACAAAGAGAACGAAAAGGTGAACGAAATGACCGGACGGCTCACCGAGGACGAGCGCCAGACCGTCAACGACCTGCTGGACAAGATGCGGGGGTGAGGCCCAACAGCTTCGTTTTCACAAATTTGACAAGCGCGTTGGACACGCGCTTTTTTTTATCTTAATTTCGTCCCAGCGATCACGATGCGTTCCCTTCCCGACCATATCGCCGGCCTTCTCGCCGATCACGACTGTGTGATCGTTCCCGCTTTGGGGGCGTTTCTCGCCAGCCGCGAACCGGCCAAGGTGGATGTGTCCGGTCGTCGGCTGCTTCCTCCCCGTCGCCGCATCGCCTTCAACGTTTTTCTGCGACAGAACGACGGCCTACTGGCCCAGCGCCTGGTGGAGACGGAACATTTCACGTATCCGGAGGCCGTCCGCCACGTCGAGCATTTTGCTTCCGGAGTTATTCGCAAACTCGAGAACGGAGAGGAGTTCAACATCGCCCGTGTCGGAATCCTGTCGATGGGCAGCGACACTGCGATCCGCTTTTCACCCGAAACGGAATCCTCACTCGACCCCGACTGCTTCGGACTCACTCCTGTAGCCATCCCCCATCGCGACGCGGCTGCTTCCCGTAAAACAACCGAAGCAAGTCCGGAACCGCTGTCCATCCCGAAAAACCGCAAAACACAGCAGCGCACACTTGCTAAGTATCAACTGCAGCAGTTGCTCAGTGCTGCGGCCGTTGCAGGAGCACTGTTGTGGTTTTCATTCAACGTCTACCTCGTAACCCGCGATGGTGGTCAACAGGCCGCTATGCCTTCGCTGGACTCCGTGCGACCCGAAGTGATCATCAACGACGCCACCCAACAGCCGAAAGTACTCGAGAAAAGCGAGGCGAAACCGGAGACGATCTACGTTGCCAGCGTCGCGCCCGTAAAAACGCCCGAACCTGCGCCGGAAGTCCGATCACCGGATGTAAAACCGCAAGAGCCCACACCTACCAGCAGTAACGAACAGCACTACTTTATCATTGCCGGCGCTTTCCGGCAGCCGGGTAACGCTGAAACGCTGGTCCGCGAACTTCAGGGCCGCGGGTTCACCAACGCCCGCGTCATCGATACGGTCGGGGCGCTGCTGTATGTCTGCTACGACGGTTTCGCGGACGCGAACGCTGCCGAGGCCATGCTTACCGACCTGCGTTCCAGGCAGGAAAAGGGTTGGATTTACCGCAACTGACCCCTTCGGTTTTCCGTAAACTTACAACGATACCAATTCCGTAATTTCACACGGGCCAAGAGCCCCCTGCTTTCTTTATGTCCTCGCTAAAACAAGGTCTTCACCAGAAACTGCTGCAAAAACTTTCTCCGCAGCAGATCCAACTCATGAAGCTGCTGCAAATTCCGGTCGCGAACCTGGAGCAGCGCATCAAAGAGGAGTTGCAGGAGAATCCTGCCCTGGAAGAAGGACAGGAACACGACGAAGACGAATACCGGGCGGATACCGAAGGCGAAGCCGAAGACGACAACAACGACGACGAGGAATTGAGCGAGCGTGAAGAGGATATCAGCCTCGATGAATACCTGGTCGACGACGAGATCCCCGATTACAAGACCTCGGCCAACAATACCTCACCCGACGAAGAACGGCGCGAAGTGCCGATCGGGATGCAGCAGAACTTTCAGGAACAGTTGCTGTCGCAATTGTACACGCTCGAACTCGACGACAAGGAATACCACATCGCCGAGCAGCTTATCGGCAGCCTGGATGACGATGGTTATCTGCGCCGGGAACTCAGCGCGATCGTCGACGATCTCGCGTTCTCGCAGAATATCATGACCACGCCGGAGGAGTTGGAGTCGGTCCTGCGTTCGATCCAGAACCTCGACCCTCCCGGCATCGGCGCCCGCACCCTGCAGGAATGCCTGCTGCTGCAACTGGAACGCAAGCCCGGCAAGCGCGAAAGCGTTCAAACCGCCTGGGCCATCCTGAACGATCACTTCGAAGAGTTCTCGAAGAAGCACTACGAAAAGATCCAGCGGGAACTCCAACTCTCCCCGGAACAACTCAAAGCCGGCGTGGGGGAGATCCTGAAACTCAACCCGCGGCCGGGCAACACCGCTTCACAGGGACAGCGCTCCACGGAGCACATCATTCCGGATTTCCTGATCGCCAACAACGACGGCGTACTCGAGCTGACGCTCAACTCCCGGAACGCGCCCGAACTCAAGATCAGCCGCGAGTACCGGGAAATGCTGGATCATTACAGCAAAGACAAGAAGAACGTCAAAGCCAACAAGGACGCGATCACCTTTGTCAAGCAGAAGCTGGACGCCGCCAAGTGGTTCATCGACGCGCTTCGCCAACGGCAACATACACTGTTGGAAACGATGCGCGCCATCATGGAATACCAATACGAGTATTTCCAGGAAGGAGACCCGCGGAAGTTGAAGAAGATGGTCCTCCGCGACATCGCCGAAAAGGTCAACATGGACATTTCGACCGTTTCGCGCGTAGCGAACAGCAAGTACGTGCAGACCCATTTCGGCACCTACCTGCTGAAATCATTCTTCTCGGAAGGACTTCAGACCGAAAGTGGGGAAGAAGTCTCCAGCAAGGAGGTCAAGCAGATCCTGCTTGATTGCATCGGAGCGGAAGACAAGCTCCATCCGCTTACGGACGACGCCCTGACCAAGATCCTGAACGACAAAGGGTACAACATCGCGCGTCGTACGGTAGCGAAATACCGGGAGATGCTCGACATACCCGTCGCCCGCTTACGCAAGGAGCTATGAGCCGTCCGTTCGCGCAATTTCTGTCCATCCTGCTCCATCCGGTGCTGATGCCGACCTACGCGATCTGGTTTTTGTTCCACCACAGTTCCTACTTTTCCTATACGGTTTCCCCACCCGAGCGCGACGCGCTGTACATGATCGTGCTGCTCAACACGCTCGTGTTGCCGACCCTGGTTTCCTACATCCTGATCCGGCGGGGCTGGATCCGATCCTTTGAAATGGAAAAGCGGGAAGAGCGCGTGATCCCATTTCTGACGAACGCCGCCCTGTTGTTGATCGCGTACTACCTGATGAGAAAACTGATGCTCCCCCAGGTGTTTCCGCTCCTGATCCTGGGCGCCGCGGTTGCCGTGACCTTCGCGGCCATCATCAATTTCAAATGGAAGATCAGCATCCACATGATCGGGATCGGCGGTATCATCGGAACGTTTTTCGGCTTATCCACCTTTCTCCTGGTGGATGTACGGATCCCAATCCTTTTCTGCCTGGTGGTCGCCGGTCTACTCGGCACGGCCCGTCTCAGTTTGGGCGCGCATACGCCTTTACAGATCTACGCCGGATTCCTCGTAGGATTCCTTTGCGAATTCCTGTTATTAAGCATCTGAACGATCAGAACGTCCAGGCAATGCCGATGGAATACGGCATCATGTCGGCAGGGCCTTTCCCTTCTTTGTACAAGGGCGCCAGGCTGTAATAGGCATCAAGCGCGAGGTGCCCCAGACCAATTCGGCCGGTGACACCATACCGCCAACGCTGGATGTCTTCGATCGAGTACAGTTTGTACTTCACGTCCTCGTCCTTGTACTTCAGATGGCTCTGCACCACATACCCGGCCCTGAATCCAAGGCTGAACTTGAAGTGTTGATGGTTCTTGTTGGGATTTCCGCGAAAGCGAAACTCGAATGCCGCGTCGATCGAATTCATGACGTAGCGATTCTGCTTATAGTCGAGGCTGTCGGGTATCGGGACCAAGACCGTTCCGACGCCATCCGTGTCGGTGGCGGCCATCGCGTTATGATCCACCCGCAACGAACTCATCCCTAAACCGAATGCGGTACCGAAGTGGTTGGACGCATTCATCTGCTCGCCCATGAGGAGGAAGCCAAAGCCGCGCGAGCCCAACAGGTTGGTTTCAATATCCTTCGGGAGGTTGGTATAATTGTCGAGGCTGAGCCGCAGGAGGAGACCGTCTTCCCGTTGCATCAGCTTAGGTACGTTCAACTTCTTTTCAGGCGCGGGTGTGGCAGAGGGTGTAGCGTCCTGGGCTTGGACAAAAGCCGGAAGGAGGGATAAGAATAGAAGAAGGCGTTTCATCGCTGTGTTTTGCATAAAGGTAAACAAGCTTTCGGCTAAAAAAACTCCCGGAAACCGACCTTATAGTCGGGAGCTTACGGCAATCAGGCGTAAGTCGGTACGTGGTTCAAAACGATCGGCACCGCCCGGATCCGCCGGCAGATCAAAACCGGCGGCTATTAAAAAAGCCCGGAGCATTCCGGGCATGGATTTCCGCTGGTGGGCCCGGCTGGAATCGAACCAGCGACCCGCAGATTATGAGTCTGCTGCTCTAACCAATTGAGCTACGGGCCCTCATTCAGGCGGCATCAAATCGACCGCTGAAGCGCCTGCGAAGATATATCTTTGCGCCCATTCCGGAAATTCCACGCCCGGTAAAGTGTTCCTTCGAACCTATGCCCATTCGTAACCTGATCCTCGACCTTGGCGGGGTACTATTCGCGATCGACTATCAACGGCCCGTTGAAGCGTTTCGCAAACTTGGATTTCCCGACTTTCAGCGACAGTTCTCGAAACTGGAGCAACATCATTTCTTCGATGACTTCGAGAAAGGATTGATCTCGATTCCGGTTTTCCGCGACCGCCTGCGCTCGTTTACCAGCCTGCCCGTTTCCGACCAGGCGATTGATTCGGCCTGGAACAGCATCCTGGTCGGTTTTCCGGACGACAGCCGGCAATTACTGGAACGTCTGCAAGGAAAGTACCGGCTCTTCCTGCTGAGCAATACGAACGCGCTGCATGAGATCGCTTTTCGCTCGATGATCCGGGAACAACACGGCACCGATCTGCTCGACGAGCTGTTTGAGAAAGTATACCTCTCCCACCGCATCCATCAGCGCAAGCCTGACCGCGACGCCTTCGACCTGGTCATGAACGATGCGGGACTCGACCCGGACGAGACCTTTTTCATCGATGACTCGCCCCAACATGTGAAAGGTGCGGAATCGGCAGGCATCCATGCGGCCTGGCTGGAGTTGCCGAAGTCGACGACGATCCTGTTAGAGGAACTGAAACTACTGTAACCGTCAGTGCCGCTCCTGGCAAATCTCGACCAGCACGCCATTGGTCGACTTGGGATGGAGGAACGCGATAAGCTTGTTGTCGGCGCCCGGCTTGGGTTCATCCGACAGCAATTGAAACCCTTCTTCCTTCAATCGCTTGATCGTTGCCCGGATATCTTCCACTTCAAACGCGATATGGTGGATACCCTCGCCACGCTTTTCGATGAATTTCGCGATCGGGCTTTCCGGGTCACTCGCTTCGAGCAACTCGATCTTGCTGCCACCCATTTGAAAAAAGGAAGTCGTCACCTTTTCCCGCTCGACCGCTTCCTGTTTATAATGCTCAGTCCCCAGGAGGGCGGCAAAGAGTTTGTTGGCGGATTCAAGGTTTCGGACGGCGATGCCGAGGTGTTCGATCTTCAGGAACATACGTTTGGAGGTTTCAGGATTCCGACAGCGCGCTGGGAATTTCCACATAGAAAGACGTCCCGCGACCCGGGGCGCTGATGAACCGGATCTTTCCTTTGAGTTTCTCGAGGGCGTTCTTTACAATAAAGAGACCAAGACCGGAACCGCTGGAATCGGGATTGCCTCGATAGAACATCTCGAATACCCGGCCCTGGATCTTTTCCGGAATCCCCTTCCCGTTGTCGGTGATCTCGATGTTGATACCGTTCGGATTGCCGTCGACCCGAATCCTGATCCAGGGACTGTCCGGATTGCAGTAGTTGATGGCATTGTGGATCAGGTTCTGGAAAACGGAAAGCACCAGGACCTTGTCCGAAATGATCTCGAGCTGGTCGTCGATCTTGAGCTCGAAATTGATCCGGGAATAATGCGGCAGATGCCGGAGGGAATGCAGGATCTCGCCGACCAGGTCATGCACGCGGATGCTGCTGAGCTTACTGGCCCCTTTTCGCGTACGCGCCAACTCGATCAGGTCAAGGAGTGTCTGGTCAAGTCGCTTGATACTTGTTTCGATCATGTCGAAATAGTTGGCCATGCTCTGGTCGCGGGATTCGATGCGTGCAAGGTTGACGATGCCCATGACACTGGCCAAGGGGCCTTTCAGGTCGTGGGAGGCCTTATAGAAGAAGGTATCCAGCTCCTGGTTGGTCTCCAACAATTCGCGTTCGGTTCGTTTCCGGTCGGTGATATCGGTTTGGACGCCCCAGGTCCGCATCAGTTGACCATTTTCGACGATCCCGATGTTATTGTTCAGCATGTACCGGATACTGCCGTGCTTGTCGAGCTCCTTCGACTCGGCATTGCTGACCCGGTAGTTGTTCTGAATATACGCCGACATCAGTTCCCGGGTCTTTTGTTCGTCGAGGTTGTTCTCGATGTAATAGAAGTCGCGGATCCTGCGCCCGATGAGGTCGGCCCGATCGGAGTGTCCGTACATTCGGGCCATGAAGTCGTTGCATTCGACAATGATCCCGGTATCGAGCAACAACTCGACTTGCTGGTCGATTGGCAGGTCGACCGGGATCGGTTGACGATACTCGGCACGCCAAATACCGACGGCACTTTGTTCGATGAAGGTCCGGTAGCCTTCCTCGGATTTTTTCAATTGCTCCCGCGCATCGTACAGGCCCGAGATGTCGGTAAAGACCACCATGGAGCCCATGCGCGTACGACCTTCTCCGAAATACGGGGCGCCGGACTTCTGAACCCGGATCACCTGTCCGCTCCATTTCATCAGCTCTGATTCCATTCGTACGCTATTCCCCTCCTGCAAACGTCGATAGAACGAATTGGGGGAATCGGGCGGCATTTCCGGAGCGAATTCGATCAGGTCCTTTCCGATCACCTGTTCACGGTTGTAGCCCGAAATCTGACAAAAGGTATCGTTGACGAACTGGATGGTCCGGTCGTTGTCGATGTAGACCAGTCCGTCGTTCATGTTTTCCACGAGCGAGATGTAGCGCTCTTCCTGCTTTTCCAGGATTCCATGGTATTGTTGTTTCCGTTTGAGGATCTGGTCTGAAAGAAACGCGCCGGCATACAGGGAAACCAGGGTGATGGTATATTCCGGACGCCAATGATTGGTAGTCAGCATCAGGATCAGCAGGACCGTCGTGATGGTGAACAGGAAGATGAGGCTTCGGAAGAACTTGTCGAACACCAGACTGAAGGTGAACGTCGAGATGGCTACCGGCAGCAGGACGTCGATCTCGAAATTCCGTTGGTAAGCCACGAACAAGGCCCAAAAGTGCAGGATGAAGACCGAAACCTCCGTGATCTGACGAAGCTTGTCGCGATAGAAATCGTTGTAGTAAGACAGGAAATAGTTCGACGTCATCAACATCGACACCAGTAGTCCCGAAATGAGAATATAACCGTCGTGATAGGCGAACTCGAACAGGAATCCGAGGATCGTCACGACGATGGCGGAAAAAACATTCAATGACCGCTGGTTCCTGAGCGCCTGCGATCGTAGTGTTTCCTGAAAACTGGTGATCATTCCCGGTAGTGCGTGACCGAACGACCAAAAGTAACGAAATGAGCCGGATCGAACAGTGAATGATCGGTTGGTTGACCGGATGTTACTATATATATAGGTATGGTCGCGAAGACGCTCCGCGCGATCAAGCGCATCTGAACTTCAAATCACCTTCGGGAGTACGCGGAAAGGGTCGAAATGAGTAGTTCACCGGTCGTTGATCGTGCAATTCTGATCTCTTCACTAACTTTTTTCGGCGGGAGGTCATTGTGAATAACTCCGATTCCCGCTCTCGACTACATCGCGCATCATACGCGATGAAACTAGTTCTGCATGTTTTATAAAGTGTTGCAAAGCCGCTACCACAGCGACTTTGCAAGCATCATCAACTTCATCGCAGCATGCATGAATGCACACGATTGTTGCACGAAAACACCGTCAACGAAATCAACAATTTCATGTTGATAGAATTTTGGGTGTAAATAGTGTAACCTTTTTTTATTAATTATGTTTGAATAGTCATAACAATCAAAAACTTCTAACTATGGCAAAAGCAAAGAAAGCTGCTAAGAAAGCTAAGAAAGCTACCAAGAAAGCAGCTAAGAAGAAGAAGTAAGCGTAAAGCTTCCCGCTCCAGTAGCGGTCTGCAAGAGTCCCTCGCTCATCACGAACGAGGGACTTTTGTTTTATTTGCTTTGTCATTCTCATCCAGCCGCATGCTGCAGTGGTCCATCGAGCCGGTTCGACTTGAACTCCGGTACACCTGGAAGATTTCCCGTAACGCCACCGACGAAAAGACAAATCTGATCGTCGCGCTCGCCGACGATTCCGTTGAGGGTCGCGGCGAAGCTGCACCGAATGTCCGTTACGGAGAATCCCCCGAACGGTTGGTGGAAGAATTCTCCCGATTCGTATCTGTGACGGGCGCGGAACTTCGAACTCCGGAGGAATATGCCCGGATCGCCCGAGCCTCCGGTTGCTCCAACGCCCTGCGCTTCGCCATCGAGTCGGCTGCCTGGCACTTCGCCAGCGGCAACCGTCGGGAAGAACTCTATCGCGCACTTTCGCTCGACGCGCCGGGAAGCGTGCCCACCTCTTACACCATACCGATCATTGACCCCGGTCAATTGCGGGCGTTTTACGATCGGGAACATCTGGGCCGCTTCCGCTACCTGAAACTCAAGATCGACCGGGAATCCGCGTATGATTCGATTGCCGAACTCTGCACGTTTACCAAAGCCCCAGTCATGGTCGACGCGAACGAGGCGTTCACCGATGTGGAAGAATTCATCCGGTTGCTGGAAAAGATCCGGCGCCTGCCCATTGAATTCGTGGAACAAGCCCTGCCCGAACGACTGCGGGAAGAATCTCTTTACCTGAAAAAGTACTGTCCTTTCCCGCATTTCGCCGACGAGGCGGTGACGGACGAACCAGATATGGCATTCATCAGCGCCGCGTACCATGGCGTGAACATGAAACTGATGAAAGCCGGAGGTTATACCAACGGATTACGGATACTTCGGGAGGCAAAACGGTTGGGGTTACGCACCATGATCGGCTGCATGGTCGAAACCAGTCTCGGCATCGGATCGGCACTCAACCTCTGCAGTCTGGCCGACTACGCAGACCTTGACAGCTTTCTGATTTTGAAAAAGGAACCGTACGGATTGATCCGGGAAGAAGACGGCCTGCTCAGCTTCAGTAAAACCGAACACTGATCCGGATATCCCGGTTGCGGCCTTTGTCGTCACTACAGGATATCTTACTGGTTCCCGCAAGGGGCTTGAGGAAAACGGTGCCCGAAGGTTCACACGTTCCGACGAAGCGGTCATTCACGTACCAATAGAGCTGCCGGACATCGTTCGCCGGTTGGGCATTGAGCGGCAATTGTTCGCCGCCATCCTGCTCAATCAAGTATTCTTTTCCATCCTGCAGGGATACGATCACCGGAGCCTGTTCCCGTTGCACGCGTGTACACGCCGGATTGTGAGGTGGTATCTTTATGTATGGGATCTGCTCGGAATCATAGAATCGGGCCAGGTCCGCAGCCGGATTCGGAAACCACTGCATTCGATATCCGGTCTCCGGTTTACAACTGGTACAATACGAAATGCTCCCGCGCGGGTCGGTGGCTACTTCCACTTCATGCTCACAGCGCACAACAGAGGAAATGCCGGGTAAAAACTGGTCAATGACCGTCTCCGCGCAATGCTCGGAAGGCACTTGGCCGCTTTCCTTACAAACCAAGCGGAAGTCAGTCCCCTTTCCCGGCTTGAACCAGGTGCCTGCACTGTTGTAATCCAGGGCATGAAAAAGCTCGAAGAGCAAGGGTGTCGCACGGTCGGCTCCGGTTAGTTCGGGTACTCCTTCGCCCGAAAAATTGCCGACCCACACCCCGATCGTATAGCGCGGATTGTACCCGATACTCCAACCATCGCGACGGCCATAACTGGTCCCGGTCTTCCAGGCGATACGCACGGAGCGCGAACGTTCTCCGGCCGATGCAGGCAGGTCGGGGCGATTGGGGAGTACGAGGATGTCGCGGAGCATCTCCGCCGCGCCTTCACCGATCACCGGAACACCGGTGCGCACACTATCATCCGCTAAATAACGCAGCGGCGCATAGTAACCCGAATCCGCCAGCGCGGCGAACAAGGCCGTCAGTTCTTCCAGGCGAACACCACAACCACCCAACACGAGGGAAAGCCCGAGACTCTTTTCCTGGTGCCGGGCTTGTTCGAATCCCGCCAGTCGCATCCGGTCGATCATGGTAGCCAATCCGATCTGCTGCAGCGTTTTTACCGCGGGAATGTTCAGGGAACGGGCGAGCGCGTCTTCGATTGTCACAGGGCCGCTAAAGTGTTCGTCGAAATTGTCGGGAGCGTAACCCCCGAAGTTGACGGGCACATCATCGATGATGCGCTTGGGCGTCAATAAGCCGAGATCGAAGGCGATACCGTACACAAGCGGCTTGAGCGTGGAGCCCGGCGAGCGTACCGCACGTACTCCGTCAACCTGTCCGCCATGTCCGTTATCGTCGAAGTCGGGAGAGCCGACATACGCCTCCACCGCCCGGGTTGCGTTATTGACAACCAGGACCGCCGCGTTGTGGATGCCGTAAGGTCGGAGACTACGCTGATAGTTCGCAACGATCGTCTGTACCTGCTGCTGTCGACGCAAAGCGATCGTGGTCCTGACGACAGGCTGATCCGGTATGGCACGGTGGATCCGTGCGGTGAGATGGGGTGCCCAACGGGCAGGCTCCGGGCGGTCAATGGTCAACGGCTCTTCCAATGCATCGCGGATCACCGCCTCCGAAAACAATTCCTGCGCACGCATCTTCCCTAACCACCGGTTCCGTCCTGCGAGCAGCCGCTGGTTCGTTTCGCCGGGACGCCAGCTGCCAGGCCGGTTCGGAACGATGGCGAGTGTCACGATCTGCGCAAGCGATAACTGATCGGTCGTCCGGCCGAAATAGCGATAAGAAGCCGATGCGATCCCCTCTACATTTCCGCCATAAGGAACGAGGTTCAGGTAAAGGCGGAAGATCTCCGCTTTCGAAAAATGCCATTCGAGCTGAAATGCCCGAAACGTTTCACGCAACTTACTTCCGAGCGTACGCGGTGCCGGTTCCAGCAAACGGGCAACCTGCATGGTAATGGTGGAGGCGCCGGATGTGCGGCGACCGGTCACCAGATTGTTCCAGGCGGCGCGCACCACCGCCACCGGATTCACGCCGGGATGCCAGTGAAAGTACTTGTCTTCTTTAAAGAGGATCGCCGTTTCAAGCTCCGGCGTTATACGGTCCGGTTCCACATAGAGCCGCCACTTGTCGTCCGGGGAAAGAAAGGCTTGTAAGATGCTTCCGTCGGATGAAGTAATAACTTGTGAATAGGGAACGGTTACGCGTAAGGGAAACAGCCGGTCAAACAGCAGGAAGATCAGCAGTACCAAAACGGGAAAAGCGATGACTTTTAGCCATCGCTTCCACCGCTGCGGTATTGATCCAATCCGCGGAATCATTCAAGGATCAGGGCGCCAGGATACGGACCGAGCCGCTGCCGGAATAACTGTGATAACTGCCGTCGTACATCGCGTCGGCTCCAACCGAACCTTGTATATAGGTTCCGGGCGACACGGCGCGCACTACGTAATAGAAATGCTTCGTCGTGTTGGTGGCTGTCGTGAAGAAGTGGATACGGTCATCCCGTACGTCGAAGTACTCCGGCGTGGAGGCATCCTTGATCCAGGGCATCTCGCGGGCTTCGGTCAGGCGGGGATTCTCAATCTCGAAACCGGCGGGCAGCAGATCGGTTACCACCACATTTTCCACCGAGCTGCGTTCGATGGAGGTGAGGCTCAGGTCGATGACCAACAGTTCGCCCTGGCGAATCGCGTTCAGGTTGACCGGTTGTCCGGCACGATTGAGGACGCGGCGACGCACCTGCAGGAACTGGTCGGATTCCTTATTCCGGGCGGAAGCCGGCAAACCATCGAGCTGCCAGAAGTAGAAGACCGGGCTCTGTCCCTTGACTTCAATATCGACGGTGCCGCCTGTAAGTCCTTTCGACAGGCTCAGGTCATCACCCGCGAAATTACCGGCTTCTTTGCCGTTCACACGGATGGTGGCGGTGGGAGACACCGCCGGCAAACGACGCATGTACTTGCCCAACGCCATAAAAGCGAAGGCCGCTTCCTGTGTGTTGAGCCATGGCTCGCTGTTGACCTGCTGACTGAGATGTCGCAGCATGATCGGGATTTGCGGATTATCCGGGTCTACATCCAGCAAGACACTGGCCGCAAGCGCCTGATCGCGCAGATAGGAATAGAAACTGCCGGAGAGTACGCGCTTCGATGCTTCACCAGCAAAGGCGGTCGGAAGTAACGACTGGTAATTAGTACGGTCGCCGACTGCCAAATAAGAAGCAGCCAGCAGGTACCTGGAATCGAGCGCCAGCATGCTGATGTTGCTCTTGAAGTAGTTCATCGAAGCCAGGTCAGCTTTCCCGAAGGCCGCCAGCACGAAGAGGCCGTAGAAATTCTCCTTGGCATAAATATTCCGGACAAGGGTTTGCCCGCTGCCGTTGTCGTAGGCATAGTCCTTCTCGATCGTATGCGACTTGGTCTTCATGGCGATATAGGCAAGTCCTTTACGGATCACCTCGCCGTTCACATCGTATCCCGCTTTTCGGGCCTCACACAAGAAGTGCATGGCATACACCGTACCCCACCAACTTTCATTATCCCCTCCCGGCCAATACGCCAGTCCGCCATTGTATAACTGCATCGATTGCAATTTCCGGATGGCTTCCTGAACGTTGAAAGCAGGATTCTGACCCCGGGCACCTTTGAACTTCATGTTCTTGACCAGGTCCGCATAGTAGATCTGCGGGAAAGCCTGTGAAGTGGTTTGTTCGACGCAACCGTACGGGTAACCGATAAGATAATTCAGCGGTTTGGTGAACTGCACCATCGGATTTCTGCTAACCAAAAGTGTAGCCTCGGCAGAACCCGGCACGAAATCGTTGGACAGCGAAAACTGCGCCCGTGTTTTCACCTCGCCCGAACCGCTTCGTCGCTCGAACGTAGCCGGCGGACGAACCGTGATATCCGTTACGTCGGTGAAGGTTTCTCCCTGCATGCTGACCGCAACGGTGACACTTCCCGCTCCCACCGAAGCGCTGGCATAGAGCGGAACCAGGATACGACCCTCCCCATTGGCCGGGAGGCTCACTTCTTTCGATGTGCTTCCGGCAAACGCAAGCGGACCGCTCTTACTCAGATTCACGGTGACACGCTGCGCCTGTTTGGTGGTGTTGGTCAGCGTAACCGGCATCTGTACGGTATCACGCGGTGAGAGGAAACGCGGCAAGCCGGTGCTGATGACAACCGGATCGGCTATTTTCATATGATGCTCCGCGCTGCCAAACGCGTTATCCTTATACGCGCAAGCCATGACGCGCAAATCGCCGGAGAACTGGGGGATGTCCAGGGTGTACTTGGCCTCGCCCCTACCATCGGTCTTCAGGATACCGCTCCAGGCTGCTACCAGTTTCACACGCTTATTGGCCAGGGGGTTGTTCCGCTTGCCCATGCGTTTCGAATATTCCGCATCACCACCGACACTGGAACGGCGCAAGGCAAGGTCCGGCAGCAGGAACGGGTAGACATCATACGCATTAACGCCCAGGGCCTTCTTCTGATAGAAAAACCCGTGCGGATCGGGGGTTTCGTATCCGCTCACGGAGAGAATGCCTTCATCCACGACGGCGACGGTGACTTCGATATCCTGCTTCGGCGCGCTGCGTACGGTAATGGTTTGTTTCAGCTTGCTTCGTGAGGTGGCAGCGGCGACGATACTGACGGGCAGGCGCGTCGATGCCTGGCTGACCTTTACCGGAAGGTACCCGTGCGCAACGGTCAGCGGGATCGTGCCATCGTCCAGCGGACGGAACAAAGTTGCGCTGACATAGAAGTTGGGCAACAGGTCCTGTTTGATCGGGATCTCGAGCACCGCGCCTTTTTTGTCGGTGGTCAGATACCGATGCTCCAGCAATCCATCCGTTTCGATCGTGACGAGGAGCTTACCGTTAAACGGTGTCTTGAACAGGATCTTCGCCTTATCGCCGACCTGGTATTCATCCTTGTCGGCTTGCATATCGACTTGTCCTTCGGTATTTACTTCGAACGACGTGTTGGTGGTATATCCCCATCCGAACGCGTAGAAGTTCTTCGAGAAACCATGTTCAGCGTCCGGACCGCTGACCCGGATCTCATACTCGCCGGATTCCGCCGGTGTATAGACGAAGTCGAAACCCGCTGCAGGAATATTGACCGTTTGATCGAAGACCATACGCTCCTTCTTGTGCGAGATGTAGCGATAACGGCTGCCATACTCTTCGCGTTCAATCGCGCTGTACCAGTCAAAACGGACCACCTGGATCCTCGCGCTTGCTCCGACCGCTTTACCTTCGGTATTCACCGCCACTACCGGAATCCTGAACCGTTCGCCGCGGTTGACATAGTACTCGGTCAACTTTGCACCGAAGTAAACCTCCTGCGTATGGATCGGAAACGTTTCGGTGCGGTTCACCGGGCGACCGTTCTCATCGGTGACGGTTACATACGCGTTACCCTGGAGCAGTCCTTCGTCCTTCCATTCCGGATGTGCCGGGAATGCCACGGTGGCCTTGCCGTTCTCATCCGTCGTGCCTTCGTGCAGATCGTTACTCAGGAGAGCAGCTCCGTTCTCGGTCTTGACGGTGAAATCATATCCGTCGAATCCCTTCGGGCGAAAGACCTTGCGGACCACGCTGAACTCCACTTCATACCGGCGGTTAGCCGCAGGCGGCCCGAAGAAATTCACGGCTGAGATGCCGACATCCAGTCCTTCGTTTGAAAGGATCGAGGGTTTTGACAGTTGCACCATCACGTCGATCCGGTCGGGCATGAATTCCTCGATCTGAATGTCGGATCCGGCGATGAGGACATCGTTCGCCGTGTAGATTTCCGCGTGATAGCGCCCGGTCATGGCCGCCTCCGGAACAGGAATGTCGGTCGAAAAGGATCCCTGCTTGCTGAGCTGACCACGCACCATGCGGAATTCCTTTCCATTCGGTTGTACGAGCCGCACCTTGACCGGCACATCCGCCACCGGCTTCCAGGCCTCATCGCGTACGATGGTGTTCAGGTGTACGGTCTCGCCAGGACGGTATAGATCGCGATCGCCGTAAAGGAAAGCGAACTGTCCGGTGGAATTGGAACGGCGGCCGCCCACATCGTACCGTGCGGTGTTGACTCGGGCATCGTTGAAGTAGAGGTAATTGAAATCACCGTCGTGTCGAACCGTTACCATGGCCGGGACAAAAGTGCCGAGGAGGTTACGCAGATTGGAAAAGCGCGCGATACCGTCGCGATCAGTCCTGGTCGTACCCACCACCTGGTTGTTCGACGACATCAGGGTGACCTGGGCACCGTGCACCGGATCGGCTGTACGGATCGAATTCGTGAATATGACCAGCTCGTTGTCGGAGTGCTTAACGATCATGCCCACATCCGACAAAGCCACCAGCTTGGTCGCGTTGATCCAGCGGTCGTCGGTCGAAGCAATGCTTACCAGGTAAATGCCTTTGTGAACACCGAGGTCGTCGAAGGATAAATTGAGCAGGTTGAGGCTGCCTTTCCTGGCCAGGTCACGCGTCTCTACCTGTCGGTCATACACCTTATCGGCATAGGAACCGATCTCGTAGGTATTGTAAACGAACGATCCAGTGCTCGCATATTCGCCGTCCTCATCATACCAGTAGTCGGAGTAACGACTAGAGCGCAAGTAGTGCAGGATGTTATTCTCGTACACCTTCCAGACCGTCACCTGCACTTTGGGAATCGAGGAAATGCGCACACCGATGTTCCGGCTGCCGGCGGAAGAAAGATAAACGCCCTTCTGGCTCATGAACGCGATCGCCGGTTCGATCTCACCCATGGTTACAGTTGACTTGTATTCCTCCTTCAAGCTTCCGCCCAGCATACCGCGCAGTTCCGTGGATACAGTAAGCGTGTAGGCCGTACCCGACTGAAACTCCCCGTTCAGCAGAAAGCCCCCCTGCGTTGCCGAGGCAGTGAACGGAACTTGTGGTTCTACGCTCACGCTTTGGCTGATCGATTCCGGGTCAATGGCCTGGGTAGTAAACACCCTGATGCGCGACTCCATACCCTCCGTCTCGGGAATCGCCTGGGTGATCTCCAGTTCATCCGGATTGGGGATCGCGATACTGAGCTGCTGATCGTCCTTTGTTTTGAAAGTGCCCTGATGAATCGGAAGCCCTTTCTGTAACAACAGGCTCAAGCTGAGGTCACTCATGGAGGAACGTTCTATTCCATCGACCAGTAATTCCAAACCGGCGGAAGGCGCCTGTGTGCGCAATTGGTACGAAACCTCCCGCTCGCCCAATTTCAATTTGAGTAAAGAAGATACTGCCGTCGGGTCGACCGGATAATTGAAATCCAGGGCGATCGAAAGCGCGGCTCTTCCAGGCTGCATATCGGATACCACCCAATAACCGTTAGCCCCGGTCATCTTCAGGTAAGGCGAATGAAATCCCATGCTCTTCGGTTCACCCACCGAACCATACTGGCCGTTCAACTTTAAAACGGCGTCTGTAATCGTAGCCTTGTAATCGGTACTGGGCGCGAAGCCCGTTGAAGGAGAGAAGACCAGTTCGCGTGCATTGTTCCAGCGGAACTTCCCGTCCACCTTCGGCTCAAACCGTACATACTCCGTCGAGTCCCAGACATTTTGCAGAGAATCGGGAGCGAGGTCCTTATCGAAGGTGAAAACCAGGTTCTGTTGCTGTTCGACTTCCTCGCCGAAGTTGTGTTGCACCAGGCTGACCTGGTTACGACGGCATGAAGTGAAAACTACGGCCAATACGGCGATGAAAAACGAGAGGCGTTTCATGGGAAGATGTGGATAGGCTGGCGGGAAGTGTCCTTAAATGTAGAACTATGAGAGAAATGCGGAAAGCAGGGCAGGCTATTAATCGAAAAATTCCAGAAGGGCTCGAAGATGGTCGTAAATATCCGGGAATAATAAGCCGGAAACGAAACGGCCGGTCACAAATTGGACCGGCCGTTGAATTTTACACCCTGCCAGGGATCAAGCACGAATGGCGATCCCAAGCTCCTTCAACTGCTCCTCGCTGATGGTCGAAGGGGAATCGATCATGACGTCGCGACCGGCATTGTTCTTCGGAAACGCGATGTAGTCGCGGATGCTGTCGGCTCCGCCAAAAAGGGAGCAAAGCCGGTCGAAGCCGAATGCGATACCTCCGTGAGGCGGGGCTCCGTACTCGAAAGCGTTCAGCAGGAATCCGAACTGGTGCTGTGCCTCGTCTTTTGAAAAGCCGAGCACTTCGAACATGCGGGATTGTAATTGTTTGTCAAAGATCCGGATCGAACCTCCGCCGACTTCCACGCCGTTGATCACCATATCGTATGCATTCGCCCGGACCTTTCCAGGATCGGTTTGCAGCAGCCCGATGTCTTCCGAGATGGGCGCGGTGAAGGGGTGATGCATCGCGTGCCAGCGGTTGCTCTCTTCTCCCCACTCGAGCAGCGGGAAGTCGACCACCCATAGGCAACGGAAGGTGTTACGGTCGCGAAGGCCTAAGCGCTCGCCCATCTCCAGGCGTAACTCGCTCATGGCCTTCCGGGTTTTCGGTTCCGCGCCGGCCAACACCAGGATCAGGTCACCGGGTTGAGCATCGGTTGCAACAGCCCATTGTTTCAGATCATCCGCGGAATAGAACTTATCCACCGAGGATTTGATGGTGCAATCCGTAGCATACTTCGCATAGACAAGTCCGCTCATGCCGATCTGCGGACGCTTCACCCAATCGGTCAGTTCGTCGAGTTGTTTACGGGTGTATTCGGCGCAACCGGGAACGGCGATCGCGACAACCAACCCTGCCTCGTCGAACACTTTGAAATTCTTTCCCTTCACCAATTTGTTGAGGTCCTTCAACTCCATCCCGAAGCGCGTATCGGGCTTGTCGTTTCCATAACGCTCCATCGCTTCGGCGTACGTCATTCTTGGCAAGGTGCCGATGTCGACACCCTTCACCGACTGGAACAGGTAGCGCGCCATGCCTTCGAAAGTTGAAAGGATATCCTCCCGCTCGATGAAACTCATCTCGCAATCGATCTGCGTGAACTCCGGCTGACGATCGGCGCGCAGATCCTCGTCGCGAAAGCATTTTACGATCTGATAATATTTGTCCATGCCGGCCACCATCAACAGTTGCTTGAAGGTCTGCGGTGATTGCGGAAGCGCGTAGAACTCGCCCTGATTCATGCGCGAGGGCACCACGAAGTCGCGGGCGCCTTCGGGAGTCGACTTGATCAGCACCGGTGTCTCCACCTCGACGAACCCTTGCCGGTTCAGGTAGTTTCGCGTTTCGGCGGCTACACGGGCGCGCAGCAACAGCGCCTCTTTCACCGGGTTACGGCGGATGTCGAGGTAGCGGTATTTCATCCGGAGGTCGTCGCCTCCGTCGGTATGATCTTCGATCGTGAATGGAGGCGTGATCGCGCTGTTGAGGACTTTGAATTCGCGCACGATGATCTCAATATCACCCGTTGCCATTTTCGGGTTCTTGTTCTCCCGCTCGGTGACCTGTCCGGTCACTTGCAAGACGAACTCCCGGCCCAGTTTGCGGGCAGCTTCGCAAAGCGTTGCGTCCTGTTCCATGTTGAACACCAATTGGGTGATGCCATAACGGTCGCGCAGATCAATGAACGTCATGCCGCCCAGATCACGGGAACGTTGCAGCCAGCCGGCCAGGGTAACGGTCTTCCCGACCGCTTTCAGGTCGAGCTCTCCGCAGGTGTGGGTACGTAACATTTTTCTTTATTAGGGGCTAAATTAAATGAAAAAGGCCAATCGATGATTGGCCTTTTCAAAAATGATGTGAGATTTATATCTTAATTGTCATAGTAGTCGCAACACCTGCCGATACTTGATACCCGGGCGGTATCTCCGCGTTTTTACCTTTCATGGTTAAAAAGAGAAGACAAACCAGAATCCCCAATACAATTGATAGGGTTTGCTTATCCTGACCTTCCGAATAGACATTTCCTCCAGAGAGAAATACTTCTTGCCCATCTACAGCTGTTACAGACTTTATTTGTACTTCAAAATACCCTTCTTTACCAACTCCCTTAGCGCGTTGAGCTCGCATAACTTGTCCTTTTGCAATTGACCCCGCAGAGATAACCGTCTTATCACCAACTTTAACGTCATACTTTACCCGGAAATCAATATTTTGCCCTACCGTTAGCTGGTCCGACTTTAATAGCCCGATGGTTTCCAATGAAACATTCGTGCCTGCATTTAAAACTACTTCCCCTGAGGGGTGCATTTTAAATGACATTAGCAAATACGATAAAGTTAACAATAGAGCCGTCGGCCTGAAAAAAAGCGGAGAGAGAATTTTGTTTAGCATGGCAGTGGTTTTTAATCAAAAATAGTAAGCGATTCAATATGGCGCAAGGAATTTAACTTCTTTGTCGAGTTGTACCTTTTAACACTATTGATTGCTCCGATAATATTTGATATATAAAAACTGCCACCAAATGCCCCCAACAAAACCCCCAAACCACTATTTTGCGTATTAAAGGAAGTATAACTGGCATAAGAAAATAAACCAATTACAACTAATGAAGAGACTGCCGACTGCGGGTGACCTGCATATGCATATCCTAGTCCGGGAATAATTGAGAGCACTCCACCTAAAAGCGGCTTCTTTTCTTTGAAGTTAATTTGGATATTTATTTGATCTATACTTTTTCTGGCACGGTCAGTATACAACTGATTATCAGAAACCTTAACAAAACATTCTTCAGCTCGCCTCCATTCCCCAAGTTGCGCAAAAGACAATCCCTTTAAAACCAACATTTTACTGTCATATAAGGTATCGGAAAATTGAATATCATTAAGACTTGAAATGATCTCCTCATAATCACCGAGTTTATACTTGGTCAAAAGAACTTCATAAATGATTGAACAAGAGCCGATCGTTTTTAAACTATCGAAATAGTGATATCGAAAAATAATGTCTTCTAACCGATCATTGTATCTCAAACATCTATAGTAATTAATAATATCTGGTTCGGTCAATGCACTTTGTGTTTCCTTAATCTTTAGCAATAGAATGGCTTCATTATAAAATTTCTCATTCATTAAATTGCTAACAATCTTAGACAATGAGTCTTCTCCTCTTCTATATGAATACAATTGATCTTTAGTGTCAGCAATAAGTGAGTCAACTGAACTATTATCCCAACTATAATCAAGAAACTTAAAACTACTTCCAGTATATGTAAGAAAATAATTTTTAGAATCATGGCCGCACCTTATTAATCGATCAAAAGTTCGAAACACAGAAATTCCAAAATTACTATTCACAAATTGTTGCTGACCATATACTGAGCAACTAGGATACATTGGACAACTTTGTCCTCGAACCCCACTAATATACTTCCTATAAACATTGAAATAATCATCTATACTAGTCCTGTCAAAACCCTTCTTAGATAAGGTTGACGGAGCCTTTAGAGAAACCCGATCATAACTATTGAATTGTCCACTTGCCTTTTGCAAAAAATTACTGACAGAAATTAAGAATATACCTATCGCAAATATTCGCCGCTTACTCATATTTCAATAGATGAAATATTTATTCAACAAAGAATTAGATCTTGAGATTTTTTCTCTACTTTTTGGTCAAAATTTCGAATGTGTGGAACAAAGATGTTTAGCTAGGAAATGATATTACAAAGTTAATATAATAATTATATGCAAATGCCGCCTTTTAGAGGCGGCATTTGCATACTTAGTTCCATTCACTAATTAGTTCCCGCCGAGCAGGTACATGACCGAAATTCCGATCACGTTGTTCTTGGAATCGATGTCGCTGTCGTCGGCGATGGTTGTCATACCCAGTCCATAGTTGACGTTGAAGCCGAGGCCGCTTTCAAGCTGATAGCCCAATCCGAACTTCAGGCCGATGTCTGTCCCGGCGAGGTCGTCCTTGATATCCACGTCGTTGTCTCCATCGGTCGCTTTGGCGGACATCAACAAGCCCAGGTAAGGACCGGCGGAAAAATTCAAGCCGCTTTCGAGCTGGTATTTGGCAAGCACCGGAATCTCGATGTAATTCAGATTTGTCTTGTACTTGCTTTCCTCATCACTTTGAGTACCCTTCATCGAAAAGAGCGCTCCGGGCATGATGGAAAAGTTGTCGCTGATACCGATGTCGACAACACCGCCGATGTGCAGGCCGAACTTCATGGCATTGTCATCATCGAAGTCCCCTTTGATGTTCGCAAGGTTGGCACCCAGCATCGGACCATATTTGATCTGAGCCTGAGCAACGGTAGCACCCGCCACGGCCAGGAGCACGAGGACGAATACTTTCACAAAAGTCTTTTTCATGATAGTGGTTTTTGGATGGGAGTTATACCGCAAATTTAGCGGAGGGGTTTCCATCAAAAGAACGACATTTATCAGGAATTTCCACGTCCGGACCAGAAAATGAACGAAAAAGCGGAAAAACACACCCGGTTCATGCGGGAAGCACTGAAAGAAGCGCAGCGTGCTTTCGAACTGGATGAGGTTCCGGTTGGAGCGGTGGTCGTCTGCCAGGGTCGCGTTATCGCGCGCGGTCACAACCTGACGGAGCGTCTGGGCGATCCCACGGCGCACGCGGAGATGCAAGCCTTTACCGCTGCCACAAATTTCCTTGGTGGTAAGTACCTCGATCAATGTACGTTGTACGTGACGGTGGAACCCTGCCCGATGTGTGCCGGTGGAGGCTATTGGACGCAACTGGGCGGGATCGTCTTCGGAACGCGCGACGAGAAGCGTGGGTTCCTACGGTTTTCAAAGGAACTCATTCACCCGAAAACGGTGCTCACCGGTGGAGTGCTGGAAGATGAATGCGCCGAATTGATGCGGGCGTTCTTCAGGAAGAAACGGAATTGAAAACGCGGCCGTTCATGGCGAGATCACGAAGCGCCTGCTGCGTCAGCGGTTTGTCGAGTTGTCCCGCAACACCGGGAAACGACATAACTTTTTGAAGATCCTCCGGTCGGGTCATTACCGAGAGGAGGATGATGCGGGAATGGTTGTAGCCCGTGACGGACAACTCCTCCAGGAATTCCAGACCGTTCATGCCGGGAAGGTGCATATCGAGAAAGATCCAATCGGGCATTTCCGATGCGTTGCGCAGGAGTTCCAGCGCGTCTTCTCCTGAAACCGCGACTTCAACCTGGCGGGCAAAACGCGTCAGTTCGATGAGCCGGCGGTTCACCAGCACATCGATCTCACTGTCGTCGATCAACAATACCCGTTCGAAGGAAAAATCACTCATGCGGCAGAGGGGAAAAATCGATTAGATGCGGATCGCGTCGAGTACCGCCTTGTTCAGCGGCTTGTTGAGGAACTTATAAACGTAGCGGTTCTGGTTGGCGCGGTTGAGGTCCTTGAAACTTTCGGAGGTGGATAACATCACCACTTTCGCACGCGTCTTCACCGGCTCGGGTAAGCCGTCAAAGGCTTCGAGGAAACCGAAACCGTCGACATTCGGCATCATGATGTCGAGAAAGATCAGGTCGGGCAACTGACCCGGTTCGCTTGCGCGTTTTTTCAAATCGTCAAGTGCGGAGACCGCCGACGTGTGCACCAAAACGGTGTCGCCGAACTTTTCGGTCTCGATCAGTTTCTTGTTGACGAAGTTGTCGATCTCATTATCGTCAACCAGCATGACCACTGGATACCGGCTTTGGCTCATAGGCGGGAGAGAGGGAATTAGGGTTCGCTAAATTAGCAAAAAGCGGCGAACGTCGGGGCTCGCTTGGTAAACGGCCAATATGAAGAAAGCCATCCCGGGGGATGGCTTTCGAATTGTTGATGTGGTCACGATGTTCAGCGGATCAATGTTACAGAACCTGTTCGCGATTTCTTTCCCAGTCCGTCGGCGAATACCTGATACACGTAGGTTTCCATTTCGACCGGTCGGCCTTGAAATGTCCCGTCCCAGGCCTGCTTCGGGTTGGTGGATTCGAAGATCACTTCGCCCCAACGGTTATAGATATAGATATGGAAATCGCGGATTCCTTCGCCCTTTACCTGAAATCCATCGTTGATTCCGTCACCGTTCGGTGTAAAGGCATTAGGTATGTAGATACTCAGCGGGGGCACGACCTCCGCGTAGTTGGAGCGGCTGGTGATTCCCGTATCGCCCCGTTTATAGGCGGTCACCCGGTATACCTTATTATCCAGCACATTTAGCTGTTGTGCACTGGAATGAAGGGAAATTCCAAGAAATAATGATAAAATGAAGGTTTTTAAGCGGTTCATGGCCAAAGGGGGGCTTTACTTGATGGCAAAATATCCCCGCGCGGAGGCTTCCGCAGACCAATGCCGGCCCGAATCTCACAACTGTAAGAGCCTGAACTTTTCCCGCCCTAAATGGTTAGTGAATAAAGAAAAAAGCTCTAAAAACGTTGAAAATCGAACAAAAAGATGTTTCAACAACAGAGTTCGTACCTTTGCATCTCCTCTATAAACCCTAAAAAATGCCTTATCCAGAATACATCTGCGCTCCAATGCGCCAGGAACTCACCGCAGTAGGCTTCGAAGAGTTGAAATCTCCGGAAGCGGTTGACCAGGCGATCCCGAATAGCCAGGGCACTACCCTACTGGTTCTCAACTCGGTCTGTGGTTGTGCAGCCGGTACTGCCCGACCGGGCGTGAAACTCGCACTGAATCATGGTAAAAAGCCGTCCAAACTGCTGACGGTTTTTGCCGGACAGGACCTGGAAGCCACGGCTCAGGCTCGTAAGTACACGGTTCCCTATCCACCCTCTTCTCCTTCCATCGCCCTTTTCAAGGATGGCAAATTGGTACACTTCATCGAACGCCACCACATCGAAGGCCGCAGCGCGGAAATGATCGCCGAGCACCTGCAACAGGCTTTCGAAGAATTCTGCTAAGAGAAATGGAGTAAAAAAAAACGCCCGGCAGTACCGGGCGTTTTTTTTTGTGATCAGCTGACCGCTTCGCGCGAACCGGAAAGCGCATGCGCGATGCGTTCGGAGAGTTTCGCTTCCACGACTGTGCGGGACAGCAGGATCATGTTCTTGATCGCTTTCGCTTTGCTGATGCCGTGGGCGATGATGACGGTACTGTTGATTCCAAGAATAGGCGTGCCGCCGTAGTCTTCGTAATCGAAACGATCGATGTACGGATCACGAATGCCGCGACGACGCAGGATCGAGAAGAACGACTCGGCTTCTTTCAGCATCACATTGCCGGTGAAGCCGTCGCAAACGATCACATCGGCGCGCTCATTGAATAGGTCGCGTCCTTCGACGTTGCCGACGAAGCGGATGTCTTTCGAATCTTTGATCAGCTGGTGCGCCTCCTTTACCAGCAGGTTTCCCTTCTCTTCCTCCTCCCCGATGCTCATCAAGCCAACCGTCGGATCGGCGATGTTGAGTACGTGTTTGGCGTATAGGGAACCGAGTACGGCGAATTGCTGCAATACTTCGGGCTTGCAATCGGCGTTCACGCCGACATCGAGCAACAAACCCCAACCGCCGTTCTCTTTCGGCAACAAGGTGGAGATCGCAGGACGCAGGATGCCGGGAATGGCTTTCACGCTGAACATGGAGCCTACGAGCATGGCGCCGGTATTGCCTGCAGAGGCGAACGAGTCGAGCTTTCCTTCTTTGAGCAATTGAAAGCCGATGGCGATACTCGATTGCGGTTTCTGCTGGATGGCTTTCGTGGGATGGTCGGCCATGCCGATCACCTCCGTCGTGTGCACGATCTCAAACGAATCGGCCGCAACGCCTTCGCGTTCCAGTACGGACAGAATGGAAGGACGGTCGCCGATGAGGACGAGTCGGACGGCCGACGGCAGTTCGCGCAGTGCCTGAATGGCACCGAGCACCGTCTGTTCCGGCGCGTAATCGCCTCCCATGATATCGACTCCGAGTCTCATCGCGTGGTGGTGTTTGACAGCAGTAAAATACGCATTGAATGAAAAAGCAGCTGACAGGTCGTGCGCGGACTTGTCAACTGCTTGGTGTCAAATCGTGATCGGATCAGAGGGCTGCCGATTGCTCCATGATGACCTTGCCCTTGTAGTAGAGCTTGCCTTCGTACCAGTGTGCACGGTGGAAAAGGTGCGGCTGGCCGGTGGTCGGGTCGATGGCTACGGTCGGAGCTTCCGCTTTCCAATGCGTACGGCGCTTGTCGCGACGGGTCTTCGAATGTTTGTGTTTAGGATTTGGCATGGCGTTCTACTATGATATGCGTTGTACTCAATTCAGGTTAATGCCTTTCAACTTGTCCCAGCGGGGATCGGTGCCGGGTTCCTCGTCGTGTTGACCTTGCAGATCACCGAGACGTTTCAGCAACTCCGGGTTGCAACCGCTGTTCCCCGACTCGTCTTCCTCGTGTACGTTGCGCATCGGGATGGCCAACGTGACGTACTCGTAGATGAACTGCGCGATGTCGATGTTGTGTTCTCCCGAAGGGATCACGATCACATCGTCCGACTGCTCCTCGGCTTGTTCTCCGAGTTTCACGACCAGTTCGTTGTAACTGACGATGTCGAGGTCGAGGTCGTCGAGGCAACGATCACAGGTAACGGTAACCGTCCCTTCGATCGTAAAGTCAAGCAGCAGCAGGTTGTCCTGTTGTCGCTCCAGCACCACCAGCACATCCGCGTGACCGCGGCTGATGATGGAGCCTTCGAATTGTTGAAAGAACGAATCGTCAACCTCGAATTCAAACTCGTGTTGACCCTTTGGAAGGGCTCCGAACTCAATCACATATTCCCGCTTCGGCAACATCGGAACGTACTCAACAAAGGGCGACAAAAGTACGGAAAATCCGGATACGACGCCACCTGGGAGGAGCGAGATGCGAGTACGAGGATCGAGGAAAGTGAGGTTTGTTACTATCTGCCATCCCTTAAAACCAGCCCTGATTTCTATTGATAAGCTAAGAATGCCCGTTTTTTCGATAAAAGGCTCGTTTTTTCAACAGTCTTCCTTCCTCGTTCCTCGTCCTCGTACCTCGTATCTCCTTTCAAACGTCCCTCGTCCCTCCTTTAGAGTACCTTTGCCCTGCCTACGGGCTGGCGAAATGTCGAAAAACGGCTGGAAATACATTTTTTACCCCTTTCAATGGGTGTGGCGGTCGCTCTATTTCATCAATGCCGTTCTCACGTTTTTCCTCTTCTTCCCTTTATTCGCCATCCTGCTTTCCAGTAAAAAGTGGTTTCCGCTGGTTTTCCGGGTCAAGAAGATCTGGGCCCATTTTATCCTGTGGCCGGTGGGGCTCTTTTACAAGATCGAGCGACGCAGCCAACTGGACCCGAATCGCTCCTATATCTTTTGTCCGAACCACAGCTCTTACCTCGACATCATGCTGATCTACATCAGCATCCCTTCCTATTTCGTCACCATGGGTAAAGCCGAGTTGAAGAAGGTGCCTCTGTTCAGGCGTTTCTTCCGTCGGATGAACATCCCGGTGAATCGAAAGAGCCGCATCGACTCGCACCGCGCCTTTTTACGCGCAGGTTCCGAGCTCGACAAAGGTGTCAGCATCGCGCTCTTCCCGGAAGGAACGATCCACCACAACGGCCCCGTCATGGGTCGTTACAAGAACGGCCCGTTCCGGCTAGCTATCGAAAAGCAGGTACCGATCGTTCCCATCACCTTCGTCAACAACTGGGTGCTATTGCCGGATGACTACTACCGTCGGATTGGTCACCCGGGAATCGCACACGTCATCCTGCACGAGCCGATCGAAACGAAAGGCATGACGGAAGCCGATCTGGATACGCTCAAGCAACGGGTGTACGCGGTGATCGATGCACCACTGCGCGAACGCTATCCGGAGTGGTTCAAACGTGCGCCAAGCCCTGCTGCTGCCATCCCCGATTCTTTGGCAGGTTAAGCACGGAAGTACAGGCGCGATTCATTTGAACAAAACCGGGGATTCTTACCTTTGGCCTCCCCACGCACCCTCCCATGTCCAAGGTCACTGCCGCAATCACCGCCATTGGCGGATATGTTCCGGAATATGTACTCACGAATGCCGAGCTCGAAAAGATGGTCGACACCACCGACGAGTGGATCACGTCCCGCACCGGCATCAAGGAGCGCCGGATCCTGAAAGGCGAAGGCCTGGGCACGAGCGACCTCGCCGTACCGGCTGTACAAGATATGCTGCGCAAGCGCGGCATCCAGGCCGAGGACATCGAGTTGCTCATCTGCGCCACCACCACTCCTGATCACCAGTTCCCGGCTACGGCCAACATCATTTGCGACAAACTCGGCGCGAAGAACGCCTTCGGCTACGACATCAGCGCCGCCTGTTCGGGTTTCATTTACGCGCTGGTCACCGGTTCGAAGTTCATCGAGTCGGGGCAGTATAAAAAAGTCGTCGTGGTCGGTGCCGACAAGATGTCGAGTATCATCGACTACACCGACCGCGCCACCTGTGTGATCTTCGGTGACGGAGCCGGTGCGGTGCTGCTGGAGCCCGACACGGAGGGCTACGGCATCCGCGACTCCATCCTGCGCAGCGACGGTTCCGGCCGGGTGTACCTGCACCAGAAAGCCGGCGGCTCGGTGAAGCCCGCCTCGCACAAAACGGTGGACGCGGGCGAACACTTTGTGTTCCAGGACGGTCAGCCCGTCTTCAAATTCGCCGTGACCAACATGGCCGACGTGTCTGCCGAGATCATGGAAAAGAACAAACTGGGCGCCGACGACGTCGCCTGGCTGGTTCCGCACCAGGCCAACAAGCGCATCATCGACGCGACCGCCCGGCGCATGGGCGTGGGTCCGGAAAAGGTGATGCTCAACATCGAGCGCTACGGCAACACCACCAGCGGGACCATTCCGCTGTGCCTGTGGGACTACGAAAAGCAACTCCACAAAGGCGACAACCTCATCCTCGCCGCGTTCGGCGGCGGCTTTACCTGGGGGTCGGTGTGGGTAAAGTGGCGGCTGGAAGCGGGGAGGTTGTGACTTTTCCACTGCTCACTCACACTGTTTCTCAGTCTCGCACTTAATACTCCCTACAAAGAAAATCTAGTGTGAGTTTGAGAAACAGTGTGAGTGAGCAGTCAAACACTGCTCACCCGCACTGTTTCTTAGTCTTACACTTTTTAACCACTTAGAAAGAGAAGTGTGAGTGTGAGAAACAGGGCGAGTGAACAGTCAAACACTGCTCACCCGCACTGTTTCTTAGTCTTACACTTTTTAACCACTTAGAAAGAGAAGTGTGAGTGTGAGAAACAGTGTGGGTGGATAGCTTTTCACTGCTCACTTGCACTGTTTCTTAGACTCACACTTAAAAGAGTAGTGTGAGTGTGAGAAACAGTGTGAGTGAACAGTCAAACATCCCCCCCCTCACGTTTTTTTGCCCTTTCCGGCTTTCCTGTAAACCGTCAACTTCTTATCACCGCGTTTGCGAAGGAGTCCTTGTTCCACGCCTTGCCGGAGGTCGCGGCTGGCGGTGGCCGTTGAGAGGTCGGGGAAGTGTTTTCGGTAATCCTGCCGGGCAAACTCCTTGGTGACTGACTCGAGGAAGATCGACAACCGCTCGGAACCGCTGAGTTTTTCCTGTTCGGTGGCCAGCAATTCTGCCAAGGCTTCATCGATGATCAGCAACATGAATTCAATGAATGGCGTGGATGCACCCTGTTTATCGGATGCTGCCAGGGCCTGGTAGTAGCGCGCCTGCTGCTTCGCGATCAATGTCTCGAAAGGCAGGAATTCGAAGACCGGATATTCGCTCATCAGGATCGCTGTCTGCCAACAGCGTCCCATACGACCGTTTCCGTCCAGGAAAGGATGAATGAACTCCAACTCATAGTGAAACACACAACTCTTGATGAACACCGGCGATGGATCATGCTTCAGGTATGCGAAAAGGTCCTTCATCAGCAAGCTGACCCGGGATGCGGGAGGCGCAAGATGCTTCACCTGCCGGCCTTTCACGATCCCGACCCCGCGGCTTCTGTAGTTTCCTACCTCTTCGGATAGACCGTCCATCAGTAACGCGTGGGCACGGCGGAAATCCCGTTCGGAATGGCAACGCAACGATTTCAGCGAATCATACAACTTCATCGCATTCATGACCTCCCGGATGTCCGAAGCCGGGCCCATGACCCTTTTCTTCTCCAGAATCGCCGTCACCTGCTCTTCGGACAGTGTGTTACCCTCGATCTGCAAGGATGCCTGGATGGTCCTGATCCGGTTACGTTTTCGCAAAATGGGATTCTGCCGGACCAGGTATCGGGCGTTCACCGCCCCGACCTTCTCCGCAATGGAAGCCAGTAGCCGGAGGATCGTCGGGGTTATGGCGTAAGGCGGTCGCAAACTAATAATAGTATCATATGATACTATCAAAAGTACGACTTTAGCAGCAAGTTCATACAGCCGAAGTTTCAGGAAAACAAGTGTGGCTGAACGCCAGCCCACCACAGACGCTGAGTTGAAATGAGGCGGGCGAGTGTGAGAAACGGTGCGGGTGGATAATCTTCCACTGCTCACTCACACTGTTTCTTAGTCTTACACTTAAAAAAAGTAGTGTGAGTTTGAGATACAGGGCGAGTGAACAGTCAAACACTGCTCACCCGCACTGTTTCTTAGTCTTACACTTTTTAACCACTTAGAAAGAGAAGTGTGAGTTTGAGAAACAGTGTGAGTGAGCAGTCAAACACTGCTCACCCGCACTGTTTCTTAGTCTTACACTTAAAAGAGTAGTGTGAGTTTGAGAAACAGGGCGAGTGAACAGTCAAACACTGCTCACCCGCACTGTTTCTTATTCTTACACTTAAATGAGTAGTGTGAGTTTGAGGAACAGTGCGAGTGAGGAGTCAAACACCCTTCCCTTACCTCAAGAGCATCATCCATTTGCCGAAAAACTTAATGTTGTCCAGTTAGGATGGAATCGCATTCGTAGCCGTTCAGCGCGAAATCGTCTATCTGGACGTTCAATAGCGAGTCTACATGCAGATGAATCCAACCGAGGTACTTTTTGCCTTCCTTTTGATATACGATTCCAACATATTCCGGCTGACCGAAACAAAGACACCAGGCCCACATAGGATTCTGTTGATACAACCAAAGATAGTCCCGACCAACGCCGTTTTTCATTATCGGTGTCGACAAATCCAGCCCTCCCGAACACCGGAAGTCGCATCCGTCATCTTCGTAAACGAACTGAAGGCTATCCAAGGCTATCAGTTTGATCAAATAAACGTTTGTTGATTGGTGGGTGACGACAGTCGTGCTACTATAGAGATCAAATCTTATGTCTGGAGTCAAGTCCTTGTCAATGTCCAAATCGTACACACTCCGATCGAGGTAAATCATTGGCAAAATCGAATCAGGAACAAAATCCCGATAATAGAAATCATACTGACCGATCGCATCAATTGAATTAATACTGGAAAACTTGTCAGGGTCATCCTTCCGACAGGCTAAGAAAATAGAAGCAGAAAAGAGAAATGCAAGAACTATTTTGGACATGTTGATGTAAAAATTTCCATGAAACACTTTGTAAATAACACGACAGGTGATGACGTTGCCATCTTACACCATCAATCTAACAATATAATTTTCCCGGTGGCAATAATCTCATTTTCGTTAGATAAGGTAATGAAGTACGCTCCATTGGGCATACCGTCTCGATGAACTAATACACTCCTACCCGACTGGTTGGGGAGCTTACGGACAGGCTGGCCAGCAAGGTTGTAAAAGGTCAGCGTAGCGTCCTGAAACACTTTACTCGTAGTTATCACCATTCGATCCGTTACTGGATTCGGCGAGATGTTCAATTCCCTTTCCGTTCGATAAAGTTGCGGAACGCCAACAGCATTCAAGTTTCTTCTGTAAACCATGTTATTAGTACTAGCATAAATGATCGAATCACGGAAACACTGGACTTTTGAAATACTGGTACTGAATCCGGTATTTTCCAGATTCCAACTCAGCCCACCATTCGTTGTCGTCATTGCAAATCCGCCATTCTCAGCAATTACTCCAACCGAGTCATTAAAAAAATCGATGGTCTTTATGTTCGCAATGAAACCTAAGCTGACATCCTGCCAATTCATACCACCATCACGCGTTCTGATAATCTGTCCGTTTTTCCCTGCCAGGTATCCTGACAATGGCGAAGTAAATACCATGCAATTGAAGTCTTTCGTGGTGTCCGAGTACACCATCGACCAATCAAGGCCCCCGTTGTCCGTTTTGAAAACCAGGTGTTTTCGACTACTTACGGAGTCGGAGGATATAAGGTAGCCATGCAGGGTGTCAGTAAAATAGATCACTTCGGGATCATGTGTCAGGAAAGAATCCACCGTCCAGGCATCAAACGTGTCCACTGAATAATTATAGCGCTTGACAGTCCTTCCTGCCACCAAGAAGTAGTTGTTCTCATCAACACCGATGAAATCATCGAAGGGGCGGGGTTGTCCTCTGCTGAGCCAACTTACTCCACCATTGATTGTTGCATTGACCATATAGGCTCCTGTTGGCACACTTACAATCTTAAAGGCAACATTCTTCCCTTTGACGGTTTCACACGCAAGATCCCTCACATAACTGGCTCCATTACCAGCAGAAATAATCGTCCAGTTCATGCCCCCGTCAAAGGTGGAGCCATCCTCGGTGTATGTTCCGCTTGTGGGCGATAAATAGTACCTGTTCGCGTAAATCCCTGTATCGGCTGTACAGAAGCAACCGTAGGACAAATTACCAGCTCCATAGGGCGTGGAGATGCTAAAACCAGTCTGAAAACTCCACTGAGCCTCACATACAAAAGGAGCCAAAAAAAAATAGAAGGCGCAAAATACGCGTGCTGTTCCAAACAGTTGGTAGGATCGAGTAAACATGCTGTTTAGCTTACCTAATAAAAGATATAACAATCCATTAAATTCGATTCAAATCAAATAT
>WBZP01000255.1_pt2 | contig 65647 bp, 47 predicted proteins | sample 5204301 | NCBI WGS metagenome assembly WBZP01 (sample SAMN12412401, study PRJNA552823) | activated sludge metagenome | isolation source: activated sludge from nitrification reactor of wastewater treatment plant... | place: USA: Pennsylvania | collected 2017 | reverse complement strand
AAGCAGGCCATCGCCCAAGACTGCACCGACAAGCCCGCCTATGTGGCGTTCGCTCGACTGCTGCGCGAGCGACGAGAGCAAGCCGGACTCTCTCGGCAAAAGCTGGCTGACATGGCGCGACTGTCTAACTCGACGGTGCGCAACCTCGAAACAGCCCGAGTCATTCCCCTTCGGCAGACGCTTGAGATCCTACGCAACATCGAGCTTCTGAATCTGTCGCTCGACGACTTGCCGCCGTGGCGTGACTTTGGGCGCTCACTTCGCATCGGTGGCTTGCTGGCGACCCCCAAAGACAAGCCCCACGGGGAGGGAGTGTAGCTATGGCCAGTGTCTACAAACGCCCCACTAAAAAGGGCATGGTCGCATGGTGGGCTAGGATCAAAAACTCCGATGGGAAATGGGATTCCGTCCCGACCTCCCAGCCCACCAAAGAAGCCGCCAAGCGCTGGGCTATTGCGAAGCAAGCCGAAGTGGAAAACAGCAAGGTCGGAATCCCCCCGCGTAGCCCACAGACGCCAGCCCTTAGCGTGGGTCAGCTCGTCGAGCGGTTTCTCTCTGAGTACCACGGGCCAACGGTGCGCAAGCTCGACCAATACAAGGAACACTTCCGCTCAACCCATAACGGACGTATCCGAAGCTATCCACTTGCCTCGCTGCCCGCCCAGAAGGTGCGGTCCGTTGATATCGAGAACCATCTAGCCGCGCTGCGCGCCAAGGGTTATCAGCCCGGAACAATCAACGCGACGAAGCGCAAGCTCTCGACGGTGTTTTGCTGGGCCATCCGGCAAGAAATCATCACCGGGCAGAACCCATGCACAGCCGTTGGAAGGATGCCCGACCCACCGAAGGAACAGCGCTACACGCTCGACGAAGTGCAGCGCCTCTTGTTGCTGCCGAACCTACCGCCGATGGTGCCCACGGCCATCTATACGGGCATGCGCTGCGGGGAGTTGTGCGGCCTACGCTGGGAAGATATCGACTTCAGGGCGGGACGAATCGACGTGCGCCACTCCTACGATGGGCCAACCAAAAGCGGCAAGCCGCGTGTGGTGCCGATCCATCGTGAGCTAGCGCCGATCCTGGCAGCGTGGCAAGCGTGCTGCCCTCAGACCGCCGAAGGGCTGGTGTTTCCTGTGTCCGTTGTGGATATGCAGGATGCCAAGGTGCGAGCGGCCAAAGACAGCGATGGCGGAAGGCTGGTTGAAATGTTGCGGCTACACCTTCGCCTTGCCGGATGCCGCGCTGACTTCACTCGCCCCTGGCATGCGTTCCGCCACACCTTCGCCTCGCTGTTCCTAGAGCAAGGTGGCGCACAAGCTGCCCTAGAGCGCATCTTGGGACATTCGACGAGCGGCAACCAAGTAACCGCCGGTTACGTCCATGTGGATCTGGCCTACCTCGCGCGAGAACTCGACCGGATGCGCCTACAGCCGCAACCCGAAGCCAAGATCATCCCGCTGCGCGCCATGGCCTAGAGCGCTGGGACGCTACCGGGACGCTCCAAACCGCCACTAGCCCCGCCAGCGTCCCGCCGAACCTACCTAGCCCACCGACGACCAAGCATTCCATGTGGGACGCTTGGGACGCTCGGGACGCTAAAATCCCCTTACTTCACACACACACCGCACAGCCCGCCCAACCTAGCAGCCCGCTTGCCCGCCCCTTTTCCGCCCGCTTGCTACACATTTGCTACAGCAAGGGAACGAAACCGCGCCTTCCCGTCGAGACTCTCCGCGCTGCGGTTTTTCTCCTTGGGAACCTCCTTCCTGATAGGAGAGCTCTTCGCTGGGTCTTCGCCCCCTAACCCCCTCCGGGGCGAACCCACCCCAACCCGCCCTGACGAGGGCGGGAGTGCGGACTGAGCTTGTGGCGGCTGTGGTGGGGATGAAATGGGGGGCGGTGGATGTGGCGCAGAGGAATGTGGTGCTTCGATGAACGGGGTTGGAGAGCGTTTCGCTGGAACTATATCTCCGCTGACTTCGCGTAGTGGCTCGTCGAAGGGAATTTGCTTGCCTTCGGCTTCGCAGAATTTGCCGGACTTGTCGCGCATTCCTAGACGACGAAGGGGTTTGTCCCAGTGACCTTCTTCGTAGAGGAAACAGTCTTCGGTTAGCCAGTCTTCGCCTCGGCGGTGGGCTTCGTTGGCTAGTTGCGCTTCGTTCCACTCGCTTTTTAGTCTTTCCCAGAGCCATGGCCAGGGGGACGGGACAGACTCCCGATTGGGAATGGGTGGGCGGGAATAGGACTGCTGCGATGTTTCGCGACCGATGTGGTAGTCGGGGCCTCCGACGTAGATCGCGCTCGGCGCAACGCCTTCGCTTCTGCCGTGCAGATAGCCGCCGCTTAGGGAGGTGCCGTTGTCCCAGGCGAAGTGGACGGACAGACCGATTCCGCCTCGTACGGGAGCGGTGCGCGAGTTACCGAATAGACCTTGTAGGACTCCGAATCCTTGGACGGTGGCTCGGGACATTCCGGGGATGTGCAGGCGGACGCTGGCCGCGAGTTCGGAGTCTGTGCGACCTTGGGTGAGCAGAAATCCGACGCTGCCGGTGATTCCCAGGTGCCAGAAGGGCTTGTCGGCGACGGCGCGGAGAGCGGTTAGGGGGGTGAGGGTGCCGAGATCATTTGCGCCATCGAAGCGAGGGAGTCGGAGCTGTTGTTGCAGGTGGATTCCGAAAGTGAACTCGGTGTCAGGAACTGGGTTCCGCAGCAGAGGAAATAGCACTCCCTCTCCGTCCCTCAGCGCCGATCCAAAAAAAGGGGCTCGGATTCCCTCTTCCCCCATCCCATTCAAGCACCCAGGTCCAATCCCAGCCAGTCCGCTCTCTGCTCGCTCCCTCCCTCGACAGGGAGGGCCGGGGAGGGTCGCCCCCGAAGGGGGGATGGGGGGGAAAGACCCCGCCAAGGGCTCTCCCAAAGGGAAAAGGGTTCCAAAGGGGAAAACCGCTCAGGTTTTCTCCTTTGAACAAACGTCGATGCGGTTGCAAGCAATCGGCGACTTCGCGCAGCGAGATCCAAACGCGGTGCGCAGTGGGGCCGCAGGCATCCGCAATGGCTCTGCGGCAGCGGGCTGATGTGGTAACAGAGTCATCAAGTACAGAAGGAGTCGGCAGTACAGGCGCATGGCGGCGCGCAACGTACTTCGGGGTGGGGAGCGGCAGCAAGGCCCACAACCAAGCTCCAAAAATCGCGGCACCGGTTATCATCCTCGCCCACCATGCCTACCGATCCGACCGAGCTTGCCGCGACCGTGGATACCGCCAGCGAGCTGGTGCGGTCGGCGTGTGCGCGGCTTGGATTGTCGGTCGTGGCCGTGACGAAGGCCGGTGCGGTTCAAGAACACGAGCTGTATATGGCGTGGCTTGCCGCCGGGCATGCCGGGGAGCTGACCTATCTGCACCGCGATGCCGAGGCGCGGCGGGATGTGCGGTCGCTTCTGCCCGAGGCGCAGTCGATCGTGACGGTGGCGCTGTCCTATCAGTTTCCCTTCGAGGATGCGGTGCTGCCCGGACATGGCAAAGTGGCCCGGTATGCTCGCGGTCGGGACTATCACTTGGTGCTCAAGGCCCGGTTGCAACAACTGGTGGATGCACTGGCAGAGTCTTTGGGGGCGTCGCTTGGCCAGCCGCTTGTGTCGCGAATCTGCGTCGATACCGCGCCGCTGTTGGAGCGAGCCATCGCTGCGTCGGCGGGCTTGGGCTTCATCGGTAAGAACACGCTGCTCATCACGCCGGGGGTCGGCAGCTATACCGTGCTCGGCGAGGTGTTGCTGAGCTGTCCGCTGCCGGTGTCCGCTCCGTCCGCGCCGCGCTGTGGCGACTGTCGGCTGTGTCTGGATGCCTGTCCGACCGAAGCGCTGCACGCGCCGTTTCAGCTCGACGCCCGCCGCTGCATTTCGTACCTGACGATTGAAAACAGTGGACCGATTCCCGAGCCGCTGCGGCCCAAGCTCGCGGACTGGATTTTTGGCTGCGACCTGTGCCAGTCGGTGTGTCCGTACAACGTGCGGGCCCAGCCTGGTGACCCGGAGCTTCTGCCAAAGCCGGCCCTGTGTTCGCCAGCGCTCGGTCAGCTTCTGGCGATTGGTGCGGCGCAGTATCGCCAACTGGTGAAACGGACTGCGCTGCGGCGGATCAATCGGAACTCGCTTCTGCGCAATGTGGCGGTGGCGCTCGGCAACGTGGGAACGGCGGCGGATCTGCCGGTCATCGGGGCGGCGCTGCTCCGTGAACCGGCGCTGGTGCGGGAACACCTGGCGTGGGCGGCTGCCGAACTTGCCACGCGACATCCCGAGGTGATCCCCTTGGCGCTGGAGATCCTCGACCAGGCGCTGGCGGTGGAGACAGAGCCCGCAGTTCGGGTCGCGCTCGACTCAGCGCGCAATCGGCTGGCGGTCTTGGGCAGCAGGGAGGATGCTAGTCGCGGGGGACTGTGATGCATCCGCGCTGGTTGGGACTCCTGCCGCTCGCCTTCTTTGTGATTCATGGCAGCCGGTACGTCCTTGCCGGAAGCCCCCATGAGATTCTGTGGGCCTGCACGATGTCGAACCTGATCATCGGGATTGGCATCCTGGCTTCAGCCCCGAGAGTCATTGCCTCGGCGCTGCTGTGGCTACCGATTGGTAACGTGCTGTGGGTGTACGACGCGATCCATACCAAGCAGTTCCTGTGGACCTCGACACTGACCCACTTTGGGGGTCTGCTGGTCGGACTTATGGCGCTGCGACCGCTGGGGTTTCCGCGCTTTTCGTGGGTGACCGGCGCGCTTGCGGGGATGTCGCTTCAGCTCGTCAGCCGGTTTGTGACGCCGTACCAGGCCAACGTCAACGTCTCGCAGTTTATCTATCCGGGCTCGGAGTCCCTGTTTCCCAGCTATTCGGTGTACTTCGCGGCGACGTGGGGTCTGTGGACGGCTACGTTTGTGCTGGTCGAGCTGCTCTGCCGTCGTTATCTGCGCGGCCCCTCACTGGCTGGGCGGGTCGAGCACGGGCAGGTTGGGGCGTCCCTTGGGGCGGGTGGTGGACTCCGGACACCCTGAGTCGCGAAGCTCGCTCAGGTAGCGCTTGCGAAAATGGAGCGTCATGGAGTCCGTGCGCACCGAGCGCTCGTCGCCCGCCGGGGGAATCTCAGCCGGGAAGGACGACTCGACCACCGCCTTGTCTTCTCCGGCGATGCGCAGGTTCATGCGATGGAAAATGGGATCGAGCATGCGGAAGCGCAGAAAGCTCCGCGCCGTGGTCAGGATCATCCGGGTCCGTCGATCATCGATGGGCACGCAAGCCACCTGCATCACCAGCAGCTTGCCCGGTGGTGAGATGTACAAGTTCATGCGATTGGGCCAGCGCAGGTCGAGCGCGCCTGGCTGTTTTTCGCCGTCGATGGAGATCGTGCTGTGCTGGCCCCACGGTCGGTCTTCTAGGTGAATGTCCATTCGCGAGTCGGGCCGTTTCATCATCCCGCGACCGATGGTTTTCCGATGGATGAACGGCAGGTGCGGCCAGTCGAGCATGTTTTCCATCGCTCGCGTCCAGTGGCTGTTCCAGTCGAGCGCTCCGCCAGAAAGATGAACCTGCGGGCCGAGGAGTTCCTCTGCGATGGCGGGTTCCTCGGTCGGCTTGGTGTCGGGCGCGGTGTAGATCCAGATTTGTCCGGCCAGATCGCGGGCGGCCAGGCTGACGGCACCTAGGTTTGCGGTCTTGGCATCGGGGTTCCACGGCACGTGAACGGCGTCGCCGTGCTTGTCAAAGCGCCAGCCATGGAAGGGACACTCGATGCAGCCGTCTTGGACTTTGCCGAGCGACAGCGCCACCCCGCGATGAGGACAGCGATCGAGCAGGGCCACCGGACTGCCATCGCTGCCACGAAACAAAACGACCTTGGTGCCGGCGACTTGCACGCCGAGTGGACGGCTCGGGCGCAGCTCGCTCGACATGCACACCGGCGTCCAGACATTGGCAAAGCCGTTAAACATCACTACACCTCGATGAACGCATAGATACGGGATGAGATGCCAAGGACGGTTGGTTGCGGTTCAGCCGAGCGACGAGCGCTTGATTCCGATCGGACAGGCGACGCCGGTGCCGCCGTGGCCGCAGTAGCCGTCGGGATTTTTGGCCAGGTACTGCTGGTGGTAGGCCTCGGCATAATAGAACTCGGGTGCCTCAAGGACTTCGGTGGTGATGGGACCGTAGCCCGCGCTGCGCAGCACGGTTTGGTAGGCGTTGAGTGAGTCGTTGGCCGCCTGTTTCTGCGCCGCAGTGAAGCAGTAGATTCCCGATCGATACTGCGTGCCGACATCGGCCCCCTGACGCATTCCTTCGGTGGGATTGTGACCTTCCCAAAACGTGCGCAGCAGGTCTTCGTACCGGACTTGCTTGGGATCGTAGGCGACCAGCACCACCTCGTTGTGTCCGGTGCGACCCGAGCAGACTTCGTGGTAGCTGGGGTTTGGAGTGTGTCCGGCGGCGTAACCGACGGCCGTACTGTAGACACCATCACATAGCCAGAACTGCTTTTCTGCGCCCCAAAAACAGCCCATTCCGAACATCGCTCGCTCGATGCCCGAGGGAAACGGCGCAACGATGCGGTGGCCGGATACAAAGTGAACCTCGGGCACTTTCATGCGCTCGGTCCGACCAGGGAGGGCTTCTTCTTTGGTAGGGATCTTGAGCTTGCGTGGATCGGTGAAGAACATACCCAAGATCCTAGTACGAACCGGATCGTCTCGTCGAGGATGTCGAATAGATGGCACTCGCTGCGGGATCCTCGCAATCGCTGGCATTTGTTGCCGATAAGAGTCTGGGGGGATCTTCATGCCAGCAGTGGAAAAGCGTCCACAGGACGAGCATGCTCCAGAGCAGAAGCCAGTGGTCGGTCCGGATAAGTGGGTGCGCAAACCGCTCGCGAACATTCCGTGGGAGGCGCTGGCCCCGGTGTCGCTCGAGCACGTACCGATGCCGCTGGGTCCGGTTCCTACGCCGGACAAGCTGCCGGCCGAGCTGTTTTCGAAGCCGCTTGGGCTCTATGCCGAGACAGGCTTTCAGCCGGTCAAGCCCGCCGACCCACTTCCCCGAGAAAAGCGGATTGATAGCTATCAGCAGACGCTCGACGGTGCCAACTACGCTGCGGGCAACCTCAAGGGGCAGCAGAAGGTCGAGTACATCGAAGATCAGCTCGATGCACTGGCGCGCTTTTCCAAGGATGTGGCCCCGGCGGACTCGACCGGCAAGGCCAAAGAGACGGTGCCCACGCCGCTGATCGACAACGCCCGTCCGCTCATTGAAAAGCTGGAACGGATGACTCCGGATGCGGAGACACCGGGGGCTGGGAAAAATCCCGACGGTGCGCATATCGGTACGGGGTCAGACTGGAATACCAAGCTGGGGGTGCCGGAGTACCGGACGCAGTCAGACAACCTGATTCCGCCGGAAGCCTCGTGCAACATGACCAGCTTGGCGATGGCGCTGGAGCGGATGGGGTACGGTCGCGAAAATGCGATGGATGCGATCGATGGCGAGCTGCGGCAGCGCTATCTCGATGAAGAGAAGGCAAAGCTAGCCAAGACCAAGGGGGATCCGAGCAATCTGCCCAAGAGTGCCGACGAGGTGACGCTCCCGGCGGGTTACTTCGAGGGCCAGGTGAAGGGCTATCTCAAAGCGGTCGATGGGGCCGCCGAAAAGCCCTATCAAGGTGTGCGCGGCAAAGACACCGATGAGAAGGCCTGGGACAACATCGCGGGTCAGTATCGTGACAATGCCCAGTTTGAGGACACGCTCGACTTTCTGCGCTATCTGAGCAAAGCGGGCGGACGGACCGACCTGGATACGGTGACGCCGAACCTGCTCAAAAAGCTGGAGCCCGATGAGGAGAAGCGTCCGACCTATCGCAGCATCACGCCGGGCAAGAACATGAACTGGACGAAAGCACGGGGCGAGATGTCGGAAGTGCTCGATGAGGGCGGCGCGGCGATGCTGAGCTATCACCACAAGGGCAGCAAGAACTTCGATGCCTCGCACATCATCTCGGTGCAGCAGATGACCAAAGACGGCATCATCGCCGACGACCCCTACGGCAAGATGCGTGCGGGCTACAACGTCAATCAGGTCGGCGATGCCTACGGGGAAAAGGGTCAGGCGGGACGCTCGACGGCTCGGAAAAACCAGGTCGATGGCGCGGTCGATCGCAGCAACCCAAGGACAATGGACAGCGACTGGACGACGTACAGCTCGCACCGGCTCAAGTCAGATGAAAACCTGGGCAGCTCATCGACGATGGCCGACACCTCGATTTCGGATGCCTGGCGGTCGGTGCGCTTCCTAGAGCCCGCCAAGCCCAAGAAGGTGGTGGCCGATCCGGCCAAGGCGGCCGTCGATCCGGTCAAACCGGCGGTCGTGCCGACCCAAAACCCTGCCGGTTTGCCCCACTAATCACCGCTAGCTGCGAGTGCGTGGCGGGAATCGCGTCGGTCGAGTGGGCCGCTCATCCGAGAGCATGCGCGGGCGAGCCTGCTGACCACGGACCGTCGTACGACGCAGCGCCGACAAGACCTTCATGCCGAGCTGCATGGGGATCTCGACCACGGTCGAGGTGGCGAGGATTTCGATTTGACCTATGGCACGGCCCGGAATACCGGCTTCGTTGGCGATGGCACCCACGACGTCTTGAGGTCGTAGACCATGCTCATAACCCACCGACAGCATGATCTTGGTGACATCGACTGGAGCGGGTCGTGAGGGACGGGACCGCGAGTCACGCTCGAACCGAGGCTCGGGGCGGTCCTCACCATCGGGGCGAGGCGCAAACTCTTGACGGGGTTCACGCTCGGGGCGAGGCGCAAACTCTTGACGGGGCTCACGCTCGGGGCGAGGCGCAAAGTCGTGACGAGCGCCACGCTCGGGACGGGGAGCGCGCTCAAAGCGGGACTCCGTAGCGTACCGATCGTTGGGATAGCGATCATTGGCGAAACGGCCACGCTCAGGACGCAGGACCGGTTGAAGATCGTCGGGTACGTGCTGACGACCTTGGCTGCGATCGGCGCAGAGCTGCTGCAACAGGAGCGCGGCAACGGCGACGGCATCTTGGCCACTGCTGTGGGCGAGCTTTTCGGCAAGCGCACGGAACCGCTCGGGCAACGGGTTCTGTAGCGAAGGAACCAGCGTGGCAAACAGTCGCTCTTCGCGCTTGGCCAGCACGGCGGCGCGAGTTGGTACGGCCAGCGGAGCCAAGGTGCTTTGGGTAAAGCGCTCGATCATCCGCAGGCGACCACGCTGCTGCGGCGTGATCAGCATCAGGGCTTCGCCGCTTCGTCCGGCTCGTCCGGTGCGTCCGATGCGGTGGACGTAGGTGTCGAGATCGTTCGGAAGATCGAAGTTTACGACGTGGCTGATGTGGTCGATGTCCAGACCTCGGGCCGCCACATCGGTGGCCACCACCACGCGGACCCGCTGATCGCGCAGCCGCTGTAACACGGTGGCGCGCTGGGCCTGTGACAGATCACTGTGAAGCGCTTCGGCGGGGATGCCCTCACTGACCAGGGATTCGGCCAGCTCATCGGCACCAATTCGGGTGCGGGTGAACACGAGCGCGGCTTCGGGCGGATTGACTTCCAAGAGGCGGAGCAGGGCGTCGAACTTGTAGCGCTCCTCGACCACGACGAAGCGCTGACTGATGGTGTTGACAGTACGGGTCGCCGATTCGATGGCGATGTGCTCGGGATGGCGGAGCTGGTTGGCAGCCACCCTGCGAATTGCGGGCGGGAGGGTTGCCGATAGCAGCGCGGTCTGCCGTTCGCTGGGGGTTTTCCCAAGGATGGATTCGACGTCCTCGATAAAACCCATGCGCAGCATTTCGTCGGCTTCATCGAGCACTACGAACCGAACCTTATCGAGCACGAGCGAGCCACGCTCTAGGTGATCGAGTACGCGACCAGGCGTTCCCACGACGACATGAACGCCTCGCGACAGCCGACTGAGCTGCCGAACCATCGAGTCGCCACCAAAGATCGGGAGTACCGAGATGCGCGGTAGGTGCTTGCCGTAGTCATGAATGGCTGTTGCGACTTGCAGTGCCAGCTCGCGGGTCGGGCACAAAACCAGTGCCTGGACCGCTGACACGTTGGGATCGATGGAGTGGAGCAGCGGCAGCGCAAACGCAGCCGTTTTTCCGGTGCCCGTTTGGGCTTGACCGAGCAAATCGCGACCCCGGAGCAGGACCGGAATGGCGCGGGCCTGAATCGGCGTGGGCGTGGTGTAGCCTTCGTCGGTTACCGCACGCAAGAGAGGCTCGGATAGACCGAGATCGGCAAACGTCGCTTCACTGCTCTCCTCTCCCGGGAGACGGTTTGTCGAGGCAGTAGGAAGCGAAGTTGGATGAGAATGCACCGCAGCGAGTACGTGGGTGCGAGAAGTCGGAGGGGTCGCAACAGCGACGGCCAGGTCGGTCAAACGAGCTCACTTTGTTAAGGGAAGAACAAACGGACTACTGTGAGAAGGCTGCGAACTCTACACCAATGTGCCCGCCTGTCTTGCCTTTTCTTTGGCGGCGTGAGGGTGGGGGATGGTTAGCGCTTGGGGCAGTGCAGGACTCCGCGATCGAAGACGCCGCCGATTACCAGATGCGAGCCATGGGCGACGGCAACACTCGAGGCAGATAGCCGATCACCGGGGTCGCTGAGCACGGTCTTGTTCGATAGCACGGCACCTTCCGCAGAGAGCTTGATCTGCACCACCTCGGAGGGGGCGTGGCTGGCTGCGGATTTGGCATGGCGCAAGAACCGAAACGGACTGGGATGTGCGCCAATCAGGACGTCACCATGATCATCGATCGAAAAATTGTCCGGGGTGGTTTGGAGGTTGGTTACCCCAAGCTGGGTCAAGTCTCCGTTGTCCTGTCTGGCAAAAATTTTGATCCGATATCCAGTGGTTTCTGCGACGAGTACCTGCTTCTGATTCGCTGAGAGCTGGACTCCGTTGGCGTAACGCAGTCCGGACGCCACGGCGCGTGCGGAGGTGCCATCGAAGTAGACCAGCGAGCCGGTCGAGAGCATCGCAAAGTCCTCTAGGACATGACCCCAGGGGGGCTTGCGACTGTGATCGTTAGTGACATAGAACGACTCGAGCCCGCTCGCTGCCACGTCGTTGATGCTGACAAAGTGAGGCGCTTGAACGGTGCGAACCAGGGTGAGCCATTGTCTGCCCGGTTCTTGATCGAGTCGGAAGATGGCGACGGACTCACCGCGTGGGCTGTGATGTACGGCGAACAGGCGTCGTTCGCCACTGGGGTGGATGAAAAACCCGATTCCGTGTGGACGGAGCGCTTCGCCCATCCCTTGCAGGGGAAGTTTGGTCGGTGCCGCCTCGTCATCTGGGTGCCAACGAAAGATTGCGCCGGGATCGGGACGAAAGGTGCCGGTGCTGCGACGGTTGGCGGCTGCGATGTAGAGCGTTCCGGTTTGGTGATCGAACTCCATGTCCTCGGCGCCGATCAGTCCGTCCGCAGACACCAGGTGGCAGCCCTCGGTGGCAAGTGCAGGGGTCTGGACGAGCGGACGCAGCGAGGAGATGGCTACGACCACATACGCCAGCAGCGCGATGACAAACAGGAGCGTGACAATTCGACGAATGGTCATGAATCGGCCTTGCTGCGGTGTGAATTGGAAGTGTGCTTACGGAATCGGCAGTCCGGCGCGCTTGCGGGCCACATCGAGGAGCGTCTCGGGTCCGGCGAACGGCTGGGCTTTCAGTTTTGCGGCCTGTCCGAGCAGACTTTCGATCCGTTTGCGCTCGGTTTGCAGTTTGGGGACGTCGTCTTCCTCGACATCGGCGGGTTCGGGCAGCAGCTTCTGGGCCGCTTGCAAGTGGGGCAGGGCGCGCCCCGGTTGACCCAGTCCTAACCACGCTTCACCAATCAAAGCTCGCAGCTTTTCCCGATAGGGAATCAGGTACAGGACCATGTCACCGAATCGTATTACCTCTTTGAAGCGCTTCTTTTGTGCGAAGCGTTCGACCAGATCGGTCAAGACTTTGTCGTCGGAAATATCCAACTCCGCAGCCACTGCGAGTTCCCGCAGGGCGTCATCGTCCTTTTTGTCCTGTTCATATATTGCCGCCAGTCGTTCATACGGTTCGCTACGGTCGGGATCGAGGAGCTTGGCGCGCACGTACTCTTTGATTGCGGCGGGATACTGTTTCTGGGCGGCATACAAATCCCCGAGCCGCTGCCGCACATCAAAGCCATCTCCACCCACGGAAATGAGCTCTTGAAAGAGCTTCTCTGCTTCGGCTTTTTTGCCTAGCTTTTGATGAAGCTCCGCGTCGGCCAAGAGCGCCTCTTTGCAGCGTGGATCGAGCTTGCGTGACACCGCGATCTCACCGGCCACTTCCGCTGGATCTCCTCCCGAGCGAATCATCGCGACCGCGAGCAATCCGTGCAGTCGCGCATTGTTCGGCGTGTTGCGGATCTGCTGCTTGAGCCCATCGAAGTCCGCGTAGTCCGTTGGCCGTACATAGAACGTGCCTTCATACGCGGCGAGCTGCTTGCGCAGGTCGGCGCGGAACTCGTCATCCAGCGACGCAATCCGTTGACCCGTAATCTTTTCTAAGACCTCACGGGTCCGCTTTCCTTCGCCGAATAACTTGAGTGCCTCGACGATCTTGGGAAATCCGAAGCGCTTGGCCAGAAACGAAATGACCAGCGCAGCTTGGTGATACGCGACGACCACGTGACTTTGCGAACGGGCCCGGGTAAAGCCGATGTTGAGATCCGCTATCGAGAGCAGCTTGCCATCCCGGAGGGCGGCGGCGACCTCGGCGTGGGTACGACGACTCCACGATGGATGAAGCTGGAGCGTTTCCCACTCCGATAGTCCTTCCGTAAACCAGCGCGGTACCCGACCTTTCGACAGCTCGATCGCGAACACATGGCCCAGCTCGTGCCAGATCATCAAGCCCCATGGCACTTTGCCTTGTCCCGGCGAGCGCCCCGTCACCACGCGACTAAACGTGACCCCGAGCATGCCCGGATCGGCAGAGGGCAAGCCAAAGGTGCGAACCGAAAAGTTGTCCGACTCTTTGTATAGCTCGATCGACAGCGGCAGCTTGGGAGCAAAGCCGTAGCGACGGGAAAACTCGACCCACAGGGACTGCACGAGCGGTTGCAGCATCGGGAGCAGCAGCGCTTCCTCATCCTTGTGAACGCGAATCTTGAGCCCGCCTTTGCCCGGTTGACGAGGATCAATGTCGACGGTGACCAGCTTATAAGTCTTCTGGTGATGCTTCTCGAAGAGATCCAGCAAGTTGTAGGTACGACGGTTGAATTGGTCCCCTTTCCAGGCTTTTTGCAGGGTCTGATAGCTGCGCTCTTCGTCTCCGAGCTGCAAGTAAGCGCGACCCAGTTCGTTCAATGCGTAATAGTCCTTGGGATTTTTCTGCACCGCTTCTTCGAGGATCGCGACCTGCTCTTCATACCGGTGCTGCACCTGAAGTCGCTCGGCCACGATGCGATAGAACTGGCTGAACAGAGGCGAGCGCTTCAGCGTCTCGGTCTTTTCTGTCTCGAAGTCTTTGCGCCGATCGAGTAGCAGCAGCGCTCCGGCTCGCAGCGCTCGGGCTGGCAGGTCGTAGCCATTTCTGGCAATCGCCGGTTCCAGCATCGCCAGCGCATCTTCGTACTGCTCATTGTCGATGAGCATTTCTGCTCGAACCTGAATCGCCAGCGGATGGTGCGGATTGGTTTGGATGGCTTCGTCGGCAAGTTCATTGGCAGAAGAGACATCGTTGCCCTGTTCAAGCGTGATGCGAGCCAGCAGCGCCTTGGCATCCGGATTTTGCGGATCGCGGCGCAGCGCTTCTTTGACCGATACCTCGGCATAGCCGACCTCGTATTTCTCGATGCGAAGCTCCGACAGCGATAGCGAGGCCAGCACAAACTCATCCGTCCGCTTTTGCTCTTTGGCAAGCTCCGCGGCCTTTTTGAGCTGCTCGTACGCGTCCCGATAGGAACCCAGGTAGCGCGCTGCGAGTCCCACTAGCCGCACCGTCCGACAGTCGTTCATGTCGAGCCGGTCCGCGTCGTGGTCGTCGAACAGCCCGTTCCAAATCGCCCGCTCTTTGTCGCGCTCACCAACGAGACGATATGCTTCGCCGAGTGTGACCCGGCTCATCAGTGCTTTCGGATCTCGACTGACCACGGTTTCGAGCCCGCGAATGGCTTCACGAACCTGGCCTTGTCGGATCTGACTTTCAGCACACAGCGACTCTAGTTCGTCCCGCTGCTTGGCGTCCTTGCTGGTGGGGCGCAGCTTGTCGAGCAGCAGCTTGGCCTCGGTGGGCTTACCTTGGCGGAGCGCGGTGAGCGCCGGGGCGAGTGGACCTTCAAAGCGAAACGGTGGCAGTGAGGGCTCCGCAGGGAGAGCGGTGCTTACAACCTGGGGTTTCGCTTTCTGCGGCGGACTGCCCAGCGTCGGCAGTGGAAGCAGCAGCGAAAGCAGACCCAGTACGCTGAGGCAGCCTGTGGCACGGAGCAAAGACAACATGATGCTCAGTCTAATCTGAAACAGCGGGCGTTAGCGCTGCTTGAGTCGCGCCATGATCTGCTGCGGACCGACGGGGGATAAGAGCGTGGAGAGGGGGATCTGGAAGCGGCGAACAAACGCCACGGTGATGAGTAGTGCGCTCACCGAATAAGCCAAAGCCGATGCTGCCGCCGCACCAACAATGCCATACCGAGGCAATAGCCACAGGTTGATCCCGACGTTGGTGAGCAGTGCACTCGTCTGGGCGATAATGACGCTCGGCGGATAGCCGCTTGCACCCGAGAGTGTCCCGGCGAGCGGTCCCGAAAAGCTGAGCGCAGTGCAGCCGAGCAAGACGAGCAGGCACGGCACGAACGAGCCCGCAAAGCGCGATCCGTAAAACAGAATTAACAGGGGTTTTCCTACCAGCAGCATTCCCAAGCAGCCGAGTAGGCCCAGGTACAGGCCCAGCTTTGCCCCAAGCAGCGCTTTTTCGGAGACCTCTTCCCGGGCCGCCGCTTTGGCAAAGAGCACCGCGTTCAGGGTTCCCGGTAGCATCAGGAGCAGCTCCGCCACCCGAACGCCTGCTTGATACAGTCCGAGGTCATGCTCCATGGACTGTCTGGGCAGTAGCAGCTCGATCAAATACACGTCCATCCGTAGCAGCAGCATGTCCGGCAAGATGTGTAGGAAGTTGCGGAGGCTGATTTGATACAGTCGCTTTACCGATGGTGTGGGAGGCTCGGCGGCCTGCTCTGTCTGTTCGCTGAGCCAGCCGCGCAAACGCCACACAAACGCCACACAGAGCCCCCACAGACTGATGGCCTGCAACGCGAGTGCGCTTTCGACCGCGATCTTTTCGATCCAGAACAGCACCACCACGGCGGTCAATTGGCTTACAGAGAGTGCCAGGCTCAAACGGTTCTGAGCAGAGAAGCGCTGGCCTCCCCACAGCAGCGCATTGTGCAAATCCCGGCCAAGCTGACCACAGACACAAAGGGTTAGGATTGCCAAAATAAGAGGAGTACGATCTGCATAAATTCTGATTGCCAGCGATGGAAACAGCAGAGCGAATCCCATCCCAAGCAGGGTCGCAACCAGCACGGCCAGCAGTGTGTGACGGAGTCCGTATGCCCACAGCTTTCGGGTTGCCGATGCGTGTCCCTGAGACTCTCCTACCAGTACCGCGAGACCTCCCGGCAATCCCAGCGCGAGCAGTGTCGTCACGATGTTGACATCGACCAGCGCTGCGCTGTAGCGGCCGAGTCCCTGCGGTCCCAGTCCACGTGCGAGCAGAGCTCCTTGCAGCAGACCAAGTGGCAATACCGCAAATCGTGTCGCCAGCGTGGCAATCACGGTCCGAAACAGAGAGGGCGTTTGTGGGCTTGGCGATGACAAGCGAACCTAGCGCGGAGTCTACTGCATTGCATGAGGAACAGCGGGGCTGTTACGGCGACTCCTGTTCGCTGCCTTTGGGGGCAGAGTCGCTGCTGGTGGCGTCGGACGTTGCCTCTTCCGCTTCATTCTGGAGCTTCACTTTGATCTCCAGTCGATCTTTGTCTCGCCATTTGACCCGCTTGCGGCCCTTTTTGTAGCCATCGAGCTTGAGCTCGATTTTGAAGTCCTCACCGGGTGGGCGGCCGGTCAGGATGAGGGGAGTGACCCCAATTTCTGCTTTGTCGATGAAGACGGTGGCGCCCGGTGGTTCACTGCGAATCAGGACTTGGCCCGCAGCGGGGCGCTGTTTGTCTTCGGCAGGTATCGATTGGTTGATATCCGCAGCGCGCTCGGTGGGCAATGCTGTGGTCAGATCGGCGGGGGTCGAGAGATCGGCTGGGCTCCCGAGGTCGGCAACCGCCGTCAAATCCTCGAGTACGGGCTGCTGGCGTTGATTGCGCTGGGGCCCAATGACCAGAAACCAGGTGAGTGCTCCCGAGACCACTGCTGCAGATAGCCCGGACAGCGCGAACAGCCAACGACTGCGTGACTCGCTCACCTCTACCGATGGTTCAGGCGGCTGAGAGCCCCGGAGATCCGCTGGTGCTTCCAGCGCTTCATGGGTCATCTCGGTCGAAATGATGTCGATCTGTCCCGACGGCTCAGCAACAAGGTTGAGCGCCTTGTTCTCGCCACTGCTCTTTCCGATCTTTTGAGACGCTCGCAGGCTGGGGAGCGGGCCCGATTTGGGGCCTTCCTTCGGTTTGTGTCCGACGAAAGCGTCGCTCTGCGCCATCGTGACGCCCTGGCCATCCTGCTGCGAAGCTTGGTTTTCGTACGAGACATCGCTCTGCAGGAGTTCCATCTTTGGCTCGGACAGCCGAGGTCGAGCCGCTTCCGCGCTCACTTCTCCTGCCGATCGAGACGAGGGGCGCCTTGTTCTTTTCGACCGCTCGACGCCTGGCGGCAGGATTCCCACTGGCGCAATCGCAGTCACACTATCTCCGACGGCCACCGACTGTGAGTGAGCGGCTAGCTGATCGCTGCTACCAGGGCGGCGCTTGGCGGTACCCACTTGGCCCAGCTCGATCGGGGTCGGCAGCAGATCCGCCCGTTCGGTGAGTAACCCGAAGATTTCACCATCAGGTGTGATGGCTGGAAACACAGCCTTGGGTGGCGCGGCTTCGTAGATCCGTCCGGCGAGTCGACGGTGCGTGGTGACATCGGAGTGATCGCTGGGACGGAGTCCCTTGGCGGTTGCAGGACGATCGTCTTCCGAATCGAGCGGCGACTTTTGGCTGGCTTTGCCTGCGAGCAGTGCCTTTAAGTTGCCAGACTGAAACAGCAAGCTGTTGTCGTCTCGTACGCCCAGCGCCCGCATCTGTTCGAGTTGGCTGCTGTCGATGCCCATCGTTGGACTTGGTGATCGGTCGTCGTTGTCTTGGGCCGACACACTGAGTTTGGCCGCATGCGACAAGTCGAGCGCAGCCGTGGGCTCATCTGCTCCGCGCTTTTTGGGCGGAGTCGCTTGTACTTTTTCGACGAACTTGCCCATCTCCGCCGCTGAAAAGGTCGGATGCTGTCGTCGCAGAAATCCGTCGAGCGCCTGGGCCATTTCCTCGCCGGTTCGATAGCGGTCTTCGGGACGGCGCTTGAGCGCCCGCATCATGATTCGCTCTAACTCTGGAGGCGTGTCGGGACGGCGCTTGGATAGCTGCGGCACCTCTGCTTTTCGGACCTTATCGAGCAGCTTCTCGACGCTCTGATCAAAGTAGAGCATCTCGCCAGCCAGCATTTCATAGAGCAAGATCCCGCAGGCGAAGATGTCCGTTCGGCGATCAAGAGACAGCCCCGCCGACTGCTCCGGGCTCATGTAGTAGTACTTGCCCTTGATGATGCCAATCTGGGTCTGTTCGGAGCGACCCTCGGCCTTGGCGATGCCGAAGTCAGTGATCTTGACCGCGCCATCGTACGAAAGCAGCACGTTCTGCGGAGAGACATCGCGATGCACGACGTTGAGAGGCTTGCCCGAGGGATCGGCCAGTTCGTGCGCAAAGTGCAGACCCCGCGCTACTTCACGGGCGACGTAGGCAGCAATCGGAACCGGAATGCTCAGGTGAAGGTCGGTTGAGCGCTGTTCCAGTCGAAACAGATCGATGCCCTCGACCAACTCCATCACCAGGTAGTACTGCTCTTTGTCCTTCCCGAGGTCGTAGGTGGTAACGATGTTCGGGTGCTTGAGCCGCACCGCGAGCCGCGCTTCGTCGAGAAGCATGCGGACGAACTCGGGGTCTTCGCTGTTGTTGGGATGGATGACCTTGATGGCGACTTGGCGCAAGGGCTCGGTGTCGGGAACGATGGCGCGATAAATCTCGGCCATTCCCCCAACGGCGATCTTCTTGACGAGCGTATATGGACCAAGCTGCCCCGTCAGCACATGAGTCCCTCAAAACACCAACACTGACTGCCGCGCTTTGCTCTGAGCCCGATGGGCCATCATCGTGCATCGGGGGCGCAGCGCCAACTCGGGCAACCTGACTATTCCTTGCTCGCTGGGTTGCCTGGATAGACGAATACCGACAGAGCGCGTAGCGGCTGCCGCGTTCCACGATCGAACGTACAGACCACCTCCGTCGCCATGCCCGGTGCCACGTTGACCACGTATTGGGTCGCGGCGTTCACAATCAAGTACAGTCCGAGCCCCGCGCCGTAGGTCTTGCGATCGATTTGGTCCGAGCTACGCAGACACTTCTCAATGTACCGCAGGATGGTCGCCTTTTCGAGTCGGCCAAAGCGGTCACGGACCGACACGGCAAACGAGTCTTCGGCAACGGCGTAGCGAATGGAGACGGGACGGGGCGACAGCTTATCCACGCGTTCCTTGACGTCGACGTGATGAAACAGCGGCGTACCACTGGCATCGACGGGGGCGTCATACAGCGCGTTCATGAGCAGCTCTTCACAGACTTGACCGATGGAGGCTCGCACTTGTCGACGCACCCCGGATTTGTCGGCGAAGGAAAGAACCTCGTCGATGGCGTTTTGGCGACCTTGGAAGTCTCGCAGCCGCGTCAACATCACCGGTGTGCCCGGAGGCAGATAGCGCTCGATGCCGAACAGTTCGCCGGTGACGAACTTGTTTACAGTGACTTGCAGGAGCCACATGCCACGATCATCGGTGGTGAGTACATGGTTGCAGTGCGAGTCGGCGAGGATTTGCACCTGCTCCCCGAGGTTGCGCTGCGGAACCATGGCGACAAGCTGTGCCGAGTCACGCAGGCGTCTGCACACCGCTCGCAGCCAATCGAGCCGCCCATCCCAGCCCGCGATCACCAACCGGTACGGCACCTGCGGACCTGGAATTTCCGCAACTCCAGCGACGGTAACAGGTTGACCACCACCCGCCCGCACGGCTTGTGCAAGCTTGTCGCGGAGCGCCGGGTCTTCGGCGACTACCAAGATGCGCTGTCCAGACACTGCCGACTGCAGAGGAGACTCCAACCTTTGCGGCATCGCACGAGGCGACTGTCGCTAAGCGTATAATTTCCAGGGGAAAAGTCAACGCACTTCCTCGACGCCAGCCGTGGCGCTTTTTCAGGTTTGGCGGCTGCGGATACTTACGTTCCTCTACCGAGGCAGTCGGACCGTGTCCTCGATGTCGGTGTGCGTCACACGGTGTTTGTGGGAGCGGTGTTGCTGGGATGAATCGAAATAGAAGAGCTCAACGGTGACGGGTCGACGTACTCGCAGGAAATAGACCACTTCTCGCAGGCTCGATTCACAGCGCAGCGAAATCGTCCCGAGTGCCGTCGGAAGATTCGTTCCCGCAAAGTGCTTGCCGGGCGCAAAGAAACTCGGCGGCATCGGTGCTCCGATGAGCAGGGTTCCCGTTGGTAGATCGTCTTCATCTCGTTCCTCGCAGACGAACAGCATCCGAAGGTACTGCAGCATGACGGCAGTTCCTGCCGAGCAAGGATCAGAGTCACAGCGACTCGGCTGTTCAGCCAGCGTTCGCATGCGATCGTTCCACTCGGTTTGGTTGAACAGCACGATCGCCGTTTCCGGGGACACGAACGTATGAGGATCGCAGCTCAGCCCCACTTGTCCGAGCAGACCCAGGTAAAAGCGTGAAAACTCTCGACGGTGAATCGCACATAGCTGAGTGCCCCGAGAGTACTCGGCATCAACGCCCAGCCGTCCGAACCACTGATCAAAGCGGGCGACTTGCAGCACCTGTCGTCCGGTTTGTTCCAGGTAATCGGTGATCTCGTGAGACCAGCGACCATGCCAGCCAAACAGCGCGGTTTCGAGGATCAGAGACGCAAAGAGCTGGTGATAGTCGGCGGCACTGGGCACCGGGCCGCTGTCATCGGTACGAAACGGCAGATAGGGCGGTTTTCCGTCTCGTCGATAGCTGCGTTCGGCGGCGGAGTGAAGGTTTCCTCGTGCCTCGGCTGCGGCGGCCCACCATGTGGCGCTACGGCGATCTTGCATCACCGTGGCGAGCCTGGCTGCGTCACGGAGTCCTCGCCAGCACGTCGAGCTGCCGTAGAGACTATACGCAGGCTCGGTCAGGTCACCGCCATAGGTGTGCTTGGGCATCAGTCCGTAATGAGTCGGTCTTTGTCCGTCTACCAAGAGTTGGGTGCTGCGGAGGGACTCACTGATCCACTCCGCGCTTTCAGCGATCTGCGGCCATAGTCCGTCGAGAAGCTCGCGCTTGCCGATTAGCCCAAAGAGATCAGCGGCGTAGGTGAGTGCGAGGCCATTGCGATACTGATGATGCTGACCCGACTTGATCAGAAACTGCGGATCGAAAAACGTTTTGCGCAGTGCCACGGCGGCTTCGTCGGCATGACCAAACTGGGCCAACGCAACGATGTTCCAGCCCTCTTCGACGCCAAAGACACCGCCATCATAGACGCCGGGAAACAGTCCATAGCGCATCACTCCGTCGCGCACGAACAGTCGATTATGCAAGAGCAGCGCCCGCCACAGCCGGTCGAGCGTTGGTTCGGGAATCGATAGTGTCGAACCGCTGGCCAGATACGTTTCGCACTCGGTCTCGACTTGCTCCAGGGCTTCCTCGAACGAGCGCTGCGGTGAGTGTTCCGCGAGTGGAATCGTGAGGTCGAGCAACACCTGTTCTTTGCTGCGCCGCACGCTCCGGGATCCGGTTCGAGTCATGAGCCGCAGCGTCTCGTCAGTCACCGAGGTCTCTATCGGAAACACCACCTGCGCGTTGGCTCGCTTGTTGTTTTCACTTGGCAGCAAGCCACACTGCGCAAGCTCGTCCTCGATATCCTCTGCGGCAGGGAGTCCGTGCAGCGTCGAACGAGCCCGTAGATTGCCATCCGAATCGACAAAAGCGACCTGGGTCAGTCGTGCCCCAGTCGTGCCGATCAAGTGCAGCTCGCCGATCGGTAGATAGCCACGTCGCAGTCTTTGATCGCAAGATGCCAGCGATGGGCCGAGCCACTGCGTCGATAGTCGATGGTGGGTACGATCGCAGCCCTCGACGCCGTACTCTCGAAACAGCAGGCCACCATCCCAGTTCTGATAAGCGATCGGACCTTCGACTATCCCGAGCAGCGCACCGCCACGAAAGGGCAGCGCGAGTCGCGCAATGTCAGCGAGTGTTGGCTCTGCGCTCGAACCAAGCTGAGAGAGAAGCTGTTGCGAGAGCACATCGCCCCGCTTGTCAAGCTGCGCTCTCGTCGGTGGGGAATCCGATCGCTGCGGAGGCTGCAGACGGTGGGCCACCGGAATGTCGAGCAGTTCTGCGCCCAGCAGGATCCGTCCGAGCAGGTGAGGGCCTTGCGGAATCCGAAGCAGCAGCTCGCGGGCATCGTGGATCGGTTGCTCCGGAATGAGGGTCATCACCGTCGCTGGAAAGATACACTTCTGGCGTATCGGCAACGATCGCCGATCGAGCGAAGCGCTACTGCATCGTATGGATCGTACTTGTCCATCGACTTGGAGTTCCACATCTGTGTCGCTCGGCGCACGAGGGGCTCGTAGCCAGCTATTCCAGGTATCGGTGACTCCCTCGCCAGCGAAGACCAGATAGATCGCTAGGATCGTGGCATCGCTGTCGGGTCTGAGCCTCAGTCCGCTCTGCTGCTCACAGCTTACGGTCGCTGTCGTCCATAAAGAATCTCCGACGAGAAATGTGGGCGCTTGGCTGGAGACACCTTGCGCATCCAGGCAGTCGCAGGCGGCATGCACGGTTCGCATGCTGTCATCATCGCGGAAAGCCTAGGCTGGAGGTGGGCTCAGAAGCTCAGCGTCAGGCTGGGCACGAACGACGGACGAGCGGGTGGAGCGGCGAGCGGTGCCACAAACGATGGCGTGGTCAGCGGCTGGGTCAGACTCTGTGGCTGCACCGTAATAGCGGCGGTTCCAATGGTGGTGCAGACATCTACCTCTTTGCAGATGGTTCTTTGCGATAGCACCACCGGCACGATGATGGCGGTCGCCACGGCGGCTACACCAACCGCAGCAATCGTCCAGACCCACCACTTTTGATACCACTTCACCTGCGGTTGCTTAACCAGGTACGGGTTTTGGTCAGCGGGCAGTGGCTTCAGTTCGACATCCTTATCGATGCGCTTTCCCGGCTCGGCCTTTACCGCAAAGGACTCCGAATAGTAGCCGGGACGTTCCACGCGGACTTGGTGGTTGCCAAGTGGCATTTCGGTTTCTAGCGGCGCTTTTCCGAAGAACTTGTCGTCGATGAATACGCGGACTGCCGGACCATCCTTGACGCTGCTGGAGGTAATGCCAAGCACACCCGAGATCGGGGTCAACTCGACTTCGATGCGAGTTGTTTGACCGGCCTTGATCTTGAATACGTCGATGTGCGGCGTAAATCCAAGACGAGAGACGCGGATGGTGTGTTCTCCAGCGGCCAGCGGGATGACGTCCTTAAAGGGAGTCTGTCCCATCAGTTCACCGTCGAGAAAAAGCTCTGCTCCCTCGGTCATGCACTGGATGCGAACACCACTGCTTCCACTTGGGGCTGCTGCTGCGGGGGTCGGTGGTGCAGTCGTCGCGGCGGCCGGGCGATGAGGGGGCGCGGCAGAAGTGCTCCCGTTTGGCAGGAGCAGAAGGAGCAGCAGGGATACTAAGCCGATCCAGGCGCGCATCGGTCTCATCTTATCACCGAAGCTACCTGTGGAGGTTTACGAAGTCGTATTGAACGCTGTACGTATCCGCGTCGCTTATCGCTTCGAAGCGTAGGCCTTTGACCACCGTTCGTACACAGGCCGTCTGGGCCTCTGCTCCATCAATGGTTACTTCGCCAACTTTTCCGCTTGCAGCGACCGTGACCTCGACGCTGATTTTGGTCGGCAAGGAGGCCTCGACAGGATAGCAGCGACCAACTTGGCCGGTCGCTCGACGCATTAGTGTGGCCGCTGACATGGCGGCTTCCTGCGTTGACACGGGATCAGCGGAGCCATCGGTCGTCGGCTTGCGGACGGTGGCCGGGGCTGGGACCGGGGTTTCTGCGGGCGCTGCCACCGGGGCTGCTCCGGTTGTGGGCGGCACCATGGCATGAGCGAGTCGCAGAGGACCAAACCGCAGTGGGTGGGTCGGCATCTCACCCACCGCTTTGGCTCGAGGACCACGCAGCGGTAGCGTGGATGGACTGTGGGGCGGCGGTGTCACACTGGGCTTGCTTGCGGCATCCCCATCGAGCTCAAGTGCTGGGGCAGCATCGGTAGGAGCAGCCTGCAGGTCCGGCGTACCACTACCTGAGGACGGCTGCATCGCAGCATCGGGTTTTGAGTTGTCGACAGATGGTTTGTTCTCGCTGGTTTTCGGCAGATTGACTGGGTTCGGGTCGCCAGCGCTCGGGTGAATGCCCGTTGGATCTGCGGTTACCTTCGGCCCATGAATGAGAGAGGCACCGCTGCTTGCGGGTAGCTTTTGCTGACTGCTCCACAGTGTGTAACCTGCAAAGCCGGTAAAGCCGATCGCGAGAGCTGCCAGTCCGATCGCGATCCCGGTTCCGCTGCGCTTCGGGGTCGCGCCACCGGAATGGTCGGCAACCATCTCTCCACTCTTGATGACGGATGCCGCCGAGCTATCGGGCAGCATTGACTTCACCAGCGCCGGGACGATGACCACTTCTGGCCCGGATGCCTTCGATGGATTGCCGTCTGAAATTGCTGCGGAAGCGGCGGAACCACCATCGCTGCCGCTTGGGGAAGCCGATGGTGGTGTCGCCGGGATGACCAGTACGCCGCCGGACATCCTGGCCCCCGGGGGCAGCGTATCGAGCCGAGGCGTCGGTTTGGGGTAGACCGCATTGAGCGTGTTGAGCAGTGCGGCTGCCGACTGGTAGCGGTGTTCAGGCATGCGCTGACAGCATCGAGTAATGATCTTCTCGATGAGCGGCGGCAGTCCCTTTTCCGTAAAGTGCAGAGGCGGCAGTGTGGCCCCGATGATCTGCTGCCGTTTCTGCTCGAAGTTTTCGCACGAGAACAGCTTGTCGGCCGTGAGACACTCGTACAGGAGCACGCCCACGGACCAAATATCCGATCGTGCGTCGACGATGTGAGAATCCCCGCGTGCCTGTTCCGGGGACATATAAGACGGTGAACCAACCAACCGTCCCGACCCAGTGATTTCAACGCCATCGAGCATCTTCGACAGACCGAAATCGAGCACTTTCAGATGGACATCCGGCTCGCCGGGACCGGGCTTATCGACCGTACCCAACAGCAGGTTCTCTGGTTTCAAATCTCGATGGATCACTCCCCGACGGTGAGCTGCGACTAGTGCATCGGCTAGCTCCGACATCAGTCGCACGGCGAGCGGCGGATCGAGCGGACCTTTTTCCAGACGATCGCGCAGCGACTCGCCTTGAACCAGCTCCATCACCAGATAGGGCCAGTTGCTCGGATCGTCGCGGAAGTCGGTGATTGCGACGATGTGTGGATGCCCTAGCTGAAAGGCACTTTGGGCCTCGCGACGGAATCGCGTCCGAAGCTCTGGATTGGAGACGAGCTGAGGATGCAGAAACTTGATCGCGCACGGTCGCTGAAGGTGCAGGTGCCATGCCTTGAATACGACACCAACGCCACCTTTGCCTAGCGGCGCATCGAGCCGGTAGATGTTGTCGAGCACATCGCCGCCACTAGGGGCACGACGGGCTGCGCTGTGCGCGGACTCTGCTGCTTTTCCGCTCTCAGGCTGTTCGCTCATCTTCGGCTACGCCATGCGCTAAGAGCGCACGGAAATACAAAGAATCGTACCACAAGCTACTCATTTGCGTTGCGGTGGAGCCGCGATCTTCCTTCGATTTGCCGTGTTGGTGGATATGCGGTGGCGTGCGTGCTGTGGTGGCGTACGTGTGCTCCACAACTTCAGGTTGGGAACCGGTTGCGGACCGGATAGCCTGGGATGCATATGAGTTCGAGTTCGTCACCCCCCGATCCCCCACGGTTCGATGACCTACCGTTTCCCGCGAGTCAGTGCCATCGCTGTGCCTCTCACCGGTACATTCGTTCTGGAAAGGGCAGCGTGTTTATCATGTGCTCGGTGTTGCCTCAGAAGTATCCACGGCAGCCGGTCTCTGCATGTTCCGTGTTTCAGCCCGCGCCCGAGGACCAGTCGAGATCAACCACTAAGTAACACAGTCAAATTTTTTCACGCCAACCGCTAGGCAAGACACGGTATAAGAGCGCCACGTACATGTAGACGGTCGTGTGTGTACCGTCTCAATACCGGTCTTTTTTCGGAGGAACCTAACGATGCGTGGTGACGATTCCCGTATGCAGAGCCGACGCTTGCTGCTCGCTTTTTCGACGGCGGGCTTTCTCCTTGGTGCTGCGAGCGTGGCCCATGCGGATGTGCACGTGGCGATAGGCTCGCGAGTTGAGCCGTACCGCTACACCATGGCGCACTTTCCCAACGTAGCTGCAACGGCTGGCGATCTGGCGGTACCAAACCAGGGCTTCCAGACCACGTCGATCGCCCCGTACTTTGGAGCATTCTTTGCCCAGCGCTATGGTCTGATGCTCGGCCTCGACCTAGGCTGGGCCCGCCTCAACACCGACAAGCAGATGGCGGCCAATCCGGTCACCTCGACGACGGATAGCTTCTTCCAGTTTGCGTTGTCGCTCGGGTTCAAGCTGTACATGCGTGAACCGAAAAAGGATCGCGTCGCGCCGTACGCCTACATTGACGTGTTCAAATACTTCGCGAGTGTGTCGACGAGTAACACGTCGGTTACGGGCGACCAGGCAGCGGCTCAGGCGGATACCTCCAGTCCGGTTGGTGGCACGCTTGCGATCGGTGCCGAGTATTTTTTGGGAACGGGATTTTCGATCGGTGCCGAGATTTTTGGCCTACGGGTTTCGCACGTAGGTGCGGAGTACACCGATACGACGATGACTCGCCGCGACGTGGGCTTTACGCAGCTTTCGATGTATAGCGGGCTGACGCTGAACTACCGATTCCAGGTGCAAGCGTCGGTGAAGGCGTCTGATGATGCGGAAGAGGACAAACGCCGCTCCAGTTCGCCGAGTGTACCGCCGCCACCGTCTGTGCCACCACCGACGCCGGAAGCGGTAGACTAAGCGCTACGCAGCGCTCGAGGCGTTCTTGCTCGACTCTCCACCACGCAATCGCTCGACGAGCCAGTCAGCGAAGATTTGTGCCTCGACCTGCTTGCCAATACCGATGGCGCGGTTGCGGCCGATCAGGACCACCACCTCGCACTGATGCATTCCTCGACGGTTTCGCTCGGAAGAAAAGCGCTGCCACAGCGCATCGATCTTTGCCACCGACGCTCTCGCTGAAGCAGCGTCGGTAAATTTCAGCACCCCTTCCAGTTCCTTGGCATCTTCGTTCTGCGGTCCCGTCGAGGTGTACAAATCGACATAGGCGGGCAGCCGACCTTGATCGATAAGCGAGTTGGCGACGTAACTGGGCTCGCAGCGAAGCAGCCTCGCGATCGCCACGACGTTCATGCCACGGTCGTACATCGAGACGGAAAGCTGCTTCTTCGTAAGTCGGTCCTTCATGTGCGCTCCTTTTGCCAGTGGAAAAGCGGTTCAGAGGCTCGAAAGGCTCGGGGATCTGCCCCCAAAACAATCGTCTCATGAGGGTCTGACAGCGACTTGGGCTGGCGCGATTGACTGTGTTACGGATCTACTGCGTCTATTGTCAGCACCTGCAACCCACGGAGGAACCCATGCGTAAGTTGTCTGCCCTACTGACAGGTCTGCTACTGTCCACCGTCACCAGCTCGGCGTTGGCCGACATTGAAGTGCGCAAGGATGGATCGAGCTGGGCGCGCATTGAGGACGACGGCACCATTCGTATCGGCGGTTCAAGCGTTGGACGGATTGAGCACGACGGTACAGTCCGCAAAAACGGCTCCAGCGTAGGTCGTGTCGAGAGCGACGGCACGATCCGCGAGAACGGATCGAGCGTTGGTCGCGTCGAAAACGACGGCACGATGCGCAAGAATGGGTCGAGCATTGGTCGGATCGAAAACGACGGCGGCATCCGCAAAAACGGCTCAAGTTGGGGACATGCGTCGAGCTGCTGTGGCGACTTTGGCTCGAAGCGCACCGTCGCTGCGCTGCTCGTGTTTTTCAGCAACTACTTCTGAGCAGGCTCAGTCGGCGCAAACAGCAGGATGAACGATCCTGGGCCACGTCTCACCACGACGACTTGGCCCGGCTTCTGCGCCTTTTTGTACAGCGGATACCACGGCTGGCCACGGATCGCTTTGTCGGCCTCAATAAACTCTGGCACATACAGGTCGACTTCCAGGTATTCGCTGGGAAACGTCTGTGTCAGCGACTGGCCAAAGGTATAGGGCGCAAGCTCCTGCTGCGGGTACAGGTCGTTGTGAAGCGCGCCGCCGTACACCATCACGGTCTTATCGACGCCTGCTTTTATGCGACGGTTGCGAACCTCGGCAATCCGTTTTTCGAGCAGATCGTTGATCAGTTTGAGCATTTTTACGTAGTCGACTTGGGCCTTTTCGTCGAGAACCGACTCGTAGTCTTTGCAGCTTACTTGCAGGATGTGCGGCTGTACGCCCTGCGCTTTGGCCTGCTTGATGAGTGTGACCAGCTCGTTTTCGGTCGTCTCGGGCCGCTTGATCGTCTTATCGACGTCTTTGACGACCCTTTTTTCTTCTTTTCCACAGTTTCCTTCGGGAACGAACGTCTCGAGTACCAGGTCCGACGCGCCCGGCTGCATCGTCGGCCACAGTTCCTCCGCGAACCGCTTGAGCGCGCTGCGAATGTGGGTCTTGCCTTTGAGCTGGTGGTACTCCCCAAACGCAACGAGGTGCGGCTGCTTTCCGGCATCCTGCTTGGCTCGCTCGAGGATCGCGGACAGGGCTTCGGTGGTGCTGCCGTGAACGCTTAGTTCCGACTTGTCTGCAATGGGGGGAGCGCTTCGTTCAGGGTCCGTCGGCTTTGCTGCTTCGGGCGGTGCCGGCTTGGTGGAATCGGCAGCGGCCAGCGACGCTGCAAAGCAAACCGAAAGCGCAAGGGTTTGGGCGAGGCGAGTCATGAACAAGGGCCTCCGAGAATGTCGAGATCATCTTACCCGTGGCATTGGTGAAGTGGACGAGCCCCAAGCGATGGCGGCTGCTCGGTCAGGGTTTGAATTCGAGAGACTGTGGTCGTGTCAGCGTCTGTAAAAACACTCTTACGGCCCCAGCATCTTCCGTAGACAGTGCTGCATAGGCAGCCGCAGCCGCTTTGCCCTCTCCACCGTGCGCTTCGATCGCAGTATGCACATTCGGGGCACGGCCATCATGAAGGTACGGCCCCGACGAAGCCACGCCCCACAGAGGTGGCGTCAGCCATTCATCCTTGGGAATTCCGCGATAGCTGCGCGGATCGGCGAGTGCTTCGCCCATGTTGTGACGACGGAGGTCGCTATACAGCCGGACCACCAGCGGCTCCTTGGCCCTGTGCGCGGTGACCAGCAGCGGCGAAAGATCGGCTCGCGGACGTTTTTGCCAGGATGGACCGAGTGACACGGTTGGCTCGTCGAGCTTCATCGTTGGAACATGGCAGCCCGCACACCCGATCTGGTTGAACAGCTCATAGCCTCGGGCGGCACGCATCACGAAGGTCGCTACTTCCGGCACTTCCTCCATCGGTGGGGGCAGAGCCGCGACGAACGTGGTGAGCGCAGTGACCATGCCTTCGGTGGCTTCGTGAGTGATGCCATCGGCATCCGGGTCTTCCTCGGGACCATCACCGAGAAACTCGCTGCGACCGCGTGACTGGCTGCGCAAGAGCTCGTCGGCCTGGACCCCCATGTGCTGCTGCAGCGACTCGATGACGACCTGGCGTAGCGTGGACGTCGAGCCCTTCCATCCAAACGGACGCACGATGAAGTCGGGACTTACGCCATGGATGCCGGTGAGATCGAGGTTGCCGTCGCTGCGTTTGCGGATGGGTCCGAAGGCAACACCTTTGCTGCTCAGCATTTCACTCTGGCCGGGAGATAGGCGTCGCTCTGCCGAGGACAGCTTGGCGCGTAACTCGCGGCTCATTTCCTCGGCCAGCGCTTGTAGAAGACCCGCGCCGAGCAGCGCTTTGGGATTGCGATGCAGTGCCGAGTCCGGACGGTCGCCATCGCCGAGCAGAAATACCGTGTCGATCTTGCCGCCACCGCCGCCCAGTCCACCAACGTGATGACAAGCAGCACAACGAGTGGCATCGGGACCACCGAACTCCCCACCGTGAACGTGACGGAGGTTGGGCGCTGGGCGTGAACCGGCAAGCTTACTATTCTTGCGGGCGAGCCCGTTGCCGAGCCCTTGCTCAACGGTAAAATCTGTGCGGAACAGCTCGCGACCCAGATCCACCAAGCGTGCGATCGACAGTCGTCGTCGATCGATCTGTTGCTGATCGACACGCAGTTCCTGCCACTGACTGCCCGGCGTCAGCACCTCGCGAAACATCTGTTCACGGCGCTGGAGCCGATCGCGAATCGTCCGCTGCGCCTGTTCGGTTGGAGAAGGCGTATCGAGGCTGCGCAGCGACGGATCTTCTGCTGGCACGATCGGTTCGACTTGAACCACGCGACGACATCCACCATCCGCGATGAGCAGCCCGACAACGGCCACTAATAGTCCGGTCCGCTTCACTGCGACACCTCCGGCAGCGAGGCCCGCGACAGCGATAGCAAGAACACTTGAATGGCTCGCTGTGACTCGATCGGAAGCGCCAAGTATTTGCGCCGTGAGTCGGAAGCCTCTCCGCCGTGCAGTTTGATGGCCTCGGCCAACGTCACCGCTCGACCGTCGTGGAGATACGGGGCCGAGTCCGCCAGTCCCCACAATGGCCGCGTCAGAAAGTACGACGGTGGAATCGCAACCTTGGCTGACTTCGTCGACGGAACCGGGTCGGATAGCTCGCTGCCCATGTCGTGTCGACGCAGATCCGAAAACAGCAGCACCGGATAACCCAGGAGTTCCGAATCGCGGTTGCGCAGTGGCGGCCCGTTGCGGATGTGCTGCCGTAGGTCGAGCTTGGTGCGGAACGCGCTGTTTTGGGCATCGGACTGCTCGGTCCAGACCGGTTCTTGAACCAGCCACATGGGCTTGTGACAGCCCGCACAGCCGACGTCAGAAAACGCGGCTTGGCCTTGGCGATATGCGGCGAGAAGATCGGGTGCTCGTGGCGGCTCAATCGTCGGCAACGGCAGCAGCGTCAGATACACCGAAATCGCGGTTAGCATCGACTCGGTGAGTTCGCCGCGTACACCATCGCGGTCGAGGTCAAATGGGTCGTTCCCTGCAAAGGCAGCCATGATGTCGCGGGTCGCCTGGGTGGCATGCATCGGGAGCGGTGCAAAGAAGCGGCGATGCCAGCCGAGTACTCCCGATTCCATGCCGTGGTGGACTTGGAAGGCTTCCTCGGAAAAGCGGCGGAGCGTGCTGTGAGTTCCTTTCCATCCAAAAGGCTTCACGATGAGATCGGGATCGATACTGCGCAACTCGCGTGAGTCGATGGTGCCGTCGGGCATTCGTGTCACGCTGCCGAAATCGACGCCCTGGACGGAGAGCGGTACTTTGGTGGGCTCGGTCGGTGGGGGACCGGCGATGCGTGTCTGTAGTGCAGTGGTCACCTCTGCCGCCAGAACCTGGAGCAGGCCAGCGCCTTGCAGTGACGGAGGATTGCGTTCCAGTGCGCTCTTTACGTGGGTGCCATCGCCACCGACCAGGGCGTTTTCGTTGTATTCCCCGGCTCCATCGTCACCGCCGCGATGATGACAGGATCGGCAACTGAACGAATCAGGGCCGCCCTTGGCTCCACGGTGGACGCGATGCATCTCGGGCCCCTGCGGTCCCCACGCGTGACCAAAGCCGCGCACCACGGACAACTCGGTCTCGAACAGTTCCTCTCCGGCTTGGAACAGCGCCTCGATCGGCTCTAGTTCTTGCTTGGCCGAGGCCTTTCGTCTGGTCGGGTTTAAGTCATCGGACTGTTCCGAGGGCTCGACGGCGGCGATGTAGCGGCCAATCCTTCGCACGTCCTGACTTTCCAGCAGGTCATGCAAGTACGGCTCGAGATCCGTTTGTGCCGACATTGGCATCCCTACTGCCGGGTGCGGCTGTCCCGGCGATGCCTCTGAAACGAAGGGCGAGCCACTGGTCGAGCCGTGGCACGACATCATCCCGAGCAGCAGAGTCGACAGCGCAAGGCGACTGCCAAGCCACGTAGTATGGAGTCGACGCACAGAACACACTCCCATAGGGATCTTACTTCGTCGGGAAACGAGCTAACAAGCGCGATTTGTTGCGGTTACCGAGGTAGGCCTTGTGGCCATGATCATGGAGTGCTGCGCAGCGGCGGTAACTCGGCCCAGGGTCGTGGCATCGGGTTAGGTAGTTGGCCCAACCAGGACAGACCACGCACACCTGGACGAACGGAGTGCGCCATGTCGGGAATCAGATCCTGAACGCGGCGAAGTCTCTTGACCGGGTTGTCGATGCGCGCAATGAACTCATCAAGTGTCTGGACCGAAAAGTGCCAACGGTCTTCAGTTGGAGCCGGAACATCACCTCGTGCAAGTGTTCGCAGCACCACCGTTCGTCCATCATGCGGAAGCTGAACCAGGTTGCGCCGAAACTGCGGTGAGTAACGGAACCACTGCTCGACATTGGATAAGTAGATCGTTCGCATTGTGACGCTGAGCGCACGGGCGGCTTGACCGAGGCTGATCAGCGTGTGTTCGCCGTGCAGATCACCCACCCGGGCGATGACTCGGCGGGAGATCATCAGATCACGGATGCGTTCATACAGCACTGGGTCGGACATCCACGTCGCAGCCCGGCCGTTGTGGCTCACTTGCTGTTCACGAGCGAGGTGCACGCCGATCATGTGACGGTAGTTGCGATACGATTGTAAAAGCTCGGCGGCCTCGGAGCCCCAGCGGGCTTGCAGTGCACTGCGGACGGCGATCTCGGCTCGGGGGTGCATCAGCTTGAGCAGCGCTTGAGGCGTTTCGGCGATTGGGATCAGCGCCGCATAGACCTTGTGCCAGCGAATCACCTCTGCGTCGATGTCGACCAGAAACAGCAGTTCGGCCTGAGCGACCGCCGCCAGCGTGTAGTTCTGGTCTGAACCAACGCCAAGATAGCCGCCACCCAGTCGATTCAGCGTCGAAAAGAACAAGTCATGCCGACGCTCATTCGATTTCAGGAAGTGGATTCGGACGTTGTACGGCTTCTCCTCGCCCGTCGCTTGTAAGAGCTGCTGTTGGCCCGCGTTCAGCTCTGGTAAAGCGGCTGCCCGCGCCTGTCCAAGTAGCAGCGATACTGAGGCGATAAGCCCCCACATCCATCGAATCGACCAGCCGCGTTCGCCCATTCGTCCCCGTTGATAATTATTTGAAATTTTACATGTAATTTAAATAGCTAATTTATTGAATGTCGCTGGCGTGGCTGTCGTATGGACGACGTTTTACAATCGAGTCGGTTCCCCTAAGATGGGGGACGATACGGTTCGTTTTCGAGTCCCACACCTTTGAGGAGAGAACCTGATGCGCTTGTCTCGTTTTGTTTTGTCGTCGTGGCTGCTGGCTCTGCTGGTCATTGCACCTGGCTGTGCGGAGCTCAATCGCTTGATGGCAGGCGCTGTGGCAAACGGCGTTCAGCAGCAGCGCGCAAATCCGCCGACGGTAACGGCCGGCAGTCCTCAACTCGTGCGTGCTCCGTCGATGCAACTCCTGGCTGCCTACTACTGTCCACAGGTGATCACCGATCGTATGCTGCGCATGGGCTGCACGATTGGGCTTGGGTCACCGCCTCCGCAGAGTCAACTCGTGTTCGAGTTCGGAGTGCCAGTCACGATCAAGAATCCGAATAACATTCCGATTCCGGCGCTCGACATCTTGCTCGCGCTGAAGCTCTTTCCGGGACAAGGTGCCGAGGCTCTGGGCTCGGTATGTGTCAGCATGTGCGGCGCGAACGATCCGCAGTGCACCGGGCAGCCGAAGCCAGGAGCCTGTACCGCATCAAATGGTGGCATCCGCAACATTGGGGACTTCGTCGCTGCGATCCCGGGTTTGATCGTCGGACTGGCCAATGGTTCGCTCGTCAACGAGCTGCGCAAGTCGCTGATTCCCGCCGGTGGCGATGTGCACCTGAACTTGGTCTTCCCGCTTGGTATCGAGCAAGCCCTGCGTATCCTGCAGAACGTGGTTCAGCCAGTCGTGGAGAGCATGCTCCGTCAGCAGCGCAATGGCCTGGATATTCCCGTGGCGGCTGAAGGTACGGTGTTCGTCAACCTGCCGGTGGTCGGTCGCTTGGGTGTGCCTTTTGGTCCGCTTCAAACGACTTGGCGGGTCATGTAGTGTTGACGCTGGCGCTATTCGCAACAAACCTAGGCTGATTCTTGACGCAAGTTGCGGCGCACCGTCCATCTCTCACCTTCGGAACCAGTCCTCCCCAGACCGGACGTTGTGACGCCAGCTTCCTCTTGTTAGGAGCCGAACCATGTTTGTAGTGGTGGTCCGTATTCATGTCGTTGCTGAGCGGGTGAGCGACTTCATTGCCGCGACCTTGGCCAATGCACACGGAACTCGGCAAGAGCCGGGTAATGTGCGCTTCGATGTTCTTCAACAACAGGATGATCCAACCCGTTTTACCCTCTACGAGGTGTATCCCGATGAAGGTGGATTCAAGGCGCATCAGCAGACCTCTCACTACCTGACTTGGAAGGCTGCGGTGGCCGAGATGATGGCCAGTCCTCGCATCGGTGAAAAGCACCACAGCTTGTTTCCAACTCCATGGGACTAGGCGCGAAATCGGCCCCGATGCAGTTTCAGTTCCGCACCGCCGCCCAAATCGTGTTTGGTCGAGGCGAATACCGACGAGCAGCCTCGCTCATGGCTGGGCTGGGGCGGCGTGTGCTGTTGGTGACTGGGGCCTCATCACTGGCTCGCGGTGGAGTGCAACGGTCGCTGATGGATGCGTTGGTCGAGCACGTCGATCACATCGAGCACGTGACGGTGAGCGGAGAACCCGCGGTTGCACTGGCCGATGAACTCACCAGGCAATGTTGCGAAGCGGGCTGTCAGGCGGTGCTGGCTGTCGGTGGTGGCAGCGTGATAGACATTGGCAAAGCGGTCGCTGCGCTCGCACGCAATGAGGGGGCCTGCATCGACTACTTGGAAGATGTGGACCGTGGCCCACCGAGACCGTTGCGTGAGGTTCCGCTGTCGGTCATTGCAGTGCCAACGACTGCGGGGAGTGGCTCAGAGGTCACTCGTAACAGCGTGCTGAAGGTGCCTGAGCTTCGGGTCAAACGAAGTCTGCGCAGTGAACTGATGATTCCGAAGGTGGCCATTATCGATCCGGATCTGATCGAGACGGCACCTCAGCGGGTGGCGGCAGCGGCTGGAATGGACGCGCTGACACATTTGCTCGAAGGATATCTATCGAAGGGCGCTCAACCACTGACCGATACGCTGGCACTGCGTGGAATTGAGCTGTTGTGGCGAGCACTGCACCGTCTGGCCGCACTCTTTCAAGGGCACTTGTCCTCGCTGCTACCGGAAACCCACGATCACTTGGCACTCAGCAGTCTGTGGGGAGGGATTGTGCTGGCAAACGCAGGGCTGGGTGCGGTGCATGGTTTGGTCGCTCCGCTCGGTGGCTTGTGCGATGTGGCCCATGGCGATGGCTGCGCGTGTCTGCTCCCCGCGACGTTTCGGGTAAACGCACGAGCCCTTCACAGACGACAGCCTCATGGTCCAGCGATGGTGCGGCTATGCGAACTGGTTCGTTTGCTCACCGATGGGGGGAATGACCTAGAGGAAGCCGTCGAGCGGCTCATACTGCTGCGTCGCAACCTGGGCATTCGCTCGCTTGAAGAGCAAGGCGTCCATTCGCGGCAGTTTGCCCAGATCGTTAGCCAGTCACGCGGCGGTAGCATGCGGAGCAATCCGATTGAACTGACCGACGATGAGCTGGTCAGCATTTTGGAGTCGAGCCATGGCAGCTAACTGGGCTCATATCAGCACTTCCCACGCTGGCGCATCTTGCGATTACCATCAGAAGTAAGCGCCTGGCATGGAGAGTCAGATTTTCCGCATAGTCATGTTCATTGAAACGCGGCTCACACCGTTTGCCGTGAGTCGACTGATCATGATGTCGGGCGTACCGGTGCGGAAATACGAAAAGTTCAGCAAGGACGACGCGAACGATCTGCGCAAGGTTCGGGCGGTGCTCAAGACGCTGCTGAATGCGCATGACTTGAGCGAATTGGAACAGCGACTCGTGCGCTGACACAGGGACCAATTTCCAGCCATGTTTCGGTTCGGCAACACAACCCAGGACGAGGGATAGAGATCAGGAGGCCGCGATGACTCAGCTATGGGCCGGTTTCGGAACCAGTATTCTCGCCGACTCACAGTCCGCAGTCGACGAGGCAGTGAACGCCGCGAGAGCATCGCTCGGGAACCAAGTGCCCGGCCTCGCCGTCGTCACTTCCACCGTCGAGCATGATGCCTCGGCTGTGCTGACTGCGGTGCGCCGAGCCCTGCCAGCGACATTGGTCCATGGTGTCACCACTTCGCTCGGCGTGCTTACCAAGCAGGGAATCGTCGCCAGCGGAGACGGTGTGGTCGGAATTTTGCTCTTTGCCGCCACAGGCCAGATCGGATTTGCGGTGGGTCATTCAGTGCTCGGTGATGATGCTCGATCGGCTGGTCATGGGGCAGCCCAGCAGATTGCTGCGGGACCATTGCCGCCGCACGTTCTTCTCTTTAACAGTTCCCCGGGTCGCGAAGAGGACATTCTGGCCGGTATCACCGACGTGCTGCCGGGCGTGCCCGCGTTCGGAGGTAGTGCCGCTGACCATGCGATTGTTGGTGAGTGGTCGGTCTATACCAACGACGGGGTGCAGCGTGATGCCGTCTCGATCGCTGCGATCTGCGGTGAGTTTGCCTTCGGTGGGGCGTTGCTTGCTCCGTTTGAGGCCACTTCATCCCGCGCCAAGGTCACTGCGGGTCACGATCGACACATCGTTAGTTTAGACGGCAAGCCCGCTGGTGAGGTTTTGAACGCCTGGCTTGATGACGGACTCTCGCTCCAACTCGCTGAGGGCGGCAACATCCTGGCTCAGACTGCGCTGCGGCCGTTGGCGATTCGTCATCAGACTTCAGAGGGCGAACACTACGTGACGATCCATCCATCGCAGATTCACGTCGAAGATCGCAGCATCGACTTGTTTGCACGGATTTCGGAAGGCGATGAGATCTGCATGATGACAGGTACCATCGAGGGGTTGACCGAAGTGCTCGCCAAGCTGCATGCCTTGGCCAGTCGTGGTCTTCAGCCCGACAAGATCCGAGCCGCCGTCCTGATCTACTGCGCGGGTTGTGCGGGGGCGGTCGGTGGAGCGCTCCACGAAGGGCTGCGGACTCATCTTGGGCCAGCGCTTGGATCCATTCCGCTGCTCGGTCTGTGTACCTTTGGTGAACAAGGTCACATTCCGGGACTCGGCAATGTCCATCAAGATCTATCGGTGAGCTTGCTGCTGATCGCTGAGAAATAGCTCAGACGGTAGCGTGTGCTGCGGAGTCGTCCCAGCATTCCATTGTGAAGAGTGTGCAGTGAGAGAGGGCGGGAAAGCCCGGTCATCCCGGGCTCTGGCGGAACCGTTACTTCGACTCTTCGGTGAACTCTGCGTCGATGACGCCGTCGTCCTTCTTGCCACCACCAGCAGCGCCACCTGGAGCAGGACCACCTTGGGCGGCATCGGCACCGGGAGCACCCTGGGCGCTGCGGTACATCATCTCGCCGATCTTGTAGAGCGACTTCTTCAGCTTCTCTTCGCTTTCCTTGAGAGCTGACGCTGCACTGGCTTCCTTCGAATCGCGATGCTGCTCGAGAACCTTCTTGGCAGCCTCAATCTCACGTTCCACTTCGGCACGATCCGCCTCGGGAATCTTGTCACGGTTATCCGCGACGAGCTTTTCGGCTTGGTACACCGCGCTGTCGAGATGATTGCGAGCCTCGATGGCTTCCTTGCGAGCCTTGTCGTCCGCCTCGTGCGATTCGGCGTCGCGGACCATGCGCTGGATTTCGGCCTCGGTCAGACCAGAGCTGCCGCTGATGGTAATCTTTTGCTCTTTGCTGGTGCTCTTGTCGCGTGCCGAGACGTTCACGATGCCGTTTGCATCGATGTCGAACGTGACCTCAATTTGCGGAATGCCGCGCTGCGCTGGCGGAATTCCGTCGAGATGGAAGCGACCGAGGATCTTGTTATCGCGAGCCATCTGGCGCTCGCCCTGTGTCACCACGACCTCTACCGTCGTCTGACCATCTGCCGCCGTCGAGAACGTCTCTGTCTTCTTCGTCGGGATGGTTGTGTTGCGCGGGATCATCGGGGTCATGACACCACCTAACGTCTCGATGCCGAGCGTCAGCGGTGTTACGTCGAGGAGCAGGATGTCCTTGACCTCACCCGAGAGCACGCCTGCCTGAACGGCTGCGCCGAGTGCCACAACTTCGTCGGGATTCACGCCTTTGTGCGGCTCTTTCTTGAAGAACTCGCGCACAACCTTCTGAACGAGCGGGATTCGAGTCGAACCACCGACGAGAACAACCTCACCGATGTCTTCGATCTTCTTCCCGGCATCGGCAAGCGCCTTCTTCGTGGGCTCCAGCGAGCGCATCACGAAGTCTTGGATCATCTGCTCCAGCTTGCTTCGCGAGAGCTTGATCTGAAGGTGCTTCGGCCCGGTGGCATCAGCGGTAAGGAACGGCAGGTTGATTTCGGTCTCGGCCACCGTCGACAGTTCAATCTTGGCCTTTTCCGACGCTTCCTTCAGCCGCTGGAGCACCATCTTGTCTTTGCTGACGTCGATGCCGGTGTCCTTCTTAAACTCGGCGATCAGCCAATCCATGATGCGGATATCGATATCGTCTCCACCGAGGTGAGTGTCGCCGTTGGTTGAGATAACCTCGACGACTTTTTCACCGACTTCGAGAATAGAGATATCGAAGGTGCCACCGCCGAAGTCGTAGACCGCGATCAGGTGGTCCTTGCCCTTATCAAGACCGTACGCGAGTGCCGCTGCGGTCGGCTCGTTGACGATGCGCTTGACCTCAAGACCGGCGATCCGCCCCGCGTCTTTGGTGGCCTGGCGCTGTGCGTCGTTGAAGTAGGCCGGGACCGTGATGACTGCCTCGGTCACTTTCTCGCCCAGGTAATCTTCGGCCGCACGCTTGAGCTTGCCGAGTACCTTCGCCGAGACCTCCTGCGGTGAGTAGCGCTTGCCTCGAATCTCGACGGCGGCATCACCATTGGAGGCGGCGCTCATCTTGTAGGGGACTCGGCGAGCTTCATCGGCCACTTCAGAAGCCTTGCGGCCCATAAAGCGCTTGATCGAGTAGACGGTGTTTTCTGGGTTCGTGATGGACTGGCGACGAGCGACCTGTCCAACCAGGATTTCGCCCTTTTCATCAAAGCCAACCACCGACGGAGTGAGACGCCCGCCCTCCTCGTTGACGATGACCTTGGGTTCTTTGCCTTCCATAATGGCGACGACGGAGTTGGTCGTGCCCAGGTCGATACCGATGATCTTTGCCATGTTCCTTTTGCCTCCGGGCGAATCCCAGTTGTTTTTAGCTATCTGGTTCGAGTGTTTCGATTTTCAGCAGCGAAGGTAAGCACGCATGTCATGCCGTCAAGCCCGCTTGCCCGCTCAAACGCCGCCTACACAATTCCTGCATCCCATGGTGGGCCGGTGGCTTACCCCGGTTCGGGCCGCATAACGCCCGAGTCGGTCCGAGATCGCGACAGGTGATGACACAGCGCGGCAATCCACGGTAAAGTGGGCGGAGTGTTTGACTTGCTCGGCAGAATGTGGTGCTAACAAGACAATGCAGCCGAGCAAAACTGGATCTGAACCGCTCGCATCGGCTAACCAAAATCGCTCTTCTTTTGGGGGGATTTGGTCCGATGCTGTGCTCGACTCATTGAGCTTAGAGCCTTTGGCTCTGCTTAGGTTGTTTCCCTGAAACGGGTCTTAAAACTAGTCCCAAAACCAACAGCGAGGAGAGAGTCCATGTATCTTGCGACCTATGCCCAACGGCTACTCTGTGTGTTTGGCTTCGGCGTGATGATGTCCGCTTGCGGTGGCACCACCGAACCGACCCCGCAGACGTTCTCCGTCGATATCTACCCCCAGATGAAGAGCGCCTGCGGTTCGTGTCATACCACTGGCGGAGTGGCGGCCAAAAAGTTCGTCATCGACGCGGCGAGTTCAGCGACTACCTACAGCACCATCAAGTCTGCCAACCTGATTACTACGGCGGACGCCTCTCCTCTCATTGTTGTTGGTAAGGGCGGAACTTACACTCCCGCCGCTGGTGGTGCGATGATGACGCACCCGAAGAGCCTGAACGATGCCATGGCCACAAGCTGGGGCACTTGGATCACTGCCGGTGCCGCGCAGTAACTTACCGTCGATCGTCCGCTTGGCTTGATCTCTTGCCGCATCCCCAACATTGCGGCGTTTTCCAGTAACACCTTCCGCCAGACGTTCCGGTTCGTCTTGAACCGGGACTTCTTTGCCTGCGCCGGCAGGTCGGTTTGTATCCTTTCCGGGACGCCACGCATTTTTGCCAAGAAGCCCTATAGCCTACGAAAGCCTAGATAGGATAAGATGACTTTGGCATCAGGATGGCCGGCGAAGCTGCTCAAGGGAAAGCGAATGCGTCCTCGCTGATTGGGAAGACCATCGGCGGACGGTATACGATCAAGTCGGCTATCGGCTCTGGGGGGATGGGTCACGTTTATAAGGCCATCCAAGCGCCGATTAACCGCGAGATCGCCATCAAGGTCTTGCGGGTGGACCTGGCAGGGCAGGAAGGCGTCACCGAGCGCTTCAAGCGCGAGGCGAAGGCCGCCAGCCTCATCAACCACCCCAATGCCATCACCATCTTTGACTTTGGGGAGGACGAAGGAATCCTCTACCTGGCGATGGAGTATCTCGCGGGAGAGACTCTGCGCCAAAGACTGCGGCGTGAGCCGGCATTTACTGTCGACCAAGCGCTGGATGCATTTGAGTCGATGGCGGGCGCACTCGGCGCAGCCCACAAGGTTGGCGTTGTCCACCGTGACCTCAAGCCAGACAACATTTTCATCGCCAAGTTTGATGCGGCTGGTGAAGTGGTCAAAGTGCTCGATTTCGGTCTGGCCAAGCTGCTCGATCCGGGGACTTCGGCACCTGAAGATCAGCTCACTCGACCGGAGCTGCGGCTCGGTACGCCTCGGTACATGGCCCCAGAGCAGGCGCTCGGTATTCAGCCGATTGATTCGCGCTGTGACGTATACGCGCTAGGGCTGTTGCTGTTTGAAATGCTTGCTGGACGGGCTCCGTTTACTGGCGAAGACGGCATGGAGGTTCTGGCGCAGCGACTCCGCAAGGAATCGCCCAAGCTATCGAACATTGCCCCGAACAAGAACTTTAGCGAGCAGATGGACTCGCTCTTGTCGAGGATGCTGGAGCGAGATCGCGCCAAGCGGCCTGCCGATGCGAATGACGTGCTGGTCCAGGTGCGTGAGATTCGCAAAAACGGTCAGGTCTACCGAATCGACGATGTCGAAGAGGAAGATCCGATGACGCTGAATGATCAACCAGCGGCCTCGGGTCACTACCGTCGGCTCAACAATGCACCTGCGGCGGCACCCGGTCGGTCGACCGGCAATGTGGGTCGACAGACGGGAGTGGGTGGGCCAGCGTCTCGTCCTCCACAGCGTGGCGGGGGGATGATCAGCCTCGATCAAGACGATGACTTGGCGGACAAGCGCACGGTTCTCGTCGAGCCGGGGGGAGACATGGCACCGCCGGGACAGATGATGGATCCGCAGCGGCCCATGTCACTGTCGCAGACGCCGGCGATTGGGCAGTCCCAAGGGATGCTACAGCCATACGGACGACAGGGATCTGCTCCGGGGCTGTCACAATCGGGTGAACGAGCGCCGGATCAGACGGCTCCGCATATGTCTTCGTCCGGATCAGCACCTCAGCCGACTGGTAGTCGTCGCAACCTATTCATCATTCTGTTCGTGCTGGCGCTGCTCGCTCCAATCGGCGCGCTCGTGTTCCGGTGGGTGGCTAGCGGTGACAAGGATCTCGACAAACAACCTCCCATCGTCGAGAAACCTAAGCCGAAGCCTGTTCTAGAACCACCGAAAGAGAAACCCAAGTTTAAGCTCAAGGTGGTCGCCAGCAAGCCGATCAACCTCAAGCGCGATGGCGTCTCGATCGGAAACAAACCGCTGTTCGAAGAAGAGATCGAAAAGAGTGATACCAAAATCCACTTTTCGATCGCGACGGTCGGCTGTAAACCTGCTGAGTTTGATTTCACTCCGACCGAGAGCAAAGAAATCGCCATCAAGTGCGGCAAAAAGGGGAAGTAGTTCCCTCCCGCTGGGCTTGGCTTTCGTCTTTGACACCCTCCAAGATCGCCAATCAGTCGCCGCCAGAGAAAGCCTGAGAGCAAATCGGGCAGACCGGTCATGCGTTGCAAGTTATCGCGGACGCGGATGAAAGCTGCGTCGCTCCACAAGCTGTGCAATAGTTGGCGATAGTACGCGCACGATGAGCAGAAGACAGAACCATTTTCCGCCCGCTGCCTCGCAAAAGCGGACGAGTCCCCCAGATCCCGCGACGGCTCGAATGAGCGGAGCGGTGCTCATTGCGGTCTTGCTTCACGGTGGGCTCGCTGTGTATGCCTATCATCATCCGCTGCCGCTCGGTCCTCGGAAGACCGGACCCATTACTGTCGATGTGGTGATTCGCAAGCCTGCACCGCTCCCCGAACCAGTGAACCCGCTGGAGGTGACGCCACCACCAGTGCCCGAAAAGCCGCAGCTTGCACCGCGAACGGAGACGCCGACACGGCTGCCCAGAGAGCTTCAGCCAGTTCAGCGTCCCGAAAACGTCGCAGCCGGGAGCTCGGCGATAGCTGTGCCCATGCAGCCTCCTCCTGCTTCGGGAGAAGTGGGGCCGAGCCTATCGAAAGGCCCGTTGGTACTGTTCCCAAAGAGTCTCAACGGTGTGGTTGGTGGACCTGCCGCAAATGCGCCGATTCCCAAAGGGCCCGATCGACTGTTCAAAGACGAGCGGTTAGAGGAAAAGAAGGAACCGGACTTCGTGCTTCTCGCCGACAAAGACGGTGGGTATAAGTCCGAAACCAAGAACTTCATCGCCCACATCAAGTCGGATGGGTCGATCGACTTCGAGAACCGCTTTCCGATCGGATTCCAAAAAGGCGGCACCTTTACGTTCGATTTGACCGATTTGGCGATGCGCGGAGCTAAGCAAGATCCCTACCAGTCGGAAAAGCGGCGGTTCTTGGAGTTTTCCGACAAGCTGCGGAACGATCTTCGGAAGCGTTCGATATCAGAGCGACGAGAATCGGTGCTGGCGGGTTTTGCTCGTGAGTTGCACTCGATTTGGAACAGTGGCCGCTCGGCATCGTCTCGTCGGCGTGAGCTATACGAAAAGTGGGCGGACTGCTCGGATTCGCGGGAAGACGTGCTGGGCAAGCGTGGTCGCGATGCGGTCGAGGACTTTGTGCGAACGTATTTGCCAGCCGGAAGCGCCGACGCCTTCACCAGTGAAGAGCTGGCCGACTTTCGCAAAGAGCGCGGCTCTGATGTGGTCTTTGACCCATATCGGGGTAGCAGCAAGTAGTTCGACCAGCTCGACTCTGAGCGATGCAATGATTGCGACGACGAGTGCCTGTGCGCTCTGCTGCGAAGGATGTCGGCGGCGTCGGCAAGATTCGACTGCCCAGCTCTGGTCACTCTGTGATAGGAAGCATGGATGGCTCATCGCGGGCCAGCGAAGGGGTGCATATGAGCAAGGTCAGGGCCGAGCGCTTGGTGCTCATCATCGACAACGATCCGGTACTGAGTGAGCGGCTGCGTGCTGTCCTCGCCAATTACCAATTCAAGGTTCAGCTATTTGCCGATGGAAACGACTTGCTCTCGGGACCGCAGCTCTTTCCTGAGCTGATCCTCCTGTCGATTGATCCGAAACGGCTCGGTTGGGCGCTGTGCAATCGCATCAAGAAGACGGCGCAATATGGCTCGATTCCGATGATCGTTACGTCATCGGAGGCGACGGAGCGGGACATCGAAGAACACAAGAAGCTGCGGACGCGGGCGGAAGATTATCTGCTCAAGCCGTATAGCATTGATGAGCTGCTCGGACGGGTGAACGCGCTGATTGGGTTGCATCCGTCCGAAGAAGCCGAAGCGATCGACGAGACCTCCATTGAGGAGCTTTCCGTCGATGACGCGATTGTCGAAGAGGAAGTCGTTAGTCCCGGTGAGCCAGATACTGGACAGTTGTTCGGGGATGCCGACGATGACTTCGATGAAGAAACCGAATCAGCGTTTGCGGCGCTGGGTGGTCCCGAGACGAAGCCCTCGCGGGCGACTCCTTCGGGGCTGCGCGGTGCGGCTGACGCTCGGTTGCCGGGACTGACTGCGACGATTAGCGATCGTTCGCCGGTCGTCCCTCCTGTGGTCGATCATGCGGAGCCGAGCGGCGATGGACCCACTCGGCTGATCCCGATCGAGGGTGCGGCCGAGTCACGTGAGTCCGATGCACGGTCGCTCCAACAAGCGTTGGATGTCTCTCAAAAGCGGCTGCAAGACGCGTTGGCGCAGGCTGCGTATTGGCATGAACAACGTGATCAGCTCGCATCGGAGCGGGATTTTCTGTTTAGCGAGCGGGAACGCCTGCAGCGCGAGAGAGCCGAGGTTCAGCGAGAGCAAGAACGAGTTCTCAGTGAGCGCGATGGCATCATTGCTGAGCGCAACCAGCTTCTCGTCGAAAAGAATGCGCTCGCGGCGGACAAAGCGCAGCTTCAGGAGCGGCCGAGCGAGGGGGCTGTCCTTGGTGAAGCCGAAGCTCGCTGGAATGATGAACGCAGGAAGCTGGTGGCCGAACGCGATCAAATCCTGGCAAGTTTCGACCGGATGGCGGCCGAGCAGGCGAATCGTGACGCCGAGCGGGCAAGCGTACTTTCCGAGAAGGAAAGCGTGCTGAGCGAGCAGCGACGATTGGCCAGCGAAAAGGATGCTCTGGCGGCCGAGCGGCAGCGACTCAGCGAAGAGCGTGAGCGATTGGCCGGTGAGCAGCGGCAGCTCCATGATGAACGAACAGAGGCTGAAGAACTTCGCCACCGTCAGGGACAGAGTGCCGCTCTGCTTCGCGATCGCGAAGTCATCCACCTACGCGAAATCATCAACAAGAAGGACAAAGACATCCTTGATCTGCGTGACGCTGCGGATCTCAAGGAGCGACAGATTCTCGATGCACGTGACAAGGCTCGCGAACAAGAGCACAAGCGTCGCGAGGCCGAAGAACGGTTCATTTCCATCGAGCGCGAGCAGCTCGGGTTGCAAGAGAAACTCGAAGCACTGGCGATCGACCGCGAGAAGTTTCTGGAGCGTGAAAAGGGTCTCAAAGGCCGGATCGAGGACGCCCAGAAGAGACAACTCCGCTCTGAGGAAGACATCTCGCTCCTGCGCAAGCGACTCGAAGGCGAAGCAGGCCGTTTGCAGGCCGAGTTTGCAGAAGAAAAGCAGCGGCTTATCGAGCAGCATCAGCAACAACTGACAGTGCTGGAGGTCGAGCGTGAGCGCCTGGCAGTTGACCATGGGGCGCTGCTGGCTCGTCTGCGAAGCGAGATGGAGGCGACGCTTTCTGCCGAACGGGGAAGCGCTGCCGCGACCCAACGAGCGCTGGAGGAGCAGCATCGCATCACCCAGTCGAATCTCGAGTCGCAGTATCAGCAGCGGCTCTCGGAGCAGATTGCTACCGCCGAGAGTGCGCTCGACAATGAACATCGCATCTACAATGACAAGCTCCAAAAGTTGGCAAACGAGCGAGATGCGGCGGTGTCGACCTTGCGGGAGCAGATGGAGACGTTACGGCTTCAGGTGGAGCAGCAGGCGCAGCGTGATCAGGATGCGCTGGCCCAGCAAGCGAACGAGTGGGGTCGCAAGCTGGAACTGTCGCTCCAAGCCATACGTGAGGCCGAGCGACAGCGGGATCAATCCATTTCCGAACTGACCCAGGCTCACTCCAACGAGCTTTCGCGGCTGCATCAGCTCCATGGTGAGCAAGCTGCAACGCAGAGCGTCGAGCACAGCCAGAAGATCGAGGCGCTCCAGCGTGAGCAGTCGGCACGACTTCGAGAGAGTGAAGAACGGGCACAAGCGGAGCTTGTTGCGACGAGAACGGGTCAGCAAGCGCAGTATGAAAAGCTTCAGCAGCTTTTGGCGAGCGAACGAGAAGTATTGGGTAAGCAGGTCGCGACGCTAGAACAACAGTTGAATGAGCTGAGAAGCCGATATGCCGCAACGGAGTCGAACTTGGGCAGCCTGCGGGTTCGATTCGATGAAACGACGGTCGAGCTCGAGAGGGTTCGGGCCGAGACGCAAGGCCTAGCGCAGCGTGAGAGCGAACTGAAAGCCGAAGTGGCCAGCTTGGAACAGCAAGTACAGCGGGCCTATCAGCGACTGTTGTCTGACGAAGACCAATTTGGCCGAGTCCGTCGTGCGTTGGTGATCGCGATGGCGGTGCTCGACGAAGGGCAGGGCGGTGGCGACTCACCGAGCGCGCAGACTCCCCTGACCTCCGATGGTGAGGAGGGTCCAAGCAGCGTCACCCCAGTGACCGAGGAACCTTTGAGCTAAAGGGAGAAGTCACCACCGCTGTCTGTTTTGGACAGATCTCGGCGCAGTGTTTCGCTGTTGACAGAGGCGGGTGGCTCGCTGGGTTCCAAGGAAAGCCGTAACCAGGTACCTTCCCTGGTTCCCGGAGGGAGCACCGTGGCGGGCAGGTTGTGACCTTTCCATGCACCACTGTCCTCACGGAGCAGCAACTTCACGATCCCCGATTCGATCGAGTCGACGTAGACGTGTAGCGCACTCGCCTTTTCGACCGTTGGGGTTGAGATGGAGGTACTCATGGATGGCAGTCTCCCGCTGGCTCGCGTCCGCTCTGGCTGGCCGCAGCTCGGTTGGCAAAACTGATTCGGTTGGCAGGATAGATGCGTGCGACCGATGGGCAGCTTACTTTGTGAAACACTTTCGAGTTGACGCTCGCCGCAAATCCGCCCTCGCTGGGCGCAGGCTGGGCGGTCTTGGGGGCCGCTTGAGCGGGCATCGGGCTGATCATGGATGGCGCGGCTTGGAGCGCCGGTTTCGTCGGGCTGGGTGCAAGCGAAGGCGAGGCGGTTCCATGGGTCGTTTTGAGGACTGGCTGTGCCGCTTCGGTCGTGACCTGCCATGGCTGGCCGTCGCGGCTCTGGACAGTGACATCGCCTTGCTGATCGGTACGATAGATTGTTGCGCCAGCGGATTGAATCCGTGACATCGCTTCGGCGGTCGGGTGTCCGTAGTCGTTGCCGAGTCCGACCGAAATGACCGCGAGTCGAGGCGCAACCATACGAAGGAACGGCTCCGTCGAGGAATAACGACCTCCGTGATGGGCGACTTTCAGCAACTCGGCCCGTAACTGCTCGGGGGTCTTGGCATTGCGCTCGAGCATCGCTCGTTCCGCTTCCGGCTCGGAATCGCCGGTGAACAGCGCCGTCCGCCCCCGCCACTGCAATCGGGCAACGACAGAGTTTGCATTCACATCGGAGCGGGTGTTCGTCAAAAACGGACTCGGTGGCCCAAGCAGCGTCAGCGTCGCTCCATCTCCCAGATCGATGTTGCGGCCCAGCGTTGCGTTTTTGACAGCTACTCCTCGCTCGGAGAGCAGTTGTAACAGGGCCGTGTAAGGCGGCGAGGTGCTCGGGAATCCAGCGTCCAAGAACATCCGGACCGGTACGCTGCGCACGACCGGTGTCAGCCCCCCCAAATGATCGAGGTGCGGATGCGTCAAGACCACGAGATCGATGCTGCTGACCTTGCGCTTTTGCAGGACTTGAAGCAGTCGCTCGCTTCCTTCCGGTGGACCGCCATCGATAAGCACCGTCTTCCCCGTTGGTGAAATGATCAGCGCGGCATCGCCTTGACCGACTGATGCAAACGTCACCGATAGATCGGCCGCTTGTGCGGTGGCACTGAGCAGAGCGAGGAGAAATGACAACCAGGAGAGACACGACTTCACACCACAACGATAACCAAAGAAGAATGGGCATGGTGTGGCGTTGTCGGCATGGCCCACCAAAAGTTGTGTGATCTCGCGGGCTTAGCGAAAAAGCTGCCGCGTTGGTTAGTTCTGCGTCGATTTGGCCGCGTGCTCCGGCCAAAACAGCGTGAGCAGTGCGGGAAGCACCAATAACGCGGCCAGCAGGCATAACAAGACCGCCAGCGCTCCACTGAGGCCAAACTGCCGCAGCCCCGGAAAGTGGGCAATCAGCAACGCCAAAAAGCCAGCCACCGTCGACAATGTCGTCAACACGATCGCCCGTCCGGCCGTTGCCAGCGAGGTTCGAATATTGCGGCTGGTCTGGTAGCGGTGAACCAGGAAGATGTGATCATCGATGCCGTAGCCAATCACCAGCGGCACCGCCAATAGGTTATATAAGTGCAACGGAATTCCGAGCAGCACGAGGCTGGCTCCAAATAGCGCCCACGCCAAAGACAGGGGCAGTAGCACCGCGAGAACCGGCCGCAGTCGTCGGTAATAGCTCACGAGTAGCAACGTGACGAAGAACAGCGAGGCCAGCGTAATTCGCAGCAGATCGCGTTCAAGAAGCCGACGCAGTTGATCCTCAAGGAGCGGCATGCCTGTTACACGACCACCCAGTGGACCCTCGGCGCTGCGTTGCAACTCAGCGACAGTCTGCGCAAGACGATCATCGGCGGGCGCAAACAGATAGAGCGCGACCATTCGACGTGCGGGTGAACTGGTGATGTCCGCGACGTGACTTCTTACCAAAAAACCCAGCTCACTATCGGCCAACTCTTGCAGCTTCAGAGACGGCAGATTGCTTGGCTCTTGGCCGAGCAATTCAAGGAACGGGGCAAATGCCGTCGAATCGAAACCGGCCTGCTCCAGCGATCCGCGCAGACGCTTGGCGGCGTCGGGCAATCGGAGTGCGCTGAGCTTGAGCCGTCGTTCTGCCTGCGTCCTGAGCGATGGGGCCAGTGTCCCAATGGCTTCATATCCGACCAAGGCGGAGCTTGCTTTGAGCCGAGCGGCTTCTTTCTGCCACTGCTCAGCGCGATACAGCGCTTCGTCGGGGTCAGGTGACTCAACGAGCGTGACCAGGAATCGCTGCTGTTCGCCAAAGCGGCGTGAGATCTCGGTCTGGGTTCGGGCGGGCGGCATCTCCCCAAGATCGATGCTCAGTAGGTCGTGTGCGACGCGAACCTTGGTGATTTGCGGCAACGCAACCAGCAGCAAGAGCCCAGACAGCATCAGGATCGGGCGCGGGTGTTTGGCAATCCACGTGCCCATGATGGTGACCAGTGAGCGACGCGCAGATTCCCGTTCACTTGGCTTATGCCAAAATCGGGTTGGTAGCGTCAGCAACAACGCGGGAAAGACCGTCAGCATTGCCACGCAGTTCAGCAGCAGTCCCAAGCCCGCGAGTAAGCCCAGTTGATTGAGGCCGCCAAAGTCCGACAGCCCACATGAAAAGAAGACCACCGCCGGGCCCAGTGTGGCCACAACCGAAGCCCCCGCCATGGTGACGGTGGTATGACGAACAGCATCCGCAGCGGTGCGACCATTGGCTGCGGCATCTGCTAGCTCTTCGCGCAGTCGAGAATAGAGTTGAATCGGCAGATCGATGCCGATCGCAACCAGAATCGTCGCAAACGCCAGTGAGACACCGCTGATGCGACCAAAGAGCAACGCCGCCGCCACTGCGGTCCAAACTCCGGCGAGTGACAGCGGCAGCAGTACCCATGGCAGGATTCGCAGCGAGCGAAAGAACGCAGCGAACAGCAAAAAGACGGACCCTACTGACAGCACTGTCGACAGAGTCATGTCCTTTTCGATCCACATTCGGAAAAAGGGCGGAAAGGCATAGGCACCGGTGAAGGCAACCTTGGGGACTTTTGCATTGTCGAAGCCGTGTTCGGTCACTTCCCCACCGAGAGTGCGGGCGAGGGCGCTGGCATCGGCAATTAGCTTCTGATCTCGTTCCCACTCGAGTGGAGCGAAGCGCGGACGGACCTTGATGAGCAGCGCGGTCCCGTCAGCGGTCCGCAAATAGCCGGAGGACGCATCGACTTTGAGGCCTGCTCCCATGCGTCGCGTCACCATCGGCACCAGATCGAGTGGATCGGCAGTCAGGATCGGAGCCATCGCTGAGCCTCCGGGGGCAGAGAGCAGACCACGCAGTTCCGCCGTGCGTTTGTCGAGCGCCTCCGGCTGAAGCCTTCGCCCTAGCTCTGCGATATCGTCGTCGTCGAGTAGCAGCAGCAGGTGGTCTCGCAAGTAGCGCAGCGACTGTCCCGAGATGCGATGAGTCACCTGTGCCACATCGGCGAGCTTGGCCAGCTCTTGGGAGTATTTTTCGGCGAACTCGGTCAGCGTGTTCGGGTCGGAGCAGGTCACAAACACGACCAGTTCTTGGCTGGCGACCATGTGTTTGCTGTAGGCCGCGAACGCCTGCGCCGCCTTGGACGATCGAGGCAACAGATCGAGCAGGTCACCATGGAGGTTTAGCCGACGCAGCAGCGGTGACAAAAGGAGCGACAGAAGTAGCGTCACGCCCAGCAGCGCTTTGGGCCAGCGCAGCAGACGATCGAGGACAGACATGTTCAGGCGTTCTAAACCCAAGCTGTCGACTATGCCACTGCTTTTTGGGAACTACTTTGCGGGAATGGACGGTGTGCTGTGAAATGCGACGAGCGCTTCAACGATCGCGTCTTGAAGGCGCTTGGCGAGCCCGGTGCCGCCCGCCTCATCGACGTCGTTCACCAAAATTGAAAAAGCAAGAGGTGGACGGATCGGTTGCTGGGCGGATAGTGGTGTGGCTGCATAGCCAGATAGGCACGAGATGCCGTTCAATGTGCCGGTTTTCGCCCGCACATAGCGATCGGCGGGTGTGCCTCCGAGTCGGTGGGCGATCGTGCCATCCGCACCAGCCACAGCAAGCGAAGCCACAAAGTCTGCCGCAATACGAAAGTCGCGGTACGCCGCTCGCAGTAGCGTCACCACCTGCACCGCCGTAAAGCGATTGCTGTCAAATAGCCCCGAGCCGTTCACCATCTGGTACTTGCCGGGTTGAATTCCGAGGGTTTCGAGATAACGACTCACCGCCTGCAGACCCTTGGGCCACGACCCTGGCTTTCCCGATGAGTCCGCGCCCAGGCTCTTGAGCACCTGCTCAGCGGTAAAGTTGTTCGAGCGTTTGTTGATATCGCGAACCAATACGCCAAGCGGCTGTGAGTAGTGCGTATCAAGCAGTTGCGCCGTCGAGGGGGCAATACCACGACTGACCTTCCCGACCACAGCAATGCCGCGTTTGCTAAGTAGATCAACCAACGTGTGGCCCGCGTAAAGGTCTGGATGGGCAACACGCTTATGAAAGTCCATTCCTGATGCTTCGCTGACACGGATGGTGCCGCGGACTCGGATGACGGTGCGTTCACGCCCTGGGACCGCGTCCTTTTCCTCGCTGGCATCGACGAGGAGACTGGTTCTGCCATTACCGACCGTGCGCGCCTCGTTGGTCAGCACAATGTACGCCGATGCCGGATCGAGGATCACACGAGCGGGTTGCCCTTCGGCGAGTGCCGGCAAGACGCGGACGGTGATCGCATTGCTATTGAGCGAAACTGCGCCCTGCGGGGCTCGATAGGCCGAGTCCTGGTTTTTTTGCTCAAAGGCTGGACCGACCCGTTGCTCATCAAAAAAGCTGTCATCGATGATGACGTCGCCCTTGATGCGCTTCACGCCGCGCACGGTCAGCTCGTTGGTCAGCTTCCATAAGTCTTCTGTCGAGAGCCACGGATCACCGTAGCCTCGCAGATAAATATTTTTCCACTCACCTGCTTTGTCGGCTTTGTCGCGATCTCCGTAGAGCACGGTCTTAAAGCGGTACTCCGGTCCGAGGAGGGTCAGTGCCGCTGCTGTCGTAAACAGTTTCACGTTCGAGGCGATGTTGACCTGGAGGTCTGCGTTTTTTCCGTAGATGAGCTGGCCGCTGTCGAGATCCAGGACCGCGATACCGATCCGATTTCTCCCCGGCAGAATCAGCCCGAGGAGCTGATCGACCCGCTGCTCCAGCCATTTTTTGCGCAGACCGAGATCAGAAGGCGGCATTGTCAGTGGCGGTAGCGGCGGACCTCCGCTCGACTTTTCCTGCTCGGCGGGCATACCCTGACCGGTGGCAGCCGCGTTGCCTGCCGGAACTGCCTGATTGGGCGGGATGGTGGTCGGAACGGCTGTCGGCGAAGGTGCCGTGGTCCCTATCGGTGTGACTGGTGCGGGTGCGGCCTGTGCGAAAACTGGCCCGGTGAAAGCGGCTGGGGTAGCGTGACGTTCCGATCCGGTTCCTGATGAGTCGTGCGCAAGCCCCGAGGCCTTTGGCGGTTCTTTATCGCCCACACGCTGTGGCGATGCCGCTGCGCCATGGCCAGCGAGCACTGCGACGACAAGGCCGAACAGAAGTCGGTTTCGGAAAGCGAATCGAAGATTGCTCAACTTTCCGTCTAGCTGACGGGGAAGAGGGGCCAAGGACATACCGGGAGCCTACCAAATCGCGGCCAGCCTGGCGCTTTTTTGCCGCGAGCGCTTGGATATTGGGGCTTTTGCTGCTGATGTCATCGACAGGCTGTCGTCGACATCGCATCCCGACAGAGGAGCTAGTGGTCCTTATCGAACAGCCTCCTCGCAACATCGACCCGCGCTATGCGACGACCTCGTATGACTTCAAGCTGGCCTATCTGAGCTATGCGCGGCTGGTTTCCGTCGATGACGATGCGTTGCGACCGAAGCTGGAGCTGGCTGAGCGGATTGAGGTGGTCTCGGTCAGTGCAGCACAAGGAATGACCCTTGAAGTGACGCTGCGAGACGCCCAGTTCTCTGACGGCAATCCCGTGACGGCCGAAGATATTGGCTATTCGGTGGAACGTCTTAACGACGAAAAAACGGGCAGTCCATCGATGCGACGGCGCTTTTCCGAAAGCGCGCTGCGTCTTCCGATTGAGGTGCTTGGTCCTCGGCAGCTACGCATCACCTATGGCAAGCCACCTGCTTCGTATCTGACCGATCTGGACTTTGGCATCATGAGACGTGGCACCGCTGAGCCGGGACAGACCTCACCGATTGGTGCGGGTCCGTTTGTCCTCGATGGCGAGGTCGGCGAAGTGACCCGATTTGTGCGCAATCCGCATTATTTCGCGGGGACCGCACAGAGCGAGCGGCTGACGGTACGGGTGGTTCGTGATGCCAACTCGCGGCTGTTATCGCTCGTCGGAGGGTCAGCGGACCTGACTCAAAATACGGTGTCACCGCTGCTATTTGATTCGGTGGAGCGCTGGAAAGATCGGCTTCAGCTTTCGACGGCACCATCGGCACTGCTTCTCTATTTGGGCATGAATACCGAAGACGCACGCCTTCGGGATCCACGGGTGAGACGGGCGCTTGCGCTGGCGATTGATCGCGAGCGGATCATTCGGACCAAGCTGCGTGGCAAGGCGACGCTGGCGAGCAGTCTGTTACCGCCGTTTCACTGGGCATTTCATGAGCCCGCGACGAGCCTTGCGTACAATCCCGAGCAAGCCAAGCTTCTGCTCGACGAGGCGGGTTTTCCGGACCCGGATGGACCCGGTGGCAAACCGAGATTGCAGCTTCTGTATAAGACCTCGACGGATGCGTTGCCGGTGGCAATCGCCCGAGTGATTGCCGCGCAGCTTGCCGAAGTTGGCATCGCCGTTGAACTGCGACCACTAGAGTTTCATCTGTTTCTGTCTGACGTGAAGAAGGGCAACTTTCAGCTCTATACGCTGTCGTCGGCCGAGATCGCTGAGCCGAGCTTGTTTCGCAACTTCTTCCATTCCTCGTACATTCCGAGCGCCAAGAACCTGGATGCGGGTCTAAACCGCATGCGCTACCGAAACCCAGCTCTCGACGATTTGCTCGATCAAGGCAGCCGCGAGATCGATCGCGACAAGCGCCGCGAGATCTACGCCAAGGTGCAGGACATCCTGGCCGCCGAGGTACCGATGCTGCCGCTATGGCACCCCGACAACGTGACCGTCGCCCGGCGAGTCGTTCAAGGTTTCAGAATGTGGCCGACCGCCCAGTTGTCAGGCCTAGTCGGTGCGAAGAAGACCGGTCAATGAGGGAGATGCGAATCAGGCGAGGACGAAGAGGCTGTTACTTCCCGCAGCCGCTCTGATCGTCATCGAAGCGGTCGACGACGAGGCCCTTGCCGCTATAGCGATTGTCCGACTGTCCGCAAGCTGGGAAGTTGTCTGGCTTGCCATCGCCGTTGCAGTCAGGCCGCTTCCATTTGCCAACCAGTTCAGGGTGCCGAGGCTCGTTGATACAGATCGCCCCCGTCGGAGTCCACCGTGCTTCGATGTCCCAGTGCGTCTCTGGCACCTGAATGGGTGGGTTCAGGTAGTCGTAGATGTCGATGAGCGTTCCATTTACGGTGTAGCTTTTGCCTGTGCCGCAGTAATCGGCTCGCATCATTCTTACACAAGACTGGTGGTGATCGATCAGTGCGATATCACTACATTTGCGTTGTGAGCCAGAACCTGTGCAAGTAGCACCTTTGGCCCAGGGCCGGTAGCCCATGCGTGCACATTTGCCAAGCGCGTAATCACGGCAAGCAAATGTAATGAAGGATGGCTGATCCAAGCGGTTGCCGGTGACTAAATCCCATCGATTAGCCAACATTAGCGCTTGATCAGGAGCATTTAGCTCTGTAAAGCAAAGCGATTGCCATGCTGGCGTTGGTGTGATTGCATCTTGCCTCCATAGCAAATTATACATCCAAATATCATTTGCTTGACCAACTGGCATATGACCAGTATGGTCTAAAGAGGCTGAATCAATGCGGATTGTGAACTGGAAAGATGTTTGACTTCCAGTTGGTTGATAACTATAGCGCAGTTCAAGACCAACCACATCTTTTCCGGTTAGCTGTTGGCCATTGACGGAAATGATCAACTGGCTGCCATTGAGGTTTAGTCCGGTGACCGCTTGTCCATTGACACCACCGCCGTTGACACCACCGCCGTTGACACCACCACCGTTGACACCACCGCCGTTGACACCACCGCCGTTGACACCACCGCCGTTGACACCACCGCCGTTGACACCGCCGCCGTTGACACCACCGCCATTAATCCCAGAACCATTATAGATCGCGCCGATCAGCGTAAGGCCCTCAATGCCTGTGCCATTGACACCCATGCCATTGACGCCCATGCCATTGATGCCCTGGCCATTGACACCCATGCCATTGACACCCATGCCATTGATGCCCTGACCGTTGATGCCCTGGCCATTGACACCCATGCCATTGACGCCCATGCCGTTGACTGTTCGCTTCTCTTGAAGTCGGTAGTCAGCGGCTCCCTCTTGTTGGGGCGTTGGACAACCAGTCATGAAGCCGATGGCCAACGCCCAAATACCCGCAGTCCTTCGTAACGACATGGCTTCCCCCCGGTCTATGGCTCGCTGATACCCAGCAAGCTTGATTGGTTACCAAAAGTCAGAGCGAAACCGCTCCCTATCGTTACCATGCTCGAGCGTCAGAGCGCAGACAAGAGAGTTAGATGTAGTATCTTTTTCATAATTGATTTTGTTCAGGTATTTTATTGAGCACAAATGCTGTTGTGAATCATTATTCACAATGTAATTCGTGTCGTTGTGCAAAATGTGATCTATATCACATTAAGTCGGGTGAGGCAATCTGTTTGTCTGATTTGTAAGTCTGTATGTGATTTAATGTGCAGCCGGAAGGATCAAGGCGAGAGACTTCGTGCTACGGAGTCATTAACGCTGCACAGATGCGAAGCCCAAGCTGTTGCTCTCGGTAGCTTGGATCGGTGACGTTTCGGTTGGATGAGTTCGATGCGAACCTCGGGTTCCAATATCCGCCACTTCGGAGAAGGTATGCACCTGGTTTCAGGGCGGAATGGACCCATTCGTACGCATTGCCTGCCATGTCCGACAGCAAGAATGGACTATCGCTTTGTGGATATGTACCAACGCGATCTGGCCCAGCCGCCTTTGCGTCTTGACCATAAGTCTCATCGAAGTTGGCATCGCTAGGGTCGAGTCGGTTACCTTGCGGAAATTCACGGCCATCTGCCCCACGTGCAGCACGTTCCCACTCGATCTCATTACACATGCGTGCAGATAGGATTTTGCCGGATGTACGAAGCCACTTAATGTATTCTTCGGCTTCTATTGCATTAATTCCAACAATTGGCAAATTGACCCATGGCTGGCTTGATCTGAGTTTTCTGTGTTTATATATCAATAATCCATTTGTGTCGGATTCTGTAATTTCAGATGCGTGTTGGATCTTTAGGCGCCAGGTTTTTGCTGATAATTCCTTTAGGAAAACAGGATTAGATTCGCTATTGATCATGGCTAAGTGAGAGCGATCTGCCGGTGAAATCGAATCTAGGTACTCTATCCAATCTCCTAATGTAACCTCATTCTTTCCAATTAGGTAGCCATTGGTGTGTACGTTGTGTAGAGGGACCGTGGTGAGCTGTCCCGCTCTTATCATTTCATCTGATGATGAGCCAAACAAAAATCTACCAGGTGGAATGTATACATATCCAGGCGGAACTGTTCCATTTTTTGGTAGTCGGAAATTTAACTGTGCTTTCTCGCCATGTGATACCAGCAATGGGTATCTCACTTCTTCATGGCCATTGGCTCGAAATGTCAACAGATAGGAAGCAGGTGGAAGTCCTAACGCGAAAATCGGGGTGCTTCCCAATTTTCTGCTGTCAACAATGCTAAATTTTTGTCTTTTATCGAGCACATAGCGGCCGATTTCGACTTCGGTTCCGGCCGGTTCGACATGGATATCTACCGTGGCTGGAGCAGTTAAGCGTCCGACACGGGTTCCATTTTCGTCATAAAGCTGTAGTCGATCCAGCGCATCAGCGAGCTGTTGTTTTTGATAGGTTGCTTCCGCGAGTTGTGCGGTTTCGAGCAGAACATCGCCTAGTGCATCACGGACATCGCTTCGGCTTGAGTCGAGGGCAAAGCCTGCTTCGAGCGCATGCTCGGCTTTGCGAAGCAGATCTTTCGCGTCTATCCCCGCTTCTAACGCTTTCGCCCAGATGGCTTCGCCTTGGTCTTTGTCCATTCCATCGAAGGCGGCGTAGGACTGCTGGCGGAGGGTGGCGGATTCGGTGGCTTTGCGTTTGGCCTCGGCAAAGATGGTCTGGCCGCGTTCGAGGTAGTTGTTCACCTTCTGACGCTGATTGCGAGCGCTTTCGAGCCTGATGCCGCCCCAGATCAGGGCCAGCAGCACAGGGACGGTAATGAACAGGGCGCGTTTGACGAGGCGGCTGCGCTGGGCAGCACCACGACTGGCCTGGATGAAGGCCCGCTCTCTGGTGGTGATGTCGTTGTCTTCGACGAGGACTAGCTCGGCAAGCTGACGTTCGCTCCACAGGGCTTCGCGTGATTTTCCGAGGCGATGCCATTCGCTCGCAGCTTGTTCGAGGCGGCCTTTGACTTGGCGGCTCTCGGCGAACTCTTCAAGCCAGCGCTTGAGGGTATCCCAACCACGGATAAGCGCTTCGTGTGCTACCTCGTAAGCGAGTGCCTCGCCGGTATCGCGAGCGACGATCAGTCGACCTTTGACGAGCGCTTCGGCGGCGGAGTGGGCGGGCGGATTGATCAGGATTTCATCCTGGGTCCGTCGCGCTCGAGTGCCATCGAGCGTGACTAGCATCATCAGGATTCGTCGGGCCGCCATTCGCTGATCTGCGGGCAAGCTCATCAGAACTTGGTCCGCATGACGGGCAAGTGCACCGGTCACGCCGCCGATCTTGGCCAGCGAGTCCTCGGTGATGACGTCGGCCTTGCGGGCTTCCCACAGCTCGGTCAGTGCAAATTGGAGAAGTGGCAGTCCACTGTCGGTTTTGGCTGTACTCTCGGTGAGCTGATCGACCATCGCTGCGGTTTCGAAGCGGACACCCTTGGCGTGTGCCGGGCCGACGATTGCTTCGCGAATCTTGTCGCCGGTCATCGGCCGCAGAATGTAGAGGGCTCGGGCCAGCTCATCGCCGAGGCTAGGGACAGTGGCCACCCGCGCCAAAAAGTCACTGCGTACGGTAGCCAGCATGCGAATGCCTGGCGTGCGCGAGCAAATGCGACCGAGCGCCGCGCCGAGCGTCTCCACTTCGCGCTGATCTGCGAGGGTAACGAGCTCTTCGAGCTGATCCATGAAGATGAGCACGCCGGTCTTGTCGGCGAGCTTTTTGCGCAACTCCCACGCCAGGCTGGTGGGCTCGTTGCGCAGTTTTTCCATCAGCTTGTCGGCGGGCGTGGCCATGATCGGGGCCAATAGCTCGCACAACGTCATCAGCGGGTTACGGCCCGGTACCATCAGCAGCACCGACCAGGTTCGCCCATTGCCGAGCGCACCGTCGGTGACAAGAGGCAACACACCAGCGCGGCAGAGCGAGGACTTGCCAACGCCAGAGTCCGCAGCAACCAGCACAAAGGCTTCAGTGCGGAGCCGATCGATGATGGTACCAATTTCGTTGGTACGGCCGAAGAACAGCGAGCGATGCTCCGCTTCGAATGCGAGTAGACCGCGATAGGGATTCCCTTCGGGGGCAGAGACTTTTCCGTCTCGGGGACGCAGCGCTTCGAGTGCCTCGCGTAGATCGTCGCCGGACGCGAATCGCTTTCTTGCATCACGCTTGAGACAACGATCGACAATCTCAGCAAAGCGTGGGTCCACCGTCGGAGCAACTCGGAGCAGCGGCGGGGCATCTTGTTCCGACGCGATTCGCGGCAGTTCCGTCAACGGAATTTCGATATGTGGCGGCGCTCCAGCACATAGTTCGTAGAGCAGCGCGCCCATCGCGTAGATGTCCGTCTCACGGGTCACAGGCTCGCCACGCCAAATTTCCGGTGCCATGTAGAGCGGAGTTCCCGCAATGCGCGATTGGCGGCTGGCTGCCGAGGTTCGAGGCGTTGGCTGAAAGGCGGCGGGATCCAGTGGGGGACGTGGCTCTGCCTTGGCTTCAGGGGTCGACGCAGAGGGACTGACTTTGCCACGCGTCCCCGGGGCGCTGTCACTCGGTGGAATCGTTTGGAAGCGCTGAGCCGAGGCGTTCAGGCTGCGAACGCTCGCTCGGGTGATCGGCTCGGGGCGTGAGGCGCTGCCAAGGGCTTTCTGCTCGGGCGTCGAAGAAGAAGGATCGACGGCCTTGCGATTGACGACGACCACAAACTCTTTGGAGTCCGGGGAAGACGCGACCCCGGGAGAGGACGGCGGATCGACAGCCATCAGACGTGCTGCGTCCTCGACCTTCATATTCACGGTGGCGTACTGCCCAGAAACCGAAGCCATCTCGGCGGCCTGACTCCACATCAAATCTTCGGGATCGGCCCCCTGTCCATCGGCGTCGAAGAACTCGGCCAGTCCGAAGTCGAGCAGCTTCACTTCGCCATCGTTCGAGATGATGACATTGCCCGGCTTGATGTCGCGATGAAGGACTCCGCGCCGGTGTGCTGCGGCCAGTCCTCGCGCCAGACCCAGCCCAATTTCAACGGCGCGTGACCAGGGCACGGGTTTGGGCAGTGCGTCTAGGTTTTGACCTCGCACAAACTCCGAGATGATGACGGGATGGTCATCTACTTCGCCCACGCGATAGATCGTGACGACGTTCGGATGTTGTAATCGTGCCGCCGCCCTCGCTTCGTTCATGAACTGCTCACGAAGCGCCGGACTGTTAACCGGGGTCGAGATGAACTTGACCGCAACGGGGCGATCGAGCAGCGTGTCATGCCCTAGATAGACTTCGCCCATCCCACCGCGGCTGAGCGGCCAGAGCAGACGGAACTCCTCGAACGACTTGGGCGGGCTCCACTGCGGCGTTATCGAATGATTTGGTGGCTCAGGCATGGGTTGCAGCTACAAGGCAAATCTTAGCCTTCTAAGATCGCACGCCTTTGTCGACCTTTGCAACCCAATTTTCCGTCGGTGGCTGTGTGAGTTCGTGTGGGTGATCGCGGGCTCGGTGTGAGCGGGGGCACGCAGGGCATCAACCGGCGATGAGTAGCAGCAATTCTACGTACTTGCGGATCAGCCACTCGAACGGAGACATCAGCCATCCCAGTGGGCTCACTCCGCTCCCGGTTCCAAGGAGCACCAGTGCCAGGAACACAAAGCTGCCGTATCGCAACAAAAAATCGCGGACGGGGGCCATGAAGCTCGGCAAAAATTCTAGAAACGAGCGCCCATCCAGCGGCGGGATGGGCAGCAAGTTAAAGAACATCAGCGACAAGTTCATCAGCACGAGGTGGCTGCTCGCACGGGCCAGCCCGGCGCTGTGCGTTTTCAATCCAACGACGAGAAACACCGACGTCACGAGTGCTAGTAGCAGGTTCATTGCCGGTCCTGCCGTCGACACCATCAACCGAATGGTGCGCATGGAATAGCGATGGGTCAGATAACGCGGGTTGCCGGTCCACTCGACGGGCTTGCCCCATGCCAGAGGAATCCCGGCACCCATGGCCATCAGCGCCGGAAAAATGACCGTCCCCAGCCAGTCGATGTGCGCCAGCGGGTTGAGCGTCACTCGGCCCTGCTGCCTGGGCAACGGGTCGCCAAGTCGATCGGCCACAAAAGCATGTCCAAACTCGTGGACTGTGACGCAGGCAATGAGCGCCAGCACGTTGATCACCACAACGCCGAGCGATGCACTGCCCAGCCCGGCTACTCCAAGGGTGCCGACGCCGATGCTCTGCGAGGTGTCAGGGGCCTGGGCTTGTGCGAGCAGGCTGTTTTCGAGGATGGCGGGAATTACATCAAGGAAACGTAGGAGATTCATCTTCAAACTCAACCGAATACTATCGGCAAGTATCACGCCGGGCTGCCGGCTGGGTCAAACGCACGCAAGCTCCGTAGCGTCACGGCAGGTGCGGGTTTTGATGCGCTAACTTTGGCGACGCTGGAGGAACAGCGCGAGCATTGCGACAAGTCCGACCACGACGGCAAGCACTGTGAATACCAGGTACTTACGCTGGCGCATTGCCGTCTCGAAACGGTCGCTACCACTGCCGGCGGTGAGCAGGGCTGCATCTTGGGTTTGTCGCTGGGATCGGTAGCGGGTCAATAGTTCCGCCGGATCGACTCCGAGCGCTCGGGCAAGGTTCCGCACATATCCCACCACAAACACTGTGGCTGGAAGCTGTTCGAACCGTTCTTGCTCCAATGCCGCAATCCATCGCGCCGAGATGCGGGTTACCGCCGCCAGATCATGGATACTCAGGCCTTTGCGTTCGCGTGCACGCTTGAGGGTCACCCCAAACTGAGGCTGAACCGGCACATCCACGACCTTCGCTGGTCCATGCTCGACCTCGACCTCGCCACTACGGGGAGCAATTGGCAGCTCGTGAACTGCCTCCTCAGCCCGCTCGGCTGCTGCTGCCTTCCGTCGATCTTTGCCTCCCTGACTTCGCACAGGACACCTCGAAACCATCGTCCGTCTGGACAACCGTGAGCGCTGTGTGGCACGGGCCGACAGGTTTTGTCAACAAGCAGGCCCGGTTTTGAGGTAGTCATAAGCGACACATGTTTACCCGCAGCTTGCAGTCAGCGGACGGTACCACGCTACGTGTGGATGGTTATCCGTCAGAGAGCACCGCGCCTCGTGGCGTGGTGGTGTTGATCCATGGATTTGCCGAACATCGGCGTCGCTATGGGCATGTCGCGGCTCACTTCAATCAGCACGGCTATCACGTCCTGGCTGGCGATCTCCGAGGGCACGGTGAGTCCGGAGGCGATCGCGGCTATATCGAACGCTTCGGCGACTATGTCGATGACGTCACAGCATTCATTGGCGAAGCGCAGCGAGCCTTTCCGGGGGGAACTGAACGGGCACCTGTTCTCGTCGGCCACAGCATGGGCGGGCTGGTTTGTCTCGAGTATGTTCTGTCGCATCCAAAGGCGGCACGAGCGTTGGCGATTACCTCTCCGTTCTTCGGGATCAAGATCAAGGTTCCCGGCTGGAAGCGATCACTCGCTATGGCTGCGTCGCTGATTCACCCTCGGCTGAAGCTACCCAACCAGATCGATAGCTCGATTCTGTCGCACGATGCCGCATCGTGTAAGGCGTATGCACACGATCCGCTGATCTTCCATACTGCAACGGCTCGCTGGTTTACCGAAATCCTTGCGACCCACGCCGATGTCCGGCGACGGGCACCGCAGCTCGCGGTTCCCATGCTGTTGCTGCAAGCGGGCGATGATCAGTTGGTCGATGCACGCGCCGCGCAAGAGGTCTTCGAGCTGCTCGGCTGCACCGACAGGCAAATGAAGATCTATCCAAGCCTCTATCATGAGATCCTGAACGAGGTAGAACGCGACACCGTGCTGACCGACCTGACCGACTGGTTGAACCAGCGTTGAGGGCCCGATCGGATGTTGCATCGTCGTGAAAATGGACCGCTGTAACTGTGCGTCCGGCGACACAGAATCGTGATCCGAGCTTTTGTAGTTATTGACCGATCTACGTAAAAGCCTTTACTTTCTATAAGAAGCGGAGGCAGATGCTCCATGGCATCGTCGAGTACCAGAGTACGATTTGACCTGATAGCGAGTGCAGCGTGTGCGCTGGCACTACTAGGCCCGGCGAGTGCGAGGGCCGCAGATCCACCCCCACCAACCTTCGATGCCCGTCGAGCGATGCCGCTCTTTCCCGCCAATAGTTGGCGAGACGGATTCTACATCGAGCACAGCCCGGTGAGCGACTTTGGGTTTCAGATTCGCACCACCGGCGTTTATGGTCGCAATCCGCTCGGTATCACCGACGAAGAATTGACCAAGTACGCAAAGATCGAAAACCGCTTCACGCTGCATTTGGCGGCAATGGTCTCGATCGCAAGCTGGGTCGAACTCGGTTTGGCGATGCCGTTCGTTTTGTACCAAGACTCGTCGGGGTTTAACCTGAGCCGCAGCGCGGTCGGTGACCTGCGACTGCTCGGTAAGATCAACCTGCATTTGCCTGATAAGTCACCGATCCAGCTCGCTCTTGCCGTCGCTGTTGGTTTCCAGACGGCCCAGAGTGATTCCGGTCTCGGGGCAGGTCAGGTCAGTGGCTATCCTCGCCTGATTATCGATTCACCATCGCTGTTGTCGAAACGACTTCACTTGGCGGCCAACATCGGGGCGGTGATTGCAGGTGCCAACATTCCCTGCGAGGGCGGGACCGCGAGCCAACCGGCAGCGCTCATCAATCCGCTCGGCACGCTCGATACGGCGGGTACCGGAGCAACGATGGATACGCCGTGTACCAAGCTGGCGCTTGGACTTGGCAACCACCTGCTTTACGGCGTCGGTGCCTCGATGGCGATCTCGACGGACAATGGGCTGTATCTGAGCACAGAGCTGATCGGCTCGTTCGCGCTGGGAAGTACGGATGAGACCCGGGCTCCGCTGTTCTGGGATGTCGGTCTGCGTCGCTCGAAGTCGAACGGAACCTACTTCTCGGTAGCGTACGGCATCGGCCTTACCACCGGTAGCCCGAGCCATACCGTCATTGCCGGGCTTGGTCTGAACTGGGAAAGCAAACCACCGGACAAGAAGAAAGATGGCCCGGCGATCCGTGTTGACATCAATCTGAGTGGTCTGCCATCGGGGGCTTCGGCCGTAATTCCCAGCGTCGATGGACCCGGTATTCCGATCTCTGGTCCGGCACCTGGCAGTGGTGGCGGTGGAGAGAAGGGTGGCGGTAAGCCCGCTGGTGGTGAGGGTGGTGGTGGCGCACCTCCGGCTGCAAAATCGGCCGGTGCTTCGGGGAGCGTTGACATTCCCGTGCCAGATGGACTGATTCCACCGAGCGATAGCAAGAAGGGCAAGTAGACACCCCACCACTGCTTTCCCGTTGTGCTGCTCATCGTCCGTTCGGGGGTCGGCTCTGTAACTGGAGCCGGGTGGGGGACTCCGAACAGGAAGCTCTCCATATGTACGTAACGACGTTTGACAGGACCGACAGCAAAGTTGTTCTGGATGACATTTCTGCGGATGCGCCGAAAGAGCTAAGCCGCGAAGCGGCGGAAGCACGGCTCGACGTACTCGGCAAAGAGATGTTCGAGCTTCAGGACTTGCTGTGGGGGGCCCGGAATCATGCCGTGCTGATTGTGCTGCAAGGCATGGACACCTCAGGTAAGGACGGAGCCATCAAGAATGTCGCCGGATTCCTGAACCCGCGTGGCGTGAGCGTGGTGTCGTTTGGGGTTCCTACCAAGGAAGAGAACGAACACGACTTCCTGTGGCGCGTTCACAAGCATGCTCCGCGACGGGGAGAATGGACTCTGTTTAACCGTTCCCACTACGAAGATGTGCTGGTGGTGCGGGTTGAGAGTCTCTGTCCAGAGTCGATTTGGCGCGAACGGTATGGTCACATCCGTGACTTTGAAGAGCTACTGGTGGAGCACAACACCATCGTGCTCAAGTTCTTCCTGCACATCAGTAAAGAGGAACAGAAAAAGCGTCTTATTGAGCGTGAGCAGGACGAACGGACTGCGTGGAAGCTCAATGTTGGCGACTGGAAGACTCGTGAGAAGTGGAAGGACTATCAAGAGGCCTACGCAGACGCACTGCGGAAGACTGCCACTCAGCGGGCACCTTGGCACATCGTTCCGGCCAACACGAAGTGGTTCAGAAATCTGGCGATTGCAGAGGCGATAGTCGAGACCCTGCGTCCCTACAAGAAGACCTGGCGAAAGCAGTTGGATGACATCGGTGCGCGAGCGCGAAATGATCTCGACATGTATCGCCAGCAGCGCAGCGAACAGAAGTAGACATAGTGGATCGACGGATCCCGCTTAGGACGCGTCGTTCGTGATTCGGTCAGTTTGCGAAGGCGTCGTCGAAAGTACGGAGGGACGCGAGGGGCTTCTGCGTGGCCTGTGGCCCTGCGATGCGCGCACTGAATGCTCAGCGTGTCGAGCCTTCGCTTCTCGCGCTGCACGGCTCCAGTAGTAAAAGTAGAGCACCAACAGCAGTAGGTAGACGATGGCGTTCAGGCGCGGAGGGATGAAGCCCAAGATGCCGATGAAGGAGTAGACCGCTGTCACCGGCCCGGCCACAAAAAATCTCCGAAAGACGGTAGCGGTACCGACGGTGAGCGTCCCCGCAATCACGATCATTTCGAACGGCACCATCTGGGACATCGGAATGCCGACAATCATCGAAAAAATGCGCTGGAGACAGTTCTGTATCAGGACTGCAAAAAGGACAATCCATGCGTGGCGATGGATGCGATGACTGAGTACAGTCTGTCTGCCCCAAAGTCCTCCCACGAGCGCAGCCAAGATCAGTATGGCCGAGGCAGTCAGCGCTTCTCGATGGTTGATGGGCCGATACCACTGGCGAATTTGGACCATCACATAGAGCCCGAAAGAAACGGCCACCAGCAGTTTTACGAATCGCTGCCGCGCCACGGTTCCCGATGCCAAGTCTTCGCGATGTTCCTGGTCGAGAGCCGTCAGTAGCTCCGCAATCGAAGGGAATCGCTTCTCTGGATCGAGACTGAGTCCACGCAGGAGTACCCGATGGATGTCTTCGGGGACGGCGCTGTCTCTGGGCGGATGACGCGGTGGTCCGTGGACGTTGTCCGCGTACTCCTGAACCGTCACTCCTGAGAAGGGTAGATAGCCGTATAGGGCCTCGAACAAAGAGGCGCACAGACTCCATTGATCGCTACGTGTATCAACGTTTCCACCCCGGTACTGCTCGGGAGACATATAGCCAGGAGTGCCGGAGATGACTCCCACCAACGAGAGTCTGCCCATGGACCGGAGTTTGGCGTGTTCCTCTGATGCGCTGGACTCTGGGAGCTCGTCCATGCCCACTCGGGCCAAACCAAAATCGACCACCCGAGGTCGTCCATCTTTTCCAATGAGGACGTTATCCGGCTTGAAGTCACGGTGCACTACGTCAGCGTCGTGAGCAGCTTGAAGGCCTGCTCCGACTTGCATGTACATCCCCAGAGTCTCTTTCCAATTCCTTCTGGTCCGC
>WBZP01000327.1_pt1 | contig 66018 bp, 61 predicted proteins | sample 5204301 | NCBI WGS metagenome assembly WBZP01 (sample SAMN12412401, study PRJNA552823) | activated sludge metagenome | isolation source: activated sludge from nitrification reactor of wastewater treatment plant... | place: USA: Pennsylvania | collected 2017 | reverse complement strand
CACGGTCTGCACGCCGACGAGGACGCCGTGGTGCTGCTGACCGTGCTCGCCGACAGCCGCCCCGCTCAGTAGCGGTAGTCGGCCAGGTCGGTGGAGCCCTCGCGGCGCCCGCCGTCCAGCACCAGCAGCGCGGGCACCATCTCGCAGGTCACCAGCCCGTGGCCGCCCGTCACCTGGTCGACGATGTCGAAGCTGCGCGCGATGCGGTCCGGGGTGTCGACGACGATCGAGATCACCGGCACCTGACGGCCGAACTGAATCAGCTTGTCCCCGTGTGGTTTATGGTCGCCGTGGAAGCCCCAGATACCGCGCAGCACCGTCGCACCGCTTGCCGTGCCGGACTCCAGCAGCCGCCGGACCAGGGCCCGGTGGACCGGTGCTCCGTCGTGGCGGGTGGCCTCGGAGGTGAAGATCATCAGCTTCTGGCGCACCTGACGGCCGTCGGCGTCGAGGGCGGGCAACACCGGTGGGCGGGCCAGCAGTTCCCCGTCGCGTTTGCACACCTGCACCCGTTCGACGGTGGCCAGCGGCTCGCCCAGCATCTCGGTCAGCCCGGGCAGCACGCCGCGTACCTGCGCGGTGCTGCCGACCGCGATGATCATCATCGGCACGTCGACGTTGCGGGCGAAGAAGTGCGCGCGCCGGCGTTCGCCGTGCGCGGTGCCGTCCACCGCGAGTAGCGCCGATGCGCCGTCGAAGTGGTGGCGGTGCAGCAGGTCGCACACCGCGTAGAAGGCCGGTGCGCCGTCGACCCGGTGCCGCCGGCCCACGTAGACGGTGAGTTTGACGGCGTCGCCGTCGGGCAGCGGGGTCGATACCGGGTCGGTCACCAGCCGCGCCCGCTCCAGGGTGAGCAGGCCCTGGGTGGTCATGGCGACGGCGTCGTCCAGCAGGGCGGTGATGACGGCCTCGGTGTCGACGGCGGCGACGGCGACCGGCGGGTCCTCGGAGAGCGTGAGCGACTGGTCGCTGCGGACGATCCTGCTCAGCCCGAAACTGGCGATACCGCGCAGCATCACGCTGGTGGCGACCTGACGCTCGGCGAATAGGTCCAGCATCGCCTCGGCGACGAACCGCTTGCCGGTGCGCTGACGTTCGCCGAAGTACGCGGTCAGCTTGAGGTAGGCGTCACTCATAGCAGGCCGGCGATCGACTGGCCGGCCACCGCGGCGGCGACACCGAGAACGACGCTGACCACTAGGTTGGCCAGCGCGGGCAGGATCTGGCGCTCCTCAGTGAGCCGCTGGGTCTCCAGCATCCAGGTGGAGAAGGTGGTGTAGGCGCCGACGAACGCGGTACCGACCAGCAGTGCCACCTGGTGGCTGAGCGTGAGCCCGGTGATGAACCCGAGCAGCACCGCGCCGCTGATGTTGACGGTCAGGGTGCCGAACGGGAACGAGCGCGCGGCGCGGCGCGCGACGGCCCGGTCGACCATGAACCGCGCCACCGAACCGAGGCCGCCGATCAGGAACACCCCGGCCCACACGGCGACGTTCATGCGCGAATCCTGACCCGGCGCACCAGCACCGTCGCCGCGTACACCGCCACCAGGCCGGCGGCGATGCTGGCCACGGTGTAGCCGGCGGCCAGCCCGTAGTGGTGGGCCTCGATCATCTTCAGCGTCTCGACCTGCATCGTGGAGAAGGTCGTCAGCCCGCCGCACAGGCCCGTGCCCAGCATCGGGCGCCGGTAGCTGGACAGCGGCAGCCGCTCGAGCAGGCGGGTGGTGAAGTAGCCGAGCAGAAACGCCCCCACGATGTTCACGATGAACGTCGCCCACGGCCAGCGCGACGGGTCCGACACCAGGACGCTCGCCAGCCCGGCCCGGGCGGCGGTCCCCACCGCGCCGCCGGCGAAAACGGCCGCCAACTCCCGGTTGTCATGGCCGAACAACGGCGTCCCCCTTAACCGTGGGTGATCACAGGCAACAAGGAGAAAGTATCGCCCGCCGCGGGGCAGAATTGCGCCATGGCGGCTAATCCCCGCGCCGGTAAGCCGGCGCTCCCCGAAGACCTCATCGACGTGCCCCACCTGGTGACCGCGTACTACACGGTCACCCCGGATCCCGACGACGTGGCCCAGCAGGTGGTGTTCGGGACCTCGGGACATCGCGGCTCGAGCCTGGACGGTGCGTTCAACGAGGCGCACATCCTGGCCACCACGCAGGCCATCGTCGAGTACCGCGCCGGGCAGGGGACCACCGGTCCGCTGTTCATCGGCCGCGACACCCACGGCCTGTCCGAGCCGGCCTGGGTGTCGGCGCTGGAGGTGCTGGCCGCCAATGACGTTGTGGCGATGATCGATTCGGCCGACCGCTACACCCCGACCCCGGCCGTGAGCCACGCCATCCTCACCCACAACCGCGGCCGCAGCGGCGATCTGGCCGACGGCATCGTGGTCACCCCGTCGCACAACCCGCCCCGTGACGGCGGGTTCAAGTACAACCCGCCCAACGGCGGGCCTGCCGACACCGACGCCACCGGGGCAATCGCCAAGCGCGCCAACGAGATCCTCCGCGGCGGGCTGCGCGAGGTGAAGCGGGTGCCGCTGGCCCGCGCGCTGCAGTCGGCGCACCGGCACGACTACATGGACGCCTACGTCAGCGATCTGCCGAACGTCGTCGACATGCACGCCATCCGGGCCGAGACCATCCGCATCGGGGCCGACCCGCTGGGCGGGGCCAGCGTCGACTACTGGGGGGCCATCGCCGAACGGCACAGCCTGGAACTGACCGTGGTCAACCCGCTGGTCGATGCGACGTGGCGATTCATGACGCTGGACACCGACGGCAAGATCCGGATGGACTGCAGCTCGCCGAACGCGATGGCATCGCTGATCGCCAAGATCGGCAACTACCAGATCGCCACCGGCAACGACGCCGACTCCGACCGGCACGGCATCGTCACCCCCGACGGCGGGTTGATGAATCCCAACCACTACCTGGCGGTGGCGATCGACTACCTCTACACCCACCGTCCGGACTGGCCGGCCAGCGTGGCGGTCGGCAAGACGGCGGTGAGCTCGTCGATCATCGACCGGGTGGTGGCCGGGCTCGGCCGCAAGCTGATCGAGGTGCCCGTCGGCTTCAAGTGGTTCGTCGACGGGTTGATCGGCGGCACAATCGGTTTCGGCGGTGAGGAGTCGGCGGGGGCGTCGTTCCTGCGCCGGGACGGGTCGGTGTGGACCACCGACAAGGACGGCATCATCATGGCGCTGCTGGCCTCGGAGATCCTCGCGATCACCGGCAAGACCCCGTCGCAGCGCTACGAGGAACTGGCCGACGAGTACGGCGCCCCGGTGTACGCCCGGGTCGACGCGCCCGCCAACCGGGAGCAGAAGGCGCGGCTGGCCAAGCTGTCGGCCGAGCAGGTGACCGCCACCGAGTTGGCCGGTGAACCGATCACCGCCAAGCTCACCACCGCGCCGGGCAACGGGGCCCCACTAGGCGGGCTGAAGGTGACCACCGCCGACGGCTGGTTCGCCGCGCGGCCGTCGGGCACCGAGGACGTCTACAAGATCTACGCCGAGTCGTTCAAGGGGCCGCAGCACCTGGCGGAGGTGCAAGACGCCGCGCGGGAAGTGGTGAATAAAGTCATATCGTGAGTTCCGTCGCGGAGGATGACTGTTCGTCGGAGGCGCCCGCGCGCCTGCCGCGCGAAGTCTGGGTCCTGATCGCGGCCAACGTCGTCATCGCACTCGGCTACGGCGTGGTGTCGCCGGTGCTGCCGGCCTATGCCCGCCACTTCGGCGTGAGCATCAGCGCGGCGACCTTCGTGATCACGCTGTTCGCCCTCGCCCGGCTGTGCTTCGCACCGGTCAGCGGCCTGCTGGTGCAGCGGCTGGGGGAGCGGCGCATCTATGTCAGCGGCCTGCTCATCGTGGCGGTATCGACGGCGGCCTGCGCGTTCGCCCATACCTATTGGCAGCTGCTGCTGTTCCGGTCGCTGGGTGGCATCGGCTCGACGATGTTCTTCGTCTCCGCGCTGGGCCTGATGATCCGGATCAGCCCGCACGATGCGCGCGGCAAGGTCGCCGGCATGTTCTCCAGCGCGTTTCTCATCGGCTCGGTCGCCGGGCCGGTGCTGGGCAGCCTCACCGCCGGGCTGGGGCTGAACGCGCCGTTCCTGATCTACGGGGCCGCGCTGTTGGTGGCCGCCGCGGTGGTGTTCATCAGCTTGCGGCACTCGACGCTGGCCGCACCCGCCGAGGAGAGCGAGCTGACCGTCACGGTGGGTGTGGCGCTGCGTCACCGCGCCTACCGCGCGGCGCTGCTGTCGAACTTCGCCACCGGGTGGTCGGCGTTCGGGCTGCGGATCGCGCTGGTGCCACTGTTCGTCACCGAGTCGCTGCATCGCGGGCCGCGGATGGCCGGCCTGGCGCTGGCCACCTTCGCCGCCGGCAACGTGCTCGCCGTGATCCCGTCCGGGCGGCTGTCGGACCGGACCGGGCGGCGACCGCTGATGATCATCGGGCTCGCGGTGGCGGGGGTGTCGACGGCGGTGGTCGGCCTGGCGAACTCGGTGCCGCTGTTCCTGCTCGGCGCGGTGGTGGCCGGTGCGGCCTCGGGTATCTTCACCTCACCGCAGCAGGCGGCGGTCGCCGACATCATCGGCAGCAAGGCGCGCGGCGGCACGGCGGTCGCGACGTTCCAGATGATGTCGGACCTGGGGTCGATCGTCGGGTCGTTGGGTGTCGGGGAGATCGCCCAGCACGTCTCGTTCGGGTGGGCGTTCGGGCTCAGCGGGCTGATTCTGGTGGTGGCGGCGGTGGGCTGGATGTTCGCCCCAGAGACCCGGGACAGCGAGCCGCTGGAGCACACGCCCGCCCGGCCGCTGGGCCCGGAGGCGGCCGGAGAGTTGCCCTGACACCCGTTGTGCCCGCCTCTGAGCGACACCTGCTTGTCGATGCCGGACTTGACCGTCGGGTGTCGCTCGAAGCCGGGCAGGAGCACTGCCGCGTGGGATGCCGGTGGCCAGCGGTTTTGAGGCGTGCCTCGCGGTGGTGTAACTTCGATGGGCACACCTGGGGCTATGGCGCAGCTGGTAGCGCACCACACTGGCAGTGTGGGGGTCAGGGGTTCGAGTCCCCTTAGCTCCACCAGAAAACCGCAGTTCAGGGCCGTAATTTTGAAACTGGCGCCGATTCCGTCAACCTGCCCGTCAACGATTCGGGCTAGGATCGCGCAGCATGGCATCTGTGCGTACTCGCACGCGCAAGGACGGCAGCGAGTACTTCGCGGTGCTGTATCGACTCAATGGCAAGCAGACGAGTACCTCCTTTGAGGACTTTGCGTCGGCATCCGCTTTCTGCGAGTTGGTCACGAAGTTCGGCCCGGCCAATGCCCTTCAGGCCCTCAGGGTTGATGCGGCATCGACGACCTTGACTGTGGAGCATTGGATTCGGCACCACATCGATCATCTGACCGGGGTCGATCGAAACACCATCGAAAAGTACAAGGCGTATCTGCGCAATGACATCGCCGACTCACTCGGGGCGTTGCCGCTGGCCGCTCTGACCCGCGACCACGTCGCTCGGTGGATCAAGCAGATGCAAGAACCCGACGCCGGCGGGTGGACGCCCAGTGCCAAGACGATTACGAACAAGCACGGCTTCCTGGCTGGCGCACTTAACGCGGCGGTAGCTGCGGGGGAAATCCCCACCAACCCTTGTGCCGGTGTCGGCTTGCCCCGCGATGACAATGCGCACGAGAGATTGTTCTTGACCCGTGAGCAGTTCGCGCAATTGCGCGACGCCGTCACTGACTACTGGCAGCCCCTCGTCGAGTTCTTGGTGGCCTCGGGTTGCCGGTGGGGCGAAGCAGCGGCCCTGCGCCCAGGCGACGTTGATCGAGAAGCAGGCACAGTGCACATCGTGCGATCCTGGAAGTACGGGAACGGTGGATATCGCCTGGGCGCGACGAAGACGCCGAAGAGCAAGCGGACGATCAACGTGCCGAAGTCGGTACTCGACCAGCTTGACTACTCCCACGAGTGGTTATTCGTCAACCGGGCGGGTGGGCCAGTGCGGGCGCAGGGGTTCTCGGGTCGTGTCTGGACTCCAGCCCTCGAACGGGCGTGGCCGTCGGTTGATGAGAACGGGATCGCCGTCAAGGACAGGTCGAAGGTCCTGCGCCCTCGTATCCATGACCTACGCCATACCTGCGCGAGCTGGATGATTCAGGCCGGCGTGCCGCTGCCGGTCATACAAAATCACCTCGGACATGAATCCATCCAGACGACCATCGGCGTGTACGGCCACTTGGACCGACGCTCGATGCAGGCTGCTGCCGATGTAATCGGCGAGGCGCTCATGTCTTCTGCCGACGTAAACATTCAACGGATTCGCAGGTAAGAACATCAAAATCCGGATAGCGCTCTAATCGTAATCCGTTGTCGCACAGTCGATTACCGAGAAATTTGACTTGCGCAGCGCGTGGGAGCTGCTAATCTAATGAGCACGCGCCGCAGAGCTGAGAAGTGCAGCAGGGCCGAGCGGATCACCCAATAGGGGCGATAGATGGAGCCGGGCTTGATCCCGGACTACTGACACTGGCACATCCTCCTTTGTTGATTCTTGTCCTCGGAAGGCATCGGTCGTGGCTAATCCCATCTACCGCGCTGAGCGCGCCCGCTATGCATCGTTGACTCGATCGCGCGCTCCAGACGATCCCCAGTTGGCGGTATCGCGCCAGATCATGCTGGAACAGGGCTTGATTGACGCGATTGATCGAGCACTGAGCAAGGCGCCGCCGGTTAACGACGATCTCTGTGAACGGATCATGGCGCTGTTGAAAAGCCGCAAGGGCGCGTCTGCATGATCAGGACCTACTCGACCGGGGAAGCCGCTGTGATTCTGGGATCACCGTCCGAGCGGTGGCTTATCCAGCAACTCCGCTCTGGTCGGCTTCCTGGCAGGAAGATCGGACGCCACTGGCGGCTTACAGACGACGACATAGAGGCCGCCCTCGACATCTGCTCCAACGGGGGTCGTCGGTCGGGCGTCAACGTCATCAAGCCGCTTACTGGTCTAACACCGAATAGCCGCAAGAAGGTCGTTGGTTCACAGAACAATTCATTCGCCGCGTGGACAGGAACTAGTGGTCCAACGCGCCGATAGTCAGCGAGTCCGACGGAAAGGACCCGATCCCGGGAACCTCTCGGGGCCACCGGATGTAGTTAGGAGAACACATGGACGAAACAAGCATGGAGCGGCTCGACGAGTTTATTGTCGCGGCAGGGGAGTTCATCCGCGCCAAGGCGCCCTGCGTCGTGAGCATCTATGAAATCCTCGATGGGCTGACCGACAGTTTCGCCGATCGATTCCAAGTATCGGACGAGGTCTACGAAGTGCTGAACCTGATTGCGACGCTGTGGGCCGAGCCGCATATCCGGGATCCACAAGCCGGGTGGTTCGAGTTCATCTGGAGCGAGGAAAGAACCGATCAGGCAAGGGACACGACCAGTCCACTCCGTGCGCTTCTGCTGGAACGCTCGCACAGTGAGTTAGCAACAACGGGCCAAAGCGAGGCATCTCAAACTTCTTCGCCCGACGATGCCTCTGAAGAGTCCTGAGATGCGTCGCCGCGGCCTCCATCCCACTTAATCGCTGAGGTTTTGGCGTGGTCTTCACCCGATTCTTCGACAGTCCGCTGCTTGGTCGTCACGTTCCTCTCGTCTTGGGCTGGAGTGATGACCAGCTCTGGCCGATCGTCGATCGACTCGCTCAGCTCTTGCCGGCTGGCCTGTCAGAAGGCATGAAACTCGCCGTTGCAGCCTGTGCGCGCTCGATCGTGGTGGAGAAGAGGCTCACCGGCTGCAGAGTGCGTTATGCACGGGCGAAACAGTCCTATCGGATGCCAAAGCGGTACCGCTGCGACGATCCGCGCCACTCGTGGCACTACGTCACCAACGCGATTGACATCCTGGAGCAGATTGGCCTCATCGGCCAGGAACTCGGTATCTGGTTCGGGGGCAACAGGGGACTTCAGTCGGTTGCGTGGGCGACGGAAGAGCTGATGAATCGTCTGGGGGCGCTGGTCAGCCCAAACGAACCACGGGTGCTGCACGCTCGCGATGAGAGCGAGGTCATCGTACTCCGGGACCGCACCGACAAAAAAGAGATCGACTACACCGATACCGAAGAAACGACCACCATGCGCAGGCAGGTGCGGATCGTCAACGACGCACTCGCAGAGGTGCAGCTCTACCAGGGTCGCAACAAGCTCACCATTCCCGAGGGAAGGCGGGTCTTCAACGGATCGTTAGACCGAGGGGGCCGGCTCTATTGCAACGGGCCCTCCTTCCAGAACATGCCATCGGCACAACGACGGGAGCTGGAAGTAGTCATCGATGGCGTCAGGCACCCGGTGGTCGAGATCGACTACTCCAACCTCCACATCGAAATGGCCTACCAGGAGGCACGTAGGCGGATGAGGAGGACGGACCAGTACGCCATCAAGGGATTTGACCGCATGTTGGTCAAGGTGGCGATGAACACGGTGCTGAACGCCCGCAGCGACCACAGCGGAACCCTGGCAGTCGCAGACGAGCTGTATCACGACAGGGACCTCCGGCTCGCCAGCGGCATCAGCGGGGGGAGCAGGCACGAGTGCCGAAGACTCGCCGAGAGGGTGATGGCGGCAATCAAGCAGAGGCACTGGCGGATTGAGAATCATTTCGGGTCAGACTGCGGGGCACGTTTTCAGCGTCGGGACTCCGACATGGCGATGCAGGTCATGCTCAAGATGATCCGCCGCACAGGAAGGTGCCCACTCCCCGTCCATGACTCGTTCCTAGTGGCGGACATCGACTCCGATGCCCTGGTGGACACCATGAGGGAAGTAGCCCACGACCACAAGCTCCGGCCCACCCTCAAGGTGCTCCGCTCCGGCCAGCCACCAACCCTCCTCCCCTATATGGAGGTAACAGCGTCTGACCTGGGCAGATGGAGAGGGTACCGCGACTGGAAAAATCAAGCTCCTACAAGGACATACAACCCAGGGAATGACCCCTGTGAAGACGGGCCTTGCTCCTCGATCGTTTCACTCTTCTGCTACGGCCACGATCCGCCAATGCCAACCCAGGAACGCATCAGCTAGAAGAAAGCGACCCCAGAGAAGGGCTAGATGAACGAACTCAATGCGGTGGACGAAACGAAGTACAACTACGCACTCCTCGCCCGTGACATCAGACGGCTGGCTGCGCTAATTCACCGGACCGACATACATGGCCCAGCCAGGGAGCCCATTGATCATGCTCTGGAAAAGCTCGAAAGCAGGGCGTGGCTCATCTCGTTCGTCAACCCTGCTAGCGGCGCTTTGGTCCACGATCAGGATGTCTACTCAGACGGTCGTCCGGTGACTACGGCGATCGACTGGGGAGGAGGTTTCGCCACCCTGGTGCATTGTCCCGATCCGCGAGACGAGACCAGCGGTGACGCAGAGGAACTGGCCGAGGAACTGTGGCCCGACACCCCCTGGCCTCCGCCGCGAAACAGCGATAACTAGCAAGTCCAGCGAAAACACCGAAGAAAGCGAGACCGAACTATGACCCCGCAAATTGAACCCTCCACCACTAATTGGCAGCAGCACCTAGGCGACGGTGAGTTCGTCTGGGTGCGGTCCTTCATCGGCACCCAGCGGGTTGCCGCCGATGGCTACTTCAAAGTGACGATCCTCGAAAACCAAGGAACCGACGGCCAGATCGAGCGACGCCTCATGATGGAGACCGAGCAGGACTACAGCCCGGATCAGGTGGACGAGTGGGTTGTTGACGTCGTCAGCCCCGAGACCGCCCTCGAGCGCGCCACCCTGATCATCGAGGCTTGCAATGAGATTGAGCAGCGAGCCACCCAAGAGGGGCGTTACACGGCATCAGGTTTTCCGAGTGCTGGAGGCTCGGACTGGGGCATGGCTCACCTTGATGCGATGGGTGAAGATGCAGACGAACCGCATGATCCGGAGTGACTTTGAGCGTCGGGAGCCACGCTGCCGGATCTGTCGTCACGAGGTGGTGCGCGTTCAGGTTAACAAGATGCTCGACTGGCGCGGGGTTCGGATCCGTTTGGGCCGTGGCAAGACCCACCTGGTCACGTACGCGTCCATCCTGCGTGACCTCCAGCCCCTCAACGAGGGCCGTGGCGCAGGAGGCCGGATCACCTACAACAGCCTCTGGGTGCATGCCAAGCGTCACTACGACGTCAACGGGATTTCGGATTATTGGAATGCGCGGATCTACAAGGAGCTGAGGAGAGGCCTGCGGGGCAGACGGAAGGTGCGACCTACAGAGCAGACACAGAGATGTTGCAACCAACTAGCGGTAAGTACGAAGAATTCGAGAGCTGACCCCACGCTCGTAGGCCAGGAATCGTCACCCGCGGCCCCCACCACCCCGAAGGATACGAGGTGACAACGGAGTCTCCCCGAAAGAAACTGGTCATAGCCGAGTGTGCGGCATTAACGCTGGCCACACTGGCCAATCTGAATATGGGCGACGAGTTGGAGGAGCTCGACGGTCGCCTCTGGTTCCTTGAAATGCACTCCGTCGACGACTAACCCGCCATCGCGCAGCGACTGCGTCAGGCGGTGATGGCTATCGATGCCTTGGTTAACGAAGCCGGCGACGCTGTGCGAGACCTAGCCGCGACGCTGCCTAACCCAATGGACTAATCAGTACGACGAGCCGGAGGGTGGCTCGAGGCTCGCACTAATCGGCAGCTCCTTCATTTCATAGCTGAGCCGTGAGCGGTTCATGTGCGCGGTTGGCATGTGCAGCCGAATGAGATGTCGCCCAGCCGTTCGGCGCTGATCTTGCCGCATCGACGGCACCGGACATGGTGTGGGTCGTCGCGCAGTGAGGGGGCCGTCAGTGGTCCGAGGTACTCGAACCCGTTTGCCTCGGCCATAGCTTTAGCCTGCTCATACGGCACCGGTTCTAGATCGGCCCAGGGGCCTAGTGATGCCCGTTGATGCGCAGCCCACTGACGCCAGAAACACGCCCGGCAGGTCGGCTCTCCGATGCTGTTCTTGTCCAGCGTATAGACGAAGCGATAATGCGCTGTGGCTCCGCACATCAGACATTCGGTGAGTTGCCAGTCGTCCGGATGGGTGAACGGCTCAAGCGGCCTAATGCGGCCATACCGCTGTATCTCGGCGATGTGAAACTCACACCACGTAGGCTTCGACCGGGTTCTGAATGCGGCGGTGTTGGGGCACCCATCGACGAAGCAGAGTTGATCCGACGGCACAGGCTCTCGCTGCAACGGTTTGGGCGGCTTGGGGGTTTGGGGTGTCGGGCGTTCGGCCAGTGGCACCTTGCGGATGCGAGTGGGCAGAGCCTCCGCCGGTGCCTTTCCCGATAGTTCGACGGATTCTGGGAGAGCGGTGAGCAACCCCCCTTCGAGGCAGCGTAAGAAGTCGTCTTCGGTCATGACTTCGATTTCCTGGCCACGCTCCTGGAGTTCAAATGCCCTCTGCGTCTTCTTGGTGAGTGTGGCACCGGGGCACAACACAGCGGGGTTGATGTCTCCGATGACAAGGACATTCGTGCGCTTCGTTGTGTCGTGCTCCGGGATCGCCCCGATCCGGCAGCACTCGTCCCACGCAATCTGGCGGGTCATCGAGAACAACGTTCCGGTGAACACCACGACGCGTCCGTACAGGTAGCCGTCGGGGTCTGCGTCGGGATTGACCTCGGCCCGCACAAGGCGCGACGCGCCTCCGGCGCTGCCGCTGATCGACACGCTGCCCTTGTAGATGCCACTGCACATGTGGCCGACGCGCACGCCGACCGCATCCGCCAGACCGTCGAGGTCGTGTGCGTCGTACTTGGCGGCAAGACCGCTCACGATGTCGACGACGGCGCGAGCGTCCGCCAGGGGATCGTGGTGGTTATCGCAGCTGCCGCCGAACACGTCGGCCACGAATGGCAAGCGGTACGACGGAAGCGATAGAGCTCGGCGTGCGAGAACCATCGTGCACAGGAACCGCAGCTCGGGCCACTCGATGTTGTCCACTGCGCAGGCATAGCGGATGACACCGATATCGAACCCGGCGTTATGAGCGACGACCACGTCGTCGCCGATAAAGTCCAGGACCCACGGCAATGCGTCCCTCCACCGGGGCGAATCGGCAACCATCTCCTCGGTGATGCCGTGAATCATGGTGTTGAACGCGTCGAAGTAATCGACCTCCTCGGGAGGCCGCATCAGCCAACGATGTTCCGCCACAGGCACACCGCCCCTAACGCGGACGAGTCCAATGGCGCACGGCGAGCCGCGATAGGCATTCGCAGTCTCGAAGTCGATGGCTACGTAGTCGAGCATCGCCTCAACGCTTCCGGCTTCACGAGCTGGCCGAAGTCTGGGGGAAACTCAGCAAGCTCTGCGCTTCCGAGTTCCTCGGGCATGATCCACGGGGTCGTGCCGGTGCGGGGGTTGATGGCCCGGCGCACACGTTGCTCATCAGTCGCCAGCCACGCGGACCAAACGGCCGAGATGTAATTGGCGACCGCCAGTGCCCGATGTTCGGGCTGGTCACGAGCGCTGAGCTTGGCGAGTTTGGGGCGCGTCCTGGGGAACTCAGGTATGACGAGGTTCTTGTTCTTGGTTTTGGCTGCGTAGGCGGCAACGGTGTCTTCGATGAGCTGCTGACGAGCTGCAATCTCTTCGATGAAACCATCGAAGACGTCAACGCCCAATGCATGCTCGAATTCTCTCGGCGGCGTGCTGCCGCTGGTAAGGACGACGGCCCGGTCGGCAGTCAGCGCCCATACTTTGTCGTCGTACCGCTCATCGTCATGGGCAAGGACGACGGCGTTGGTGTGAATGACGCGAGAACCCTCACGACTCGTCAGCCAGATTGCTGTGGTCCTTGCCTTGGTTTGTCTGTCCACGACTGCGAAACCGAGCAACATTCCTCCCCACGTGGTTGCTGTGTTGCCGAAAGGCTACGACAGCGTTCCGACAACTCTCGGAGCTAGGTCCTGAGCCGGGTCGACATTTGGGCTGGCACGAAGCTCCCTATTCTGCCGTCCAGGGGCGTAGTTGTGCGATAGTGCGCCGGCCCGCGGCCGCCCCAGACCGACCGTTGGGCCCAGTGTTCGAGCACCTCCGAGCCCAGATAACCCACTATGACTGATGCCGCTTGTTAAAGATGTCGAGTATCTGCCATTGATCGCGCCACTCGGCAATACGCGCGGCGGGTATTGCATGGTGGGTACTCGCGTCGTTCTTGGCGCGGTGTCCCCCGAACTCCTTCAGATATCTATTGTGCGCCTTGAAGATGTCGTTCTCGATCCACCACTTGGGCACGATGTAGAACTCAGGACGTTCTGGGCCGAGATCGACGAACACCCAGTATTTCGTTTCTGCCTCAGGTGCCCGCCGCCGCTTACCCCTGGTGGTGCTCGTCTGCCACGTGCCGCGGGTTTTCGTCTTGACCTGGATGCTGACAACACGGTCGTGGTTTGCATCGCTGGCCAGCAGATCGATGTCGTGCATGTTGCCAGAGAACGTGACGGCGTAGCCTCCCCGCCGATGAATTTCAGCTGCAACAAAGTGCTCTCCGGCCGACCCGACCTGCTGGGTGGTGAGCTTAGGTCGCTTGAAATTGCTCATATGGCTATAACACCAATCCGCGGGGAATCGCGCCTTGGGTTTGCCTCGAAAACGATGGGTTGATGCGACTGAGACTGGCGACTCACGACGTTGTGCCTGTCCTGGGCTGATGGCGAGACCTCATGTCTTGAAAACCGATCTCATAACCGATAGTATCAAAACCCGGGGGGCGACGGGATATTGAGACAAGGGGGAAGGCCATGGCCGTGATCGGGTATGCGCGGGTCAGTACGACCGACCAGAACCCCCAACTTCAACTCGACGCGCTCAAGGAAGCCGGGGCAACACGCATCTTCACCGACCACGGCGTGAGCGGCTCAACCGCTAGCCGGCCCCAACTTGATGCTTGCCTCGACCACCTACGTAAGGGCGATGTGCTCACGGTCTGGAAGCTGGACCGCCTCGGGCGCAATACGCGTCACGTCCTCGAGGTGGTGGACGAGCTGACGTCGCGGGGGATCGGGTTCCGCAGCCTGACTGAAGGGCTTCACACCGAGGGGGCGATGGGCAAAGCCATGCTGACAATCATGGCGGCCTTCGCTCAACTTGAACGCGACACCATGGTCGAGCGCACCCGCGCCGGGCTGGCCGCTGCCGCAGCGAATGGGCGGATGGGTGGACGACCACGCAAGGTTGGCGACACCGATACCGCGAAGGCCTATCAGCTCCGCGATAAAGGAGTCGCAGCGACAGACATCGCGAAGATGCTCGGTGTCTCGCGTGCAACCGTGTACCGCTACCTCGCCGAGGAAGAGATGCGCCCCCGGCGGGGGTAACGCAGCAAGTAGCCCCCGCAAGCGACTCGGTTGGCCAGCCCCTGTGAGCTGGGCGGTGGGACGGCCGACTCGGCCACCACAGCGTTCGTTCTCAAGCAGCGCGATCCTGCTTCGCTGGGCCTGCGAGCTGTCGCAGTCACGCGTTAGCATCCCGAGTATGGGGGCGAAGAAGTCCGACGACGGCACGCTCATGGTTTTCGGAATTGTGCTGTTTCTCGTCTTCATGCTCTTCGCTTGGCCTTACTTCGTGGGAACCTGGGTGGCCGTGCGGCTCGGGGCGGACAACCCGTCGACAGCGCGGTCGGTGACCGGCTGGGTCCTGGAAGTTCTTTGGCTGGGCGGTCTGTTGTCACTCGCCGGGTGGTCGTGGCTCAAGAAGCAGCGGATTCAGGACGAAGCCCGTCGCCTCGAACTCCTTAAGCAGCAACGCATCCTCCTCAAGCAGCAACGCATCCGGGAGTTCGGGTCGGCCGGCGCGCATCTCTACGAGCAGGCCGACGCGTCGGTGTCGATGATCGCCGCATCCGAGGCCGCCCGGACGGGGTGGCTCGGGGATCCCGCTGATTTCGACTTTCACGCCGACCTTGAGGCGGTCGCTGCCAATCTGCGCCGGGCGGAGAAGATCCGCAGTGTCACGGCTGACGCCTCCTCGATCCGCGATTTCAGCCCGGCCGACAAGCAGATGCTGCGCGACGCAAAGGCAGAGATCGCCAAGCTGGAGAACTCGGTGAAGCAGCGCGTCGAACTGATTGGCAAATGCGCACAGCAGGCCGCCGACGTCGACCATGCCCTGCGTGAGGAACGCGAAAGCGTTGTCATGGCTAAGCGGCGCGAGGAACTGCGCGGACGCCTAGGCCCAATCCTCTACGAATCACAGACGATGCCGAGTGACAGCCCTTCTGAGGCTGCCGATGTGGTGACTGCGCGCGCGGCTGCCTTCCGCGAACTAAAGGCCCTCGTCGACAGAACTCGACTCGACGCGGCGAGCGATTAACGAGTGAGTGAAAGGGGCGGCCGGTGACCCCGACTGAGCGGTTGTTGACGATCCTGCGCCACCTCAAGGATGCCAGGGAAAGCGATGTGGTGGATGCCGGAACCAGTACGGCGATCCAGAAGAACATGCCCGGGGTATACGAAGGCCGATCAGGTAAACGCAAGTGGCGCAGAGACATCCAAGCGCTGCGCGATCGCGGCCTCATTGACACCGATCTGCCCCCAGGCCGGACTGGCCTGCGGCTGCGAAAGACGGATCCGAAGCCCGAGAGACTGCACTTGAGCAGCGAGGAGCACGCGGCGATCAATCGCGCCCGCAGGATGCTGCGCGTCGGTGTCTCTGGTGTCTCGCCGCTCGGGCGACCTCCCGGAGGTGCCCGCGAGGAGATCGATGAGGTCGTACGCGTTCTGCGCTTTCTAGAAGAGAACGACGACGAGGTATCGATAGCGGAGTTGGCGTGCATGCTCCAACTCCCCGAGCAGCGAGCCTTCGATCTGGTCGATGGGCTGACTTCTCAAGGCGTGTTCGTAGATGGCTTGGTTGCCAGCGTCGAGTTTGGCTATGGCGATGGGGATGAAGACGACGAGGATGACATAGATGTCGACGTGCGTCCCTCAAGCGTGTTCGTGGTCCGTGGCTTCAGTCGTCTAAGCCCCACACGCGGGCGCGGGATGGATGAGCTCGGATTCTTTCCCTATACCCTCGCTGAAACCGAGGACCGGATCGCGCTCATCGACAACGCCCTGGAAGCCGGCCATCCCATCCCCGAACGGATGAATCGAGTGCTACGTAGCGCGCGCAGCAAGCTTTGCGATTGGCGCCTCATTTTAGGCCGATGAACTGGGCTTTGTCCTATCGGTGCGGAGGATTGAGGAGTGGGGTTAGGCGACAACCCCCACGAGAAAGGAAACGCTCATGCCCACCGAATTCACCGCCGTCTTGGCGATTGGCCCGCTGGGGGAGACCTCCTATCACGACAATCGCTACGGCGAGCGTCGGCTGTTCTGCCCCAGCCACATACTGATGCTCTTGGAGGGGGCGCGCGCAATGTGGATGGTGCAGGCATCATCACCAACCGGGTGGGCAGAACCTAGCGTGATCGGAAAAGTTTGGCGAGTGGAAGGCCGAGTAGCGCGCTGACCTGGTCAATGTCCTAACCGTCCGGATTCTTAGGGAAGGCGACCGTCGCTCCAAAGAAAGAGGAACCCACAATGCCCGCTGAAGTCACTGCCAACCTCTCCATCGGACCTCTCCACGTCAACTCCTACCACGGACAACTCCACGGGGGGCGGAAGCTCTTCTGCCCTAGCCACATGTTGGTTCTGGTGGAAGGCTCGCGTGCTACCTGGATGGTGCAGGAATGCCCGATCATGGGCCAAGGAAAGCCCACGCGGGCCCGCATCCGCCCCTCCAGTCCCGCGCGACTTCTTGCCGCAGCGCTGCTGGGCTACGGGGCACTCACCCAGCCCGATCTCGTCAAGGGGTCGGACACGTTACGGAACGCCGTCGAGGTCGACCGCCGCCGCGACGAGGTGCGAATCCTCCCTCTGGAAGACGAGCTCGCCGACCACGTGATCGATGTGTGTTCCTCCGCGGTATACGGAGTGCTCACAACGATGCCGGGAAGCTCCATCCGCGACCGTGATCTGCAGATGGGTGCAGCCCACGGTTTGGTAATTGCTGGAGCTCACGTGACTGAGCTGTCCGTCTAGAGAACGGTGCCCAACGCGGCCTGGCCTGTCGTGAGTTCGGTCAGGCTAGGCCGCAATGCATCGACGAGGCCGGATGGTGCGATTTGAAAAAACGTCAGTCGCCAGACCGATGGGCCACCAACGCACTAGAGCTGGAGGCCGATCCGCTGAGGAGTCCGGTGCCAAGCGCGGTTCCGTCACCGCGTCCCACTCTGCGATGATCACTGGCGATGACGCAGCAACCGGATCTGTTGAAGGAGTTCGACTCGACGGTTGTGCCCGTCTATCACGGCACTCGTCAGTCCCTGGGCGCAGCGATTCTGCGCGATGGGTTCTGCCCCACTCCGGTCGCGGATCAGATTGCCGCGGTCGCTCAGACCTACGGTGTGCCGCTCCAGGCGGTACACGATCACCTCACGGAAAAACACAGATTCTCCACGCTTCACTCCGACCGCGCGCACACCATCTCCACGACTGCCGATGAGTACAAGGCGGGTAGCTGGGCCGAGCGGGCTCCCGAAGCTACCTGGGACGCGCTGCGGGCCGTGTTTGTTCTGACCCACCCCGACCTCGACGATGACTGGGCGATGAGCGACGCAGCGGAATTCTGGGTCCTGGCGCAGCGGGTCGACGACCCGCCCGTGGTGGTTACGGTCCAGGCGCCAATGAGCGCGCTTCAGATCCACGGCTTTTCCGCTGGGCAAACCGAGCCGGAGGTGTTCCGAAGGCAGCTAAGCCGATCCTCATCGGCGGATCCTGAAACGGCGTTAGCGGAAGCGTTCATATCCTTCGAGAATGTATTCCGACTGATACCTGGGTGGCGGATCCCCATCGAAGTAGCCGAGGTGGTCGCGGTGTCGGAGCCGTTGCCGTTCCGCGTTTACCCGAGTCTGCTGGCGTACCTCTCCGAGAGGTCTGTGACCGATCTCGGCTCGCCGCAACAATGCAGTGCCGAGTGGGGTCCACCGGGCAGCGACGGGCATACCGGCGGCGACTGGTGGCCCTTCGATCGAGTCTGGAGCCTGCTCAGCGCGCAACGCCGCTCCGAATTGGAGGAGTTCGCCGACCGCTCGATATAGCCCGATACCGCCAAAAGGACCGAAGCCCGTGTCGGACAGCTAAAGGGCACGCCCGTACTTGAAGTAGGCCATCTCAACCGCGTCAGGCCGCTTTTCCGCGGAGGCTGCAAGAGCGTGGGCGTGATCGAGCCACCGCGTGTACGTGGCCGCTGACCACGGCCCTCGCTCTGAGATCCCCCAACTGTGCTTTTGATTGAGCGCCTTCGCCACGAATCGGTCAAGGATAAGCGCGCGCCCCGGCTGTTGCCCTTTCGCGTCGGCGGCATAGAGGAACTTCGTAAAGAACGAGGGACCAAGCCACGGCAGGTGTTTTTCTTGACCGCGCGACAACAACGCGTAGGCGGCCTCCGTGTCGCCTCCGGCGAGAACTCCGCCGGCGGTCACAAGCGCATCAAAGATGCGTTCGCGTGAGTTGTCGCGAAACACCCGCGCTCGACGCCCCACCAGGAATCCCCACGAACCTGTGCCCCACACGTACCCGGCGACCAGTGCACGACCTAATCCGGCGGTGTCGCGATCTGGCCCTGCGGCGGCGGCAAGAAGATCCGCTCGCGTGATGCTGCGGTAGCCCCGGCCGCCTTCTGCTGGCGGCAGTTGATCGAGGAATGAACCCCAGTCAGCGGGCACACGATCGGTCCACCATGCCGGCTTGAACCGGAAGCCATGGCCAAGAACATCGGACTCGCTTTGAACGTCCATCGGAAATCCCCTAAGCCACGTACGGACGTACCCCGCCCGAGTTGCCGCCCCCCGGAGCGGATTTTCTCAAGACTCGTGCCCTGGTCCACAATCGCCAGCATGCCTCCGCGAATGTGCGGCTGCTTCAGCCATGGCGTGAAGAGGGGGCAGAATTACGCAAAGGTAACCCAAACCCTCCACGGGTTCGATTCCCGGGGGTAATGCGGCAAGGACTACTTTCCGCCGGCGGATCGCATCATCGCCCCACGCGGAGCATCGACTATGGCGCCCCCGGCGGGGGCATTGAGATCGTGTCTTGCGGCCCCTTGAACGTTAGCCTCTTGCGCCGCATCGATGTGGCGGTATGGCTGCACGGTCTGGATGCGGCGGCGCAACGGAAAGCGTTAACCTGAGGGTTCTTCACGAGATGCCGTCGCCTAGCTCCGACTGGACGGCACGCCAACCCCACGCTCGTGGGTGGCTCGGATGACGAAGCGGTCTGCGCCAGCCGGTGCAGGCAAGAGCGCCTCTGTCAGCGGAGGCCCGATTGAGGACGGTCAATGACTGACATCATCAGGTGGTTCGGCGACCGCGAGCGTCGTTGCGGCCGTGAAGCCGCCAAGAACTCACTCGAAGGCGGCAACGGCGGCGACTGCATCCCATCGAACTGCCCACGGTGGTCGAGGCAGAACGCGGGGACTTTCCCCGATCCGAAGGCCAGACCATGACCGCCAGAAAAGGCTGGGTCTTCGGGCCACCGCCCGTCAACCCCAACAGCACTCCTGAGGCGTGGGTAAAGCGACACCGGGAGATGGGACATCAGCCCTATGCCGACCCCACCGAGGAGAACCCTGAGCGGTGGCGCTGCGAGTGCGGCTACATCTGGCGCATCCTGACGGAGAAGCAGTCCAGGCAGAGGTGGTACGGGATGATGGGCTTTAGGCACCTCCTCCCGCCAGGGGATACCCATGAGCATCGAGAAGGCACGGCAGGTGTGGATCGAGGAGCACCGGGAGGTGGGTCACCGCCCCTACCCAGCGCCCGATTCCGAGACCCCTGAGCGGTGGGAATTCAAATGCGATCCTGACGCCATCTGGACTGCCGTCTGGCGCATCCTGACAACCAAGCAGATCGCCCAGAAGTTCGCCCACGTGGGGAACCTGACGTGCAGTGAATCCCAGCCCTGCCGATATGTTGATAGGCGGCAGACATGAGCGCCCTGAAGGCCCGTCAGCTCCGCGATAAAGGAGTCGCAGCGACAGACATCGCGAAGATGTTTAGGTGTCTCTCGCGCAACGGTTTACCGCTACCTCGTCGACGAAGAGGCACGCCCCCGACGGGGGTAGCGCAGCAAGGAACCCCCGCCAGCGACTGGGTTGGCCGCCCCGGTGAGCTGGGCGGTGGGACGGCCGGTCGGCGGGAATGCCGGCCGCGTACGGGTTCGGGCTCAGGCATAAGCTCTAGCCGCTATGGATCTTGAACAGATTCCGAGTTGGTCGAAGGGCGATCTCCGCCGCCTCGGGGAGGCCTTGGTCATCGACAAGGCCGCGAGCCCTGACGGGTGCCCCCCGTATGGAGAGGTGATGCTCTGGCACAACGAACTGGCGGCTGAGGTAGCGATAAGAATCGGGACCGAGCTGTTAGCCGCGAAGCCGCCAAACCAGCTTTCCATCAGCGCCCGAGCTAAGACAATTGACACCCTTGTTGAGAAATTACAGCGGCAGATGACCTTGCAGCTGGGTCAGGTCCAAGACCTCGCCGGTGTGCGCATCGACGCCCACATCGTCCTCGACGAACAAACGGAGCTTGCGCAACATATCGCCGAACACTTCGGTGCTGACCGAACAAAGATTAAAGATATCCGTGCGATCCCGCACAGCGGATATAGAGCCGTACATGTTTGGCTGGCCCTGCCCGCTGGACGCGTTGAGGTGCAGATCAGGACCCTCGCTCAAAGCGAGTGGGCCAACACCTACGAACAGGTCGCTGATCTTCTAGGCCGTGGTATCCGCTACGGTGAAGAACAGCAGGACCCTGAAGACCGCGAGATAGTCAGGAGAATGCACGCCATTTCTGAGTTCCTCGCGTTTAGTGAAGAAGGTATTAACACGGTACGGCGAAAGATGGGGGCCGCGGCCGAAGGGTTCGCGCCGTTGGCGACGTTGAGGGCGCTTGAGTCCGGCCTCGACGGCAGTACCGATCGAGACGAACTCGCGAGATTCTTGGACGAACAGGTCCGCGCGAGATTCGCGGTGGAATTCGAGGCATTCTCGAACATAGCGCGCCTGCACATGGAGCCAATTCGACTGCTCCGCGAAATTCGACGCGACTTGCAAGAAGAGGAAGAGGTTTGAGATGCGAGGCTACGTGATTGAATTCGATCGCCACACTCGCGCTCGCCACGTCACCGAGTTTGCAATCCCTCAGGAAGCAATGGAGTACCGGCTGCATCTCGAAGCTCAGCGGCTCGACGAAAATATCGAGATCGTAGCCCTGATCAGTGAGTCACTCGAGGCTCTGCAGCGCACGCATTCGAGGTACTTCACGGGCCAGGAACGCGCCGCAACCTAGTCCAGAGCACGAAAGCCGAGGCAGCCGGCCCGCGTATCGTGTTGGTTACTCACGAATCGTCACGGCAGGTCGATGAAGCGGTTCGAAGGCTTCCGGTTGCAGTGGATATTCCGGGTTCCCTGGTGTTGCTCTTTGGTCACCAGGTCCCTGTGCGCCCGCATCCACTGGAAGGCCATTGCTCGACGGCTTGAATTCGCGGCTACGGACCTGCGTCAACCCTTACTAGCTGATCGCACTCATCCATGCATCCAAGCAGCTTAGTCTGCATGGTCACCGCGTTGTCCTGGATGGTCGAGAGCGCCTTAGCTCCTGCCCTAACTCCGGACTGGATTTGCTTTAGGTGGCTGAGAAGTGACCGGGCCTCGGCAAGCTTGGCGATAAGAGCGTCGAGGTCAATGCCCTCAACGTCCCCGTTCGTGACAAGTGTGGCCAAGGCATCCGACCGAGCCTGCTGAAAAGCAAGGCGCAAGGCCATCGCGTCACGGGTCAAGTCGTCGTACACAACGACGTAACGATGTTCAGCCAACTTAAGCAGAGGCATGTGATGTGTCGCACTGCCATCACCCGACAAGACCATGACGGCAACGGCGGCGTCGCGGTTCTTCGCCGCAGCATTGAGTTCGTCGCGCATCTTGGCGACCGACAGGGGAGTTGAGCGTTTCTTGCACTCGAAAACGATCTTGACCTCTGAACCACGGTTGGTGTGGAGTTCGATGACGTAATCGCCAACTTTCTTTCCGCCCGCTGCTGGCTCGGTGCCGGTATGGATCAGAACGTCGTCTGTGATTTGGCAGAGTTTGCTCAGTTCTTTGGCAACAGCCTCTTCGAACTCGACGCCCTGCTGAGTGCCCTTTTCGTATTCCTTGCGCCTGACGATTTCGGAATTCAGAAGGTTTTGGAGTTCTTTGAGAGAGTCGGCCAAGCCGGCAAACGGGGCTGAGACTTCGCGGACCATCGTCTCGCGGAGTTCGGCAAGGGGTCCACTTCCCGTGCTCACCGATAGAAGATCCCGCAGAGATCGGCTGGCTTCTTCGTTAGCCTCGGTTGCCGCTTTACGAACGGCTTTCTCCACCCGATTTAGTGCACTCTTCTTGTCGTCCTCGTCGAAGGCGCGCTCGATCGCCTCTGATAGGAATCCGAGCTGTCGGTTGACCGCCTCGTTCAATACGCCTTGGTCCGGATTGGCGATGCGCTCTGCTTCGGCAGTGAGTGCCTGAACTGCTTCATGGGTCACACGGTGCACGTCTTCGCTGAACCGTTGCACACGCTCCCCGAATGAGAGCAGGGCTGCGTTAGGCGTGGTCTGGTGGCGTACGAGCACTCCCAGGTTGAAGGTCGCCTGGCAAAGTGCTCCAATCTCACTGGCGCTATTTAGCGCCTCCGCTACTGCTAGGAACTCCTCGTCTGTCGTGACGATGTTATGAGCCTCGACAGCTCCCTCCGACACATAGCCAATCGGTTGCTGGTCACCGATTCGCGAGACTGACCCCAGTTCCATGCTGCTGAACCCCTCTCGATAAGCACAAACGGGTGACGTTTTGACTGTCGACTGACGGCGAAGGTGCTGACTCGGATTAGCCTGAAACGGGAGGGTAAGGGCCTCAAGGGGCTGGAGTCCCTTCGTTGAAGGGTCGAGGGTCCCAGAAGCCGGGGACCAGATCGGCAAGGTGGGGTGGCGTAGCCCTAAAGTTAGTTCAGGGGCATAAGCAGCGTGTCGGTGGCGAACTGGGTGTCTTCGGGGCCCGAGGAGCCGACGCTGTAGGGGGTTTCTTGGCCTCCCCTGTTTGATGCCCAGCAGTCGAATGGGCAGCCGACCCCGGATGTCGTCGCGGATGTTGATGGAGTCACCGTCAACGACCGAAGTGATGCCCGTGCGCTTGATGCAAGACCGCGACGACGGCTGGACGTTCTCGGTTACCTTCCGGCCGACGATGACGTGGAAGTGTTGCGTGAAGCGTTGGCTGCCTTAGACAAGCCCACCGAATGACCAAGGGTTTGCCTCCGTTGGTGCCATTTTCGCCCGGAATTAGGGATATTGTTCCGATCGTGTCGGGGGCTGCACCGTTCGAAAACTGTCGGACCCTTCCTCGAGGCTGACAATCATGCCAGCCCGGATTAAGGACGATGAGGCTCTCGCGCTGATGCGCAGCCTTGGCTTCGAACCCGTAGGTTCCTACCCCGGCAGCAACATTCCTTGGCCATCTAAGTGCGTGACGTGCGGTTCAGAATGCGCTCCACGACTCAACGTCATTCGCCATCGCGGCGGAGGCTGTCCAGATTGCGGGCGACTAAGGACCACCCAAGCTTCTCAGAAAGATCCAGACCAAGCTGTGATCGAAATGCGCGCCGCCGGCGCGGAACCGCTTGAGCCTTACCCCGGCTCGAATAATCCCTGGAAGTGTCGCTGTCTTTCGTGTGGACGGGAGACATCTCCAACCTTGGGGAATGCGAAGAAACAGGGCCCCTGCCGATTTTGCGGCGTCGAAAAGATGAAGAAAGCACAGCGTCTCAATGACGAGGTCGCGCGTAAGGTCATGCAGGAAGCAGGTCTCGAACCCCTCGATCCGTATGTGAACACGGGAGCGCCCTGGCGTTGCCGATGTTTGGCGTGCGGCGAGGAGTGTTTTCCCACCGTGGACGGCGTGAAGCGAGGTTCCGGATGTCCTGTGTGCGGTCGCGAGAGGCAAGCCGCAAAGGCACGGACGCCAGAAGCGGACGCCATCGCTAGCATGCGCGCCAGAGGCTACGAGCCACTTGAGCCGTATCCCGGTAACAAAGACAAGCGCTGGCGCTGTCAGTGTTTGGGTTGCGGGCGCGAATTAAACCCGACCATGGGCAATGTTCGTCAAGGGAAGGGGTGCCCATGGTGCGCTGGTCAGCGCATTGATGGCGATCAGGCAGCGGCTGAGATGAGGAGCCTAGGGGCAGAGCCGTTGGAGCCTTACCCGGGGAGTTCGAAACCGTGGCGTTGTCGCTGCACGAAATGTGGTCAGGAGATAACTCCCAGTTTCTCCAACGCTCGCAAGTTTTCACCTTGCCGCTACTGCTGCCCCATGAGCATCTCCTACGTAGATCCGGCGATTGTTTACCTCCTGCAGAACAAAGACCTGGAGGCGTTGAAGGTCGGTATCTCGTCGGATGCTTCGAAGTACGACCGGGTAGCTCACCATGAACGCTATGGATGGAAATTGGTGCATTCGTGGGCGCTCCCCACGGGGGCGCAGGCCGCGGCGGTCGAACTTGAAATCCTCCACTGGTGGCGCAAAGACATCGGCGCACCCGTAGCGCTGACCGAAAAAGACATGCCCCAGGGAGGATTCACTGAAACCATCTCTCACCTTCATGTGGGCATCGGCCAGACTCTTGATCGCATCGACAAGGCCGTTACCGCAGCTCGCGAAAAGCCTCAATCCGAATTGCCCAGCGTCGATGAGGCTGAGCGGCTGCTTGACGACGGGTGACACCCATTACGTAGGAATACCCGGTATGGGTAGGTACGCCAACCGATACGCCGAGCAGCCCAACAATCCACGCGCATCCGTCAGCGTCCTTGGGCGTCGCTGGATGTCCAAAACCAGTGGCCCTTCGATCGAGTCTGGAGCCTGCTCAGCCCGCAACGCCGCTCCGAATTGGAGGAGTTCGCCGACCGCTCGATATAGCCCGATGCAGCCGTTCCGCTGACGTTCATTCAAAAGCTGACCGACATGGCCGGGCCATCCGCGTTAGCGCCGGGGGTCGTCGGCAGCGGCGGGCGTCGTCATCGCGTTGGTATGAAATCCCATACGCCGCTGTTAGTTCGCAGGTCCAGATCGCACTGCATGACACCGCCTGGCACATAAACATCGGCCCCGATTGTTGGGCACGGGTTTCCCGGGGATGGCACAGCGGGGGCCTGGGGGCTCACGGTGACGAGTGTGTTCGGAATGACCCCGGGCGTGAGAGACCATTCGTAGCCGTCTGTGTATTGGACTCGCGCACAGTAGTAGATCGCGCCATCTGGGCCTGTCCCGATAGCCCCGCCTGGTGGTGGGCAAGCAGAACCCAGAACGCCTGCGGGAGGGTAGGTGGGCTGTGGTGGAGCAGAGCCCGTCCGAGGCGGCGTCGTTGTGGTGGACGTCGTCGTGGTGGATGTGGTGGTTGCCACTGATGATGGTGGACTTGAGATAGAGGTTGATGGGGTAGGCGGGACCAGCGACGTTGGTGCAGGACCCTGTTGTGTCCAGGGGTGCGACAGCAGCGCGCCAACAACGGTGAGCGCGACGATCGCGGCGGCGCCGATGAGCACGAGATTGGGCCGTTCCCGAAGGGGTTTCGCTGCTGGCGGTGTGGTAGGGGGCCGCCGTGTCTCCTCATTGGGCGGCGGCGGTACCGGGGCCTCCTGGGTGGGTGCCGAGGGCGAGACACCCGCCCCGCCGCGAGCAATGGCCCCGCTCAGCGCCCGCGCGAAATCCCGACAACGCAGGAACCGGCCCTCCGGCTCTTTGGCCAGCGCGCGGGCAAACACGGCGTCGAGGGGTGCCAGCTCGGCGCGGATTCTCGATGGCGGCGGCGGGGGCTCGGCGAGGTGACGGCTAATCACGGCCACGGGGTTGGAGTCGGGGTACAGCGGCCGGCAGGTCAGCAGGTGATAGGCGGAGGCCGCGAGCGCGTACTGGTCAGCGCGGCCGTCGATCGGGTTGCCCATCAGCTGCTCGGGCGCCGCGTAAGCCACTGTGCCGACAGTGAAGTTCGTGGCCGTCAAACCTGCCGGATCATCAAGCGGCCGTGCGATCCCGAAGTCGGCCAGGTAAATCCGGCGGTGGCCGTCGCGATCTGGTTGGGTGAGAAGGATGTTGGCTGGCTTGACGTCGCGGTGCAGCAGTCCGCGGTCGTGCGCGTAGTCCAGGGCGTCGGCAATCGCGATCGCGATGGCGGCGACCTCATCGGCCGGCATCCCGGCCGGGTAGCGCTCGCCCAGCAGACGGGCGGCGTCGGGGCCGTCGACGAACTGGGTGGCGATCCACAGCTGGCCGTCAGTATCGCCACGGTCATGGACAGTGACGATGTTCGGGTGTTCCAGCGCGGCGATGGAGTCCGCTTCCCGGGTGAAGCGCTGCCGGAAACTGTCGTCGCTTGAGATCTCGGGCCGCAGGATCTTCAGAGCTTCCCGGCGAGGCAGTCGCGGGTGCTGGGCCAGATAGACCTCACCCATCCCGCCGCTGCCGATGAGGCGGACGACGGTGTAGCCGGCGAACTCTTCGCCTACCCCCAGGAGCGCCACGGCCGGATCTTATCGGGAGGACGCGACAATGCCTGGTCAGTTAGCTTCTAGAGCGGCGACACCGGCACACCCGATCTGCCCGGTTGTCGGCGGCACCTTCACCGCTGGCCCGCCCAAAGCCGAAGAGATGTACTCACCGGAGGTGTTCGGCCGAGGGGCAACAGACCGAGTGACAGTCGAGTAGCGCGGCAATCCAAATTGTCAGGCCGCATTGTCACCAAGCCGCACCAAATGAAGACGATGGCGTACCCCTCGGCGCGACTCCTTCAAGGCCGACGCACCAACTTCCGGCACTATCGTGAACACCAAGCGGCGGTCCTGCCACTTGGGTGTCGGTGCCGAAGCGTGGACCACGCGGCAGTGCCGGAGGTCTCTGCAATCTCGCAGCCGTACCGTTGACGGGTAGACCGTGCCGAACTTCGGTTCAGGCAGCATCGGGCTGCCTACGATGCGAACAGGAACAGACGATCCCAGGGGGCAGCCACTTTGAGTAACGACGTTCCAATGACCCGCGCTCGCGTTTTCGTCTTGATCGACGCTTTCGAGCGGGATATCCGACAAATTCTTTCGAGATTCGTGCTCGCGGAGCTTTCAGAAGAAGATGCACTCGGACCAAGCTTCTCAGGAGCGCGCGCGCGGCAATCGGAGGAAGTCAATCCAAGTGACGCGCTGGTTGATTACATCTACCTTCGAGAGGGTTATGACCTCCTGAACTCCCATAGAAAACTCCTGCCGGAGGAGTTGGCGCAGGAGGTGCGGGACCTCACCAGCAACTTGGACCGTCTTGTCGGAATACGCAAGCGCGTAATGCACGCCAGGCCGCTTCTGGCGGGGGACAGTGACGCCGCGGTGTTGCTTCTCAACATGTACCAAACGCGCTACTGGTCCGAGCTCAAACGGATGGTTGCGCAATTACGGGAGGACCCTTCCTGGGAACCACCTCTCACCATCGAGAGCGACGAGGGATTCGCGCTGCATAACCTGCCTCTCCCGGATTATGACGAGACAGGACTCATCGGGCGATCAAAAGAGAGAGACGAACTGGTTCGCCTCATCAAGCGGAAGAGGGAACCGGTCCTCACGATCACGGGTGAAGGTGGGATAGGAAAGACCGCTCTCGCCTTGGACGTTGCCTACCAGATAGTCGACGACAGTGATGAGCCCTTCGACGCAGTTCTCTGGACTTCTCTGAAGTACGAACGTATGACAGCAGCCGGCGTTCGCACCATCACCGGCGCCGTTCGCGACATCATCGGTGCGGCCCAGCCAATCGGTCAAGCACTAGATTCCGACTTTGCAGGCAGTGTAAGAGATCTCGCGACGGCGCTTGAGGGCTTGGACGTACTGATTGTCGTTGATAACCTGGAGACGGTCGGTGGTACCGAATTTTCCGCTTTGTACGAGGCGTTGCCAGACTCTGTCAGTTATCTGATCACTAGTCGGATCGGTGTTGGGGAATTTGAACGCAGATATCCGCTTAATCCGCTCAGCCGCGAAGACAGTCTGAAGTTGTTCAATGACTTCGTCCGAATAAGAAATATTGAGGTGCTGAATCGCATCACAGGCGACGCTCGGATTCAGGTCGTCACAAACCTTCGGTTCAGCCCGCTGGCAATCAAGTGGTTCGCCCTTGCAGTTGAAGCAGGTAACGAACCTCTGAAGATGATCCGCAACCAAGATCAGCTCCTCGAATTCTGCGTCCGGTCGGTATATGACTCACTCGAACCTGCCGCGAGAGAAGTGCTTGCAGCACTGGCAATCATCGGGAGAGCAATCAGCGTCGACGAGTTGGTACTCCTCCTCGAGAGGCCGGTGGACCACATCAACGTTGCGATTCAAGAGTTGCTGCGTGGTTCGCTCATCCGCCGCGAAAACACCTCGCCAAGCGACCTTGCGCTCCGAATAAGCCTCACGGAGACAGCCCGGGCTTTCATGGGGCGCAGGGTTGAGTCCGACCCGACGTTCGAGAGCATGCTTGCTCGACGTGAATCCGAGTACAGGCAGACCGAGGAGCGGCGGGCGATTGACATGGCAAGCCGTTCGTTGGCGCCAATAGTCGTCTGGTCGAGGTCGCAAGCCGATGCTCCCACCGCTCAGATACTGAAGAAGGCACTGACCCGTTCTGGCGCTAAGGATTTCGCCGGCGCGCTTGAGCAAGTAGAGATCGCCAGGAAGATGAACCCAGACTTTTGGGAAGTGGATCGTGTCGAAGGCTTCATCAGAAGCCAGATTGGGGAGGTCACCGAAGCTACCGCGGCCTACAGGCGCGCCTACGAGAACGCGGCCGGTGCCGACCGCGGAGTCGTTGCGCATTTCTTCGCGGGACACCTCGCGCGAAAAGCTCACGACAATAAGGCTGCTTTGACCTACGCCCGCGAAGCCCACTCAATACTCGGTCTGCCTGACACCGCTTTTGCGCTGGGTAACTACCTCACTTGGAGTATGCAATTCAAGGAAGGCATAGCTCTCATCGAGCCGGTAACGGCAACCGAAAACAAAGGCAAATTGCGCCTGATCGCGATAACCGCCCTCGCCAGTGCGTATCGGCGCTGGGCCGAGTACACCCAGGAACAGGAGCGAAATCCCCTGCTCGCGCATATGCGGGCTCGCAAGGGTGCTGAAATCGCCTTTGCTGCGATGCAGTCCGGTGTCGCGGATACCCGGCTCCGCGATGCCGGCGCGGACTGCTCGACCATTGCAGTCCGGACAGCAGCGCACTGCATCAGGACATCCGTGTCGATCCCGCACGTCGCTGTATGGCTGAACGAGTTAACTAATTCGTTGGTGAGATTCGTTAATTCAAACCAGTGGAATTTCCTTGCAAGCGAGTCGCAAAGGCTTGCCCGAGTCGATGGCGCTCCCGCCGCCGCGCGGAAGTTGGGCAAAGCTGTCGAAGAGATCAGCCAGCAAGCGACCGACAATGAACGACCCCAGCGTTCAGGAGCAGGCGAACAGCTAGTTGGAGAGATCGTGAGTCTCCGCGAGAACTACGGATTCGTGAGGCACCCCAGGTATCCGAACAACGTCTATTTCAGGAGCGCCGACGTGCTCGGACCCAGCGGCTTCGATGCCCTTGTAACGGGTGCACTTGTCAGGTTCTCCGTTACGGTCGGCGACCGTGGACCGCGCGCGACTGATGTGCGGCTCGCCTCGTAAGGACCGTCTTCAGGAGCGTCATCGGCGGACTCAGGGGCGGGGTCATGTTCAGCTCTGTGGTGATCGGCGAGTCTGTCCGCGAGTTGGATTCCACTCTCGTCCCGGCAATGCATCTAGGCGTTGTTGCTTCCCCGGGCTGAGCTTCTGCTGTCTGTATTGACCGCGCTGAATGGTCACCCCCGTTCCCAGGCGCTGTTTTGAACGTGCTTCTGAGGAACAAGGGGAATGACCTTCCCGTTCGATGTGCTTCTCAAGGAGTGCGTACCCCCATTCGTTCCGGAGAACGGCTGATAGGGGTGTGTGTGTGAATGTCGCCTCTTGTTTGCCCATGGCACACGGGAAGGCAACGCGGCCCGCGAACTGACCCCGACACCCTGTACGGAAGCCTGGTTGCCGTGGGAATCAGCGAAGGGGTGACCAGCACCCCCGGTGACCGGGAGGTCAATATGCTGCACTTCCAGATAGGCGACGATCACTTTGTCGTGCACCCCAGCCACGCAGAGCACGGCGACTCCCTGCGGGCGATCCTCGCGACCGAGCTCGATACCTACCTAGGCCGGTGCGGTTCAACCTGTAGTGGCCGACAGGCGGCGAGCTCTGCGGCGACAGGTCGCGATCTAGTCGCCCCGGCAGGCGACCTCCGCCGTGGCGGTGATGCCGATCTCGACCACGAGGTTGACCGACCGCCCGACTGGCCTGAGCTCTAGGGGAGTGTTGACGCCGTCAACAACACTTGCTGTTTCCGCAGGTCGGGTCAGGTTGTTTCGCGTCGTTTGCGGATCGGATCCCTGTCTGTTCTTGCAGTTCAGAGCCGGTTTCCGCCAAGATCGAGGAAGGGGTTCGAGTCCCCTTAGCTCCACCAGGAAGAATCGGTATCTGGCCTACGCTTGACCGTCTTTTGACGACAGTTCGGTCCATTCTTGCCGCTTTGTCGATCAACCGAACCGGCTAATCGCGGCATCACGCGGCTCCCGGCGGGGACGTTCTGTGCCGCAATGTCCTGTGGACCGGGCTCGGTCTTCGCCGGTGCCGCACACAGCGTCGCAGAAGGTCTTGGCCCCCGGCAGCTCGGTCTTTCGTCGAGGGTCTGCGCGGCGCATGCTCCCCCGTCTGGCGGGCGCCGGACGCCGGATCAGCTTCTAGCAGGGTGTGTCAGTAGTTCCAAAGACAAACAATGCCGAGACAGCCAACTTCCAGGACGAACTTTTGCGACACCGCTTGGCCCGCCTCAGTGAGGGTGTCTCATTCGGTTCTGTGTTTTGAGGCACGTCAGGCGAAGGTGGCAACCTCGCGATCGTCGCGGATGTTTCCGGCCGGACCGGCACGCCTCTCCGGCATCGCGCTCACGCGTCCCGGCGTCTCGACCTACTTGGGTGGCATCCGGATGCCGCCGTCGACGCGGACAATCTCGGCGTTCATGTAGGAGTTGGTGATCAGCTCGATGACCATCGACGCCAGTTCCTCGGGCTTGCCGAGCCGATGCGGGAACAGCACCGACTCGCCGAGCTTGGCCTTGAACGCCTCGGAGGCCTCGCCCTCGCCGTAGATCGGGGTGTCGATAAGGCCGGGAGCCACGGTGTTGACCCGGATCCCCACGGCAGAGAGGTCACGTGCCACCGGAAGGGTCAGGCCGACCACGCCGCCCTTGGACGAGGAATACGCTGCTTGCCCGATCTGACCGTCGAAGGCCGCGACGCTGGTCATGTTGACGATTGCGCCGCGTTCGCCCGTGGAGGTCGGCTCGAGCCGGCTCATTGCGGTTGCCGCGAGTCGGATGCAGTCGAACGTGCCAACCAGGTTGATGTCGAGCACCTTTTTGTAGGCGCCGAGGTCGTGTGCCGAGGCGAACTCGCCGTCCTTGCCGATGGTGCGCTGGGCCCACCCGACACCTGCCGAGTTGACGAGCGCGCGCAGCGGGCCGAGGTCCATCGCCGTGTTGACCGCGTCCTCGATCTGCTCGGTCTTGGTGACGTCGACGGTGACGAATACGCCGCCGATCTCATGGGCAAGTTCCTGGCCCTTGTCGGCCTGCAGGTCGGCGACCACGACGCGGGCACCGAGGTCCGCCAGTTGACGTGCGGTGGCCGCACCGATACCGGACGCCCCACCAGTGACGATTGCACTTGCTCCGTTGAGTTCCACGGCGATGAGCTTACGGAGGCCCCACCGGCGTGTTCGGCTGCCCCTACCAACGGCAGCGCCGTGACATGATCCGACCGTGAGTTCGTTCGAGGTCACCGAAGCGGGGATCGGCGACCTGCGCGGCGCGCTGGAGAGCGGCCGGGTGACCGCCGTGCAACTCGTCGAGGCCTACCTGCGTCGTATCGAGGCTTACGACCGCAGCGGGCCGACGCTCAACTCGATCGTCGTGTTCAACGACGACGCCCTGGCCGAGGCGGCCGAGTCTGATCGGCGGCGCTCGCGTGCCGAGTTGCTCGGGCCCCTGGATGGCATCCCCTACACCGCCAAGGACAGCTACCTGGCCAAGGGGCTGACCGCGGCGGCCGGCTCGTACGCCTTCGCCAACCTGGTCGCCCAGAAGGACGCCTTCGCCATCGAGCGGTTGCGCCGTGGCGGGGCGATCCTCATCGGCCTGACCAACATGCCGGCGATGGCTAACGGTGGTATGCAGCGCGGCCTGTACGGTCGCGCCGAAAGCCCCTACAACGCAAAGTTTCTCACCGCTGCGTTCGGGTCGGGTTCGTCCAATGGTTCGGGTACAGCGACCGCAGCCAGCTTCGCGGCTTTCGGGCTGGGGGAAGAGACCTGGTCCAGTGGTCGTGCCCCGGCGACCAACAACGCGTTGTGCGCGTACACCCCGTCGCGCGGGGTGATCTCGGTGCGGGGAAACTGGCCGTTGGTCCCCACCATGGACGTCGTTGTGCCGCATACTCGCACGATGGCCGACATGGCCGAGGTGCTCGACGTCATCGTCGCCGACGACGCTGACACGCGCGGTGATCTGTGGCGGAGCCAACCGTGGATCACTATCCCCGCTGCCTCGAAGGTGCGGCCGGGATCCTACCGGGAGATCATTCCGACTGATACAGCCGCAGCTCGGAAGGTACTGGCGGGCAAGCGATTCGGTGTTCCCCGTATGTACATCAACGCCGACCCCGAAGCCGGCGTTGGCGAGGGGCTGGGTATCGGCGGGGCCACCGGGCAGCGCATCGAGACCCGCCAGTCAGTCATCGACCTGTTCCAGTCCGCGGGCGCCGCCCTGATCGGCGCCGGGGCTGATGTGGTGCTGGTGGACTTCCCGGTGGTGTCCAACTACGAATGCGACCGTGCCGGGGCGCCATCGATCAAGACCCGCGGTCTGGTCAGCCCGGAGTTCCTGCACCGCGAGATCCTCGACCTGTCCGCATGGTCGTGGGACGACTTCTTGCGCGCCAACGGCGACCCGGCCGTCCCGAACCTCGCCGTGGTCGACGGCGAGCGGATCTGGGTGAATCCCCCCGGGGCACTGCCGGACCGCGTCCAGGGGTTCGACGACGACATCAACAGCTACCCGGCGTTCATCCGGGACCACCCGATCGAGTCCTTCCTCGACATCCCGCACATCGAGGAGGGACTGCGCGGCCTGGAGCAGACCCGCAAGACCGACTTCTCCACCTGGATGCACCGCCGCGGCCTGGATGCGGTGATCTTCCCGACCGTGGCCGATGTCGGCCCGGCCGACATGGACATCAACCCGGCCTCGGCTGATCTGGGTTGGCGCAATGGGGTCTGGGTGGCCAACGGCAATCTCGTGCCCCGGCATTTGGGGATCCCGACCGTCACCGTGCCGATGGGCATCATGGCCGACATCGGTATGCCGGCGGGTCTGACCTTCGCCGGGCACGCCTATAGCGACACCCGATTGCTGTCGTTTGCGGCGGCCTTCGAGGCCACCGGTTCTCGACGTGTCCCGCCACCGCGCACTCCACCCCTATGATCGCCAGCATGGACCCCCGGATGCCGGCCGAATACGCGCCGCAGGAACGTGTTTGGATGGCCTTCCCCACCGCGGGCTACTCCCTTGGCGACACCGAGCAGGCCCGGCACGAGGCTCGGTTCACCTGGGCGGCGGTCGCCCATGCCGTCGCCGAGTTCGAACCGGTGACAGTGGTGGTGGACCCCGGTGAGCGGGCGGCCGCCGACCGGTATCTCTCGTCGAGCGTCGACACCATCGAAGCGCCGCTGAACGACGCGTGGATGCGCGATATCGGGCCGACGTTCGTCCACACCGCCGACGGGTCGGTGGCAGCGGTGGACTGGGTGTTCAACGGCTGGGGCGCCCAGGATTGGGCGCGGTGGGACCGCGACGCCACCATCGGCCGACTGGTAGCCGAGGCCGCCGGCGTGCCGGTGATCTCCTCGGAGCTGGTCAACGAGGGCGGCGGCATTCACGTCGACGGTGAGGGCACCGTGTTGGTGACCGACACCGTGCAACTTGACCCCGGCCGCAACCCGGGCCTGACCCGCCACGACGTCGAAGTGGAACTGGCGCGCACCATCGGCGCCACCCACGCGGTGTGGCTGCCCTGCGGGCTGACCCGCGACTCGCAGCGGTTCGGCACCCGGGGACACGTGGACATCGTCGCCGCCATCACCGCACCCGGACGCATGCTGCTGCACACTCAGCGTGATGCCTCGCATCCCGACTACCAGGTGAGCCGCACCGTGCGGGCGGCTTTGGACAGCAGTCATGACGCGGCCGGCCAGCCGTGGGAGATCGTTGAAATGCCGGCTCCGGCAACGCTGACCGACGACGAGGGCTACGTCGACTACAGCTACATCAATCACCTTGTGGTCAATGGTGGCGTCATCGCCTGCTCGTTCGGGGACAGCGAGGACCGTAACGCCATGGCGATCCTGGCCGAGCAGTATCCGGGCCGGCGGGTGGTCAGCGTGGACGCTCGGCCGTTGTTCGAGCGTGGCGGCGGCGTCCACTGCATCACGCAGCAGCAGCCGGCCCCCAGAGCGGATTGAGTCTGTGCCGAGCCGAAATGGGGTTTCTTGTCGGCGGGCGATGGACGGCTACCGGTAACCCGGCTCCGCAGGGGTCCGCGTAGGTTCTTGGAAGTTCATCCGCACCCGACACAGGATCTAACGAAAGCCACCATGTCCGACGATCAGAACGCAGACGTTCCCCCGAATCACCTGTCCATTGATCCGCGCAGCCCCTTCTACAACGAAGAGGCGCTGAGCCGCGACGTGGGTGTCCGCTTCAACGGTGTCGAGAAGAACAATGTCTACGAATACAACGTGGCCGAGGGCTGGGTCCGCGTGGAAGTTCCCACCGCGAAGGATCGCCGCGGACATCCGATGGTCATCAAGCTCACCGGCACGGTTGAGCCGTATTTCCGCCCAGCAGAATAGCGAATAGGTCGGTTCCGCGTCGTCGGGCGCCCGCCAACTGCGCTGGTTGGCGCTCGTAGTAGCCTTTGGCCGCCCGAGTCCGATGACCGCAGGAGTGACGTGGACCGCCCGAAACGAATCGCATTCGCCGTCGCGGCGGCCCTCATCGCCATCGGCGCCGTCGGCTGCACGCAGAACGCCTCGACCCCCGGCGATGCGGCGCTGAGCATCGTCCCGCAGAAACCGGTCGACCAGAACGGCAATGAAGTCAAGCTGGAATCCGGGGGTGCACCGCTCGATCCGGCGGGCGACGGTAAGGCCACCTGCCCGCCGGTGTCGCTGGCGATGGCCGGTCCGCTGACCGGGGCCGACACCCCGTTCGGCACGAACGTCAAGGACGGCGCCCAGCTGGCCGTCGATCAGCACAACGCGGCCAACCCGGGTTGCCAGGTCCAGTTCAAGCCCTTCGACACCGAGGGTGATCCGCAGAAGGCCACCGCCGTCGCGCCGGAGATCGTCAACGACGAGTCGATCGTTGGGCTGGTCGGCCCGACGTGGTCGGGGGAGACCAAGGCGACGGGCGCCATCTTCGACCAGGCCGGACTGGTGGCGATCACCCCGTCGGCCACCAATGTCAGCCTCTCCGAACGGGGTTGGAAGACCTTCTTCCGCGGGCTGTCGAACGACGGCGTGCAGGGCCCGTCACTGGCCAACTACATGAAGAACACCCTCGGCGTGAAGAAGGTGTGCGTGGTCGACGACAGCACCGACGCCGGCAAGGGCCAGGCCGCGGCGATCGCCCAGACCCTCGGGCCGCTCGCCGACTCGGCGTGCACCATCTCGATCAAGAAGGGCGACAAGGACTTCTCGGCGGCGGTGACTCAGATCATGGGCCAGTCACCCGACGCGGTGGCCTACGCCGCCTACTACACCGAGGGCGCCCTGCTGGTGGACCAGCTGCGCCAGGCCGGTTTCAAGGGCTATTTCTTCGGCCCGGACGGACTCAAGGATCCCCAATTCGTCAAGGCCGCAGGAGCATCCGCCAAGGATGCGGTCGTGTCCTGCCCGTGCGGCCCGGCCCCGGACGCCTTCGTCGACGCCTACACCAAGAAGTTCGGCCAGGCGCCGGGCACCTACAGTGTCGAGGCGTATGACGCCGCCGCAATCCTGTTGAAGGGCATCGACTCCGGGGCGGTCACCCGCCCGGCGCTGCGCGACTTCGTCGCCGGGTACGACGGCCAGGGCCTCGCGCGCCGCTACAAGTGGACCGACACCGGGGAGCTGACGTCGAACCTGATCTGGATCTACAAGGTCCAGTAATCAGTCCTCGACGGCCACCGGTCCGACATCCCAGATGTCCTCGCAGTACTCCGCGATCGAGCGGTCGGAGGAGAACTTGCCGCTGCGCGCGGAGTTGAGGATCGACTTACGGGTCCACGCCTCGGTGTCCAGCCAGGTGGCGCTCACCTGCTGCTGGCAGGCGATGTAGTCGGCGTAGTCGGCGACCACCAGGAAGGGGTCGTGCTGGGTGAGATTGTCGACGATCGGGCGGAACACCTCGGTGTCCCCGTGGGAGAACCGCCCGGAGCCGATCGCACCGAGCACCCCGGCCAACTCGGGGTTGGCCGCGATGTAGTCGGCGGGCCGGTAACCCTCGCTGAGCAGTTTCTGCACGGCGGGCACGGTGAGGCCGAACAGGAAGAAGTTCTCGGCGCCGACCTCCTCGCGCATCTCGACGTTCGCCCCGTCGAGGGTGCCGATGGTGAGCGCGCCGTTGATCATGAACTTCATGTTGCCGGTTCCCGATGCCTCCTTGCCCGCGGTCGAGATCTGTTCGGACAGATCGGCCGCCGGGTAGATCAGCTGTGCGTTCTTGACGCTGAAGTCCGGGACGTAGGCCACCTTCAGGAATTTGTTGACGTCGGGATCGTTGTTCACGGTCTCGCCGACGGAGTTGATCAGCTTGATGATCAGCTTCGCCATGGTGTAGCCGGGTGCGGCCTTGCCGCCGAAAATGAAGGCACGCGGGGGGATTTCGAGATCCGGGTTCTCCTTGAGCCGGTTGTACAGCGACACGATGTGCAGCACGTTGAGATGCTGACGCTTGTACTCGTGGATCCGCTTCACCTGGATGTCGAACAGCCAGTCCGGGTTCAATTCCACCCCGCTCGTCGCGCGGACCAGGTCGGCCAGCCGCGCCTTGTTGGCCCGCTTGACCGCACGCCAGCGGGTCTGGAACGCCGGATCGCCGGCCAACGGCTCCAGCTTGCGCAGCTCGGTCAGGTGCGTGAGCCAGCCCGCACCGATGGTCTCGTCGAGCAGCGACCGCAGGCCCGGGTTCGACAGCGCGACGAAGCGGCGCGGCGTCACCCCGTTGGTCTTGTTGCTGAACCGCTCCGGCCAGAGTTCGTAGAAGTCCTTGAGCACAGTGGTTTTCAGCAACTCGGAGTGCAGCGCGGCGACCCCGTTGATCGCGTGGCTGCCGACGGTGGCCAGATTCGCCATCCGGACCCGCCGGCCGCCGTCCTCGCCGATGATCGACATTCGGCGCACCCGGTCCTCGTCGCCGGGGAACTTGGCCCGCACCTCGTCGAGAAAGCGGCTGTTGATCTCGTAGACTATCTCCAGATGCCTTGGCAGGAAACGCTCGAACATCGCCAGCGGCCAGGTCTCCAGGGCTTCGGGCAGCAGGGTGTGGTTGGTGTAGGCCAAGGTCTCGACGGTGATGCGCCAGGCTTCGCCCCAGTCCAGTTCGCGCTCGTCGACCAGCAGCCGCATCAGTTCGGCCACCGCGATCGACGGGTGAGTGTCGTTGAGCTGCACGGCCGCCCGCTCGGGCAGCGTCCGGACGTCCGCCCCGGCGAGGTCCGCCATCAGGTGCAGGATGTCCTGCAGTGAGCACGACACGAAGAAGTGCTGCTGCAGCAGCCGCAGCTGCTTGCCCGCCTCGGGCTCGTCGTTCGGGTAGAGCACCTTGGTGACGGTCTCGGACTCCACCTCCTCCTCGACGGCGCGGTAGTAGTCCCCGGCGTTGAAGGCGTCCAGCGCGAGCGACCTGATGGCCCGGGCGCTCCACAGCGCCAGCGTGTTGCAGTTGTTCACCCCGTAGCCCTGGATCGGGGTGCCGTAGTACACCCCCTTGACCGAGCGCTCCGGAACCCAGCGCACCCGTTCGTGGCCGTGCTCGTCGGTGTAGCGCTCGGTGTGCCCGCCCCAGCCGACGACGTAGTCGAGGTCGGTCTTGACGATCTCCCAGGGATTGGGGTCGGCCAGCCAGTAGTCGGTCTTCTCCACCTGCCAGCCGTCGCGGATGTCCTGGTCGAAGATGCCGAACTCGTAGCGGATGCCGTAGCCGATCGCGGGGCGCGCCAGGGTGGCCAGCGAGTCCAGATAGCAGGCCGCCAGCCGGCCCAGCCCGCCGTTGCCCAGGCCCGGTTCCTCCTCGCAGGCGAGCACCTCGTCGAAGTCCTGGCCCAGCTCGCTCAAGGCGGTGCGGGCCTCCTCCTCGAGGCCGAGGTTCAGCAGGTTGTTGCCGAGGTGCGGGCCGAGCAGGAACTCCGCAGACAGGTAGCAGGCCACCTTGGAGGAGGTCTCGAGGTAGGTCTGGGTGCTCTTGAGCCAGCGGTCCTGAAGGCGATCGCGCACCGCCAGCGACAGCGCCTGGTAGTAGTGCTTGGGCTCCAGCAGTTTCGCGGGCCGCCCCAGTGTGTAGCGGAGGTGGTCGTTGATGCCACGCGTCAGCGCATCGGCACTCATACCCGTCCGGCTGTCGTCCTTCGGTACGGCGATCCGCTTCGAGATCACATCACTCATGGCGACTACTTCCCCAGTCCTCGTTCACCTGCTCAGGTGGGCGCCAGTATCGCGCGGCAAGACGGCGCTCGACGGCGATTGGGTGAACAACTGACGTCGGGACACCAACCCGTCAGAACCGCGCAACTAGCCAACTCCAAGTTTTGCGCAATCTGCTCACCGGCCCGCGTACGCTGCGTCCATGGTGCGGAGGCTGCGCGTGGATGTGCGGCTCGCCACCCAGGTGCTGGTGCTGCAACTCGCCGTGGTGACGTTCACCCTGGGCATCGCGGGCGGGCTGCTTGCCTACCTGAGCCATGAGCGCCTGGCCGCGCAGTACGAGAACCAGTCGTTGGACACCGCGCGTGCGATCGCCTTCGCCCCGGCGGTCCGCGCCAATGTCGCGCGCTACGAGAACGTTGCGCTGACAGCGAGCCCGGCGGTGATCGACGAGTTGGCGAACGGACCGCTGCAGAAGCTGGCCAACGAGATCCAGCAGCGTACCGGCGTGCTGTTCGTGGTGATCACCAACAATGCCGGCATCAGGCTGACCCATCCCAACCGCAACGAACTCGCCCAGCACGTCAGCACCGACCCGTCCGAGGTGCTGGTGGGGCGGGAACAGGTGATGCGGCAGTCCGGCACGCTGGGGCCCTCGGTCCGCGCCAAAGTGCCTGTGCTGGCGCCGGATTCGGATCGTGTCATCGGTGAGGTCAGCATCGGGATCTCGACGGCCGCGGTGCACCGCCAGCTCTGGAGCGACGTGCGCGCGGCGGCGGTCCTGGTCGGCGCAGCGCTGTCGATCGGGGTGGTCGGCTCGGTGCTGCTGGCCCGCCGGTGGCGGGGGTTGACGATGGGCCTGCAGCCCTCCGAGATGGCCGAGCTGATCCGCGGGCAGGCCGCGGTCCTGCACGGCATCGACGAGGGCGTGCTGGCCGTCGACACCGCCGGGCAGACGACGTTCGTCAACGACGAGGCCTGTCGGCTGCTCGGCGTCGGCAACGAGTCGGGCCGCCCGGTCGACGAGATCGGCTTGACGCCAAGGGTGCTCGAGGTCCTCGAGTCGGCAGACCCAACGCCGGTGATCGCCAACGTCGGCGACCGAATCCTGGTGGTCTCGGCGCGACACGTCGCGCGCGAGGGGCGCGATCTGGGAACCGTACTCGTCGTGCGCGATCGCACGGACGTCGAGTCCCTGACCCGTCAGCTCGACGCGGTGCGGTTGATGAGCACCGCGCTGCGCGCGCAGCGCCACGAGTTCGCCAACCGGCTGCACCTGCTCAACGGCCTGCTGCACAGCGGCCGTACCGGGGAGGCTGCCCAGTACGTTGAAGAGCTGTTGGGATCCGGCCCGCTGGGCTCGGCGCTGCCGGGCATCGACGCCGTCCGTGATCCGTTCGTGCAGGCTTTTCTCGCGGCGAAGGCCGCCTCCGCGCGGGAGGCCGGAGTGTCGTTGACGATCGGTCCGAACACCTGGGTGCCCGGGCGCCTCACGCTTCCCGTCGATGTGACGACCGTGCTGGGCAACCTCGTCGACAACGCCATCGACGCCGCCCGCACCGGCGCCGCCGACGCCAAGACCGTGGAAGTCGAACTGCTGCAGGACGGCTCGACGCTGCACATCACCGTGGCCGACAGCGGCGACGGGGTCGCACCCGACTTTGTCGACGACGTGTTCGTCGAGGGCAGGTCGACCAAACCGGATTCCGGCATCCCCGGGGGCCGTGGCATCGGGATGGCGCTGTCGCGGCAGATCAGCCGGGCACTCGGCGGCGACGTCCGACTGTCCAGCCCGGGCAGTCCGGGCGCTGCGCTGTGCGGCGCAGAGTTCATCGCCCGGCTGCCGGGCGTGATGGCGGAGGAGGAAGCCCAATGGGTAGCACAGAGCTGAAGGTGCTCGTGGTCGACGACGACTTCCGGGTCGGCAACATGCACGCGGGCATCGTCAACGCGTTACCGGGTTTCAGCGTGACGGCGACTGCGACGACCCTGGCCGCCGCCCGCAAGGCCGACTCGGTCGACCTCGCGCTGGTGGACGTGTACCTTCCCGATGGCTCGGGAGTCGAATTCGTCCGCGAGTTGCAGTGCGACGCCTTCGTTTTGAGCGCCGCGACCGACGCCCCGACGATCCGGGCCGCGATGGCCGCGGGGGCGTTGAGCTATCTGGTCAAGCCCTTCACCCCCGCCGATCTGGCGTCCAAGCTGTCCGGGTACGCCCGCTACCGCAAGATCCTCTCCGCATCGAACCTCAGCGGTAAGGAGGTGGACGCGGCGCTCGACGCGCTTCGCCCCCGCATCGCGGCGCAACCGGCTCTCTCCGCGGCGGCCTCACCCACCAAGCAACTCGTGCTGGAGGCGCTGCGTGCAGCGGGGAAGCCCATGTCGTCTATGGAGCTGTCCGCCCAGATCGGGGTGTCCCGGGCGACCGCGCAACGCTACCTCTCGACGCTGGCCAGTGCGGGCGAGGTGAAGATCCAACTCCGCTACGGCACCACCGGCCGGCCCGAACAGGAGTTCCTGGCCATCGAGAAACCGCGCGAGATGCCGCCCGGCCGGCGTTGAGTCGGCTCGGCTCAGGATTTCTGCTCGCGTCTGACACTGCCGCACTTGGCGCACTTGTACGCCCGCACGATCATGGGCACTTCGAGATAGTCGGGATAGTGGGTGAAGTCATCCCATTCGACCCACTCGTGCCTGCACCACGGAAGTCTCACGGGAGCCTCAAACGTAGGTGTGCGGGTGACCGGGGTGGCGTGACGCTGCGCAGAGGTGCCGGGTCTGCGGGGCTTCTGCTACGGCGGAAGCGATGGCCCCTGGGGAGAGGCGATCGCTCAAACGTTGCCAAAACAGCACGAGCCCGGCGATGACGATGGTCAGGACCGCTACCGGCCGAGGGAACTCGTGGTCGTCCATCAGTGCGTTGCCTCGGTATACCGCCTGCTCGGACCCAACATCCATCTCCCGAAGCGTGTGTGGTTCCCGGACGGCAATTCTGCTATCCGGGATGAAAAAAGACTACCAGAATGTTTTTGCTGCGGCCAACGGACCAGGCGTCCAAATTGGACCGTCAATAAAGGCCGTGTGAATTTGCCTGAATGGCCGTTCAGGCAGAAGATTCCAATGTGGACCGGGCGGGGCTGGGCGAGTTCGTGCGCGCAGCACGTTCCCGGGCCGGTTTGGGGGCCGCCGAGCTCGCCCAGGCCATCGCCCGCAGCCAGACCTGGCTCTACCGCCTGGAGCACGGCGAGCGCTCCGACCCGATGGACGTCGACCTCGACAACATCGCCAAGGCGTGCGGGCTGAGCACCTGGGAGCACCAGTACCTTTTCCTGTTGGCGGCGCGTTGGCCGACCGTCGAACTGTTGGACAGCCAGCCGGTGGTCGCCTACCTGGACCGCATCCCGCAGCCAACGGCCTGGATCACCAACGACGAGGACTCCCACTACAACGCCGCGTTCCTGCGGCTGTTCAAGGATGCCGACCGATACCGCGACATGGTGGATTGGCAGTACGGGCACCCGGACGCCCAGCGCATCCTGGTCAACTGGTCGGAGATCGCCGACTGGTGGGTCAGCACCGGCCGAACCCGCATCCTCGTCGACCGGCACAACCCGGCCTACCTCAAGGCGGTGGAACTCAACCTGAAGCACTACCCGGACTTCCGCAAGCGCTGGGACAGTCAGGTCATCCCGCTGGATCCGTCCTCGCGCACCTGGTTCGTCAACGACCTCGATCGCGGTGACCAGCTGGCGATCGACATGCGGGCGTGGCGGCACCCCTACCGCTCCGGGATCATGCTTACCGGATTTCTCCGGGACCAGAACCCGTGGGAAGTCGCAGACCAAAGCACCGACTGACTTCTTGGGACCGAAGCGGAATCGGGGCGTGAGCTATGCCCGCGTCGGCTATGAATTACGCGTGAGCAACCACCACGTGAACATGACCGCCCAGGAGAACGCGCTGATCGACCAGAGCCACCCCAGTGCGCTGGAGCGCATGGACGAGTCGGCGCTGCGGGACCTACAGGCCAGGCTCCGACAGGCCCGGGAGAAGAACTTCAGCCTGCTGCGGCGGCAGGGCGCGGCCCGGGTGGAGGCCGAGGGCGCCCGCGGCGCCGCGCAGCCGGCGAACGAACGCCGCGGCGAGAAGATGGACGTCATCGACGAGGCGCTGGCCCGGGTGAGCGAACGCCTCGATGCCGTCCGCGACGCGGAGTAGCTTGCAGCACCGACCTGTCGGTGCGACGACCTAGCATCCGGGCCGTGAAACTCGGCCGCCTCGATCAACGGCTCCCGCGCCATGCGTGGTGGAGCCTGATCGGCGGCGTGCTACTGCTGCTGGCCGCGATCGGGGGCGGGTCGGGGTGGCTGGCCCTTGCCGCCCTCGCCGCGCTGACGCCGTTCGGAACATCGGCCTACCGCGCCGGTCGGCGGCCCGACGAACCCGAACCCTTCCCGTGGCCGACCGACCTGCGGGCCGCCGCGGAGGGGATGGCCCGGCCCATCAACCCGGAGCCGAAGCGCATCCTGCCCAAGGAACAGAACGGCCCCGAGATCGCCGAGGTCGCCCGCACCCGGGAGGGATTGGACAAGCTACTGGCCGATCGGCTTCCGCTGTGGCGATGGGCCGCCTTCACATCCGTTCTGGTGCAACGCCGCAACACCGTGCAGCCGCGCCTACGGGACTGCGCATTGGGATATCAGCCGCGCGGTGGCATCCAGCACGATGGCCGGTACTACTCGGCGCTGGCCTTCCAGGTCATGCAGGAGGTCGCCGATCTGGTCGCTCAACTCGAGCAGTTCATGCTCAGCCCCGGCTTCACCGGGGCGCTCAAGAGCTTCAGCGAGGATGACGGCGCCGAGCCGGATGCGGTCCTGCACATCGCGAACCGGCTGATGGACTACCACGAGAGCTTCCTGGCGCAGGCCGAACGCTGCCTGCACACCACGGTCAACCGGGATGTCATGGTGTTCGTCCAGGACATGGGCGCCCTCACGATGTGCCCGTTGGCCGGCTTCGAGCAGTTCATCGAGACGATGTGCCGCCGGGTCGCCGAGGGCCGGGAGCTGCTGCCCTATGCCGAGGGCACAGTCCTGCTCGACGACGTGCAGCTGGCCATCTCGTTACCGGACGGGCTTGCTGCGCGAATCACCGCCCATATCAAGGAGTTCAGCGCCTAGTTCGGTGGAGCGGTCATGCCGCGGGCTCACTCGGCCGCACGCCATAGAACATGGTCATGTCCTCTCCGCGCGCCCAGTGGTCGAACCACACCGCCGCCCAATCGGGCAGGGGCTGGTTGACGTGGTCGTATCCGGGTAGCAGCGAGGCGAGCGCGCCGCGCACCATCGAGAGTCGCTCCCGGAACGGGACAGTGGCGAAGGGATTCGCCGATCTGAGCGCGATCGTGCGCAGCAGCCCTGCCCCGTAGTACGGGGCGTCGCTTTGGCCGGGGACCTGTTTCCTGAACTCACCCAGCAGCATGCGGTGGCATTCCATCAGGTGGCCCATCATCGGCACGAACGAGCGGATCTTGTAGGTGGGGTCGCCCACGACGTGGTCGTAGACCATCACCGCCGAGCTGCGGTGCTCGACCTCCTCACAGAAGTGCCACAGGCACAACGAGGCGACCCGCGCATCCCCATGCGCGAACAGTGTTGCGCGGTTGTCGATGATCATCTTGAAGATGGGTGTGAAGGTTCCCTCCAGCGCGGCGGCATAGGCGAGCAGGTAGCGAAGATCGTTGTCGCGATGCAGATCGTCGTAATGCGCGATCGTCCGGTCCAGCGCGCTCTGCAGGCCGGGATGGCGCTCGATGAGCGCCCTGACGTGGCGGCGGTGACACGATGTGTGCACCGACTCCTGTTGGAGAAACAACCGGGCTTCCTGTCGTACCTCGGCGTCGGTGATCACCGCGTCGGCGTCCTTCATCGTCTTCACCAGATAGCGTTCCAGGCCGATCGCCCAGAACGACAGAACGTTCATCGCGACCGCGAACTGAGGGTTCTCGCGATTCCAGATGAACTCGACCCCGTCGAATTCGAACGGAATGTGGCGGACAACAAGGTCGCTCATGAAATCAAGGCTAAAATGTGAGCTACTACTCATGTCAACCCGTGATCTCGCAAGGGAGGGCCCGTGCCGGACGCCGGTGCCCGAAAGCCGCGACGATCAGCCACTTCCCGCCGCCGGACGCCGTCGCAGGAGCGGTCGGTGGAACTGGTCAAGCGGCTCGTCGACGCCACTGCTCAGGTTCTCGAGGAGGTCGGCCTGGCGGGAACGAGCACGAACAAGATCGCCGCGCGGGCCGGCGTTGCGATCGGGTCGATCTACCAGTACTTCCCCAACAAGGAGGCACTGATTGACGCGCTCATCGAGGACCGCCTGCAGCGGATGGAGGCGTTGAGTGCCGACCGATTGGCAGCCCTCAGCACGAACTCGTTTCCGGAAGCGGCCGAGGCGATGCTGCGGGCGGTCATTGCCTTCCACGAGGCCGAACCGGCACTGGCGGTGCTGCTCGCTTCACGCATCGCCATGCCCCAACCCACCGAGCGCGACCGGGAGCTCTACCAACGCGTGCTTGCCATGGCGAGTTCGTACCTGATGACACGCGCGGAGCGTCTCGATGTGGGCGACGTCGAGATCGCGGCCGCGATCTCGGGTCGCGTGGTCGGCAGCTTCGCGCCCTGGATTGCGCTGTCGGTAACCGACCACGACGAGCGGGAGCGGTACATCGCCGAGATTGTTCGTATGCTGTCGCAGTGGATCGGGCCAGCCTGAACATGGTGGCCCGCGTAGACCTATTGTTGGCAAGTAACGCCCGACGAACAGGAGTGTCACGCAGGTGGTGGATCCGGTGCGGGGTTCGGCCAACTTCGTGGCGCGCGTCGTCGAGCTCGGGTCGGCGGGGGTCACCGAGCTGGCCCGGATCGGCGGCAACAGCCTGCTGGCGGCGCTGCTGGCGCTACTCGGCGGCAGAACAGATGAGGGGCCGCGCGGCGCAGCGGACGAACCCGACGAGGCTTCTCCCGTGGAGGTCATCACCAGCGGACTGCTCGCCGGGGAAGGCCGCTACACCCGGCTCGAGGTGGCCGAACGCGTGGGCGTGCCACTCGACGAGGCGCGGCGACTGTGGCGGGCGCTGGGTTTCCCGGAGGTCGACGACGAACAGCGGGTGTTCACCAGCGCCGACGTCGCCGCCCTGGCCGACGCGGTCGCGCTGGTTGCCGCCGACATCGTGGACGAGAACGGACTGGTGGAACTGGCCCGCCCGTTGGGCAACCTGATGTCTCGGCTAGCGGCGGCGCAGACGACCTTCATCTCCGAGGTCCTGGGCGCCCGGATCGCGTTGGGCCACAACGTCGACGATCCGGAGTTGGCCGACGAGCTGGCCACTCAGGCGCTGGCCACCACGCAGGAGTTGCTGCCGATATTGGAGCGCACCACGCTGTACACCTGGCGCCGGCACCTGGCCGCCGAAGTGGAACGGGCGCTGTTCCCCGACGGATCCGCCGTCGAGAACCTGGTGGAGAGTCGGCCGGCGGTGGTCGGCTTCATCGACATGACCGGCTACACCCGGCTTTCCCGCAACGTCGACCTCGACGAGCTCGCGATGGTGCTCGACCGGTTCGAGTCGACCGTGCTCGACACCGTCGTCGCCCACGGCGGGCGGGTGATCAAGAACCTCGGCGACGAAATCCTCTTTGTGATCGACGATCCGGTCTCGGCGGCCGAGGCCACCCTGGAACTGCTGGACGCGTTCACCGCCGAGGAGCACCTCCCGCAGGTGCACGCCGGCCTGGCCTTCGGTCCGGTGCTCTATCGCGGCGGTGACGTCTACGGCCCGGTGGTCAACATCGCCGCGCGGCTGGCCAACCTGGCCCGCAAGGGCACCATCCGGATCGACCAGGCTTTGGCGACCGAGCTCGCCGATGCCGAGCAATTCAACCTGTCGCTGCGCCCGCCACGCACCGTGCGCGGCTACCTGCAGCTGCCCAGCTACCGGCTCCGGTGGGCACGCAAGAACTGATGGCGGCGCCGATGCGGATCGCGGTCCTCGATGACTACCAGAACGTCGCGCTGCAGATGGCGGACTGGTCTGCGGTCACCGACCGCGCCGACGTCACCGTGTTCAACGACCACATCGCCGATCCCGACGAGCTGGCCGCCCGACTGGAACCATTCGACATCGTCTTCGTGATGCGGGAGCGAACCCCGTTGCCGCGCAGCATCATCGAGCGCCTACCGAACCTGAAGATGATCGCGTCCACCGGCCCGTTCAACGCCTCGATCGACATGGCGGCCGCCGAGGACCACGGAATCCACGTCGGGACCACCGGCGGCACCGTGGCGTCGACCGTCGAGTTGACCTGGGCGCTGATCCTGGCCGGGGTGCGGAACCTGGTCGCCGAAAGCCAATCGGTGCGCGACGGCGGTTGGCAGACCTCGGTCGGTCGCGAGCTGGCCGGCCGCACGCTCGGGGTGTTGGGGCTGGGCCGGATCGGCGTCCGCGTCGCCCGCATCGGTGAGGCCTTCGGGATGAAGGTGATCGCCTGGAGCCAGAACCTCACCCCGGAGACGGCCGCCGAGGCAGGCGCGACGCGCGTGAGCAGGGAAGACCTGTTCGCCACCGCCGACGTGCTGAGCGTCCACCTGAAGCTCAGCGGGCGATCCGCCGGTCTGGTGGGTGCCGCCGAGCTCGCCCTGATGAAGCCAACGGCCTTGCTGGTCAACACCTCTCGCGGACCGATCGTCGACGAGGCGGCGTTGGTGGCGGCGCTGAGAAGCCGCACCATCGCCGGTGCGGCCCTCGACGTGTTCGACACCGAACCGCTGCCATCCGGCCACCCACTGCGCACACTGGACAACGTGCTGGCCACCCCGCACATCGGCTACGTCGCCGACCGCCCGTACCGGATCTTCTTCCGCGACGCGGTCGCCGCCATCTCGGACTGGCTGGACGCCAACGCTCAGTAGGCGTTCGGATCCTGCTGCACCGCGGCCGGGACCGGATGCTGGTAGAGCCGGGAGGCGTTCTCCCACGTCACCTTCCGGACGATGTCGTCCGGCAGCACGCTGATCTGTTCGCGGATGGTGCGCTGGGTGTGCGGCCAGGTCGAGTCGCAGTGCGGGTAGTCGGCCTCGAGCAGGATGTTGTCCGCGCCGATCCGCTCGTACTGGACGAAGGACGACTGGTCCTCGACCGCGCAGAACCAGAAGTTGCGGGTGAACACCTCGGCCGGGGTCAGCGTCTCGCCGAGCGCCTTCCATGTTCCGTACATTTCGTGATAGCTGAGCATGTGGTCGAGGCGGTCGAGAAGCCCTGCCACCCAGCCGATTCCGCCCTCGGACAGGCAGACCTTCAGATCCGGGTGCCGGGTACAGACACCGGAGTACAGCCAGTCCACCGCCGCGGTGATCGCGTAGGCGAAGAACAGCACGCCCGCCACGTCGGGCGGGGCGTCGTCGGTGGTCGACGGCGAGGTCCCCGACGACCCGATGTGCAGGTTCACCACGGTGCCGGTGTCCGCGCAGGCGGCCAGCAGCGGCTCCCAGTACCCGGAGTGGATGGTTGGCAGGCCCAGCAGCGCCGGGTTCTCGCTGAACGTCACCGCGTGGAATCCGCGCTCGGCGTTCTCGTAAATCATCTTCGCGCCGACCTCGGGATCCAGCAGCCACGGCAGCTGGCACGGGATGATGCGATCCGGGTAGGCCCCGGCCCAGGCCTCGATGTGCCAGTCGTTCCAGGCCCGCACCGAGGCCATCGCCAGGTCGCGGTCGGGGGTGACCTGCTGCAGTCGCTGACCGGCGAAGCCGGGCAGGAACGAGGGGAAGTTCAGCGACGCGTATACGCCGTTGAGGTCCATGTCGGTGACCCGGGCGTGGATGTCCCAGGCGCCGCGGCGCATCTCGTCGAAGCGGGCCGGCTCGAACCCGTACTCCGACACCGGCCGGCCCACCACGGCGTTGAACCCGACGTTGGGCAGCGAATGCCCGTCGTACATCCAGGTCTGCCCGCCGCCGTCGGTGTCGACCACCCGCGGCGCCCGCTCGGCGAACTTGCGCGGCACCCGGCCCTCGAAGGTGTCCGGCGGCTCCACGATGTGGTCATCGACGGAGATGACGGTGTAGTACCGCTCGGCGCGCGGCGGATCGGGCAGGAAGGTCACCGTGCGGTCGGCACCGGTCTTGGCGGTGGTGAAGTTCAGGTTCGTCTGCAACTCGTCGATGGACGCCATGACGTGTTCTCCCTAGTCCAGTACGCCGCGGTCGGCCTTGATCGTCATCCGGGCCGCACCGGCCCAGTACACGTCCGCCGCCCGCTCGATCAGTGAGGCCTGCATGCCGACCATGTCGCCGCGGTTCATCGTGGTCGGGGTGCGGCCGGTGACCATCACGTCGTAGGCCAGCCGGCACACCCGTTCGATGGACACTGCCCGGTAGACCGCCGCCGCCAGATCCTTGCCGGTGGCGATCACCCCGTGGTTTGCCAGGATCACCAGATTGGCCGAGCCGATCTGCTCGGCGAGTTCGGCTGCGCGCCAAGGGGTGTCGATCTCGCCGTCGTACTTCTCGACGAGGTACATGTCGTCGAGGAACAACGCGCCCGTCTGGTGCACCAACTCCGGGAGGGTGCCGAGCGCCGCGATGAGGCTGACGTAATAGGGGTGGTTGTGGATGACCACCCGGGCGTCGGGCCGGTGTCGGTGGATCTCGGTGTGAATGTGGATGGCCGGCGTGACATCCCAGCGCCCGCGCACCACCCGGGCATCCTCGTCGACGACGCAGATGTCCGACGCGGTGAGCTCCTGCCACCACAGCCCCCACGGGTTGACGTACATGTCACTGCGCCCGTCGGGCTGCCAGGTGATGTGCCCGGCCATGTTCTCGGCGAACCCGATGCTCGCCAGGTGGCGGAAGGCCACCGCCATCTGCTGCTCGTCGGAGAGGTCGACGCCGATCGGCGGCATGACGGAGGGTGCCCACACCCCCAGGCCACCCTTGCGCACTTGCTCGGCTGTCATGACTTCTCCAGTGTCGATCGGATGATGTCGCGAAGTCGGCCTTTGGCGATCTTTCCGCCCGACGAGCGCGGCAGCTCGTCGAGGATCTCGAGCCGCTCCGGCAGCAGTTCCTTGGACAGGCCCTGTGCCAGCAGATGCTCCACAAGCGTGGGCAGGTCCAGCGTTGCGCCGTCCTTGAGTTCGGCGAACACACACACCCGCTCGCCGAACAGCGGGTCCGGCATGGCCACCGCCGCCACCACCGCGACCGCGGGATGGGTGGCCACCACCTCCTCCACCTCGACGGCGCTGATGTTCTTGCCGCCGCGGATGATGAAGTCCGACGTCCGGCCGGTCAGCCGCAGATAGCCCTGAGAGTCCACTTCGCAGATGTCACCCATCCGCATCCAGCCGTCGGCGGTGTACAGCTTGTCGTGGTCGGTGCCGCCGAGATACCCGAGGCTGAGCGCCGGGCCGCGGCAGGCCGGCTGGCCGCGGCCGGAGTCCGTCACGTCCCGATCGCCGTCGAACAGCCGCACCTGCATCTCCGGGATGATCCGTCCCGCGGTCCGCAGCCGGTGGTGCCGGGTGTCGCGGGTGGTCGTCGCGCTGAGCATGCCGGTCTCGTTGGAGCCGTAGAACTGCAGGATCGTCACCCCGGTCAGGTCCTCGAACTGGGCCGCCTGGGTGTAGGGCAGCGGCTCGCCGCCGGTGAACACCACCCGCAGGCTGCTCAGGTCGTGCCGCCGGGAGGCGTCGTCGGCCAGGATCATCATCAGCTGGGTGCTCACGCAGCACAGCACCGTCGCGCGGTGTCGCTCGATGGCCGCGCAGGTGGCCGCCGCGTCGAACCGTTCGATGAGCACCGTCGTGGTGCCGAGGTGGATCGGCGTGGTGTGCGAGGTCCAGATCCCGAAGCCGAACGGGGTGGGGATGACCGGCAGGAAGACGTCGTCCGGGGTGAGTTCGCCGTTGGCGACCGCCTTGTCGTGGAAGTAGTGCCAGCGGTTCTGCGTGTGCACCACGCACTTGGGCAGCCCGGTGGTGCCGGAGGTTGAGTTGATCAGGAACGGGTCGTCGGGTCCCAGCGGGGACAGCGCGGCCGCCGCGCCCGGCCGGGGGGCGGTGTCGATACGCAGGTCACCGGATTCGTCGAGCAACACGGCGCGCAGCGCCGTCCCGGTGACCACGGTGCTCGCCTGGGCGTGCCGCGCGGCGTCGCTGACCAGCAGTGCCGGACGGGTGAGCCCGACGATGTGGGCGACCTCGCGCACCCCGGCGCGGGCGCCCAAGCCGACGGCCACCGCGCCGCAGCGTTCGACGGCCACCAGCAGAACGTGGATGGCCGAGGTGTCGCCGTGCCACACCGCGACCCGATCGCCGGGGTGGACGCCCTGTTCGCGCAGTTGGACGGCGAGGTTGGTGGCGGCGTTGTCGAACTCCGCCCAGGTCAGGACGGTGTCGGCCGCGTCGGTCCGGAAGTCGACGTAGGCCGGCTTGTCCGGGGTGGCGGCGGCGTGCCCGGCGACGCGGTCCGACAGGGTGGCGTCCGACCACCAGCCCGCGGCCCGGTACTGCGCTGCTTCCGCGCTGGTCGTGGCGGCGGCGTCGACGGCCATCGTGAAATCATAGGGATCGCGTTTGACCCCGGTGGCCGGACGACCGGCTCACAGGCCGAGTAGCCGGATCGACTCCGCCCGCATGTCGACTTTGCGCACTTTCCCGGTCACGGTCATGGGGAACTCGTCGGCCATGTGCACATAGCGGGGGATCTTGTAATGGGCCAGTTTGCCCGTGGCGAAGGCCCGCAGCGCCGCGGCATCAAGGGGCTCGGCTCCCGGACGCAGCTTGATCCACGCGCAGATCTCTTCGCCGTACTTCGGGTCGGGCACGCCGATGACCTGGACGTCGTCGATGTCGGGATGGGAGTGCAGGAACTCCTCGATCTCGCGCGGGTACACGTTCTCGCCGCCGCGGATCACCATGTCCTTGATGCGCCCGACGATCTGGCAGTAGCCGTCGTCGCGCATGACGGCCAGGTCGCCGGTATGCATCCAGCCGTCGGAGTCGACGGCATCCCGGGTCTTCGCCTCGTCTCGCCAGTACCCCAGCATCACCGAGTAGCCGCGGGTACAGAACTCACCAGGCTCACCCCGCGGAACGACGGCACCGGTGTCCGGGTCGACGATCTTGATCTCGACGTGCGGATGGGCCCGGCCCACCGTCGTCGTCCGCCGCTCCAGGTCGTCGTCGATGAGGGTCTGGCAGGACACCGGGGAGGTCTCCGTCATGCCATAGGCGATCGACACCTCGGCGATGTTCAACTCGTCGATGCAGCGCTTCATCACCTCCACCGGGCACGGCGAGCCCGCCATGATCCCGGTCCGCAGCGAGGAGACGTCGCGGTGGGCCAGGTCCGGGTGGCCGAGGACCGCGATGAACATCGTCGGCACCCCGTAGAGCGCCGTGCACCGTTCCTGCTCGACGGCGGCCAGCGTGGCTGCCGGGTCGAAACCGGCCGCCGGGATCACCATGGTCGCGCCGTGTGTGGTGCAGCCGAGGTTGCCCATCACCATGCCGAAGCAGTGGTAGAAGGGCACCGGGATGCACAGCCGGTCGTCGGCGGAGAAGTTGACGAGGTCGGTGACGAAGTATCCGTTGTTGAGGATGTTGCGGTGGGAGAGCACCGCCCCCTTGGGCGAACCGGTGGTGCCGGAGGTGTACTGGATGTTGATCGGATCCGACGGGCTCAGGGCGCCCGTCCGGGACCGCAGGGCCTCCTCGCCGATATCGTCGGCGGCATCGCGAAGCCGGTCCCAATCCGGTGTGCCGAGGAAGACGACGTCGTTCAGATCCGGCAACCCGGTGCGGACCTCGGTCACCATTGCGCGGTAGTCGGAGTTCTTGAATTCCCTGGCCGAGAACAGCATTCGCACTCCGGAATGCATCAGCACGTAGGCGAGCTCGTGGGTCCGGTAGGCCGGGTTGATGGTCACCAGGATCGCGCCGATCTTGGCGGTCGCGTACTGCAGAATCACCCACTCCGCACAGTTGGGCGCCCAGATTCCCACCCGGTCGCCCTGCTCGATGCCGCCGGCCATCAACCCACGCGCGATCCGGTTGATCTCGGCATCAAGTTCGGCATAGGTCCAGCGCCTGCCAGTGGGAACGTCGACGAGAGCCTCGACGCCGGGATGCCGGGCGGCCGTGCGTTCGAAGTTCGCGCCGATGGTCTCGTCGAGCAGGGCAACGGTCTGATCACCGGCGGCGTAGGACGGCGGCGCTCCGTGTTGGTCGTCCTTCGTGTTCTTCGGCACGTTCTTCAGGACCTTTCCGCTGGCGATCCGCCGGGGCGCTTGCTCTCAGTGTTGGCTAGATACCGATGCGGTCGGCGAGCAGGGCGCGATTGTGGTTGCTGCTTCCGAACAACGCCTCGGTGGTCTTGGCGCGTCGGAAGTACAGATGCAGGTCGTGCTCCCAGGTGAACGCGATGCCACCGTGCACCTGGATGGCGTTGGCGGCGCACAGCTTGAACGTGTCGGCTGCCTGCGCCTTGACCAAGGGGGCGGTGACCGCGAGTTCGGCAGGATCGTCGGCGGTCATCGCCGCGAACATGACCGCCACCCGGGTCGCGTCGATCTCGATCAGCATGTCGGCGCACATGTGCTTGACCGCCTGAAACGATCCGATCGCGCGATCGAATTGTGTTCTGCTGCGGGCATAGTCGACCGAGAGCTCGAGGCAGGCTTCGGCGCCGCCGAGCATTTCGGCGGCGAGCAGCACCCGGGCGGCATCCTGGGCCCGATCCCGGGCGTCCGGCGTCCCGACGAGGGCCTCGGCCGCGGCGGCCCGCAACGTCACGCGGGCCACCGGACGGGTGATGTCGAACGAGGGGAGTTCCTCGGCGCTGACTCCGGTGGAGTCGGCGGCCACGGCGGCGAGCACCACCGAGTCGTCGAGGACGGCCGGAACCACGAACACATCGGCCAGGTGCCCGTGCAGCACCGGACTGCACACGCCACTGAGCACCACACCGTCCGCGGTGTGCTCGCCGTGCACGGGCGCGGTGTCGGCGAAAGCCGCAATCCGCGCCCCGCCGAGTAATCCGGGCAGCAGGCGGTGTCGCTGCTCCTCGTTCCCGGCGAGCAGGATCGCGTTCACCGCGAACATGTGGGTGGCCAACGGCGTGGGCGTCAGGGCGCGCCCGAGTTCCTCGAACGCGATGCTCGACTCGACCAGGGTGGCACCGGCCCCGCCGTACTCGACGGGCACGTGCAGGCCCGGGAGTTCGAGTTCGCGGCATACCCGCTGCCACAGCCGTTCGTCATGACCGGTGGTGCCGGCGATCTGCCGTACCCGCGGCAACGGCGCGGCGTCCCGGAGGAAGTCGCGCACCGATTGTCGGAAGTCCACCTGGTCGGTGCCGTATCGGAAGTCCATCTCAGCGTGGTTCCTTCGGAAGTCCGAGCAGCTGTTCGCCGATCACGTTGCGTTGGATCTGGGAGCTCCCCGCGTAGATGGTGGCCGCCCGCGCGTACACCACTTCGTCGAGCCACGCGGAGGGCGAATTGGGGGTTCCGGCCACCGGCATGATGAGCGCACCGCCGTTGCCCGGCCCGTCGGTGCACAGCGCGTCGAGTCCCAGGATCTCCACGGCGAGTTCGGTGTACCGGCGGAAGTACTCGCTCCAGAGCACCTTGTTCACCCCGGCCTCCACGCCGGGAGGTTGTCCGTTGAGCAGCCTGGTCAGGCCGCGGTAGCCCTGGTAGCGCAGGATCTGCACCCGCGAGTAGCACCACGCCAGCCCGTCGCGGACCAAGGGGTCGGTATTCTTGCCGCGTTCGGTGGCCATTGTCCGAAGCCGGTCCAGCCCGCGCCCGAATTCGATTGCCGCGGTGGTGATCTGGGAACCACGCTCGAATCCGAGCACCGTCATCGCGGCGGCCCACCCGCCGCCGACACCGCCCAGCACGTCGGTGGCTCGGGCGCGGGCATCGGTGAAGAACACCTCGGAGAACGACTCGTGCCCCGCCGCGTTGACGATGGGCCGGACCACCACCCCGGGCTGGTCGACGGGAACCAGCAGCATCGACAGGCCCTTGTGCTTGGGCGCCTCGGGATCGGTACGGGCCAGCACGAAGATCCAGTTGGCCGTCGGACCCGCCGAGGTCCAGATCTTCTGCCCGTTGATCACCCATTCGGCGCGGTCGAGGACGGCTTTGGTGCGCACCGACGCGAGGTCCGAACCCGCCTCGGGTTCGGAGAAGCCCTGACACCAGCGATCCTCGCCGGACAGAATGCGCGGCAGGAAATGGCTCTTCTGCTCTTCGGTGCCCAGTGCGATCATGGCGTTGCCCAGCAGGTCGATCCCGAACATGTCGTTCTCTTCGCGCTCGGGCGCCCCGCTGCGGGCGAATTCCTCGGCCAGTACCGCCTGCTCGATCGCCGACAGGCCGCCACCGCCGTACTGCCGGGGCCACGAGACCGCGGCCAGGCCGCGCTCGGAGAGGATCTTGCGCCACTGGTGGCGCAGTTCGTCGCGCTCCTCGGCGGCCAGCGCACCGGGGCCGGACCAATCGGCAGGCAAAGTCTCGGCCAGGAAGGCCCTGATGTCCTCGCGGAACTTCTCGGCCTCGGGCGGGTAGTCGATGTCCACGTGTTCTTCGCTCCGGGATCAGGGACGGCTCTTGTCGGCGGGCAGGATCTCCGGGGCGAGTCGCCAGTCCTCGAGCCCGTACTCCACGGTGCCGATGCCCAGCGGGTCACCGGTGAGCTCCGCCCAGTGTGAGTGGTTGAGCTGGTGCAGCGAGAAGCACGAGTCCAGGGCGTTGGAGAAGCCCATGGCATCGACGCTCTGGTTCACCGACTCCTTGATCAGCAGGGCGGCGATGGTGGGGACCTTGGCGATGCGGGCGGCGAACTCCAGGGTGCGTTCGGACAGTTCGTCGGTGGGGAACACCTTGCTGACCATGCCGAGGGCGTGCGCATCGTCGGCGTCCAGCGAATCGCCGGTGAGCAGCAGTTCCTTGGCCTTGCGTGGCCCGAACTCCCAGGGATGGCCGAAGTACTCCACCCCGCACATCCCGAGCCGGGTCCCGACCACGTCGGCGAAGATCGTGTCCTCGGCGGCGACGATCAGGTCGCAGCACCAGGCCAGCATCAGTCCCGCGGACAGCACCATGCCGTGCACCTCGGCGATGGTGATCTTGCGCAGATTGCGCCACCGCTTGGTGTTCTGGAAGAAGTAGTGCCATTCCTGGCGGTGCCTGGCGTCGGCGCCGGTGAGTGTTCCGCCGTTGCACGCATACGTCGGGTGCTGGCCGGGGCCGGGGGAGCGTTCCCGGACGTCGTCGGAGGAACCGAGGTCGTGGCCGGCCGAGAAGCACGGACCCGCTCCGCGCAGGATCACCACCCGCACGGTGTCGTCCTCTTCGGCGAGTTCGAACGCCAAACCGAGTTCGACGAGCATCCCCCGGTTCTGCGCGTTGCGCTGCTTCGGGCGGTCGAGCGTGATGACGGCGATCCGGCCGTCCTGGCGGACCTCGTAGGAGATGTAGTCGAAATGCTGCACGAATGCTCCCTTCCCTCGCCGCGGGTGACCGCCGCTGATGCTGCACGCTACGCGGCCGCGCCGCAGTATGTCCATAGCCGATACGGCAAATATCGGCTCTAGTCCGACACAAATGACGAAGAAAATTGCGACTTGCGCCGAACGAAGTATCTTGCTAGTACTGTGTTGTACATCGCATCTGAGGTACCAGGCGCGGTCGTTCGGCCACTACCGAGAGGGTTCACCATGGAGATCGGACTGTTCCTGATGCCGGCGCATCCGCCGGAGCGCAGCCTCTACGACGCGACCCAGTGGGACCTGGAGCTCATCGAGCTCGCCGATCAGCTCGGCTACGTGGAGGCCTGGGTCGGTGAGCACTTCACCGTCCCGTGGGAGCCGATCTGCGCGCCCGACCTCCTGCTGGCTCAGGCGCTGCTGCGGACCAAGAACATCAAGCTGGCGCCGGGCGCCCACCTGCTGCCCTACCACCACCCGGTCGAACTCGCGCACCGGGTGGCGTACTTCGACCACCTGGCCCAGGGCCGCTTCATGCTCGGCGTCGGCGCCAGCGGCATCCCCGGGGACTGGGCGCTGTTCGACGTCGACGGCCAGAACGGCGAGCACCGCGAGATGACCCGTGAGGCCCTCGAGATCATGCTCAAGGTCTGGACCGAGGACAAGCCGTGGGAGTTCCGTGGAAAGTACTGGAACGCCAACGGTATTGCGCCGATGTTCGAAGGCTTGATGAAGCGGCACATCAAGCCGTTCCAGGCGCCGCACCCGCCGATCGGTGTGACCGGCTTCAGCGCGGGTTCGGAGACGCTCAAGCTGGCCGGCGAGCGCGGCTATCTCCCGATGAGCCTGGACCTCAACACCGAGTACGTGGCCAGTCACTGGGATGCCGTGTTGGAGGGCGCCGCCCGGTCCGGGCGCACTCCCGACCGGAAGGACTGGCGTCTGGTGCGTGAGGTCGTCGTCGCCGAAACCGACGAACAGGCGTTCCGCTACGCCGTCGACGGCATGATGGGCCGCAACATGCGCGAGTACGTGCTGCCGACGTTCCGGATGTTCGGCATGACGAAGTTCTACAAGCACAACCCGGCGGTCCCCGACGAGGACGTCACGCCGGAGTACCTCGCGGAGAACACGTTCGTGGTCGGGTCGGTCGAGACGGTGGTCGACAAACTCGAAGCCACCTACGACCAGGTCGGCGGGTTCGGACACCTGCTGATCCTGGGGTTCGACTACATGGACAACCCGGGACCGTGGAAGGAATCGATGCGACTGCTGGCGCAGGAGGTCATGCCGCGGCTCAACGCCCGGATCGCCAAGAAGCCGGTGGGGGCGGTCGTCTAGCCACAACATCCGCGGGGGCCGACAGGACGCCGAAAGGACTTGGAGATGCAGGCGCGACAGATCACCGTCCGGTACTCGGACGGCACGCACAAGACGATGCCGGCCCGGCCGGATCAGACCGTCCTGGACGCCGCGGAGGAGCACGGCGTCGCCATCGTCAACGAATGCCAGAGCGGGATCTGCGGTACCTGCGTGGCCACCTGCACATCGGGTTCCTACGAGATGGGCCGTACCGAAGGTCTCTCGGAGGTCGAACGCGACGAGCGAAAGATCCTGACCTGTCAGACGTTCGCGTCCTCGGACTGTGTGATCGACCTGCAGTACCCGGCCGACGACAACGCCGCGCGACTGGTCGCCGGGACCGGCACGGTGACCGCCGTGGAGCGGGTGTCGCCGACCATCGCGCTGCTGCGGCTGGACACCTCCGATCTGGGTCCGCTGGACTACCGGGCCGGGCAGTTCGCCCAGTTGCAGGTGCCCGGCACCACGGCGTGGCGCAACTATTCCTATGCCCACCCCGCGGACGGGGGCAGTGAGGTCGAGTTCATCGTCCGGCTGCTGCCCAGCGGGGCGATGTCGGACTATCTCCGGGATCGGGCCAAGCCGGGCGACCGGATCGCGATGCGCGCGAGCAAGGGCGGTTTCCATCTGCGCCCTGTCGTACGGCCGTTGGTCCTGGTCGCCGGCGGCACCGGTATCTCGGCCATCCTGGCGATGGCGCAGAGCCTGGAGCCCGGCATCGACCTGCCGGTGCATCTGGTCTACGGGGTCACCAATGCCGGGGAGCTCTGCAAACTCGACGAACTCGCCGAGTTGCAGCGGCGCCTGCCCGCGCTGCAGGTCCACCCCATCGTGTCCAACGCGGACCCGTCCTGGGACGGGCCGGTGGGGCGGGTCACCGACGCGCTGCATCCGGAGATGTTCGGCGGCGGCGACGCCGACGTGTATCTGTGCGGTCCGGCGGGCATGGTGGAGGCCACCCGGAACTGGCTGACGGACAACGGTATTCACGGGACCGGCCTGTACTACGAGAAGTTCGTCCCCAGCGGCTCGGCGCGGCGCCGGAGCGCACCGCGACTGGACTACACCACGGTCGACGTGGCCGATGTGCGCTCACGCGGCAGGGGGACCGCGGTGGTCATCGGTGGCAGCATCGCCGGCATCGCCGCGGCCAAGGTGCTCACCGAGAAGTTCGACCGCGTCATCGTGCTGGAGAAGGACGCCCCGCACACCCGCCGCGAGGGCAGGCCGGGTGCGGCCCAGGGCTGGCATCTGCACCACCTGCTCACGGCGGGACGTATCGAACTGGAGCGGTTCTTCCCCGGGATCATCGACGACATGGTGCGCGAGGGCGCGTTCGACGTCGACATGGCCGCCCAGTACCGCATCCGGCTCGGGGGTTCGTGGAAGAAGCCGGGCACCGGCGACATCCAGATCGTCTGCGCCGCGCGCCCGTTGCTCGAGTGGTGTGTCCGGCGCCGGCTCGACACCGAACCGCGGGTCACCTTCCGCTATGACGCCGAGGTCGCCGACCTGGTCTACGACCGCAGCGGTGACGCCATCATCGGTGTCGCCGTCGCCGGGGACGGTGACGAACTCGACGTGGTGCCTGCGGAGTTCGTCGTCGACGCCTCCGGAAAGAACACCCACGTGCCGGAGATCCTGGATCGCCTCGGGATCGGTTCGCCCGAGGCCGAGCAAGACATCATCAACTGCTTCTACTCCACGATGTTCCACACCGTCCCGCCGGAGCGGCAGTGGGACGACAAGGTGATGGTCATCTGCTACGCCTACCGGCCGTTCGAGGACACCTATGCCGCGCAGTACTACACCGACAGCACGCGCACCACGCTATCGACCACACTGGTCGCCTACAACTGTTACTCGCCGCCGCGCACGGCCGCGGAGTTCCGCGAGTTCGCCAAGCTGATGCCGTCGGCGGTGATCGGGGACAACATCGACGGCCTGGAGCCGGCGTCACCGATCTACAACTTCCGCTACCCGAACATGCTGCGGCTGCGCTACGAGAAGAAGCGCAACCTGCCCCGGGCCCTGCTGGTGGTCGGTGACGCCTACACCAGTGCGGACCCGGTATCCGGGCTGGGGATGACGCTGGCGCTCAAAGAAGTTCGGGAGATGCAGCTGCTGCTCGGGAAGTTGGCGCCCACCGATCCCAGGCTGCCCCGGCGGTACTTCCGCACGATCGCCAAGATGGCCGACACCGCCTGGTTCGTCATCCGAGAACAGAACCTGCGCTTCGACTGGCTCAAGGACGTCGACAAGAAGCGCCCGTTCTACTTCAAGGCGCTCACCTGGTACATGGACCGGGTGATGGAATTCGTGCACGACGATCCGGACACCTACAACGAATTCCTCGCCGTGGTGCACCTGGTCAAGCCCGCGGCGGCGCTGATGACCCCGCGCGTGGCGTCGCGGGTGATCGGAAAGTGGGCGCGCACCAAAATGTCCGGACAGCAGACGCTGATCGAGCGCAACTACACCGATCGCGGTGTCCCACCCGTCGGCATCGTCGTGCCCGCCGACGACGCGCTCGCCGGCGCCACCCGCAGCCAGTAAAGCCACAAGACAAGGAGCGACATGATCCACCGGATGCTCAACTGCCGCGGGACCCGCATCCACGCCGTGGAGGAGGGGGAGGGTCCCCTGGTGATCCTGGTGCACGGCTTCCCCGAGTCGTGGTACTCGTGGCGCCACCAGATCCCCGCGCTGGCCAATGCCGGGTACCGGGTGGTGGCCATCGACCAGCGCGGCTACGGAAGCTCCTCGAAGTACCGGGTCCAAACCGCCTACCGGATCAAGGAATTGGTCGGCGACATCGTCGGGGTGATCGACACCTACGGTGAGAAGCAGGCCGTGGTGGTCGGTCACGACTGGGGGGCGCCGGTCGCCTGGACCTTCGCCTGGCTGCACCCGGAACGGTGCCGGGGCGTGGTCGGGATCAGCGTGCCATTCGCCGGTCGCGGTGTGATCGGTTTGCCCGGAAGCCCGTTCGGCGAGCGCCGGCCCAACGACTATCACCTGGAACTGGCCGGACCGGGGAAGGTCTGGTACCAGGACTACTTCTCCGAGCAGGACGCCATCATCGCCGAGATCGAGGAGGACCTGCGCGGCTGGCTGCTCGGCCTCACCTACACGGTGTCGGGGCAGGGCATGATCGCGGCCACCGAGGCCGCGGTGGCCGCCGGCGTCGATCTGGCCGCCATGAGCCCGATCGAGGTGATCCGCTCCGGGCCGCTGTGCATGGAGCAGGGGGCGCGACTCAAGGACGCCTTCGTGTACCCCGACCCGATGCCCGAGTGGTTCACCGAGGCCGACCTCGACTTCTACACAGCCGAATTCGAGCGCTCCGGGCTCGGCGGGCCGCTGAGCTTCTATCACAACATCGACAACGACTGGCACGATCTCGCCGACCAGGAGGGCACCCCGTTGACCCCGCCCGCCCTGTTCATCGGCGGGCAGTATGACGTCGGCACCACCTGGGGTGCCGAGGCCGTCGAACGCGCCGACGAAGTGATGCCGAACTACTGCGGCACGCACATGATCGCCGACGTCGGGCACTGGATTCAGCAGGAAGAACCCAAGGAGACCAACCGGCTGCTGCTCGACTTCCTGGGCGGGCTGCGTTAGTGGAGCTGCGCCCGTGTCCCACCGACGGAGCCGAGCTGCGAAAGGTGTTCGGCTGCTTTCCGTCCGGGGTGACAGCCGTGTGTGCCATGACCGGTGGAGCACCCGTCGGGCTGGCGGCGAGCTCGTTCACCTCGGTATCGGTGGACCCTCCGCTGGTGTCGGTCTGCGTGCAGAACACGTCGACCACCTGGCCGGTGCTTCGGGCCGCGCGCCGGCTGGGGCTCAGCGTGCTGGCCGAACAGCACGGCGAGGTCTGTATGAGCCTGTCGCGCAAGGTCGGCGACCGGTTCGCCGGTGTCCACTGGGAGCAACTGCCCGGCGGCGCCGTCCTGGTCCACGGTGCCAGCGCGTGGCTGGACTGCGCGCTGTACAGCGAGATCCCCGCGGGTGACCACAGCATCGTCGTCCTGCAGATCCGTGCGCTCGGCGCCGATCCGGCCACACCGCCGCTGGTGTTCCACGGCAGCCGATTCCGGCGCCTCGCCGCCGTCGGTCACGAGGAGCACCGATGAGAACCGCCCACGGGCGCGTGCGCCGCGCCATCTCGGCAGTGGCGATGGGACGCGCGGTGGTGGTGGTTGACGAGACCGCCGCCCAGGGCTACCTGGTTTTCGCGGCAGATTCCGCAACACCCGCCATGCTCGCCTTCACGGTGCGGCACACCTCCGGCTACGTGCGGGTGGCCCTACCGGCCGCCGACTGCGACCGGCTGGACCTGCCCCCGGTATGCCAGCAGCAGACGTCGTCCCCGGCCGCGGCGGCGCACCGGGTCGCCGTCGACTCCTGCGAGGTGGGCACCGGCATCTCGGCAACCGACCGGGCCCGGACCATCGCGGCCCTTGCCGACGCGGACGCCACCGCCGCCGACTTCCGCAGGCCCGGTCACGTGGTGCCGGTACTGGCCGGGCAGCACGGGGTTCTCGGTGCCCGCGCCGGTGGCGCCGAGGCGGCGATGGACCTGGCCACCCTCGCCGGTCGACGACCCTCGGGGGTGCTGTGCGAGCTTGTCTCCCAACGTGATCCGGCCGGGATGGCCGACGGCGCCGAACTCGCGTCGTTCGCGGTCACGCACCGGCTGCCCCTGGTGTCGATCGCCGAGATCGCCGCGTACCGTCGCCGGCTGGAGCCGCAGGTGATGCGCTGCGCGGAGACCGCGCTGCCGGCCGCTACGGGCGATTTCCGCGCCGTCGGCTACCGCGGGGTCCGCGACGACTGCGAGCACCTTGCGATACTGGCCGGACCCGACGGCGCCGATGCGCCCATGCCGCTGCATGTGCACGTCGAATGCCTCAGCGGTGACGTGTTCGGATCGATGGCCTGTCGGTGCGGTCGGGACCTGGACGCGGCCGTCGAGGCAATGAACGCGACGGGGACGGGCATGATCGTCTACCTGCGACTGCCCGGCGCGCGGGCGTGTGGCGTGTTCCCCGATGCGCCGACGGATCCGGTGCCGGTGTCGGAGACCGTCGCCTGGATCCTGCGCGATCTCGGGGTCTACACGGTCAGACTTGACGACGACGCACCGGAAGTCGGCCTACTGATGTTCGGGGCGATCCGCGAGCACGGATTGGGTGTCGAATCGCACGCGGCGATGTGGTCGGCGGCCGGATGAGAAGCGCTCCAACGCATGGGAATGCGAGGTAGCAGGATGGCTCACCCAGACCTGGCGGGCAAGGCCGCGATCGTCACCGGCGCGGGCGCCGGAATCGGCCTCGCCATCGCCCGGCGACTGGCCGACGAAGGTGCCCGGGTGCTGTGCGCGGACATCAACGGCGAGGCCGCGCAGGCGGCGGCCTCGGCGGTCGGCGGTGGTGCGGTTGCCCACCGGGTCGACGTCAGCGACGAAGACCAGGTGATCGCGATGGTGCAGGCATGCGTCGCCGCGTTCGGCGGTGTTGACAAACTGGTCGCCAACGCCGGCGTGGTCCACTTCGCGCCGCTGCTGGAGACGACCGTGGACGACTTCGACCGGATCATGAGGGTCAACCTTCGGGGTGCCTGGTTGTGTACCAAGCATGCGGCGCCGCGCATGATCGAGCGCGGTGGGGGCGCGATCGTCAACATGTCGTCGCTCGGAGGGCTGGTGGGTGCCGCCGGCACCTCCGCCTACGGGATGTCCAAGGCCGGCATCGTCCATCTCAGCCGCATCACCGCGGCCGAATTACGTTCGGCCAACATCCGTTCCAACGCACTGCTTCCGGCGTTCGTGGATACGCCGATGCAGCAGACGGCGATGACGATGTTCGACGAGGCACTCGGAGAAGGGGGTGCCACCGGGATGATCGGCCGGCTCCAGGGCCGGATGGCCGGGCCCGAGGAAATGGCGGGGGTGGTGGCGTTCCTGCTGTCCGACGACGCTTCCATGGTCAACGGCACCGCACAACTGGCCGACGGCGGCACCCTCGCCGCGCTGTGGTGACCCGTTCAGTCCCTCGCGGCCTGACTGGTCAGTATCGACATCGCGATCGCCGTCATCTCCTCGGCGACGCCGGTGCGCTGCGTCAGGTGCCAGGTTCGTGCGACGTCCTCGATGAAGCTGACCGCCGCCGCGACCAGAAGGCGCGCCTCGGCGGCGCCGGTCTCGGGAATGGTCTTGCGCAGCAGATCGACCCACAGCGCGTCGCGGTCGGACTGGTTCCTGACGAAGACGTCGCGGATCTCCGCGGAGGCATAGGGAAGTTCGGTGATCGACACCGCCACCAGATCCGGATTCTCCAGCGATATCCGGACCCGGCCCGCAACCAGCCCGCGCAGCCGCTCGGCCACCTCGGCGTCGATACGCGCGACGCGGAGGCACTCCAGCGCCGACCACTCGTCGAATCGGGTCAGCAGGGTGTCGAGAATCGCCTGCTTGGACGAGAACGACCGGTACAGACCCGGGCCGGCGATACCGACCTTCTTGCCGATGTCAGTGGTACTGACGGCCGGAAAGCCCTGCGTGCGGAACAGGCGGGCCCCGGCGGCCAGGAGCGTCTCGTGGCGAGAGAACAGGGCGCCCGCGGAGTCGGGGGAGCCCCCGATCGGTTGCAGACCGCCCACGACGGGCGTACGGGCGGCCGCAGTGCAGGCGCCGCGCAACAGCGCGGTGAGGTCGTCGCGCGGCAGGGTGAGGTTGTGTCGGCCCAGGCTGGTCATGGTGCTGGAGACCGCCCATGCGCGCAGCTCCGAGTGGCGGGGGCCGAGGTCGGGGAACTCAAGGCGGACACTGGCTTCCATCCCCGCGACGATCGTGTTGATCCGGTCGCGGACATCGGCGCGGTCGGCCTCGTTGAGGTAGCGCGCTTCGCGCTGCCACAGCACCGTCAGCGCGCGGGTGGCGATCGCTGCGGAGATCAGATCGGGAAGTTCGGCATCGAGTGGACGGGCGGGTGCGTCCCCGCGCGGACCGTCGGGATCGCGGGCGTGCAGATAGTTCTCCTGTGCGGTGCGGATCACGGCCGCCAGCAGTGCCTGCTTGTTCTCGTAATGCCGGTACAGCGCACGGGCGGTGACGCCGGCCGACTCGGCGATGTCCTCGAGCTTGACCGAATGGAACCCACGGTCGGTGAACAGCCGCACGGCCTGCTCAAGAATCTGCTCTTTGCGGTCTTTGGGCCTGCGTTTCACGGCCGGGGCGCTTTGCTGCAACGTGGGTGCCCCTTCCCGTCGACCGGACCGCATCATCTTCCCAGATCGACCATGATGTCAATCGTGCATATCAAACATATACATAGTTGCTCAAAAATTGCTATTTCTATGGCAAAACAGTGCTGCAGGTTTGTTCATCCTGCCGTATCGACTATAGACATAGTGCAATCTCGGGGGTAATCTCACGCCGATGATCGGTCGGCTCGATGCGGTGGCTGAGACAGCCAGTGAGATCTCGCTGAGCCAGCTGCCGGCAGTCGTAGGCGGCACCGGGCTGCACCGGGCCGCGCCGCCCGAGCGGGCCGTCGGCGACCTGACCGATGCGGTCATCGGTGTGCAGCAGGCGGTCGACAAGCTCTTGACGGCGTCCTCGGCGGACGATGTGTTCGCGTTGGCGCCGGAGGCGGCGACTCTGGTGGGATTCAGCCGGGCGCTGTTCTCGCGAGTCGATCAGGGGATCTGGTCGACCCAATACGCCCACGCCGTCGGCGATTCCGAGTTCGGCGAGCAGTTGGTGGCCTTCGGAACCGCTCATTCGCGGCGGTTGGACGGCCAGTTGCTCGAGTCCGAGATGCTCTTCACCGGAACCCCGATTCTGGTGCGCGACGCCCAGACCAACCCCAGGGTCTACCGCAGGCTGGCGAGGTTCGCCTGCGCCACCGATTACGTGGCTGCGCCCGTGCACATCTGGGGGCACGCGATGGGTATGGTCCACGCGGACCGCTACCCGGACCGCGGTATCTCAGAGATGGACCGGCGCCTACTGGGCCTCTACGCCTGTGGGCTCGGCCTGGCGATCGAACGTGCGCAGCTGGCCGACCGGTTGCGGGTCATCAACGAGGCGTCGGCGTCGTTGGGGCATCGAATGGACGAGCACGAACCG
>WBZP01000326.1_pt1 | contig 66046 bp, 48 predicted proteins | sample 5204301 | NCBI WGS metagenome assembly WBZP01 (sample SAMN12412401, study PRJNA552823) | activated sludge metagenome | isolation source: activated sludge from nitrification reactor of wastewater treatment plant... | place: USA: Pennsylvania | collected 2017 | reverse complement strand
CAGCGCCAGGATCACGATGTCCAGCAGGTCGTGATCGGTCCTGCCCACCACCCGCGGATCGGGCAGATCCGCAAAACACGCCACCAGGCTCGCCCGCTTGTCCTCGCTCACGCACTCGACTCCGAAAGATCGAGAGTAGACGCCTTTTCAGACGGGTCCACAAGCCCATGTCATAACTGCCTGACGGTAAACGAGTTTTCATGCTCCGGCCCTGAGCAGTATAGCGGCAGGGCGCACTGAAGTACCGAATTCGTGCAATGATCGTCGGGAAAGTCGGTTATAATCATGGCCTTCGCATGGGGCAGTGGATTGTGCCCTGCCGATGGCGGCGGTAGCTCAGTTGGTAGAGTCCCGGGTTGTGATCCCGGTTGTCGTGGGTTCGAGTCCCATCCGTCGCCCCAATTTCCTGTTCCTCTCATTCCCTTGATTCAAAGAGCGATTCATCACAGCGTTGCTTTTCGCGAATAATTCGAGTATCATGGAAGTATGGAAACGAACGATGCGGTACGGTTGTTGGCAGCGCTTGCCCAAGAGACACGGCTGTCGGTGTTTCGCCTTTTGGTACAGGCTGGGGGTGCGGGTCTGGCTGCCGGTGCCCTGGCCGAGCGGCTGGGTGTTCCCAATGCCACCTTGTCGTTTCATTTCAAGGAATTGACCCACGCCGGCCTAATCAGCTCGCGCCAGGAAGGGCGGTACATCTACTACTCGGCGAACTACGCGGTGATGAACGATCTGCTGCAATTCCTCACCGACAACTGCTGCCAGGGCGTGCCGTGCCTGTCCGCAGCGTCTTGCTGCGAGCCCGAAAAGGAGCGCCGATGAAACGCCTGCACATCCATGTTGCCGTTGCCGACCTCGGCCAGAGCATTGCCTTCTACACCCAGTTGTTCGGCGCCGCGCCCTGCGTGAGCAAGCCCGACTACGCAAAATGGATGGTCGACGACCCGCGGATGAACTTCGCCATCTCGGCGCGCGGCATCGAGCCGGGTATCGACCACCTGGGCATTCAGGCCGAGTCCGACGATGAGCTTGAAGTCTTGCGCGCGCAGCTCGAGCACGCCGGGATGAGCATGGTCTCCCAGCAGGCGACGACTTGCTGCTACGCCGAGTCGAACAAGCACTGGCTCACCGATCCGCAGGGCATCGCGTGGGAGACGTTTCACACGCTCGGCGAGGTACCCACCTTCGGCAGCGCCGAGCGCACACCGGACGCCGCTTGCTGCGCACCCGCGGCGCAGACGATCCAGTTCCTCAAGCGCCCGAAAGCGGGCTGAAAGAAGTTCGACTGTCGCACCCGCCAGCTTGCGTCGCTGGATGCCAAGTTTGCCGCCGCACCTCGAAGCCGCATCCAGCCAACACCGTATCCCATTTGCCTGTTTGTCTCGCCATGACCCCGACGCCCAACGTACTCGTACTTTGCACCGGAAATTCCTGTCGCTCCCAGATGGCCGAAGCGCTGCTGCGCCACGATCTGCCAGGGCGCATCCGCGTGCTGTCTGCCGGCACGCGGCCGCAACCGAAGGTTGCCGACGGCGCCCTGCAGGCGCTGGCGCTGGGCGGCATTGCCACCGAAGGCTTGCGTCCCAAGGATGTCACTGCACTGATCGACGAGCCCATCGATCTGGTGGTCACCGTGTGCGACAACGCCAAGGAGAGTTGCCCGATCTTCCCCAAGGCCGTGAAAACGATCCACCTGCCGTTCCATGACCCGCACGGCGAGCCACTGGAAAGCTTCGTGCAGGTGCGTGACGACATCCGTGCGCGGCTCGTGCCTGCCGTGCGGGCTGCACTCGGACTGTGAGTCGGTTTCAATGAGCGCACAGTGCGAGGCCGCGGCGCAGTCCGCATCAATCTCGCGAATGGGGTTTTTCGAGCGTTACCTGACCATCTGGGTCGTCCTGTGCATCGTCGCCGGAATCGCGCTCGGCCAGCTCTTCCCCTCGCTGTTCCAGGCCGTCGGCCGAATGGAAGTAGCACGGGTGAATATTACGGTCGGCCTGCTGATCTGGGTGATGATCATCCCGATGCTTGTGAAGGTGGATTTCGGCGCCCTGCATCAGGTTCGGGCGCACTGGAAGGGCATCGGCGTCACCCTGTTCATCAACTGGGCCGTCAAGCCGTTCTCGATGGCCTTGCTCGGGTGGATCTTCGTGCGGCAGGTATTCGCGCCGTGGCTGCCGGCCGATCAACTCGACAGTTATGTCGCCGGCCTGATACTGCTGGCCGCGGCGCCGTGTACGGCGATGGTCTTCGTCTGGAGCCGGCTGTCGCGCGGCGACCCGTACTTCACCCTGTCGCAAGTCGCGCTCAACGACACGATCATGATTTTCGCGTTCGCGCCGATCGTCGGACTGCTGCTCGGCATCTCCTCAATCGCGGTGCCGTGGGATACGCTGCTAACCTCCGTCGGCCTGTACATCGTGATTCCGGTCATCCTGTCGCAGGTCTGGCGCCGGCAATTGTTGTCGCGGGGGGCGACCTACTTCGATGCGGTGCTGGAAAGGCTGGGGCGGTTCTCCATCGCGGCATTGCTGTTGACGCTCGTGCTGCTGTTCGCCTTTCAGGGCGAGGCGATCATCAAGCAGCCGGCAATCATCGCCATGCTGGCGGTGCCGATCCTGATTCAGGTGTTCCTCAATTCGGGGCTGGCTTACTGGCTCAACAAGCGGCTCGGCGTGGCGCACAGCGTTGCCTGCCCGTCCGCGCTGATCGGCGCGTCCAACTTCTTCGAACTGGCCGTCGCCACGGCCATCAGCCTGTTCGGGTTCGAATCGGGCGCGGCGCTTGCGACCGTGGTCGGCGTGCTCATCGAGGTGCCGGTGATGCTGGCCGTGGTGAAGATCGTGAACGTCAGCAAATCCTGGTACGAGGCTGGCACAGCGCCGCGATCGGCCCGATCGTAAGCCCCACGTTCGCCAAGAGGGTGCCCGGAGAGCCAATATCCATGCGGCTTCCAGGGCATCGCCCGGCGGCGGCCGGCGTGCCGCGAGTGGCCGTCGTCAGCGCAGGGAAAGGGGCTTTATCTTCTCAGGCAGCAGGCAACCCTTGCGTGCGCGGTGCAGACGATATTTCTCGATATCACGCGGGCCGATGTTCAACTGCTTCGACTTGCCGGCGCGACCCAGCCCTTCGATCACCCAGGCGGTTCCGCTGCCAGCGGCCACCGCCACCAGCGCTTCACCCTTGTCGAGCCCCATCAGGATCACGCCGCGGCCGCCCGATTGCACCTTCGCCTCGGCGATCGCAAAGCACAGCAGGCGCGCACCTTCAGAGACGCAGGCGACCTCGGTCGCGCCCTCCGGCACACGCGCCGGCGCCAGCACGCGTTCGCCGACCTCCATCGTCATGAACGCCTTGCCGGCCCTTTGCCGCGTGACCAGATCGCCGACCTTGCCGATGAAGCCGTAACCGCCCGAGCCGGCAAACAGGTAGGCCGCCTCCGGCACGTCGCAGATCGCCGCTGCCAGTTTGGCGCCATCCTGAAACTCGACCATCGTGGTGATCGGCGCGCCGTCGCCGCGCCCGCCGGGCACATCCGCTACCCGAATCGAATAGGCGCGGCCTTTGCTGTCCACCAGCACCAGTGGCCACGTCGTGCGCGCTTCGCGCACCAGCAGCGGGAAATCGCCAGCCTTGTAGGCGATCGTCGCCGGGTCGATGCCGTGCCCCTGGCGCGACCGCACCCAACCGTTGCGCGACAGAATCAGCGTCACCGGTTCGTCGGGAACCGCAATCTCGGCCTGCGCAGTCGGCGCCACCGCTTCTATCATTGTGCGGCGGGCGTCGCCATGTTTCTTCGCGTCGTCGCCGATTTCCTTGAGGATGATCCTGGTCATCGCCTTGCGATCGTCGAGCAGGTTCTGCAATTGCACGCGCTCGTCGCGCAGATCGCCGAGGTCCTTCTCGATGCGGATGCCTTCGAGACGGGCGAGCTGGCGCAGACGGATTTCGAGGATGTCTTCGGCCTGGATCTCGGACAGGCCGAAGCGCGCGATCAGCGCCGGCTTTGGTTCGTCTGCTTCACGGATGCAGGCGATCACTTCTTCGATGCGCAGAAAGGCGATCATCCTGCCTTCGAAGATATGGATGCGCCGGTCGACTTCGTCCAACCGATGCCGCGTGCGCCGCTCGACCGTGACGAAGCGGAAGTCGATCCACTCGCGCAAGATGGCGACCAACCCCTTCTGCTGCGGCCGGCCGTCGCGCCCGATCATCGTCATATTTACCGGCACGCTACTCTCGAGGCTGGTATGCGCGAGCAGCACCGCCATGAATTCCTCCGGCGACTGGCGCGACGAGCGCGGTTCGAGCACGATACGCACCGCCGCCTTGTCGCTCGATTCGTCGCGCTGGGTTTCCAGCACGCCGAGCACCAGCGCCTTGAGGGTTTTCTGATCCTGCGAGAGTTCCTTTTTGCCCGGTCGGGGCAGGGGGTTCACAAGCGCCCCGATCTCGCTCAGAACCTGGGCGGCCGATACGCCATGCGGCAACTCGTTGATGATGATGCGCCACTGGCCGCGCGCCTGGTCTTCCTTGACCCAGCGCGCGCGCATGCGCAGGCTGCCGCGGCCGGTTTCGTAGGCCTCCCGAATCGCCGCCGGCTGCGAGATGATCTGGCCGCCGCCGGGGAAATCCGGGCCGGGAATACAGGTCATCACTTCGTCCAGCGATGCCTCGGGCTTGCGGATCAGTATCTGCGCGGCGGCAGCGACTTCGTGCAGGTTGTGCGGCGGAATCTCGGTTGCCATGCCGACCGCGATACCCGAGGCGCCGTTCAAAAGCACGACGGGCAACCGTGCCGGCAGGAGTCTCGGCTCCTTGAACGCGCCGTCGTAGTTCGGAATGAAGTCGACGGTGCCGCGGTCGATCTCGCCCAGCAGCAGTTCGGCGATCGGGGTCAGGCGTGCCTCGGTGTAGCGCATCGCCGCGGCCGAGTCGCCATCGCGCGAGCCGAAGTTGCCCTGGCCGTCAACCAGCGGGTAGCGCAGCGTGAATTCCTGCGCCATGCGCACCGCGGCGTCGTACACGCTGGTGTCGCCATGCGGGTGGTACTTGCCGATCACGTCGCCGACCACGCGTGCGCTCTTGACGTGCTTGGCGCTCGAAGCCAGGCGCATCTCGTTCATCGCGTAGAGAATGCGCCGCTGCACCGGCTTGAGGCCGTCTTCCACCTGCGGCAAGGCGCGGCCGCGCACTACGCTCATCGCATAGGCGAGGTAGGCGCGTTCGGCGTACTGGTCGAGCGGCAGGCTGTCGCCGTCGTCTTCCGCTGGCGCTGGCGGCGCTGGCGGGGCAGGGGGCGGCGGCGGATCGAAAAGGTCGGGCGTGTCGCTCATGGTCGGGGCGGTTTCAGATTGATAGGCATGCTGCAATCCCGCTCGGTTGGGCCTCGATCACGCCCGGGGAGATGCCCTGAGAGCCAGTATCCATGCGGGTTCCAGGGCATCGGTGCGGTGGCGGGAGCGCGCGCGTTGGCGGCATTGGTCAGACGTCGGCCTCTACCGAGTCGCCCTTGGCTTCCATCCACTCGCGGCGCGACGAGGCTTCGCCCTTGCCCATCAACATGGTGAAAGTCTTCAGCGTATCGGCCATCGCTTGGGCGCGCACACGGATCGGCAGCACGCGGCGGGTGGCCGGGTCCATCGCCGTTTCGCGCAATTGCACCGGGTTCATTTCGCCCAGGCCCTTGAAGCGGCCGATCTCGATCTTCTCCGGCGCCACGCCTTCCTTGTGCAAGCGGTCGCGGATCGCGTTGAGTTCGCCATCGTCCAGTGCGTAGAGCCGGCGCGCCGGCCGGTTCTTGCCTTGCGCCGGGGTGTCGACCCGATACAGCGGCGGCTGCGCAACGTAAACATGTCCGCGTTCGATCAGCGCCGGGAAATGGCGGAAGAACAGCGTGAGCAGCAGCGTCTGGATGTGCGAGCCGTCGACATCGGCATCGGACAGGATCACCACCTTGCCGTAGCGCAGATTGGCCAGATCGGGCGAATCTTTCGGGCCGTGCGGATCGACGCCGAGCGCCACCGCGATGTCGTGGATTTCGGCGTTGGCGAAAAGGCGGTCGGCATCGATCTCCCAACTGTTCTGCACCTTGCCGCGCAAGGGCAGGATGGCCTGGGTTTCCTTGTTGCGGGCGAGCTTGGCGCTGCCGCCGGCCGAATCGCCCTCGACCAGAAACACCTCGTTCTCCGCGATGTCCTCGCTCTCGCAATCCGAGAGCTTGCCCGGCAACACGGCGACGCCGGACTGTTTGCGCTTCTCCACCTTCTGCGCGTTCTTCTGCCGCGCCAGGGCCTGCCTGATCGACAGGTCCGCAATCGCCTTGCCGGCATCGACATGGTTGTTGAGCCAGATTTCCAGCGGATCGCGCACCATGCCGGAGACCAGCTTCACCGCCTCGCGCGAGTTGAGTTTCTCCTTGACCTGACCCTGGAACTGCGGATCGAGTATGCGCGCCGACAGCACGAAGGCCATGCGCGCGCACACGTCTTCCTGCTGCAGCTTGATGCCGCGCGGCAGCAGGCCGTGATGCTCGATGAAGGCCTTCACCGCGTCGAACACGCCGCTGCGCAGCCCTGATTCATGCGTGCCGCCGGCGACTGTCGGAATCAGGTTCACATAGGATTCGCTCGGCACCGGCTCGGCGAACCAGCCCAGCACCCAGGCCGCGCCTTCGCCTTCGGCGAAATTGGGGTCGTCGTTCGGCGCGAATTTCTCGGCGCTATAGAGTGGGGCGGCGGGCTCGGCGGAACCGGCCTGCTCGCCCAGATACTGCGCCAGCCCCTGCGGATAGGACCACGTCTTCGAAAGCAGTTCGCCATTGGCCTGCTCGATATCGAGATAGACCTTTACCCCCGGCAGTAGCACGGCCTTGGAACGCAGCAAGCGCTCCAGTTCCCCCAGCGGAACCTTGGGTGTGTCGAAGTACTTCGGGTCCGGCCACACGCGCACCCGCGTACCGCTCTGGCGGCCGCATTCGGCTACGACCCGGATTTCGCCGATCGCCTCGCCGCCCTTGGCGAGCAGAAGTTGGTGGATCTTGCCCTCGCGCCGCACCTCGACCTCGACGCGGGTCGACAGGGCGGTGGTCACCGCCACGCCGACGCCATGCAGACCGCCGGAAAACGCGTAGGCCGAGTTGCCGCCCTTCTTGTCGAACTTGCCGCCCGCGTGCAGGCGCGTGAAGGCGAGGATGACCACCGGCACCCCTTCGTCCGGATGCAGGCCGACCGGAATGCCGCGTCCGTCGTCGGTAACCGTCACCGAGCCATCGCAGTGCAGGGCGACGTGGATGCTTTTGGCAAACCCGGCCAGCGCTTCATCGGCCGCGTTGTCGATCACCTCTTGCACCACATGGCAAGGCGAATCGGTGCGCGTATACATGCCCGGACGCTCGCGCACCGGCTCCAGGCCTTTGAGGACGCGGAAGCTGGATTCGGAATAGGAAGATGTCGCCATCGATTCGAGGGCAGGTTCTGCATTGGTCGATCAAGGGGCAGGATTGTATCGCCGATAGCGCCTTGAAGAACTGCCGATGAACCCGGTCCGGCAACCCATCCAATCGCGCTGTGTGGGGCCTACCCGACAGGGCCAGACAAATGACTGCCGATACCACAGCACGCACGAAACACCTTTTAGCATTTGCTGTGTCGTGCAGCGTCGCCTTCCGACGACGATCATTCGACTTGCGGATCGACCGCTTGCTGTCGCCGCAATCTCTGTCGCGGCGAATCGCTTCGACGGACACGAATCAGTTTCTGCAACAGCGCGCAAGTTGCGTGAGTTCGAGTATCACTTGAGCTTTCCGCGCAGCTGCGGACTGGATCGGCAAGCGGGTTTGCGAGAGGCGACTGTTGCGTGCGCGCCGCGCGAAACGCGACCGACATCCGGAGATCGGCGAGTGACGGCGGGTCTAGCGCTCCGGTAGGGTAGAATGTTACCTAAATATGACGCGATTCGCGACTTGCCGTCTTCGACGAGCGGGCTAAAAACGCCGCCGAACAAAGGGGTTTTGACTTGCAGTCAAGAAGCAATGAGGGAGCCTACCCGATTGCCATCGTGGGGATGGCGTTTCGTTTTCCCGGCGATCTGTGCGATGAGCAGGCTCTGTGGCTGTCGCTCAAGGAAGGGCGGGACATGGTCGGTTGCATCGGGCCGGAGCGCTGGTCCACCGACCTTCTGCAACACCCGGTACGTGCAGAGCCGGGACGCAGCGTAACTTTCTCGGCCGGCGTTCTGTCGCGCATCGATGAATTCGATGCCGGCTTCTTCGGCATCTCGCCGCGCGAAGCGGCGTGGCTCGACCCGCAGCAGCGCATGCTCCTCGAACTGTGTTGGGAGGCGATGGAGAACGCCGGATCGCCGCCGGTCCGGCTGGCCGGATCCGATTGCGCGGTTTACGTCGGTATTTCCGGCGTCGACTACGGCATGCGCGGCATCGACGACATGTCGGCAATGAGCGCGTACTCAATGACCGGCAACACGCTCAGCATCGCGGCTAACCGGCTGTCCTACGTGTTCGATCTGCGTGGCCCGTCGGTGGCGGTCGATACCGCATGTTCGTCGTCGCTGGTCGCGTTGCACCAGGCCTGCAACGTGCTGCGCGCAGGCGAGTCGTCGATGGCGCTGGTGGGCGGCGTCAATCTTCTGCTGCACCCGTATCCATTCGTCGGTTTCACCAAGGCATCGATGCTGTCCGCGAAGGGTCGTTGCCGCGCCTTCGATGCCGCAGGGGACGGTTATGTCAGGGCCGAGGGCGGGGCCGTTTTGCTGTTAAAGCCGCTCGCAACGGCGCTGGCCGATGGCGACGCGATCGAGTCGGTGATTCTTGCAAGCGGCATCAATGCCGACGGCGGCCGCAAGACCGGCATCACCATCCCGAGTGTCGAGGGGCAGGCTGACCTGATGCGTGCGGTTTTGCGGCGTTCCGGCCTGAACCCTGGCGACCTCGATTACATCGAGGCCCACGGCACCGGTACTGCGGTCGGCGACCCGATCGAGACGGCCGCAATCGGTGAGGTCTACGGACGTGCGCGAAGCGTTGATCGGCCGCTGCCGATCGGATCGGTGAAGACCAACCTCGGCCATCTCGAATCGGCCTCCGGTATGGCCGGTTTGGTCAAGGCCGTTCTGGTGCTCAAGAATCGCGCCCTGCCGCCATCTTTGCATCTGGAAACCCCCAATCCTCACATCGACTTTGCCGGGTGGAACCTCGATCTGGTGAGTGCCTATCGACCGTTACCCGACGCCCGGGACAAGAAACTGGTGGTCGGCGTCAATTCGTTCGGCTTCGGCGGTGCCAACGCCCATGTTCTTTTGCAGGAGTTCCCGGCGGCGCGGCAACCGAAGTTGCTACGCAAGTCGGCGAATCTTCCACTGTTTCTGTCGGCGCGGACCACCCAGGCACTGCGCGATCTGGCCGGCCGTTACGCCGAGCTTCTGCGTGCGCGACCGCTCGATTGTTATGACATCGCCTACGCTGCGGCAATTCGGCGTGAGCATCTGGAAAAGCGCCTTGTCCTCGCCGGTGGCAATGCGCCAGATCTCGCCGAGTTGCTTGAAAGGTTCGCCCAGGGAGATGCCGTTTCGCAGGTGGTGCTCGAGGATGCGATCGCCGAACCCGGTGGAGTGGCGTTCATATACTCCGGCAACGGCTCCCAGTGGCTCGGCATGGGGCGCAAGCTGATGGCCGAATCGCCGCGCTTCGCCGAACTGATGTCTGATCTCGACGCGGCAATCGCCCCGCTGGCCGGCTTCTCGATTCTCGACGAGTTGCGTGCCGATGCCGATGTGTCGCGGCTAGACGATACGGCTGTTGCCCAGCCGCTGCTGTTTTGCATGCAGGTCGCCGTGACCACGCTGCTGCGTCAGAGGGGCGTGACACCTCAGGCGGTGGCTGGGCATAGTGTCGGCGAGGTCGCTGCGGCCTGGGCGGCCGGCGCACTGCCGATCGAGCAGGCCATGCAAGTGATCGTCGCACGCAGCGCGGCGCAGGCGCTGACCCGGGGTGCCGGACGCATGGCAGCGGTGGGGCTGTCGGAGGACGCAGCACGCGAGTTGCTGGCCGCCGAGAGTCTGCCTGGCATCGAGATCGCCGGCATCAACAGTCCGAACAACGTGACGCTTAGCGGTAGCCTTGCCGAACTCGAGCGGGCCAAGGAAATCCTGACCCCGCGCGGGGTGTTCTTTGTTCTGCTCGATCTCGACTACGCGTTCCACAGCCGTCACATGGACCCACTCGAATCGGTGCTTGCCGAGCGGCTTGCGGCCCGTTTGCAGCCGACCCAAACGGATTGCATGTTGGTGTCGACAGTCACCGGCGACGTGCTGCCCGCGACCGAGTTGGGCGCGCGCTACTGGTGGCACAACGTTCGCCGGCCGGTCCGGTTCGCCCAGGCCATCGCAGCACTTGCGACCGGCGGCTGTCGCGTATTTGTCGAAATCGGCCCGCATGCGATCCTTCAGCGCTACATCACCGAGTGTCTGGCTGCGCAAGGGGTGACGGGGCGCGTTCTGCCGACCCTGCGGCGCGACGACGATGGCGCGTCGCGCATCGAAGAAGCCGCCTTGCGCGTGCATCTTCTCGCAGAACCGAAACGCCTGGATTTCTTCTTTCCGGTGCAGGGCGGACAGGTGCGATTGCCGAATTACCCGTGGCAACGCGAGCGGCATTGGCACCCCAGGACCAGCGAAGCGAGCGGTGCGATCGACCGGCGCAGAGTGCACCCGCTGCTCGGCTGGCGGGTGGAAGAAGCGACGGCTGCCTGGGAAAACGTCCTCGACCTGGCGACCTGCCGCTGGCTTTCGGATCACAAGGTTGCCGGCGCGGTCGTGCTGCCCGGTGCGGCCTACGTCGAGCTGGCGCTTGCCGCCGCACGCGAGTGGTTCGGTGAGGCGGATTGGGAATTCGAGAACCTGGATATCGTCGCGCCGATCGTTTTCGATGGCGACCATGCGCGCTCGATTCGTTTCGAGCTTTCGCCACGGGATGGCAGTTTCCACATCCGTAGCCGGCAGCGTCTAAGTGATGACGAGTGGGTGGTGCATGCCGCCGGCAGGCTGCTCGCCGCGAATGCCCAAGCGCAACCCGTTGCGCAGTTGGCGCCGGGTGCGGGCGAAGTCGTTGACGTCGAGCAAGACCTCCACTACCGCTTGACGACGATGGTGGGTCTCGACTACGGACCGTCGTTCCAGGGATTACATCGGGCGCAATTGTGCGGAAACGTCCTGGATGGGCAAATCGGCCTACCCGAGGCCGCCGCCGAGGGCGCTGCGCAGTATCTGCTTCATCCGGTGCTGCTGGATTCCTGCTTCCAGTCGCTTGCCGATTTTTTCCGGGCTGAGATCAAGGCCGGCAGCGGGGTGCCGCTGCTTCCGGTCAGGGTCGGCCGGCTGCGCTGCGTTTCCGGCGCAGTGGTCGCGGGGTTCCGGGCGGTACTGAAGCGGCGCAGCGCACGATCCGTCCAGGCCGATTTCCAGTTGGTCGATGCGGCCGGGGACATCGTCGCGACGCTTTCCGACTGCCGCTTCCGCGCGGCGAACCTGCAACGCCGCGCAAGCGCCGATCCGGCTTGCTGGCGCATCGCCGCGCAGCTCAAGCCGCACTCGCTGGAACAGCGCAACAGTGCGCTGCCGGACAGTCGCGATCTGGTTGCGCAGTTGAACTCCTGGTTTGTCGAGGCAGAGAGCAGATTGCAGCGCAGCGCTTACTTCAAGGGTGCTCTGCCGCTTTGCGATGCTTTGATCGTCGCTTTTGCCCAATCGGCATTTCGGGATCTGTTCGCCCGCCGCGGCGAGTGGCTGCAACAGGTTCTCGCCGAGCCGGTGCGTCTTGACGCAAGTATCCGGCCGTGTTTCCTGTGGCTTGTTCGCAACCTGCAGCGCGAAGGCCTGCTGGCCGAGCATCGCGGCATTTGGCGGCTGGAAGCCTCGGAGATGCCTCCCGCCCAGGACATCTGGCGCACGCTGTTGCGCGACTACCCGGCGTGTGCCTCAGAACTGGTTCTTGCCGGCCGGGTCGGGGTCAACCTGGCTGGATGGTTGTGCGGTGAGGTGGATGTGGCGACGCTCACCGACGCGCTTTGGCGCAGCCCGCAGGCAGAGGCTTTGTACGAGGATTCGCCCGGGTATCTGGGTACGCGACTTGCCGCGCGGCAGGTTCTGGCCGCGATTGCCGCGACCTGGCCGGCGCATCGCCGGCTGCGGGTTCTCGAGATCGGTCGCGGCGTGAGCGATCTGGTGGCCGATCTGGCGGCAATCATTCCGACCGATCGTACCGACTACGTATTGGCGCACGGCGATGACGAACTGTGCACGCGGCTGCAAGCTGAGTACCACGATCATCCTGCTGTGCAGGTGGCCCGGCTCGACGGTGAAGGGCTGGTGCTGGAGGGCGCGGACACGCTCTCTGAGAACTTTGATGTCATCATATTGCGTCACTGGCTGCACCTCGCAGCGAATCCGGTCGCCGTTCTGGCCGCAGCGCGGCAGAAGCTTGCGCAGGGCGGCATGCTGCTGGTGGCCGAGCGCCACCCGGACCTGGTTGCCGACCTGTTGTCGGGACTCGATGCGGCGACCCGACGGGTTACCCTGGAAGACGGTGCGCTGTCCAACCTTTTGGCGCCCCAGGCATGGGAACAGGCTCTCGTGCAGCAGGGATACGCCGACGTCCAGACCTTCCGAGAACCGGCGAGCGAGGAATTGCCGGAGGGGAGTTATCTCGTTCTGGCAAAGCGCCCGGTCGGAGAAAGTCATCCGGCGACGGAGTTGTCCACCTCAGCTTGGCTTCTGCTCTGTGATGCCGACGGGCCATCGCGCGTGCTCGCCGATCGCCTGCAGCGGCAACTCGAATCCCGCGGACAGAGGGTGATGACGCAATTTGCCGCAGTTGCGGCTGCGCAAAACGGCGCCGAAGCCTTCGACCTGGCGAGCCCCGATTCTGCTGCGCAACTGCTCACCGCGGCACGAAACCGCCAGGGGCTCGATCATGTGGTGTACCTGGCAGGGCTGGTCGCCGAGACGCAGGATGCCTCACTGGAGCCAGGACATGACTGCTGTCGCGCTGTGCTTCACTTGGTGCAGGCAGTCGAGCGTAGCGGCGGCACGCAGCCGCGGCTGTGGCTGGTTACCGCCGGCGGTGCGCTGGCCGACGATCTGCCACCGGCACCGAATCCTCTGCAGGCTGCGCTTTGGGGTTTCGGGCGCGTGGTGATGAATGAGAATCCGGCGCTCGCGTGTACTCTGATCGATCTGGCAATCGATCCGGCAAGCAGCACGGCGGCCTGCCGCCTGCACGACGAACTGCTGCAGCCCGATGGTGAAGCGGAAATTGTTCTCGCGGCGCACGGGCGTTTCGTCCTGCGGCTGGAACGTCTGCAACTCGCTTCGACGGAGAGCGGCGGGGAGGGCGCCGCGCGCGTACGGCTTGACTTTCACGTTCCCGGGCAGTTGCGCAACCTGGTTTGGCTGCCTCAGCCCGATCGTCACCTCGGCGACGATGAAGTCGAGGTTCGGGTGATGGCGACCGGTCTGAATTTCCGTGATGTCATGTACGTCATGGGATTGCTGCCCGACGAGGCCGTCGAGGGCGGTTTTGCCGGTGCAACGCTGGGTTTGGAATTCTCGGGCGTGGTCACGCGCGTCGGCTCGCGCACCGGCGAGTTCTCGAAGGGCGATTGCGTGGTTGGCTTTGGCGCCGCCTGCTTTGCCAGTCATGTCGTTACTCACACCAATGCGCTCGCACATAAACCCGAGGACTGGTCGTTCGAAGCCGCGGCGACCGTGCCGACGGCGTTCTTCACCGTTTACTACGCCCTGAAGCATCTGGCGAATCTGCAAGCCGGCGAGCGCATCCTGATTCACGGTGCGGCCGGCGGGGTCGGTATTGCCGCCGTGCAGTTGGCGGTGCATCTGGGTGCAGAGGTCTACGCGACTGCGGGCAGCGAAGAGAAACGCGATTTCGTCGGCCTTCTCGGCGCAGACCACGTGTTCGACTCTCGCACCTTGTCATACGCCGACCAGATCCTTGCCCTGACCAATGGCGAGGGCGTGGATGTCGTCCTCAATTCCCTCGCGGGCGAGGCGATCCGACGCAATCTGCGCGTCTTGAAACCATTCGGCCGGTTTCTCGAACTTGGCAAACGCGACTTCTTCGAGAACACGCCGATTGGCCTGCGACCTTTCAAGGACAACATCAGCTACTTCGGAATCGATGCTGATCAACTGCTGGTTGCCCGGCCAGCGCTGGCGGCAAGGCTGTTTCGCGAGATGATGGCGCTATTCCGGGAAAGCGCATTGTTTCCGCTGCCGTACCGGACTTTTTCGGCCGACCGGGTGGTCAACGCCTTCAGGACGATGCAACAGTCACGGCAGATCGGCAAAGTGGTCGTCTGCATGGAAAACGCGCACGTCCAGGTCGAGCGGCGCGAATTGCCCGCATCGCCGGTGCACTTCCGAAAGGATGCGACGTATCTGGTTACCGGCGGGCTGACCGGCTTCGGATTCGAGTCGGCGCGCTGGCTGGCGGAACGCGGGGCTGGGAGCCTCGTACTTGCCGGGCGCCGCGGTGGTTGGACGCCCGGGTCGAGCGAAGCAATCAGTGCGCTGGAGTCGCTCGGTGCCCGCGTGAAGCTTGTGTCCTGTGATGTTTCCGATCGGGCGAGCGTGCGCTCGATGCTCGACGAAATCCAGCGTGACTTACCGCCGCTTGCCGGTGTGGTGCATGCGGCGATGGTCATGGACGACGCACTGATCGGGAATCTGGACGCGCGGCGCATGCGCAAGGTCGTTGCGCCAAAGCTGTCCGGTGCATGGCATTTGCATCAGATGACGCTGGACGTTCCACTCGAACATTTCATCCTCTATTCCTCGGTGACAACGTTTATCGGCAACCCCGGACAGGCCGGCTACGTCGCGGCCAACGGTTATCTCGAGGGTCTGGCGGCCTACCGGCATGCGCTGGGGCTGCCGGCGACCTGTATCGGCTGGGGGCCGATCGGAGACGCCGGTTACCTTAGCCGCAATCCGTCGTTGAAGGACAACCTCGCCAGCCGCCTTGGCGCACAGCCCCTGTCGGCGCGCGGCGCGCTTGATATGCTCGACCGTCTTCTGGCGCGTGACGGCGGTACCATCTCGGTGGCGGACTTCGACTGGCGCACATTGGCTCGCCTGCTTCCGTCTGCGCAGGGGCCGCGCTTTGCTTCGTTGCGCCGGCAGGCAGGCGGCTCCCTGGATGCAGAGACGGAGATCGACGATTTCCATTCGCTGGTTGCCGGGAAGTCGGCCGAGGAAGTGAAGACGATCGTGCAATCGCTGGTCGCGCAACAGGTAGCGCAGATTCTGTGCATCAGTGTCGATCGCATCGATCCGGCGAGGTCGTTGCACGACCTGGGCATGGATTCCCTCATGGGGGTCGAACTGGCGCTGGGTATGGAACAGCGTTTTGGCGTACGCCTGCCGGCCATGATGTTGACCGAAGGGCCGACGGTCGAACGGGTCAGCGCCCGCATCGTCGAACGTTTGTTGAGCGAAGAGAACCGCGAGAGCACGCATGGCGAGCAACTTGGTGATCTGGTCAATACGCTGGCTGCGCAGCACAATGAATCGGTATCCGAAGGCGAACTGGCCGCTACGGTTGCCGAGGTTCAACAGCAGGTGCGCAGAGGCACCGGACTTATCCCATGAGCAAGAACACCTTCGGGCTGGTAGGGCAAGCGCGGGAAGAACTGGTCAAACGCTTCCTCGGCCGAAAGGCGGGGCAGGACGCTGGCGAAGTCTCGGTTCCGGCGGCGGCGCTTAACGGGCAGCGGGACATTCCGGACGCCTATTGTCGTTTCGATCGCTTTCCCGGCTACGAGAGGTTGCTGGTACCGCAGGCGGCCGCGAAGCGCCTCGGCCTCGTCAATCCGTTCTTCAAGGTTCACCAGGGGGTGGCCGGCGCCGACACCCATATCGACGGCCGGGTCTTCATCAACTTTTCCAGTTACAACTACCTCGGTCTGACCGGTCACCCGCGGGTGAACAAGGCGGCCAGGGACGCCATCGAGCGCTATGGAACCTCCTCGTCCGCGAGCCGGCTGGTTGCCGGAGAACGCGCCGTGCAGCGCGACCTTGAAGAGTCGCTGGCCGATCTGTACGGGGTGGAAGATTGCGTCGTCTTCGTCAGCGGCCATGCCACGAACGTCACGACCATCGGTTACTTGTTCGGCCCGAAGGATCTGGTCATCCACGATGGGCTGATCCACAACAGCGTGCTTGAGGGTGTCAAGCTCTCCGGCGCAGCGCGGCGCGCCTTTCCGCATAACGACGCAGCCGCGCTCGACGCGATCCTGAGCGAAATACGCGGACAGTTCGAACGTGTGCTCATCGTCATCGAGGGCTTGTACAGCATGGATGGCGACGTGCCCGACTTGCCGCGCTTCATCGAGGTCAAGACCCGCCACAAGGCGTTCCTGATGGTTGACGAGGCGCATTCGCTCGGCGTGCTCGGCGAATCGGGCAAGGGCCTGCATGAACACCACGGCGTTGCCGGCAGGGAGGTCGACATCTGGATGGGCACACTTAGCAAGGCGCTTGCCGGCTGCGGCGGTTTCATCGCCGGCCAGCGCGCGCTGGTCGAGCACCTCAAGTACGCGGCGCCCGGATTCGTGTACAGCGTTGGGATTTCCCCGCCGCTGGCGGCGGCCTCGCTGGAGGCACTGCGCATCATGCGGGAAGAGCCGGAACGGGTCAGGCGGCTGCGCGACAGGGCGAGCCTTTTTCTTGCGCTTGCCCGTGAGAAGGGCGTCGACACCGGGCTATCTCAAGGAAAGGCCGTCATCCCCGCAATCATCGGCAGCTCGCTTAAGGCCGCCAAAATGTCCAACCAGCTGTTCGAACGCGGCATCAATGTGCAACCTATCATTTATCCGGCGGTGGAAGAGCGCGCAGCGCGCTTGCGATTCTTCATCAGTTGCATGCACAGCGAGGCGCAGGTGAACACGGCGATCGACACAATGGCGAGACTCTTGTGATTCGACGACCGTGGCGATCTCGCGGCACTTGAGCCGGTCCGCAGAACTTGATTCGACGGGATCTGCCAGAGAGCGTGATAGCCCGATAGCCATGCTTGCGCGCTGATCGGAAAGCGCGGGAAGATCACACGTTGCTGCAATTGGCAACGCTGCGTGCTCACAACATGAGCCAACTGCCATTGAAGATCGCGAGTCCCCAACGGCGACACCAACATGCTTGGCGACAACTGACCTCGCGTAAAATGTAATGCTGCGGTATCGAATACGAACTCAAAACTGGGGATTTCATGATCGACAAGATACGCGAGGGCTCGAGGACGTGGTTGCACGGGCTACGAGGTTTGTTGAAGAATCGACTATTCTTGGCGACCACCCTCATTCCCACGTCGCTTTCAATTGTTTACTTTGGGTTGATCGCATCGGATGTGTACGTCTCTGAGTCTCGCTACGTTGTTCGCAGTCCGGAAAGGCAAGCAGCGTCGCCGCTGGGACTGATGCTAAAGGGTGCCGGATTCTCGCGTGCTCAAGATGATTCCTATGCCGTCCAGGATTTTATCCTCTCCCGCGATGCGCTTCAGGCATTGGATAAGGAGCTCGAAGTCAAGAAGGCGTTTTCGGATTCATCGGTAGACCTCTTTAGTCGATTTGCAGGACTGGATTGGGACGATAGCTTCGAGGCTCTATTCCCTTACTACTTAAAGAAGGTGAGTCTCCAACTCGACTCGGCTTCTTCGATCGCAACGTTGACCACCCGCGCATTCACGCCCGAGCAGTCGTTCGCAATCAATCGGCGCCTCCTGGAACTTGCCGAGGAATTGGTAAACAAGCTGAACGAGCGTGGCGGGCAGGATCTGATCCGCTTTGCGTCCAAGGAGGTAGTGGAAGCCCAAGGCAAGGCCAAGACTGCAGCGCTGGCTTTGGCTCGCTTCCGAAACGAGAAGGGCGTCATCGATCCCGAGAAACAGTCGACTATCCCGCTACAGCAGATTGCCAAACTGCAGGACGAACTTATCTCGACTAGATCTCAGGTTGCACAACTGGAAAGGCTTGCCAAGGACAATCCGCAGCTCCCAGTACTTAGGCAACGGGCCAGAATGCTCGAAGGCGAAATCGTCGCCGAAACGTCGCGCGTGGCGGGGGGGGGAGACAGGTCGCTGGCCGGAAAGGCGGCGGAGTTCCAGCGCCTTGCACTAGAGAAGGAGTTTGCGGACAAAATGCTAGCAAGTGCCATGAGCACGCTTGAGCAGGCGCGCAATGAAATACAGCGAAAGCAGCTCTACTTGGAACGAATTGTTCAACCTAGCAAACCCGATGTTGCGATCGAACCTCGCCGGATACGCACTGTATTCGTTGTTGTTGTATGTGGCCTGTTGATGTGGGGCATTCTGGCTCTGCTCGAGTCAGGAGTGCGAGAGCATCGTGTATAGCCAACGGAGCATCGATACAGGCTTTATGCAATCCTTGTCGATTCATGTTCGAGTCGTTTGGGCATTGTTGATGCGCGAAGTTCTTACCCGGTACGGGAGGGACAATATCGGCTTTCTGTGGGTTTTCGTAGAACCAATATTCTTTACCTTCGGGATCGCAATATTGTGGAGCGCCACTGAGGCGATCCACGGTTCGAAACTGCCGGTTATACCCTTTGTAGTGACTGGGTACGTCACAGTATTGATGTGGCGAAATTGTACTGGCAGGAGCCTTGCGGCGATCGAGTCGAATAAGAGCCTGCTGTATCACAGAAACGTGAATTTGATCGACATCTTTGTGGCTCGGTTTGTCCTGGAGTTTCTAACTGTTAGCGCAGCATTCATTCTTGTGGCCACGGCGATGGTCCTGTTGGGACAAATGCCGGCTCCTCAGGATTTGCTACCGATTCTGCTGGGTTGGTCGATTCTCGGGCTCTTCAGCTTTGGGTTGTCCACTACCCTAGGATGCCTAAACGCCAGAAGCGACATCGTAGATCGTTTTTGGCATCCAATCAGCTACTTCATGATGCCTCTGTCGGGTGCATTCTTTCTCGTCGATTGGCTGCCCAATTCCGTGCAACCTTTTGCCCTTCTCATACCTACCGTATCGGCGACCGAACTCATCCGCTACGGGCAGTTCGGAAGCTATATTCGCCCGCATTTTGAAGTTGGCTATTTTCTGTTTGTCAGTTTGGTCATGGTATTTGTTGCTCTGCTCTTGATTAAGAGAACGCGATTCCATTTGGAGTCGGAATGATTGAACTTCAGAGCGTCAGCAAATCGTATCAAATGCGGCATGGACGCAAAGAGGTGTTGCGGAACGTTACGTTCGACATCGCGAAGGGCGAGCACCTTGGGATTCTGGGGCGCAATGGTGCAGGAAAGTCGACACTGATCAAGCTCATTGCAGGTGTTGAATTTCCAACTAGCGGCGACGTAATTCGATCTATGTCTGTGTCGTGGCCTCTTGCGTTTGGTGGTGGGTTTCAGGGTTCGTTGTCCGGTCTAGACAATCTGCGATTTGTTGCCCGAGTCTATGGAGTGAGCGACGAATCAATTCGCCCGTTTGTCGAGGACTTTACTGAACTGGGCGCCTACCTTAGAGAGCCTGTCAAAACCTATTCTAATGGCATGCGCGCAAGACTGGCGTTTTCGTTGACTATGGCGATCGAGTTTGACTGTTACTTGATTGATGAGGTCATAGCAGTTGGTGACAGCCGCTTTCACGAGAAGTGTCGACATGAGCTCTTCGAGAAGCGGCGTGATCGAGCCTTGATCCTTGTTTCACACGACGCTGGTACCGTGCGGGAATTCTGCTCGAACGCAGCGGTTTTGGACGATGGCTGTCTTACGAGATTCTCTAGCATCGCCGAGGCATACGCAGCATACGAAGCTTACGAATGATGGCAATGCGCTGATCTCAATGGTTCTCGACTCGCGAGGCTTGTTCGCTTGTGCCACTTCATTCTTGGCTTGTGGAGATTGAGTCAGATGATTCACCGAGGGCTAGGCGGCGACCATGGATTCCATGAATAATCGTGATGATGTTTCACAGGTTGGCATCATCGCCCATAGCGAACTGTTGGACCAATTGCACCGGAAAGAGATTCGGATTGTCGAACTCGAAAAACTGGTTAGGCAGCAGCAGGCGCAGTTGGAGCGTGTATCCAGCGCAGTCCGCGATGTGATCAACGAACCTCGGCTGATTTCAAAGTTTTCCGCTGCCCGGATTGATGAAGCGATCAAAACTCTCACGACTGTTCAGCGACGCGATGCCTGGCTCGCCGAATTGACGAGACTCGGAGTATCAGGCCCTTTATTCGGTCTCTATCCGCATGCCGGAAACAATGTCGATTCCCTCACCATTTTAGTCGTTGGTTCCGGCGGTTTTGGCGACATGTTGTATCTGACCACTGTCGTTAAGGCACTTTATGATCAGTTTGGCGAGCCACGAATCGTCGTCGTACACGAACATCAACTTGTGCAACAGGTTCTTGGCACGAATCCGTATTTGCTCGATGCCGTCCACTTTGTCGGGAGCAAGTTGGCCGAATTCCTGGATGTAGCATCTTGCCTTGATGTTTTCGACCTCATTGCTGAGGTACGTTACGCCGTTTCGTATATCGCGCCTCCGCTGTCGCGGATTCCAGGCGAATTCCTGCGCGTTGCGCAAACCAAGGCGGTCGAATGGCAGAAGTACGTACGCTACGACTGGCCGCACTTGAACAACTACTTCGCTAGGGAAGTCATTGGTCGTGGAATGGGGAAGCTTGATCTGGTCGGCGAAACCGCGAATCTCGCGATTTCAAGGGAAACCGGCCTGCAGTATTTCCCGGAAATTGACTTTACGGCCGCTTGGATTGGAGACCTTCGAGGCGTACCTTACATTACCGTGCACCACGGCGCGGACAAGAACATGAGCTCGGGGAAGGGGCTTCAGACGAAGAATGTTCCTGTTGCGACGTGGGCCGCGATTGCCCGATTTGTGAAGGCTGAGGGGTTTGCCGTCGTACAGCTCGGCGAGGTCGATGAGGATCTGATCCCTGGAATTGACTACGACTTTCGTGGCAGGACATCTTTCGACGAGACCGCCTACGTGATCAAGTACGCCTGCGTCCATGTCGACACTGAAGGCGGGCTCGTTCATGTAGCGAGAGCTGTCAATACCAGATCCGTAGTGATGTTTGGACCGACTCCCGTCGAGTTCTTTGGCTACCCGTCAAACGTTAATATCCCTTCGACGGTATGTGGCAACTGCTGGTGGACCACGCGGGATTGGGCAGTCAAATGCCCACGCGGGCTCGAAGAGCCATCGTGCATGGCTGAGCATGTTCCGCAGGACGTTGCGAAGAGCGTACTCAATTCAGCCAATCAGTGGCACCGCGGAACGCTTACCAAGATTGAGGTTATGGATACGGTAGTGGTGTCTGTCGCCGAACACCTGGTGGCCCAATTTGATGGCTCATCAGTTGGCGGGACCAAGGCGATGTTGCTGTATTTCGATGCAGACTCTCCCGACTTGAGAAGTGGTCTGCTGTCCGCGTTGGAGCGAAGGCCAACGCGCGCAGTCGACGATATCGCCGTTGTTCCGTGCGGCATGCTCCGCGCTGTACGGAAGGCGTCGGGCGGTTGGCTGGGTGTGGAACCAGCAAGCAATGGGTCGACTCCGCTTGAAACTGAGAGCTACGGTGCCGGCATTGCTGTGCTGGCGAGTAGTAACATCTACAACAGCCTTTACATTCTTTGCGACTTGCTTCGTTCAATTGAAAGTGGCGGTCGACTGCACGTAATTGTCCGCGGCTACTACCAGGAGATTGTTGATTGTCTGGCTGAAGAAGTCGCTGGAGCGAAGTATAGGATCGACGTTTCGGCGATAGCCGAACGCGAACCGCAACCGAACCAGCGGGGCTTTTGGTTGTTGCACTTTCTCGTATCTCATTCTGTTCCGGTAGAGTCTTCGAGGTTGCCCAAGAAGGCCAGTTGGATACACGAAAAGCTGCAGTTCTTTGCTCGCAACGATGGCTAATCTCTCCTTTGCGGGCCGGCCATTCCAATTCGACCATTCACGGATGATTGAAGATTTACTGGCAACGAAGGTGTTGTTTGACGAGTATGGAGCGCAGGCGGGGTTGTTGCCACCGTGCTCGATGCTTGAGAGATTGGGCGACGACATCCTTAATGCGACACTTCTCGATCAGGGGGCGTGGAACCTCAAAAGGAACCGTGCTCTGCAGGAACGCTTGGGAGGTCTGCTATACGCCAAGTGCTTTCAAGAGGGGCTTAGCGTTAGCTGGCTTATGGCCGCCATTATCTTCGGCCGCAAAGATCTAAGAGATCAATTTGTTGATGGGAATCATCGGTTCAGTCTTGAGCGTGGAATGCGATGGCTAACGCTTCATGGGATAGCTGAGCATAATGTCCATGGAATTGTGAGCCGTCAGTTTGTCGACGAATTGGTGAACAGCACTGTTGCTCTGCCCGACGGCAATTCTGCAAGTCCGATTGAGCTGATTTTAGTGGGTGAGCGTCCAGATTTGACCAGGCGATGCGGGAAGATCGGAACGCTTGGGTTTCACGAGGCGATCTGGAAGTGGCTTGATGATGCAGGTATTCGTCAGTACCGACTGTTTTGGCTACTCAGGCATCGCACACCTGAATAGTGAGAAGTGGCCGGACATAGACAAATTTTTGTCGTTTTGATCGCCTAAAGGAAGCCCATTTTGAATCAAGATACAACGAGCGATTCCCGAATGCGAGACATTGCGGAAGAGTCGCTCCAACGTCTGATAAATATAGAGCGAAAGATTGACACCCTTGTCCAATCGTCCAGCCGGGCCGGTTCTCGTTCTACGGAATTCGAGAATCCCGATCAGTGGTACGGATCAAAGACTTGGTCCCAGCATGGGGATGACCTTGCGGTTTTGAACGCGTTTAACTTGATCGGCATCGAGCGGCCGAGCTATATCGACATAGGAGCGCATCATCCCTTTCGGATAAGCAATACGGCGCTCCTATACGCTAGGGGCTCCAGGGGGATAAATGTTGAAGCGAATCCGAATTTGATTGAGGAATTTTATCGCTCGCGGCCTGAAGATGTGAATCTGAATATCGGGGTCGGTGTTGAGCCAGGCACCTTGACCTTCTACATGATAGATAAGTGGTCCGGTCGGAACACGTTCGATCGGCGCTTGGCAGAAGAGTTTGTTCGCCAGAATCCACAGTTCAGTATTTCAGAAACTATTGACATCGAAATCAATACTTTGCAGCAGATATTGAGCAAGTACTGGAAAGGTGGTTTCCCGAATTTTCTGACGTTGGATGTTGAAGGGCTCGACGAGCGAATACTTCGATCATATGACTTCCTGAACGGACCCAGGCCGGATGTGCTGTGTGTCGAGACAGACCTAATCGGCGATGTTTCGTACGGCGAACGAATTAGGGAGTATCTGACTGGGTCGGGATACTTCGTCTATGTCAAGTGTGGGAGCAACTCGATATTTGTGAATCAATCCCATCGCGCCAAGCTGTATTGAAGCCGGCCCTGGATTCAATTCGCAACGAACTTGTAAGGCCGAATGTATGCGGATCCTGATCGACGGATACAACTTCGGCATTGAAAAGGGGACGGGCGTAGCTACATATGGTAGAAACCTCAGTCAAGTCGTCAGGTCCCTAGGCCATGAGGTCGTCGTTTGCTACGGGGCTAGGTGGAAAGCACCGAAGAGCGAATTACTTAGAGAGGTCGCGTTCTTTGATGCAGCGCAGCCAAAGAGTGATGGCTTTTCTCGATGGTTGGGGTTACTCATTGAAGGAGTGTCAGCGTCGTTGGGATGTGATGCAACTCTGATACCGATCAGCGGCAGTGTCGATTTCGGTTCCGTCAAAGCCAGACTGCCGTATTTCGATGAGTTGTGGAATAGCCGAGACCTCTACCGACGAGCAATGAGATCATTTCGTTGGGTTGGCAGGTTTGCAAGATTGCACGTTCCGGGAATCGACATTGCTCATTGGACATACCCACTTCCGGTCTTTGCTCCCGGTGCGAAGAACATCTACACGCTTCACGATCTGGTGCCGCTGAAGCTTCCCCAGACGACTCTGGATAACAAGAAGATCTACTATCGACTGTGTAAGGCGCTCGCCTTCCGGGCTGATCATATTGTTACGGTTTCCGAAACTTCTCGTAGGGACATTATCGACATCTTGGGGGTCTCGCCCGACAAGGTGACCAACACCTATCAAGCGGTTGAGTTCCCGGAAGCAGCGTTGAGAAAGACTGAGGAGCAGCTTCGAAGTGAGCTGGCTGGTATTTTCGGACTAGATTGGAAGGGCTATTTTCTGTTTTATGGCGCGATCGAGCCAAAGAAGAACATCGGCCGGATTATCGAAGCGTATCTTTCCAGCACCGTTTGCTGCCCACTCGTGGTGGTTGGAGCACCCGGCTGGAAGTCAGAGGACGAGCTTAGGCTGCTTGAAGCAGTCAAGGAATTGCCTGCGGCGGAAGGCAAGCCGAGGAGGATCGTTCGTCTAGAATACCTACCGTTGCCGCTATTGATGACAGTAATCCGCGGCGCGAAGGCGACGATTTTTGCGTCGCTGTATGAGGGCTTCGGGCTGCCTGTGCTTGAGTCGATGGTGCTTGGTACGGCCGTTATTACCTCGAATACGAGCAGTCTGCCGGAAGTGGCGGGCGATGCTGCTCTGCTGGTCAACCCATTGAGCGTTTCCGAATTGGTCCTTGCAATACGTGCGATCGACTCTGATGACCACCTTCGAATGAGCCTGGAGAGCAAGGGGGTGATTCGATCGAGAGAATTCAGCCAAGCGAAGTACGCGGAACGTGTCAACGATCTCTACGCCCATATTTGAATTTGAACCAGCGCACGGTTCCCATTTGACTGGCCATGCTTGAACCCATCGTCTAAGTTCGTTTGCCGCTCGATCTTGAGAGGGATTGGGGAAATTGACGTTCGATGGAACGCGCTTGTGTGGGGCTGGAAGTAGCTCTTTGCACTCACCGTTTAGGGGTTCTGCAAGAGATCGGCTGTTGCTGGTCGTCGGCGACGAGATGCCCGTTGGCTGTTGGTTCGGCGGGGCGGAACCGCATTTTTTGCCTCGGGCGCCGGTTCCATCGGTGAAGGGGTCGGGTCGAAGAGCGGCTTGGCGGAGCAGCCAATGTTGCGCACACCGTGATGGCGCTTGGCGCGATAGCTATGCTGCTGTCCGTGGTGGGGGATGACAAGTCGGGTCGTCGTGTGGAGCAGATGTTCGATAACATGGAGAGAAGCGCAAGCTCGCGGCCCGATTCCGCGATCATCTCAGCGGATAGACTGCCGACAGTCGGTCTCAAGCAGCAACTGCTTTGCTTTGGATTTGAGGTCGAACCGTCGCGTCAACTATTGAGCACTAGGCTCTCAGAGTTAGGGTTGCAGATTGGCTCGCAGCAGGTGGTGTTAGTGATGCCTGGCATCGGCAGGGGTGGGCTGGCGCATGTTGCTGGGATCATCTGAATGGGGCGCGCCACGGCCAAGCAGTGTACTTTTTTTCCAATGGTGATGATTGGTTGAGCTAGCCAGGGCAACCGCTCTTGGGCCGAACCAGTAACATACTGGCCCAGCTTGCTGACTGCTGGCGGGACGAAAGGGAAACGACAGTCCCTTACCGAGATGTTGTGCCGAATCCTGGATCTCGACTCGATTGTGCTCACGCGCATTGAAGGTGGTACGGAGCCGTTCAGAGCGGAATACGTTTGTTGCGAGTCGGCGTCGACGCGCGAGTGGTTCAGTCTGCCGGGCGTAGTAGCGGTAGGCATGTTCGGCACTACCGTAGTGGCACGTCGAGAACAGAGGCAGGCGATGGCCGAAGACGTCGCCGTTGCGTTAACTAGGGAATGATGATGAAGAACAATCAAACTATGTGGTGGGTAGCCATTGCGGTGACGCTGCAATCGGTTCTGGCTGGCTGCGCGAGCCCGCCGGCCTCTATTCCGACTTCCGGCCCGAGTCGTGCGCAGGTCGTCGAGCAGAACGCGGCAGTCGCGTCGCCGATTCCGGTTGTCGATATCGACGACGCGCAGGCCCGCCGCGTGATGGCCTCCGGTAAGCGCAATCGATTCGGCGATCTGTTCGGTGAGGGCAGGGTGTCCGGTCATCTGATCGGCGCTGGCGATGTGCTTGAAGTTTCGATCTGGGAGGCGCCGCCGGCCACGCTTTTCGGATCGTCGGGGGTCGACCCGCGGCTCGGCTCTGGAACTTCCCGCGTAACATCGTTTCCCGAGCAGATGGTGACGGCGGGTGGCACCATCAACGTGCCGTTTGCCGGAACTGTGACGGCGGCCGAGAGATCGCCGCAGCAGATCGAGGCCGAAATCGTCAAGCGCCTTGCCGGCAAGGCCAACCAGCCGCAGGTGATGGTGCGGGTGACGCGGAATGCGACATCGAATGTGACGGTGGTCGGTGAGGTTACCCAGAGCGTGCGCATGCCGCTGACCGCCAAGGGTGAGCGTTTGCTCGATGCGCTGGCGTCTACGGGAGGAATGCGCCAGCCGGTTGGCAAAATCACCATCCAACTCAGCCGCGGCGGCAAGGTCGAATCGATGCCGCTCGACGCGATCATCCAGGATCCGAAACAGAACATTCTGCTGCAGCCGGGCGACGTGCTGACTGCCTTGTTCCAACCCAACAGCTTTACCGCGCTGGGTGCTTCGAACAAGAACGAGGAGATCAACTTCGAGGCGCAGGGCATCACGCTGGCGCAGGCACTTGGCCGTATCGGCGGGTTGCAGGATTCGCGCGCCGATGCGATGGGGGTGTTCGTGTTTCGTTTCGAGGATCCGTCCTCGTTTCCAGGCGAAGGCAAAGATCTGCCGCGCACGCCAGAGGGTAAGGTGCCGGTGGTGTACCGCGCAGATCTCAAGAATCCGGCCACGTTCCTCGTGGCGCAGAACTTCCCGGTGCGCAACAAGGACGTGCTCTACATTGCCAACGCGCCTGCCGCCGAACTGCAGAAGTTCCTCAATATCCTGACGTCGTCGATATTCACGGTCAGCAGTCTGGTCACGATCGCGCGCTGATAGCGGTTCCGGATCTTTATGCGGTCGACAGTGATCGACGTGACGCGGCTTGTCGATCGCACGCTGCAGGGCAGGCTGCCGACCGGAGTCGATCGCGTGGGTCTTGCGTACGTCAGCCACTTTCGGGCGCGGGCGCGGGCGCTGGTGCGCTTCGGCGGACGCTGGATCGAACTGGGTTCCGGCGATTCCCGACGCGTCTTCGACAGCCTTCTGGCGCCGGATGTGAGGTCTGCACGGGCGCTGCGCTGGTGTGTCGGCCGCGCCTACGCGCTGCGCTGGCAAGGCGGTGCCGAACGGCCGCTATTGATCAACACCGGCCATAGCGGCCTCGACGACCCCGACTACGGACGTCGATCGGCGCGCCGGGGCTGCAAGCCGCTTTTCTTTCTGCACGACCTGATTCCCATCACTCATCCGGAATACTGCCGCGCCGGCGAGTCGGAAAGGCATCGGCGGCGTCTTGCGACCATGCTTTCCGCAGGCAAGGGCCTGGTAGTCAATTCGCAAGTGACACGCGAAGCACTTGAGAGCTTCGCCGCGCAGGAGCGCTTGGCGACGCCGCCGTGCGCAGTCGTCCCGCTGGCCCCCGCTTCGCTGCCGCCCGCGTCGCTCGCATCCCCGCTCGGGAAACCCTATTTCGTGATCCTCGGCACCATCGAGCCGCGCAAGAATCATCTGTTGCTGTTGCACTTGTGGCGGAACCTTGTGCAGCAGTTCGGTACAGCGGCGCCGCGCCTGCTCGTCATTGGCCAGCGCGGATGGGAATGCGAGAATGTCGTCGACCTGCTGGAACGCTGCGAGCCCTTGCGGGGCTTTGTCAGCGAACATTCATGCTGCTCCGATGCCGAGCTTGCGACATACCTGCGTCATGCCCGCGCGCTGTTGTTCCCGTCCTTCGAGGAAGGCTATGGCATGCCCCTAGTCGAAGCACTGGCGGTCGGCGTTCCGGTGCTCGCGAGCACGTTGCCGGTGTTTCGCGAAATTGCCGACGACATTCCCGAGTACATCGATCCGCTGGACGGCAACGCCTGGCACCGCATGATTCTGGACTACGCCGCGGCGGACAGCGCGCTCCGCAACGCCCAGCTTCGCCGGATGACCGGCTATCGGCCGCCGACCTGGCCGGACCACTTCGCGAAGGTGGAAGAGCTGATTGAGCGGATCGATGCAGCAGGCAGCTGATACGTTCGGCGGGCCAGTCGACGTGGCTGTTGCGCAGGTGGTGTACGCCGTCGACTTTTCGCACTGGAAGCGGACAATCGTGCGCGATTTCTTCGCCGGGGCGGAAGTCGTTTTCGTCGATCGTCCAGAGCAGGCGCCCGCCGACTGCGTACTGGTGGTGTGGGGATCCAAACCGCTGCCGGATTGCGTTGGCGAGGGCGTGCGGCTGCTCCGCCTTGAGGATGGCTTCCTGCGCTCCGTCGGGCTGGGTGCGGATCTGATACGTCCGATCTCCTGGGTTGCCGACGCGAAGGGCATCTACTACGACTCGACCCGCCCGTCCGACCTCGAACATCTGTTGGCGACGACGAACTTTCCGGCGGATCTGGTCGAGCGGGCGTGCCTGTTGCGTCAGCGCATTGCGGCGACCGGGATGACCAAGTACAACGTCGGCGGTGCGCCCTGGACCGCACCGGGTGACGCACGGCGGGTCATTCTCGTTCCGGGTCAGGTCGAGACCGATGCGTCGATCGCATTGGGCGCGCCGGGCGAAAAGACCAACCTGGGTCTGCTTCGAAGAGTGCGCGAGGCCAATCCGGACGCCCACCTGCTTTACAAACCCCATCCCGATGTCGTGGCCGGACTTCGGGCAGCAGGCGCAGGCGAAGGTTCGGCCGCGAAATGGTGCGACGAGGTGGTCACCGACGCTTCCATGGGCGATCTGCTAGGCAAGGTCGACGAAGTGCATGTGCTGACCTCGCTCGCCGGTTTCGAGGCTTTGCTGCGCGGCCGTGCCGTGACGTGTTACGGCCAACCGTTCTATTCTGGATGGGGCCTGACGCAAGATTTGATCGCCCTGCCTCGACGCAACCGCATTCTCCGAATCGACGAACTGGTGGCTGGCGTCTTGATCCTGTATCCGCGTTACATGAGTCGGCGTTCCGGCGCCCTGATTTCGCCTGAACAAGCTCTCGACGAACTGCTCGCCTGGCGCGAGCGTGCCCGGCCGGCCGTGCCATGGTGGCGAAGCGCGTTCCGGATGGTGTTGAGGCGTGTGGTGGGTGTGCGGTGAGTGATGACGGCGACAACCAGCCGCGCAGCGAAACAGACGTTCGAATTCATGAGCCGGTCGAATTGACCACCCATGATCTGGAAGTTCCCCGTTCATCGGATGTGAAACAACCGGCTCTGCCGCGGAGTGACGGGCGTTGACCAAGAGGCGATTCCTGTTCCTGCAGGGTCCGGCAACGCCCTTCTTTGCCAGGCTTGCCGATCGGTTGCGGGCCGACCGGCACCAGGTCTTCAAGCTGGTGTTCAACGGTGGCGACTTGGCCTATTGGTCGCCGCGCAGTTGTTGGCTCTATCGTGACGGAGTGCAGTCGCTGCGGGCGTTTCTAGACGACCGCTACCGGCGATTCGGGATAAGCGATCAGATCCTTTTCGGTGACCGCCGGCCTGTGCATCGGGTGGCGGTGGAACACGGCGAAACTTGCGGGGTGCGCACGCATGTGTACGAGGAAGGATACTTTCGTCCGTCCTGGGTGACGCTGGAAAGGGAGGGGGTCAACGGACATTCCCTTCTGCCGCGCGATCCGGATTGGTTTCTCGCTGCCGCCAAGGCGTTGCCGGACCCAGCCGAATCCGTTCCCATCCGCTCGCCGTTTCGGGTCCGCGCAGCGCACGATGTTGGCTATCATCTTGCGGGCGTGCTCAATCCGCTGGTCTTCCACCGCTATCGGACGCACGCACCTGTCAATGCACCGGTCGAGTATGCGGCCTACGCGAGACGGTTCTCACGCTTGCGCATGATTCGGAATCGGGAGTATCGGCGGGTCGCAGAACTCGTGGCATCTGCCGCGCCGTATTTTGTCCTGCCCCTGCAGTTGAACAGCGATGCGCAGATTCGGGATCACTCCCGGTTCGAGCACATGGGGGAGGTCATCGTCCATGTGCTCGAGTCCTTCGCCCGGCACGCGCCGGGCGATGCGCGGATCGTCGTCAAGAACCATCCGCTCGATCTGGGACTTATGGACTACCGGCGCATCGTCGCGGACTGCGAGCGGCGATTCGACCTCGCGGGACGCACGCTCTATCTGGAGGACGGCGACATGGGTGCGCTTGCGCGTCATGCCCTCGGGATGGTCACGGTCAATAGCACGGTGGGAATCGTTGCGCTCGATCTGGGCAGGCCTACCGCGACCCTGAGCGACCCGATCTACAATCTGCCCGGCCTGACTTGGCAAGGCGGGCTGGATGCGTTCTGGACGAACGGACAGTCGCCCGATGCCCAGTTGTATTCCAGCTTTCGCCGAGTCGTGATGCGGGCGACTCAGGTCAATGGGGGCTTCTACTGTGGTCATGGAATCGCGTTGGCCGTGAAAAACAGTTGTCCGTTTCTGACGGCGGAGCGCTCGCCACTGGAGGAACTGTTGTGAGGCGTCCCGCCTGCATTCTGATCACCGGGGCCAGCGGGGCGATAGGTGGCGCGCTGGCACGAGAATACGCGGCGCCAGGCGTGAAGCTGATTCTGCACGGGCGCAACCGGAGCGCGCTCGATTCGCTGGCCGACGAGTGCAGGCAACTGGGCGCCGCAGTGCGGCTGTTCGCTTTCGATGTGCGCGATATCGCCGAAGTACGCCGGTGGGGGGCGCGGATGGCGTCCGAAGAGGCGCTCGATCTCGTGATCGCCAATGCCGGCATGAATATCAGTACCGGCCCTGACGGTGCGGGGGAGCCCTGGGAGGCGGTCGAAGCTTTGCTCGACACCAACCTGCGCGCCGTGTTGGCGCTGGTCGACGCCGCGCTGCCGGCGATGCGCACGCGCCGGCGCGGACAGATCGCGCTGGTCAGTTCGCTGGCGGCCTATTTCGGTCTGCCGGTGACGCCGAGCTATTGCGCCAGCAAGGCGGCCGTCAAGGCCTATGCAGAGGCGTTGCGCGGCTGGCTCTGCGCCGAAGGGATTGCGGTGAATGTGATCATGCCGGGCTACGTGGAATCGGCGATGTGCCGCGACATGCTCGGACCCAAGCCATTCCTGTGGACGCCGGAGCGTGCGGCGCGCGTGATTCGGCGGGGTCTGGAGAAGAACCGCGCGCGCATCAGTTTTCCGTTCCCCTTGAACATGGGCACCTGGCTTCTCGCGGTGTTGCCGGCCGGGCTATCGACACGCCTCTTGATCGCTCTCGGCTATCGTGGCTGAAGGAAATGCGGTCGCGGTGTTCCTTGCTGCGGCCGTCGGGCTACTGCTGTCATTCGGATTGGAGGGCATGATCCTGCCCGTGCCGCAGCCCTGGTGGAGGCGGTCTCCGGGATCGTCGTGTCTGCATGCCGGTACATGGCTGGCTGTGTATTGCCTGTTTGCGCTGCTGCTCGGCCGACCCTGGTTTTCGGTGACGATTGAATTGGCGCTGTTGCTGTTGATCGTCTTGGTAAGTAACGCCAAGATGAAGTCGCTGCGCGAGCCGTTCGTGTTTGCGGACTTTGAATACTTCACCGATGCGATCAAGCATCCGCGGCTCTATATTCCGTTTCTCGGTTGGGGGAAGGCCATCGCGGCGACCTGCGGCTTTTGTCTCGCTGCCTGGGTCGGTTGGTGGCTCGAGTCGGCGCCAGCCGGACGCTTTGCCTGGGCGGGACAACTCGGCGCGTTAGCGACGCTGGCGCTCCTCGCGGTCGGGCTGCTTGCGTTCGGAATTCGCGCTTGCCCCGACCTGACGTTGGACCCGATCCGGGATCTGCGCGAACTCGGTTTGATCTCGAGCCTCTGGCGTCAGGGCCTGGCGGAGCGTGTAGTGCCGACGTTCGCGTCTCCGTTTGCGTCGCTGCCCGTCATCCAGGGAGACGGGGTGAGGCCCAATCTGATCGCGATCCAGAACGAGTCCTTCTTCGATCCGCGGCCATTGTTTGACGGTATCCGTCCAGATGTCCTGGCCGAGTTCGACCAGGCAAAGGCATCGGCGATCGAGCATGGACCGCTCGACGTTCCAGCCTGGGGGGCGAATACGGTGCGCACCGAGTTTGCCTTTCTTTCCGGCATCAGCCAGTCCGCCTTGGGCGTTCACCGCTTCAACCCTTACCGCAGAGCAGCGCGGGCCGGCATCGCCACCTTGGCAAGCTTTCTGAAAGGCCGTGGCTACCGAACGATCTGCTTACATCCATATCCTTCGGGTTTCTATGCGCGGGATCGCGTCTACCCGTTGCTCGGGTTCGATGAGTTCATCGACATCCGTGGACTCCCGGGCGCCGAGCGCTTTGGCCCCTACGTTTCCGACATGGCTGTCGCGGACCGGATTGCCGAAGTGTTGAGCGCGGCGTCCGGACCGACGTTCATCTTCGCGATCACCATGGAAAACCACGGTCCGCTGCATCTGGAACGCGTTTCCGAGACCGATGTTGTCGACCTGTACTCGCGTCCACCTCCCACGGGTTGCGAGGATCTGACGATCTATTTGCGCCATCTGCGCAATGCCGACCGAATGCTTGGAAGTCTGCGCGCAGTCCTTGCGTCGAGCGCTTCACCGGGCGGCCTATGCTGGTTCGGCGATCATGTCCCGATTATGACCGACGTCTACTCGGCGCTGGGATTGCCGAGCGGCGCAACGTCGTACTTGCTATGGCGCACCGATGCCCGAGAGTGCCGGTTGGCTGAGACTCGCCTCGGCGCGGATCGGCTCGCCCTTGCCTGGCTGCGCGCCATGGGAATGGTTTGACCAGCAGAACTTGCGTCGGCTGCAAGGGGAAATGGAGAACAATCCTGCTTGCGGCCAGCCTCTTTCATGATCGCCGTGGCCGCGTCATCACCGCAAACCATGCAAACAGCAGTAGCGCGCCAAGGCTAACGTTGCCCATGGACCGCAACCACGTCGAGAATCGGTCATTCATGCTACGAGGTTGATTCCTGACCGGCAGCCCAGACATTCAGACTCAATTCACGGCTGGCTGCCTGCGGCACAATGCCATGAAGCTCGAACACTTCGCGGCGGCTAGAAGAGCCTCGCCAAGATCATCACGACGGCACCCAGCAACATGCCGGCGCCAAGCACTGTCAGCACGACATCGAGTCGCCGCTGTTGCCCGTGCTGCCGAATACTCTCGTTGATGGGTTTGGTCAGTGAAACCGGGTGAAGAAACCACATTGGAGCCAGCAAAGCCAAGCCAGCTGCGGCAAGCAACATTGCCGGATCCCCGGAAGCTATGCCGACCGTCAGGCACGCCAGCGCTAGGGCCGCGTCAAGGGACAGGCAGACGCGCGAGAATATATGTGTTCCGTCCAATTTTTGCCCAGCCAGCATAGCAGCATCTCCAAGCCAGACTCTACCCTATATGCAAGTACGCCGAAACGCAACAGCGTGTGACAAATTGCGGTCTGGCCCCGATTGTTCCTGCATTCTCGACCGCTCTAGGAGGCAGTTGTCTGATCGTTCTGCGATCATCCGAGTTGAAATAGCGCGAGCAGAGGAGAACCGTCAATGAAGCGGTACGGAGCACAGGCAGGCGGTGCTAAGTCGTTCGGAGAACGTCAATTCTCAGCGGAAGGAACGCCAGCCCAGTTCTGGTTTGATGTCCTGTTTGGGCTTGTTCTGCCCGTAGTCTGCGTCTGCTTTGACCCGGTAGTGTTTCGCTCTCCGGAGGGTCTGCATAGAACGTTCTTCGGGATCTACGCAGTCTTTGGCTACGCCTGCTTCGCATTGGGCTGGGTAGCGCTATTGGTCTGGCTTGTGTCCGGCTGCGCTTCAGGCGTGCTATGCGGAGTGCTAGCAGGGGGCGCTTTGTTTGCCAGTATCGTTGGGTTGTTTCTCCTGCCCCTGTCGGTCATATTGCTGGTGGTAGTGATCGGAATTATCGGATTCGCACCATTTTTGACCGCCTTCGTGTTGTTCCGGAACTGTCGGCGCGTTTGCGCTCGATTGGGTTCGGGAGGACGCAAGTCTTTGCTCGGTACGGTAGCGGGCCTTGTGATGTTCATCGGACTGCCTCTGACGATTCAAACTTACATCAATCGGAGCATCGAGACCGCGATCGATGGAATTGTGGCGGGAAACCCAGTTGTGGGGGTGTCCGGTTTGCAAGCCATCAAGCGGTACGAACGGATTGGCAGCGGTGACCGATTGGTATGGCGATACCGGACGGAAAAGAGCGCGACGGCACGGGACCGAATTGAATCCGCCTATCGCGACCTGACAGGAGTCTCCATCGAACAAAGGCTGGCCGATCTGGCTGACTGAATTTGTCAGGATGGCAGCCTAAACACCGCATGGATAAACGCTGCTGACGAACAAATGTCAGGAGCACGGTGTGGGTAGCTGTCGCTTCTAGGCCGGCTCGATGTGTTCGAGCACCAGTTGCACCGAGGCCACGCCGTTGAACTCGTTCACCGCCAGCCGATAGGCGGCGCGGATGCGCGGGGGTGCGCTCTCGACGTGGTTGAAGCAGATCGCCTCGAAGCGGCTGGCGTCGCGGCGCAGGGTGAGCTTGAGGTGCGCGTCCTTGAGCAGGCGCTGTTTTTCGACCACGAAGATGTCGGAGAACACCGGCGCCGGCCAGCCCTGGCCCCAGATTTCGTGTTCGAGCGCGCGCGCGCACTCGAGGGTGGCGTAGGCGGATTCGAGCGTGCCGTCGGTTTCCAGCGTGCGGGTGAGCGCGGCGGGCTCGACGCTGTCGCGCACCGCGGCCTCGAAGGCGGCGCAGAAGGCGTCGAGGTCCGCTTCGCGGATCGTCAAGCCGGCGGCCATCGCGTGGCCGCCGAATTTCAGGATCAGGCCGGGTGCGCGCTTGGTCACCAGGTCGAGCGCGTCGCGCAAATGCAAACCGGGTATCGAGCGGCCGGAGCCTTTTAGCTCGCCATCGTTGCCGCGGGCGAAGGCGATCGCCGGGCGGTGCACCTTCTCGCGGATGCGCGAGGCGAGGATGCCGATCACGCCCTGGTGCCAGTCGGCGTCGAACAGCGTGACGCTGGCGCGCGACTCGGCGTCGAAATCGTCGAGCGCGATCAGCGCGGTTTCCTTCATGTCCGATTCGATCGCGCGGCGCTCGCGATTGAGCGCATCGAGTTCCTTCGCAATGTTGAGCGCGCGCGCCATGTCGTCGGTGATCAGGCATTCGATGCCGAGCGACATGTCGGACAATCGGCCGGCCGCGTTGAGTCGCGGCCCTACCGCGAAGCCGAGATCGAAACAGCTCGCGCGCGCCGGCTCCCGGGCGGCGGCGGCGAACAGCGCGGCCACGCCCGGCGTCAGCTTGCCGCTGCGCATGCGCGCCAGACCCTGCGCAACCAGGATGCGGTTGTTGTGGTCGAGCCGCACCACGTCGGCCACGGTGCCGAGGGCGACGAGGTCGAGCAGGCCGGCGAGATTGGGTTCGGCACGCCCGGCGAAGGCGCCGCGCTCGCGCAGTTCGGCGCGCAGGGCGAGCATCACGTAAAACATCACGCCGACACCGGCGATCGCCTTGCTGGCGAATTCGCAGCCGGGCTGGTTCGGATTCACGATCACGTCGGCCGCCGGCAGCGTGTCGCCGGGCAGGTGATGATCGGTGATCAGGGTGGCGATGCCGGCCGCCTGCGCGGTGGCCACGCCGTCGATGCTGGCGATGCCGTTATCGACGGTGATGATGACATCCGGTTCGCGCCGGGCGGCCAGCGCGACGATCTCCGGCGTCAAACCGTAGCCGTATTCGAAGCGGTTGGGCACCAGGTAGTCGACCTGCGCGCCCATCGCACGCAGCGCGCGCACGCCGAGCGCGCAGGCGGTGGCGCCGTCGCAGTCGTAGTCGGCGACGATCAGCAGGCGCGCGTCGGCTTCGATCGCATCGGCCAGCAACTGCGCGGCCTCGGCCGCGCCTTTCATGCCCTGCGGCGGCAGCAGCGCCGCCAGGGCGCAATCGAGATTGGCCTTGCGCTTGATGCCGCGTGCCGCGTACAGCCGCGCCAGCAGCGGATGCACGCCTTCCTGTTCGAGCATCTGCACGTTGCGCAGCGGCGCGCTGCGGGTGACGATGGTCGTCATGGCGGCGCCATCCGGCGGAGGAAGCTTTCGAGCGCAAGCGGGTGTTGCCAGAATTTCCACCAGCCGGCGTTGCCGCAGCGAAGGTCGACGCACGCCGCATCGCCGGTCAGGATGATACGCGCATGGTCGAGGCGGCGCCGCCGGAGTGCGTCGAGCAGCGGCTGGAACCACGCAGCTTCGAGTTCGCGCAGCGCGGCCTGCCAGGCGTCGATTTCGCCGGCCAGGGCCGGGTAGTGCAGGCTGTCGAGCACGGCGAGTGCGCTGCCTGCCGCGGTCGACGGGAAGGCGGCGGGCAGCGGCTCGCCGGTGCCGCCCGAGGCGCGGGCGAGTCCGCGCGCCAGCGGCGTGTCGGCGAATACGCTTTCGTGGCGCGGCGGCAAACCGGCGGCCAGGCTGCCGGCGCCCCATGGCCACACCGAGTTGATCGTCAGCCTGCCTTGCGCTTCGCGCGCCGCGTTGACCGGATGGGTGTGCAGCAGCATCTGCATCTCGTTGATGGTGCGACGCCATTGCGCGCCGTCCGGCCCGCCCGGCAGGAATGGCTCGATGCTGCGGCCGAGCACTTGCGCGACGCTGTGGGTGACGAGCTGCGGTGCCGTGTGCAGGCGCAGGTTCCATTCGCCCGCCGTGGCGATCGCGAATTCGCCGACATCGGCGAAGGCGCCGTTCAGCGCGTCGACAAGCTGGCGCGCTTCGTCCGGCGCGAGGTCGAGTTCATGACGGTCGGTCAGCATCAGCGATTCGCGTGCGAAGCGCAGGTGTACCGGATCGGCGCACATCCAGCAGGCATCGCCCCCTTCGCTTCCTTGGCCGCCGCTGCCCGCTACGCGCAGCGCGGCGTAAGGCGCGCTGGCGGGCGGCAAGTCCCACAGACCGGCGAGGGTCTCGTCCAGCGTTGCCGGCGGCAGGGTTGTCGCCACGCCCCGGCCCAGCAGGGTTTCGAGCGCCGGAACTGCCAGCTCACGGCAGGCTTCGGCCAGCGTATCGGCCGGCCACAGCAACCCGGGAATGACAAGCGTGAGGTCGCGCAAGGCGCAGTCGGAGATTCTGGAGTCGGAGATGGCGGAAGAAGCGGGTCAGTAACGAATCGCGACGACTGGACCGCGGCGCGGTCGACCTGCCGGAGCATCGGCAAGCGCGCGACTGCGGGGCAGTGTAGCATACGGCCCGACATGAATTACGAGCTGCTGATCGGCCTGCGCTACACGCGCTCCAAGCGGCGTGCCGGCAGCGGCAACCGCTTTATTTCCTTCATCTCGATGGTGTCGATGTTCGGCATCGCGCTCGGCGTGGCGGCGCTGATCGTCGTGCTTTCGGTGATGAACGGTTTCCAGGAAGAGCTGCGCACGCGCATTCTCGGCGTGGCCTCGCACATCCAGTTGAGTGGCATCGACGATCGGCTGGCCGACTGGCAGCAGGTGGCCGACGGCGTGATGCGGCACCCGCAGCTGCGCGCCGCCGCGCCCTTCGTCAATGAGCAGGGCATGCTGGCGTTCGACGCACAGGTGCGCGGCGCGGTGATCCGCGGCATCCTGCCCGAGTCCGAGGACAAGGTCGCCGATTTCGCCAGGCACATGAAGAGCGGCCGGCTCGATGCGCTCCGGCCGGGCGAGTTCGGCATCGTGCTCGGCGCCGAGCTGGCGCGGGCGCTGCGCGTGTTCACCGGCGACAAGCTGACGCTGATCGCGCCGCAGGGGCTGGTGACGCCGGCGGCGATCGTGCCGCGGCTCAAGCAGTTCACCGTGGTCGGCATCTTCGAGGCCGGCATGTTCGAATTCGACTCCGGCCTCGCGCTGATCCACCTCGCCGACGCGCAGGTGCTCTACCGCCTGGGCGCGGACGTGACCGGCGTGCGCCTGAAGGTGGACGATCTGTTCGCCGCGCCGCGCATCTCGCGCGAACTCGGCCCCTACCTGCCGACCGAGGTGTATGTGTCGGACTGGACCAAGAGCCATGCCAATTTCTTCCGCGCCGTGGCGATCGAGAAGAACATGATGTTCGTCATCCTCTCGCTGATCGTGGCGGTGGCAGCCTTCAACATCGTCTCCACGCTGGTGATGGCGGTGCGCGACAAGCAGGCGGACATCGCCATCCTGCGCACGCTCGGTGCCAGCCCGCGCAGCGTAATGCTGATCTTCATCGTCCAGGGTCTGGTGATCGGCCTGGTCGGCCTCGCGCTGGGGGTGATCGGCGGCTTCCTGCTTGCCAGCAATCTCGACGTGGTGATCCCGGCAATCGAGAAGGTTTCCGGCACCACGCTGTGGTCGAAGGAGGTCTATTACATCAGCGAACTGCCGTCGAAGGTATTGGCCTCCGACGTGGTCAGCATCGTTTCGATCGCCTTCGTGCTGACGCTGGTGTCCACGCTCTACCCGAGTTGGCGCGCCTCGCGCATCAACCCGGCCGAGGCGCTGCGCTATGAGTGAGCCGGCCAGCGTACTGGCCTGCCGCGGCCTGACCAAGGTGTTTCGCCAGGCGACGCATGAAGTGCCGGTGCTGATGGGCGTCGACCTCGAGGTAACGCGCGCCGAGCGGGTGGCGATCGTCGGCGCCAGCGGTTCGGGCAAGAGCACGCTGCTGCATCTGCTGGGCGGGCTCGACGCGCCGACCGCCGGCACGGTCAGCGTGATGGGCCACGCGCTGTCGACGCTGTCTGACCGCGAGCGCGGCGAGATGCGCAATGCCTCGCTCGGCTTCGTCTACCAGTTCCACCACCTGCTGCCGGAATTCACCGCGCTGGAAAACGTCGCCATGCCGCTTTATGTGCGCCGCATGGCCAGAAGCGAGGCGCATGCGCGCGCCGAAGCGATGCTCGTCGATGTCGGCCTCGGCCATCGCGTGACGCACACGCCGGGCGAACTCTCCGGCGGCGAACGCCAGCGCGCCGCCATCGCCCGCGCGCTGGTCACCCAGCCGGCGTGCGTGATGGCCGACGAACCGACCGGCAACCTCGACCGCCAGACCGCGCAGGCGGTGTTCGACCTGATGCTCTCGCTCAACGAGTCGCATGGCACCAGCTTTGTCATCGTCACCCACGACTTGCAGCTCGCCTCGCGCGCCCAGCGGGTGCTCCGGCTCGATGACGGCGTGCTGACGGCGGCGGATCGCGGGTAGCCCTCGGCGCCGCTTGACGGCCATCGCGCCGGCATAGGAAGATGCGTTTGTCAGCCGCCCGCCTACCGGAGAACGCAGTGCGCTATCGCCCGATTCTGTTTCTCGCCTTGCTGGTTCTGGCCGGCCCGGCCGACGCGCAGGTTTTCCGCTGGACCGACAAGGACGGCCGGGTGCATTACGGCGACGATCCGGCACCCACGGCGCGCAATACGCGCGAAGTCACCGCGCCGATCAACACCCTCGACCTGAGCGCGCTGCGCCGGGCTTCCGCGGAGCAGCCGGCGCAGAGTACGCCGGCTGGCGCCAGCGCTTCGGCGGCGGCCAAGCCACCGCGCGCCGCGGTCAGCTATCCGAGCTGCTCGCGGCGCCGATAGGGCTGGCCTGCGAGCCGCATGGATAGGCGATCTTCAGGCAGGCATGCTGGAGAGCGCCATTGCATGCGGCTTCGCGGATAGCCTGCCTGAAGAAGTCCATGCGATGCGGCTTTCAGGCCGGTCGGAAAACGTAAAGCAACGCCGTGCCCGCGCCGGCTGGCGCCGGCTCACTTGGCCCGCATGCGGTTGTTCTTGGCATTGTGTTCGAGTTCGCACAGGCCCAGTGCTTCGAGCAGCGGCGGAATGTAGACGGCGAAGCGGCCACGGAAACCCTTTTTCAGCCCGTACCAGCCGCCGACCGGATTGGCGGCCGAGCGCCCCCAGGCTTCCACCGACCCGGCCTTTGCCGGCTTTTGTTCATCCGCGCCGCCCAGTTCTACCCAGTCCCCGGCGGCCTTGAGCATCGCGTACAGGTCGTCTACGCAGCGTGCGTCGTAGAGCAGCACGGTCTTGCCGACGGTACACACGAGTACCGGCTTGCCGTCGATCTCATCGACATGCAGCGTGTACGCCGAGCTGCCGGGCGGAGTCGTCAGTTGCCACGGATTCGCCTTGGTGCGGTCGAGCTTGGCCATCTGTCCCTCCTCGCGTGGGGTCGTTGCCGATTCCGCGTGCGATCCGTACAACGGCTGCGTGCAACCGTCTAGCTGCAGCGGCCACCGGCGCGACAGGATGACAATAGCCCACGCCCGGCTCGCCGCCAAGCCTGGTGTTCAGGCGCGCGCCCTGCGCTTGCGCCAGGCGCGTACCAGATGCCAGCGCCAGGCGGCGCGCACCACGAGATAGCCGGCCAGCGAGAGCAGCGAGGCGAGCAGCACCAGGCCGACGAACAACGGCTTGCCCAGGCCGCCCATCCAGTCGAGCAGCTGGCCGAGCCAGGCCGTCAGGGCCTGCGCCCCCCACTCGGGCGGCGCGACGAATTCGCCGCTGCTGTCGCCGAGCACCAGTTTGCCCAGGCCGAAGGCGACCAGGTAGATCGGCACGATAGTCAGCGGATTGGTGTACAGGGTGGCGACCAGCGCGAGCGGAAGGTTCACCCGCAGCACCACGCAGGCCAGGGTGGCGCCGAGCATCTGCAGCGGCCCCGGTATCAGGCCGCAGAACAGCCCGACCGCCACGCCGCCGGCCGCCGAGTGGCGATTGAGGTGCCACAGCCGCGGATGCGTGAGGGCGCCGCCGAACATCGCCAGCCAGCGATTGGCGCGTATCTTCTCGGGGTCGGGCAGAAAGCTGCGAAGTTGTTTGCGCATGATTGTTGCAATGCGATTCTACGCGAAGCGTTTCGCTTGCTTACCCGCGCCGGGACGGTTACAAGCTTTTGCCCGCCTTCATTCATCTGTCGCAGATCGGAAAAATGGACCAGCAACTCGACCGCCCGCAGGGCGTAATCCACCTCTACCGCGAGCTTTGGCACTATGCGGCCGGCGCCCGCGGCATCCTGGCGGGCGCTTTCGCGCTGCTGATCGGCTCCCAGCTGTTCAAGCTGGCCGTGCCCTGGCTGGCCGGGCAGGCGATCAACGAAATCCAGAGCGGCGGGCTGGCCGGCCTGCCGCACGCCGGGCTGCTGCTGGCGGGCGTGTTCTGCGCCACCGCCGCGAGCTGGGCGATGCACGGCCCCGGCCGGGTGCTCGAGCGCAATGCGGCGATGCGGGTGCGCGAGATGGTGTTCGCGGCGCTCACCCGGCGGGTGCTCGATGCGCCGCTGGCCTGGCACGAAGCGCGCCACACCGCCGAGACGGTAAGCCGCGTCAACCAGGCGACCGGCGCGCTCTACGGTTTCGCCGAAACCCAGTACATCTACCTGCAGAACACGATCCGGCTGTTCGGGCCGGTGGTCGCGCTGTGGCTGATCGCGCCGGCGGTCGGCATGGTCGCGGTGTGCGGCTACATCGTGCTGGGTTTCCTGATCAGCCGCTTCGACCGTCGCATCATGGAGTACTCGCTGCGCGAAAGCCAGACCGAGCGCCGGCTGTCTGCCGCGCTGGTGGACTCGCTGGGCAATATCACCACGGTATTCGCCCTGCGCCGGCGCAACGGCGTGGCCGAACTGATGCTAGAGCGCATGCGCGCGACCTTCGCGCCGCTCCGCCGCAGCATGGTGGTCAACGAGGCCAAGTGGTGCACGGTCGACCTGCTCTCGGCGCTGCTGTGGTGCGCGCTGGTCGCGCTGTACGCCTGGCTGGCCTCCAGCGGTGCGTCCGGTGCGGGGCAGGAAGGGCTCAAGCTGGGCAACGTGTTCATGGTTTATGAATACGCGCAGGAAGCGGGCGACGTGATCACGGCGATCGCGGTTCACTACTCGGGTATCGTCGGTGCCCAGGCGTCATACGCGGCGGCGCAGCCGATCAACGCCGCCGGCAGCGAGAAATGGGCCGACTCTCTGCAGCCGAGCGGCTGGCGCGAGTTGCGCGTCGAGGGCCTGCGCTTTCACCATGCCGCGGCGCGCGGCGAGGCGCCGGCGCTCGAGGGCGTCGATCTGGTGCTGCGGCGCGGCCGCCGTTATGCGCTGGTCGGACCGAGCGGCGCCGGCAAAAGCACGCTGCTGCGGCTGCTCGCCGGGCTCGACCGACCGCAGGCCGGCAGCATCGGCTTGGACGGGACGCCGATCGACGATCCGGCGGCGGCGCTGCGCCTGGAGGCGACGCTGATTCCGCAGCAGGCCGAGGTCTTCGAGGGCACGCTGCGCGAGAACCTGCTGCTCGGGGCCGCGGACGATCCGGCGCAGCTCGACGAGGCGGTGCGCGTGGCTGCCGCAGAGGACTTCGTCGCCGGACTGGCGCAGGGCCTCGATACCGTGGTCACCGAGCGCGGCGCCAACTGGTCGGGCGGGCAGCGCCAGCGGCTCGCGCTGGCGCGCGGCATGGTGGCGGCGCGCGGCAGTTCGATGCTGCTGCTCGACGAGCCGACCAGCAGCCTCGATCCGGAAACCGAGCGCAAGGTGCTAGAGCGCATGCTCGCCAGCCATGCCGGCGCCTGCGTGGTCTCGTCGGTGCATCGGCTGAATCTGCTCGACCGCTTCGACGAGGTGGTGCTGATGCAGGAGGGCCGTGTCGTCGATGTCGGCCCGCCGGGCGATCTGGCGCTGCGCTCGCAGGTGTTCCGCGACCTGCTGTCGGCGCAGGCGGCCACCCCCGCCTGACGGGCGCCGGGCGTGCGGATTGCGATCTGCGCTTTCGCGATCGGCGCGGCCGTGTGCCAGTGGCAGGCCGAATTGCCGGACTGGCGGTCGCTCGCCGCGGTTGCGGCCGGCGCGCTGGTTGCCGCCCTGATCGCGGCGAAGGTGCGACGGCGCTGGTTGAAGGCGGGCATGCTGCTCGCGGCCGGCGCCCTGGCCGGACTCGCCTGGTCCTGCGGCTACGCGCAGGTGCGCCTCGCCGAGTCGCTGCCGGGCGAACTCGAAGGGCGCGACGTTTATGTCGCCGGCGTGGTGGCCGGCTTGCCGCAGGCGCTCGACGCCGGTCAGCGCTTCGTCTTCGAGGTCGAGCAGAGCGAGGCCGCAGGCGTGCCGCGCCGCGTGCTGCTCGGCTGGTATCGCGGCCAGCGCGAGGCGCAGACCGAGTTCGCGCGCGAGGTGCATGCCGGCGAACGCTGGCGCTTCAAGGTCCGGCTCAAGCGCCCGCACGGCAACCTCAACCCGCACGGCTTCGACTATGAAGCGCAGTTGTTCGAGCGCGGCCTGCGCGCCACCGGCTATGTTCGCGCCGGTGCCGAGAGCCTCAGGCTGGACGAGTTCGTTGCCTCGCCGGCGACGCTGATCGAGCGGGCGCGCGAGAATGTCAGCGCCTACATCCGCGACGCGGTGCCCGACTCGCCCTATGCCGGTGTGCTGATCGCGCTGGTGATCGGCGACCAGCAGGCGATCGGCGCCGATCTGTGGGAACGCTTCAACCGCACCGGCATCACCCATCTGGTGGCGATATCCGGCGTGCATGTCACGATGATCGCCGGGCTCATCGCCTGGCTGGTGGCCGCGCTTTGGCGGCGGGTGCCGCCTCTGGCACTGCGGCTGCCGGCGCAGAAGGCGGCGGCGCTGGCCGGCGCACTTGCCGCGCTGGCCTACTGCCTGCTCGCCGGCTTCGCGGTGCCGGCGCAGCGCACCCTCTACATGCTGGCGGTGATTGCGCTGGCGCTGTGGCGCGGGCGCATCGCCGGGGGCAGCCGGGTGCTGGCGCTGGCGCTCCTGTTCGTGCTGCTGCTCGACCCGCTGGCGGTGAGGTCGGCCGGCTTCTGGCTCTCGTTCGGCGCGGTCGCCGTGCTGTTCTTCGGCGGCAGCGGCCGCATCGGCCAAGTTAACCGCCTGCGCCGCGCGATTTCCGCGCAATGGGCGGTGACCCTCGCGCTGATTCCGGCGCTGCTGGCACTGTTCCAGCAATTCTCGCTGGTGTCGATGCCGGCCAATGCGGTTGCCATACCGGTGGTCAGTTTGCTGATCACGCCGCTGGCGATCGCGGGCGGCCTGCTGCACATCGATGCGCTGCTGGCGCTGGCCAACCTGCTGATGACGTGGCTGATGCTGCTGCTCGACTGGCTCGCCGCGCTGCCCTGGGCGGTTTGGCAGCAGGCGGCGCCGCCCTGGTGGGCGGTGGCGCTGGGCTTGCTCGGCTGTGCGGTGCTGCTGCTGCCGCGCGGCTTTCCGGCGCGCAGCCTGGGGGCGGTGCTGCTGCTGCCGCTGTTGCTGACGCCGGCCCCCCGGCCGGAAGCGGGCAATGCCGTCGTCACCGTGCTCGATGTCGGCCAGGGTCTGGCGGTACATGTGCAGACGGCCGGTCACGACATGATCTACGACACCGGACCGCGCTTCTCGCTCGATGCCAACAGCGGCAATCGCATCATCCTGCCGTATCTGCGCGCGGCCGGCGTGGTGCGGCTGGACCGCCTGATCGTCACCCACCAGGATCGCGATCACTCGGGCGGCGCCGAATCGGTACTGGCGGGGCTGCCGGTTGCGCTGACCCAGAGTTCGCTGGCAGCCGACTCGCCCTACAGGCTGTCGGCACCCGGCCAGCAGGCCTGCATCGACGGCGAAACCTGGGAATGGGACGGCGTGCGCTTCGAGATGCTGCATCCGCGCGCCGCCGCCTACGCGTTGCCGGTGGCGAAGTCCAACGATCTTTCCTGCGTGCTGATGGTGAGCGCCGCCGCCGGCAGGATGCTGCTGACCGGCGACATCGAGAGCGTGTCCGAACTCGATCTGGTGGCGCGGTACGGGCAACGGCTGCACGCCGAGGTGCTGCTGGCGCCGCACCATGGCAGTCGCACCTCGTCGAGCGAGGCGTTTCTCGATGCGGTCGGCGCGGCGCAGGTGGTGTTGCCGGTCGGCTATCGCAATCGTTTCCGCCATCCGAATGGCGAGGTGATGGCGCGTTACGCGGCGCGCGCCGCCGCGCTGCATCGCACCGATCGGGATGGCGCGGTTCGCGTATTGCTCGGCCCGGCGGTCAGCGTGGAGCGCACGCGCGAGCAGCGCAAGCGCTACTGGCATGCACGATAGGCTGTCGTCACGCGGGCGATGGTAGACTGCGGTCGACGCCATCGCGGATGAATAACATGAACCAAGTCGATTCCTCTTCCCGGCCGGCGGGCAGCGCGCCCGCGGTCCAGGGCATGCGCCAGCGGCGCGTGCAGTGCAGCGGACCGCACGGACTGCATCGCATGGCCTACACCGAGTGGGGCGACGTGAACAACCCGCGCGTGCTGATCTGCGTGCATGGGCTGACCCGGCAGGGGCGCGACTTCGATTTCCTGGCGCAGGCGCTGGCCGGCGAATACCGGGTGGTCTGCCCGGACGTGGTCGGGCGCGGGCGCAGCGACTGGCATCCGGTGAAGGCCGACTACCAGTTGCCGCTTTATGTAGCCGACATGGTCACGCTGATCGCGCGGCTGGATGTCGAGCAGGTGCATTGGGTCGGCACCTCGATGGGCGGCTTGATCGGGATGGCGCTGTCGAGTCTGCCCAATTCGCCGGTGGCCAGACTGGTGCTCAACGATGTCGGGCCGGTGGTTACCGTCGAATCGGTGCAGCGCCTGCAGACCTATGTCGGCAAGGCGCCGCCGTTCGCGAACATCGGCGAAGCGGAAGCCTACATCCGGGCCGTCGGCGCGCCATTCGGAGCGCTGACCGATGCGCAATGGCGGCATCTGACCGAACACGAGATTCGCCCGCGCGCCGATGGCGGGGTGGAACTCAATTACGATCCCGGCATAGCCGAGCCTTTCCTGAAATCGCCGCTGCCGGCCGATGTCGCGCTGTGGGCGATTTACGACGCGATTCGCTGTCCGACGATGGCGATCCGCGGCGAGCAGTCGGACCTGCTGGCGCGGGAAACCTGGCTGGAAATGGGGCGGCGCGGGCCGCAGGCGCGCACGGTCGAGATACCCGGGGTCGGCCATGCGCCGATGTTGATGGATGCGGCGCAGATCGGCGTGGTGAAAGACTTCCTGCTGGCCGGCTGATCGTGTTTCAGCCGTTTCTCGCCCAGCTCACCGCCGCGGACTGGACGGCGCTCGGCTGGTTTCTCCTGTGCTGGATCGGCTACGGCTGGCTGGCCGACAACGGCATCGGCGAACGCATCGGGCTGGTCGGCGCCAGCCACCGCCACCGGCTCGAATGGTCGCGCCGGATGCTCGAGCGCGAGAACCGCATCGCCGACGCCGCGCTGGTCGGCAACCTGCTTTCGTCGGTCAGCTTTTATGCCAATACCACGATCTACATCATCGCCGGCCTGATCGCGGTGATGGGCACGCTCGACAAGCTGATCACCATGACGGCGGAGATTCCGTTTGCCCGCGAGGTATCGCGCGAACTCTGGGAGATGAAAGTGCTGTTGCTGCTGGCGGTGTTCGTGGTGGCGTACTTCAAGTTCACCTGGTCGATCCGCCAGTTCAACTTTCTCTCGATCCTGTTTGGCGCCGCGCCTGAGGCGCGCGCGCCGGGCGAGGAGCGCGAACGCTATGCGCACAAGATATCGCGGGTGAACAGCCATGCTGGCGACGAGTTCAATCGCGGCATCCGCGCCTACTACTTCGGTCTGGCGGCGGTGAGCTGGTTCGTGCACCCGTGGCTGTTCGTCGCGGTGACGGCGCTGATCGTGCTGGTCATGGCCAGGCGCGATTTTGCCTCGGTGACGCTGGCGGTGCTGCGCGAGTAGTGCGCCTGCGGCACCTCTGCGAGCCGCATGGATAGGCGTTCTACAAGGGGCATGCTCTGCGAGCCTTGTTTTACGGGCTTCCGCACGAGGCCAGGTTGGAGAACGCCAGTGGATGCGGCTTGCAGGCCTGCTCACTGCTTGCCGCTATCGCGCGTGCCGCCACCCAGCCCGAACGCCAGCCAGCCGGCGAGGCCGAGTTTTTCCAGCGTTTCGATATTGCGCAGGTAGATCGTCTCCGCTTCCGGCACCGCTTCGACGGCGCGCGCGATGCTGGCTTCGCGCAGCAGATGCAGCGTCGGATAGGGCGCGCGATTGGTGTAGTTGCCCGGATCGTCGGGCGCGGTACCCGCGAACTGATAGCGGGGATGAAAGCTCGCAATCTGCAGGACGCCTTCCAGCCCATGTTCGACGACCGCTTCGTCGGCGATCGCCGTCAGGTCGTTGAATTCCAGGAAATCGCCGAACAGCGTCGGGTGCACCAGCAGGGTGGTGTCGATCTGCGCCGGATCGCTGGCGGCGAGCAGATCGAGTTCCCGGTCGAGGTGTTCGAGGAAGCGATCCGCGTGCGGGGCGTCGCTGACCACCAGCCGCACCTGATTCTTCACGTACACCGCCTTGGCGAACGGACACAGGTTGAGGCCGATGACGGCCTGCTCGATCCAGCGCCGCATGGCGGCGAGCACTTCGCTTTCGTCGGGAGATGACATGCGGGCAATCCTCTCGAAGGAGCGCATCCCGCTCAGGCGTGCCCGGCTTTGCTCAGCCGCAGTTCGCCGGATGCCGGGTCGAGGCGATAGAAGCGGGCGAGTTGGGCATACACGTCGGGGTATTCCAGTTGCAGCAGCAGCGGCGCCTCGAAGAATGCCTCGCTCATCACCGCGAAGAATTCGCCCGGGTTCTCGGTGGCGTAGGGATCGAGCGGCGTATCCTCGCCTTCATCGACACGCCGGCACAGGTCGGCATAGGCGTCGCTGAAGTCGCGCGCCCAACTGCCGGCGTCCATGCCGGCGGGCAGCGGCGGCATGCCGTCGGGTTCGCCGTTGCGCATGTCGAGCTTGTGGGCGAATTCATGCAGCACCACGTTGATCCCCTCGGTTTGGTCCGCGTCGTCGAACCATGAGATGACGACGGGGCCGCCGCGCCAGGCTTCGCCGAGTACCGCGTCGTCGTATTCGTGCACCACGCCGGCGGCGTCTACGTCGTTGCGCGGAATCACGAAGTCGCCCGGGTAGACGATGATGCCGACCCAGTCGCTGTAGGCGTCGAGGCCGAGATTGAGGATCGGCAGACAGGCCTGCAGGCCGATGGCCAGCCGCATGGCGTTGTCGACTGCCAGCCCGCCGGCGCCGGCGATCTGCTTTTCGGCCAGAAACTCGAGTGTGAGTATGCGTAGCCGGGCGCGCTCGGCCGGTTCGAGAAAATCCAGAAACGGCAGCCTTGCCTCGACCTGCTGCCAGGCCGCGTCATCGACCTCGAAGTTCGCGGCGATCTGTTGGCGGCGCCAGCGGCGGTAGGCGGGGAACATGGCGGGCGGTCGTATCCGGGGTTCTGCGGGAGTCGGAAGCGCGGCATTCTACGTGGGATAATCGCCGCATGGTATCGGTTACGCATTCGATCGACGCGGTGGGTGTCGCGCAGACGCCGGTGATCCTGTTGTGCGAAGGGCTGGACGAGAGCGGCTGCAGGAAAATCGAGCGCGCACTGGCACTGGTCGAACCGCTCTATGCCGGCAAGCAGCTCGGCACCGGCGAGCCGGTTTGGCAGCATGTGCTGGGCATGGCGCTGATCGCGGTTTCGCTGCGGCTGGACGTCGATACGCGCCTGGCGGCGCTGCTGTTCGCGATTCACGATCACCACGCCGCGGCGGGCGATCTGATCGAGCGCGAGTTCGGCCCCGAGGTGGCGAAACTGGTGGGCGGCCTGCATCGGCTCAACGGCCTGCGGCTGATCACCCGCGCCGCAGCGGCCTCGTCGGTGCCGGAGGTTCGGGCGCAGACCGAAGTGCTGCGCAAGATGGTGCTGGCGATGGTCGAGGACATCCGTGTGGTGATGCTGCGGCTGGCCAGCCGGACGCAGACGCTGCGCTATTTCACCGACCACAGCGATGCGCGGCGCGCCGATGTGGCGCGCGAGTCGCTGGACATCTATGCGCCGCTGGCCAACCGGCTCGGCGTCTGGCAATTGAAGTGGGAGATCGAGGATCTGTCGTTCCGCTTTCTCGAGCCCGAAACCTACAAGCGGATTGCCCGTCAGCTCGACGAGAAGCGTGCCGAACGAGAGCACTTCATCGAGCAGGCGATCGCGCGCCTGAAGCGCGAGTGCGCGGCGATGGGCATCGCAGCCGAGATATACGGCCGGCCCAAGCACATCTACAGCATCTGGAACAAGATGCGGTCGAAGAATCTGCCGTTCTCCGAAGTCTATGACGTGCGGGCGCTGCGGGTGATCGTCGATCAGGTGAAGGACTGCTACGCCGTGCTCGGGCTGGTGCATCAGCGGTGGACGCCGGTGCCCAAGGAGTTCGACGACTACATCTCCAAGCCCAAGGGCAACTTCTACCGTTCCCTGCACACCGCCGTGATTGCCGAGGATGGCCGCTCGCTCGAAGTGCAGATTCGCACGCGCGACATGCACAACCATGCCGAACTCGGCGTGGCCGCCCATTGGCGCTACAAGGAAGGCATCGGCGGTGGCCTCGCTCTGGACAGCTATGGCGACAAGCTGGCCCTGTTGCGCGACCTGCTCTCGTGGCGCGACGAGATCACCGATTCTTCCGACTGGGTCGAGCAGTTCAAACGCGCTGCGCTCGACGACACGATCTACATCGTGACGCCGCAGGGGCGGGTGATCGATCTGCCGCAGGGCGCCACACCGATCGATTTCGCCTACCGCCTGCACACCGAACTGGGCCACCGCTGCCGCGGTGCCAAGGTCGATGGCGCGCTGGTGCCGCTGAATACCCGGCTCAAATCGGGGCAGACGGTCGAGATCGTTTCGACCCGGCAGGGCGGCCCCTCGCGCGACTGGCTCAATCCGCAACTCGGCTATCTGCATTCGTCACGCGCCCGGAGCAAGGTCAAGCAATGGTTTGCTGTGCAGGACGAGGCGCAGACGCTGGCCGACGGCCGCGCCTGGATTGCGCGCGAGTTGCAGCGCGATGGCGCGACACAGGCGAATATCGACGAACTGGCGGGCAAGCTCGGATTCGCCGGCGCCGAGGCGATGTTTCTGGCGGCCGGGCGCAGCGAGCTTGGGCCGCGGGCGATACAGGTGGCGCTGCGCGGCCCGGCGGCGCCGGCCGAATTGCCCGCATTTGTGCCGCGCAAGAGCAGGGCGGGCGATCAGGACGGCGGGGTTCTGGTGGTGGGCGTGGGCAAACTGCTGACGCAGCTCGGACGCTGCTGCAAGCCGGCGCCGCCCGACGCAATCAAGGGTTACGTCACCCGCGGCAAGGGCGTCTCGATCCACCGCGCCGACTGCCCCAACTTCGCCAACATGGCGCGGGTCAATCCGGAACGGGTGATTGCCTCCGACTGGGGCGAGGCAGATGGCGAGAAGAGCGGCGTGGTTTATCCGGTGGAGATCGCCGTCGAATGCGCCGACCGGACCGGCTTGCTGCGCGACATCTCGGAGGTGCTGTCGCGGGAGAAGATCAACGTGATTGCCGTCAATACCGTGTCCAGGCAGGGACGCGCGCACATGAACTTCACGATGGAGGTCAGCGGCGTGCCGCAGATCCAGCGGGCGCTGAAACTGATCGGCGCCGTGCCCTCGGTGCTCTCGGCGCGGCGCAGCTGAGCGTCCGGGCTGCGGGTCCGCCACGGTTGCGGGAACTGGCGGGCAAAACTGCCGCTCTTCGCCCGGTGAGCTTCACCCGCTCGGGCTACAATCGACTGACATTCATCGACGATTGCGATAGCCCATGTCCGACCTGATCCTGGTTCTGAATGCTGGCTCCTCGAGCATCAAGTTTGCGCTGTACGAGGCGACCGACGATCCGCGACTGCGCTTGAAGGGGCAGGTCGAGGGCATCGGCGTCGCGGCGCACTTCTCAGCGCGCGATCGGGATGGAAAATCTCTCGGCGAACAGCGGTGGACGGAAGGCATCCAGCCGGATCACGAACTGGCGACGGAGTTCCTCATGCACTGGCTGCGCGCCGAAGTTGCAGACGGACGTCTGGTTGGCGTTGGGCATCGGGTCGTACATGGCGGAACGCGCTTTGCGGCGCCCGCGCGTATCGATCCGGAGGTGTCCGAATACCTGTCGCGGCTGATTCCGCTTGCGCCGCTGCACCAACCGCATAATCTGGCGCCGATGCGTCGGATTGCCCAGCAGCCGGACGCGCCGCCCCAGGTCGCGTGCTTCGATACGGCGTTTCACCGGTCGCAGCCGGAGGTGGAACAGGCATTGCCGCTGCCGCGCGAGATCACCGATCGCGGTGTGCGTCGCTACGGCTTTCACGGCCTTTCATACGAGTACATCGCGGCGAAGCTGCCGGAGATCGATCCGTGTGCGGCGCAGGGAAGGACCGTCGTTGCGCATCTTGGCAATGGCGCCAGCCTGTGCGGGATGCAGGCCGGACGCAGCGTCGCGAGCACGATGGGTTTCACCGCGCTGGATGGGCTGATGATGGGAACCCGGACCGGATCGATCGATCCGGGCATCATTCTGTATCTGTTCGACAGCCTGCATATGAACGTCAGCGACGTCGCTGCGCTGCTCTACAAGCGTTCCGGACTGCTCGGCGTCTCCGGCATATCGAGCGACATGCGCGTTCTGCTGGCGAGCAAGAGCGGGCGGGCACGCGAAGCGATCGATTTGTTCGTGCGCCGGATCGTGCGTGAGATCGGCTCGATTGCCGCCGCACTTGGCGGTATCGATGCACTGGTATTCACCGCCGGCATCGGCGAGCACGCCGCAGCGGTGCGGGAGGAGGTGTGCCGCGGATGTGGCTGGCTGGGCGTGGAACTGGACGAGGCCGCCAACGCCGGCGATCAACAGCGCATTTCGTCAGCAACGAGTCGCATCTCGGCCTGGGTGATCCCGACCGACGAGGAACTCATGGTCGCACGGCATACGCACAAGCTTCTGCTCGGCTGAATCCCGCAGACAGCGGCTCGGGGCCGCCGAGAGGTCTTGGCGACGCAAGCGTGCCCTACAGCATGAATCCCAGGTTCCGCTTGGCCGCATCGAAATTCTTCAGGTTCGGAAAGACATCGAGCAGGTCGGTTTCGCCGAGGCCGAACCAGCGCGCAATCGTAGCGGCATATTGATCGACCGAGATCTCGGGCAGGAAGCAACGATCGACCTCGTTGGGGTTGTCGAACCCGGTCTTCTTGTCGCTGACCCCGATCACTGGGAAGTTGCCGTAGATGTCCCCGCCCTTGACCGCGCCGCCCATGACGAAGTGGTGCGCGCCCCAGCCGTGGTCGGTGCCGTCGCCGTTGCTGTTGATGGTCCGCCCGAAATCGGAAGCTGTAAAAGTGGTGACGTTGGCACTCATGTCGCCGGCTGGCAGTGTGCGTAACGTCTGGTCGAAATAGTTCAGCGCATGGGAGACCCGCGCCAATTGAACGGCCTGGTTGTCATTCTGGCCGCTGTGAAAGTCCCAGCCGCCGATACTGACGTAGAACACCTGGCGCCGGACCCCAAGCAAGGATTGCGCGGCAATGATGCGCGCGACCATCTGCAATTGTTCGGCAAGCCGGTTGGTGGACATTGCGCCGGTCACGGGATGAGCGTACTGCATTGCGGCGGTGCCACCAACGACAGCCTTGTCGGGAAGCGCGGTTCGCAGATCGCGCTCTGTGTTGATTGAACGAGCGAACACGCCAGCGACGTCCCGCTCGAGCAGATGAGTCCGGTTCGCCGTCGTCACCTGCTCGATAAGCTGGGTTGCAGTCGGGGCGCCGAACAGCCAGTCCCAACCGATCTGGATGGCACCATCGGTATCGATCTGGTAGGGAACCATGTCCCTGCCGGCGAGGAAGACGGTCGACTGGGAAGTCGAAATGCACGTAAGTATTCGACGCGATCCATTGAGGCCGGCGCTGATGTCTCCCATGCGGCCACCCCAGCCGGCAGATGAGCCCTCGGGAGAAAACGACTGCCAGATCGACTGCTGGTCGTTATGCGACTGCAGCCTTGGCGGAAGTGGAACCGACTCGTTGTAGTACTGGTTCTTGGCTGTCGGCTGAATCAAGGGGCCGACGTTCGCCACGATGGCCATGCGCCGCGTCGCGAAGAGGTCGCGCATCGACGTCATGGCCGGATGCAGGGCGAAGCTGCGGCTGCTTTGCGGGGTGAGTGGCGCGATCGAAAGGACGCCGCCGAGCTTTTGATTGGTGCCAGGTGCGGACGGATTCTTCGCGGTGCCGGGGGGCATCAGTCCGATGGTGGTGGCGGTTTGGCGGCGCAGTGCGGAATAGCGGGTCCAGGATGGGGAGTCAGTAGCCAGAACCGTGTTGACCGCATCGTTTCCGCCATTTAGGAACAGGCAGACGACCGCCTTGTAGTCGCTTGCAGTCTGCGCCGCCGCAGATCCCACGCATGCCAGGTTCAGGGCCATCGGCCCACCGGCTCCCAGCGCGGAGAATGCAGCTGCACGGCGCAGGAATTCCCGACGGTAAGCGTTTGTGTCGTTCATGATGGGTTGGCTACTTCTGGACAATGAATTCGGGGGATGCGAGTGCCAGCAACAATGCAAATCGAATCCGGTTGAGCTTCGCCGCGTCGACCTGCGCCTTGTTGCTGGCTGTCGGTGTCGGAATATTGATGGTCGATACGCTGTTGACAATCGATGTCTTCAGGCTATCCGACATCGACCCGCTGAAGAGCTTGGCGTTGAGGTTGTCGACCAGCGAGGCAGGTGTGGAAGCAAGGGGCATCAACGCGGTGAAGTCGGGATTGATGTCGCCTTTGTCGGCGCCCCAAAGCGGCACACCGTTACCTAGCGCATACATGACGTAGTTCGCGTAACCGGCAACCGAGACTTCGTTTGCGATCTGCATCTCCGGTACTGCGAGTCCTGCTTCCCCCGAGGCGGTGTTCGGCGGTATGAATCCGGGACGGTAGAAATTGAAGACCGAAGGCGAGAAAAGCGGGCTCTGGGCCAGGCTGTACGAGGGATCGTCGGTCCTGCCAACGAGGTACTTGCCGCTCTTGGAACGCGCGTTGAACGCGCGCAGGAACGCCGAGATCCGCAGAATGGGCTCACGCAATTTGCCGTAGCTCTGGCTGGTTTCAGGCCTTCTTGCTTCGGGGTCAGTCAAAATGGCACGGATGACTGCCTTCATGTCGCCACGCACGCCGGCGCCGTTGTTGTTGAAGGCCGCGGCAACTCGCTCGACATAGGCCGGGCTGGGATTGCTTGTTACCAGTCGTTGTATCAACTGCTTGCCGATGAACGGACCAACGTTCGGATGGTGATAAAGCGTATCGAGTGCGATCTTCAAGCTGGCCTTGGGATCTGCGACGCTTTGCGCCGGGATTGTGGTGCCGAGGAAGCTCTTTTCCGATGTCGAGTGGTAGTTCGGATAGGGCTGCATCGGTCGGTAGTTGCGGTCGGCGGCTTCCACCCAGCCATACCAGCGTCCCTCGCTGGTATCGGGGCCGTACCAGCTCCAGCCGGTAAACACTTTCGCCAAGCCAGCAATGTCGGCTGGACCATAAGTCGGGATCTGCTGGCCAGCGGACAGTTGGGGCGTGCCGTCCAGGTTGAGCTGGACCAGGCCGATCGAGAACAGCTGCATGACCTCGCGGGCGAAGTTCTCGTCGGGAAGGCGTCCCGATTCGGGATCCTCTTTTTCATTGCCAAGGTGGGACAGGTAGCGCCCCATCATCGGATGCAGCGCAACGGATTCGAGCAACGTGCGATAGTTGCCGAACGCGTTGTCACCCAGCATGTCGAGATACCCTGCAGCCCCACGGGTTCGCTTGTCCCAGTAGTCGATCGAACCGTCGGCCATCGAAATGACGAAAATCTGGGACAGCGCAAACGCGACACGTTGCCGCAATTGGTCGTCGCCGATCAACGCCTGCTTCCAGAAGCTGTTGGTTACCTGGTCACCAAACGCAGTCCGATCGCCCCCGGACGCAGAAATGATAGCGGCATTCTCGGCGTCCCAATATGATCCGTGATAAGCGCGTGGCTTGGCGAACTGCTCCTCGATCCACGCGCGATAGCCGAGCTGGGACACGCGCGTGGTGTCGGTGTCGGTGGGGCCGAACGTACTCTGAGTCAGAAACCTTGTCGCTTCCCCCGTCGTAGCCGGAAAATCCAGCCAGTTTCTCGATGGAAGTGCCACCGCTGCCAGGTTGGCTGCAGTCAGTCCAAAAATGGGAACCCAGCTCGCGTTGTTGCTCCTCCGCCAGACTCCGAACTGACCACCGAAATCGATTACAAGATCGTCCTGCTGGTTTGCGTCGGTATCTACCGCGATCATTCCTTTTGCGGAGAGACCATGGAGCTGACTCCATTGGGTCGCCTTGGCGTAAGCCCATATTCCATATTGGTCCCCAAAGTCGATGAATACCGAGTCTCGATAGCCGCTCCGAGTCACGTCCGCCGCCACCGCGGACTTCGCGCTGAGTCCGTGTAGCTGTGCCCATGCAGCATTGTTGTGGCGGACCCAAATGCCATACTGAGTGCCGAAGTCCACCACGAGGTCGTCCTGCCGATTCTTGTCGAGATCCGCGCTCATCATCCAGCGAGCGCTCTGTCCGTGAACCTGCTGCCACGTCTTGTTGTTTAGATACGCCCAGATTCCGTAAAGATCTCCGAAGTCAATTACCAGATCGATACGTCCGTTGTGGTCAAGGTCAATCAGTACGGCAGATTTGGACGAACTATCATGCAGCTTGATCCACGAAGTCGAGTCACGATGAATCCAGATGCCGGTCGGGGCGCCGAAGTCGACAACCAGATCGTCTCGGCCGCTCCCGTCAAGGTCGCCGGCCAGTATCCACTTTGCACTTGCCGGATGAATCTGTTTCCATCCGCCGTTGTCGAGCATCGCCCAGATGCCCGGTCCGCCGAAGTCGATTACCGTGTCCGCCTGGCCATTTCGATCGACATCTGCGCGAATGGCCGACTTGATCGGCTGCGAATGAATGTACGACCAGGCGTTTTTCGCGCTGGCGTAGCCCCAGATTCCGTGAGCCGGACCGAGATCAAGCAACAGGTCCCGCCCTTTTGGCGAGACCGACGTTGAGGGTGGACTGATCGGTGCCGAGATCGCCGCTGTAACGACAAAGCACAGGGCGATTCCTGCGCCCAGGAGTCGTCTCGAAACGCTGGCAATGGAACTGCGCATGGTGCCCTCTTTGTTATCCGGCTGGAGATGGGTTGATTGGCTTGTGTCGCGCGGCTTCGGGCCGAGCCCGGGGCGGTCGAAAGCAAACAGCAGGCCTGAACTGCTAAACCTAAAGCCGGCCAGCAAAAGCTGGTGGCGGCCAAGACAAGCATGGAGTCAAACCGTCGGGTGTGGGCGACGAAGAGCGCCTCGCCTGACCGACCCGCCCCGAACCTCGTGTGACAAATTTTGTCAGCTCCGGTGGGGACGGGGAATGATGTGACAATGCGGCTTGACGGCGTCGCCCGTCGGCGTCTCCCGCTGCACGCAAGGAGAAACACGAATGACCGGAAAATCCCTCGATCTGGCGCGCGCCTACCGGGTTGCCGACGGCCGGAAGTTTCGTCTCGAACGGCATTCCCCTTCGGATACCGGACCGTTGCGGTCCGATGAAGACGCGCTGGCCCAGTCGATGCTTGCCGGGAGCATCGAGCGGATCGCCGACCTGCAGGAGAAACTCTACGCCCAGGACCACTGGGCTGTGCTACTGATATTCCAGGCGATGGATGCGGCTGGCAAGGACTCGACGATCAAGCAGGTGATGTCGGGCATCAATCCGCAGGGATGCCAGGTATTCAGCTTCAAGGCTCCCTCGGACGAGGAACTCGACCACGATTTCCTCTGGCGCACTATGCGCTGTCTGCCGGAGCGGGGACGCATCGGCATTTTCAACCGGTCCTACTATGAAGAGACGCTGGTGGTCCGCGTGCATCCGGAGATACTTGCGCACCAGCGGCTTCCGCCGGAACTGGTCGGCAAGCGGATCTGGGATCAGCGATTCGAGGATATCGTCGCCTTTGAACGCTACCTGTCGCGCAACGGTGTCAAGATCATCAAATTCTTCCTGAACGTTTCCAAGGCAGAGCAGAAGAAGCGATTTCTTGCGCGGCTCGATGCGCCATCGAAGAACTGGAAATTTGCCGCCGGAGATCTGAAGGAGCGCGCACGCTGGAACGACTACATGGAGGCCTACGAGGCGACCATACGCCACACGGCCAAGCCTTTCGCTCCCTGGTATGTCGTGCCGGCGGACAACAAGTGGTATACCCGGCTGGTCGTTGCCTCGGCGATCGTCGACGCCATGAGCGAACTGAAACTGCAATATCCCCGACTGACCGACGAGCAGCGCGAACAGTTGGAGCTTGCCCGAACGCAATTGACACAGAAGAAGGCCTGACCCAGGTCGGAGACCGACCTGCTGGCCTTCCTTCAAGGACACTACCATGGTGAGTCATGCTCAGTGGGCAAGGCTTGCCGCGGCGAGTTCGAGCAGCAGACTTTCCTGGGCGACCGAGCGGGCACGGCGGGAGTTGACGGTCGCGTAATTGCCGTTGCTGTCCATCGACCAGGCCTGTGCGTTGTCCTGCAGGTAGGGACGCAAACCCTCTTTCATCACGCGGCGCTTCAGTCGTCCATCCAGCACCGGAAAGCACACTTCGATCCGGCGAAAGACGTTGCGCTCCATCCAGTCGGCGCTGGCCAGGTAGGTGCTCTCCTGGCCATCGGCGTGGAAATAGAAGATTCGCGAATGTTCGAGAAAACGCCCGACCACCGAACGCACTCTGATGTTGTCCGACAGACCCGCGACGCCGGGACGTAGCGCGCAGACGCCGCGAACGATCAGATCGATCTGTACCCCGGCGCCGCTCGCTTCGTAAAGCGCGGCTATGATCAACGGTTCGAGCAGCGAATTCATCTTGGCGATGATCCGGCCCTTGCGGCCGGCGCGCGCGGCATCGGCCTCGGCCCGAATCGCGGCGATCAGGTTGGAATGAAGGGTGAATGGCGCCTGCCACAGGTGCTTCAACTCACCCGCCCGTCCGAGCCCGGTCAGCTGTTTGAAAACTTCATTGACGTCGGCGCCGATCTCCTCGTTGGCGGTCAGCAGTCCGAAGTCGGTGTAAAGCCGCGTCGTCCGCGGATGGTAGTTGCCGGTCCCCAGATGCACATAGCGGCGCAGCACGCCGGGCCGCGAGCCGTCATTGTCCTCGCGGCGGACGATCAACAGCATCTTGGCATGCGTCTTGTAGCCGACCACCCCATAGACGACATGTGCGCCGGCCTCTTCCAGACGGGCGGCGATCGAAAGATTCGCCTCCTCGTCGAAGCGCGCCATCAGTTCCACCACCACGGTCACTTCCTTGCCCTTCTGTGCGGCCCGCAGCAGCGATTCCATCAGCACCGAGTCGGTACCCGTGCGATATACGGTCATCCGGATAGCCAGCACGTTGGTGTCGTCCGCGGCGGCGTTGAGCAGGTCGATCACGGGGTTGAAGCTCTGGAACGGGTGGTGCAACAGCACGTCCTGCTTGCGCATCACCTCGAAAATGTCGGAACGCTTGTCGAGGGTCTTCGGTCGCCCGGGCCGAAAGGCCGGATACTTCAGATCGGGACGGTCGACCGAGTCCGGCACGCGGATCAATCGCACCAGGTTGACCAGCCCATGGACGCGGAACATATCGGGTGCCGACAAGCCGAATTGTTGCAGCAGGAATTCAGCCATCGCTTCCGAACAGTTGTCCGCCACTTCGAGCCGCACCGCGTCGCCGAAATGGCGCTGCGGCAATTCCCCCTGCAGGGCGGCGCGCAGATTCTTGGTCTCTTCCTCATCGACGAACAGGTCCGAGTTGCGTGTTACGCGGAACTGGTAGCAACCGAGTATGTTCATGCCCTCGAACAGGTCGCCGACATGCGCATGCATTATTGACGAGAGGAACACGAAGCAGTAGTCGAGGCCGGAAATCGACTTGGGCAACTGGATGACTCGTGGCAGGGCGCGCGGCGCCTGCACTATCGCCGCGCCGGAGTCGCGGCCGAAGGCGTCCAGACCGTCCAACTCGACCGCGAAGTTGAGGCTCTTGTTGAGCACGCGCGGGAAGGGGTGGGCCGGATCGAGCCCAATCGGGGTCAGGACCGGCATCACTTCACGCTCGAAATAGCTGTGCACCCAGGCCCGCTGCTCGGCCGTCCAGTGGCTGCGGCGGAGAATCACGATTCCCTGCTTCTCGAGCGCGGGAAGGATAGCGTCATTGAGCAGCGTGTACTGCCGGGCAACGATGGCGTGTGCCTCGTCGGTGACCCGGCGATAGACCTCTTGCGGCGTCAAGCCGTCCGCGCCGCCTGCCAGCGAACCCAGCTTGATCTGCTCCTTCAGTCCCGCGACGCGGATCTCGAAGAATTCATCCAGGTTCGACGAGACGATGCACAGAAAGCGCAGTCGCTCGAGTAGCGGCACCCGTTCGTCCGCAGCCTGCGCAAGTACCCGCTGCTGGAACTTGAGCAGGGACAGTTCGCGGTTCAAGAAGCATTCGGCTGGCAAAGGGCCCGGATCTGGTTCGCGCTTCATGGTGGTCGTTGTTCCCGGCGGAGTTGACATGACAAACATCCCGGATTGTAAGTATGTGACGAAATCATTGCGGTTTCATTGCAGGGGGCAGGCCGTGAGGCGCGCGAGTCGCAACGGCCGGCGTAGCAGCGCGAGGCGCCGGCTGCGGTTGCGGTGTCACGGCGATAGCTTCATCGTTCCGGTCTGGGTCACGCCGCCGACGGCACTGCCGATCTGCGAAAGTCGGCCAGGGGCGCGATAGCCCGACCGGCGATCGCCCGCTCTGCCTGCCGCCTCGCCTGTCAGCCAGCATTCATGCGGGTTCCAGTACGGAGTGGGGCGCCGCGCGCGCCGCCGGGGACGGCGCCGGTTTGCATGCAGTTGGGCGACCGACGATAATCGCCGACTACGTGCCGGCCGTTGGTGCCGGCGGGATAGGGAGTCTGTCGATGGATCTCTGGGCGTGCCCGGCAGTAGTGACCGGAGCGGCATCGGGTTTGGGGGCGGAAACCGCGCGTTTTCTCGCCGAGGCGGGCGCGAAGGTGACGCTGATCGACATCGACGCAGCCGGTGTGCAGAAGGTCGGCGAGGAAATCGGTGCCCTGGCCATTCCCTGTGACGTTGCCGATTCCGCCTCGGCGGAGCGCGCTCTGGCTACGGCGCGCGACACGCACGGGGCGGCCCGCGTGCTGGTTCACTGCGTCGGCCGCGGGCACTCCGAGCCGATCGTCGGCGCCGGCGGCCCGATGCCGCTCGACGACTTTCGCCAGCTTGTCGAGGTCAATCTGATCTCGACCTTCAACATGATGCGTCTGGTCGCCGCCGACATGGCGGCCCTGCCGGCGCTGGCCAATGGCGAGCGCGGCGTCATTCTGTCGACGGCGTCGGTTGCGGCCTACGAGGGGCAAAGCGGCGAGGCCGCGTATTCGGCCTCGAAAGGCGGCGTGGTCAGCATGATCCTGCCGGCCGCCCGCGAGCTCGGCCCTCTTGGCATCCGCGTTATCGGCATCGCACCCGGCCTGTTCGGCACGCAGACCCTGTTCAACATGGAGAAGAATCTCGATTCGCGCCTTGCGCACCAGATTCCGTTTCCGCACCGCTTCGGCGACCCGGCCGAGTTCGCCATGCTGGTCCTGCATGTTCTGAAGAACGTGATGATCAACGGCACGGTGCTACGCCTTGACGGCGGCCACCACAGCTAGCCAAAGGGCGCGCCGTCTGCCGGGGGATCTGCCATGAACAAGTCGCTGATGCTGCACCTCGTCTCGCACGCGTCGGGCGAACTGGTGGAGATGCTCGCGCGCAATGCGGTCTCGCAGCTCGAAGGAATTCACGTCGAGCGCAAAGTGTGGAAAATGGTTCGCCGCATGGGTCAGATTCCGGATATTCTTGCTGCGGTGTCCAGTGCGCCCGGCTATGTCCTGCACAGCATCAGCCACAGCGATGTCAGGGAAGCGCTCGAGCAAGGCTGCGAGCAACTCGGCGTGCCGTGCCAGTTTGCGCTCGAGCCGCTGGTCAGCCGGCTCGCCGAACATGCCAGCGCCCAAGTGCAATTCACCACCAGTTCTGGCGACGCCTTCGACGAGGACTACTACCGCCGCATCGAGGCGATGAAGTTCGCGCTGGCTCATGACGATGGGGTGGCCAGCGACGATCTCTCCGGTGCGGATGTCATCATCGTCGGCGTCTCGCGGGCAACCAAGACGCCGACCTGCATGTACCTTGCCTCGCGCGGCATCAAGGCGGCCAACGTGCCGCTGGTGCCCGGCGCGCCGCTGCCGGCGGGGCTATTGACGCCGGAGTTGCCGCTGGTGGTCGGGCTGATTGTCGACGCGGCGCGCCTGGCGCTGATCCGTTCGGCCCGGCTGACCGCGCTGAACCAGGACGCGAATACCGACTACACCGATAGCGATTCCTTGCGCAAGGAAGTGCTGGAAGCACGCCGCCTGTTCATCCGTCGCGGCTGGCCGATCATCGATGTCACCAACCGCTCGATCGAGCAGACCGCCTCGCTGATCATCGACAAGCTCAAGGCGCGTGCCGGCGACGGCGCATAGCGTCCGAACGCCGCTGCCACCGTCAGGAGACCGTGCGGGTGCGCTTGCGGAAGATGTTTCCCAGGGCGACGTACTTGGCGCGCAGGGGCAGGCGCTCGTCCGCCAGCGCGTCGAGGAAATCCGACAAACGGCGGGATTTGCCCACCGCATAGAGCGCCAGCAGCCCGCAGATCGCCCCGACCACCGTGAAGTAGGTGATTTTCTGCGATAGCGACGCGTCGGCTTCGGCGATCAGGTTCATGCCGAGGAATCCGGTACACACGGTGAGGATCATGCCGAAGATGGTCGTCACCGTCAGTCGCACCATGGAGTTGGACTGGCGGCGGAGCGTGTCGCTGTCCAGGTAGGTGCTCATGTCCTGGATCTCCTCGCGCACCTCGTTGTAGAGCCGGTCGGTGTCGAGGTTTTCGGTGCACATGCGAAACAGGTCGCGTGCCTGCGCCTGGTCCGACACGTCGTGGAACCAGTAGCGGTGCGTGAAGCGCAGGAACACCTCGAAGGTCTGGCGGATGCCCCGTTTGAATTGGCGCACGCTGTCGGCATTGTTGATTTCGAGCTTGTTCAAGGTGATGACCAGGCGGTCGGAGAGCATCAGCAGGGCCGCCCGGTGAAAGTGCGCGATCATGAAGAGCAGGAAGTACTGATGCCGGAACTGGCCGACCATGCCGGTCTCGCGCTCGACGAACGCGCGGTCTTTGGCGCTGCCGATCACCGCCAGCGTCCGGCCGCTGCAGATGAAGCGCGTGCTGAATTCGCGCGCCTCGTTGCACCAGTGGCGGTCGTAGCAATTGCGCTGCTCGAAACGCATCAGATGGCGGCGCGAGTAGGGCAGCGTCTGGCTGGGGCCGGGCGCGGCGGCAAGCCCGAGGCGGACGAAGTCGGCGCGCGCAAGCGCCAGCGGATCGTCCACCGCCAGATACGCCATCAGCGGCATGCGGTGATACTCGATATTGCGATAGCGCATCAAGCCCGGCTCGCCCGAGTAGTGCGGCACCAGCGGCTTGAGCAGGAATTCCCAGTGCGCGGCGACCGACGGCGCGCGATAGCGCGCCACATGGGTCAGGTAGCGTTCGTCCTGCTCGTAATCCGATGTCGCGACGACCTGCCCGGCGGCAGACAGCCATTCGACACGCTCCAGGCAGTGGCTGGGCGAACCGTCCGCGTCCCAGTCCAGCGGATAGGCGCGACCGAGTCCGTAGATCGTGTGCTGGACCTGATCGAGCGTCACATTTTCGGCATGGATCTCGACCGCCAGCAGGATCACGTCGATGTCGAAAAAGAAATACAGCTCCACATGGCCGACCTCGAAGAGGGTCGGCGCCGCGCCGCGAACGGTGGTTACCCTGGCCCTGGCGATGTCGTTGCGGCGGAACACGCGCACCGGCGATTCCGAATGCCAGGCGTTGGCTTTGCCTGCCAGACCCTCGCCGTAGAGAAAGCGCTGGACGTGCGGCAGAAAGGTGACGAATTCGTTGTAGTGCCGGCGCTGGAACCTGGACTGATCGCCGGTGAATTCGGACGACAGCTCGCGCCACGGGTTGTCCGGGCCGGCTTTCTCCAGCATCTCCCAGTCTTTCTGGTGCTGCTTGCCGTCGTCGATCTGCATCAACTGCAGCGGCCACAGCAGGATTTGCCGGTAGTGCCGGACGATCGTCGGCGAAGCGCTGTCTTGAGCCATGATGGTGTTCCAGGCCGGTTCGGTGCCGCCGATTCTCGCAGAAGCGGCGCTGCTGCGGGAGTATCCGGCCGCCAGCGGAACGCCCGCGCAACGCGAGCCGGCGGAGAGACGGCGCAGTCAATGGCACAATGCGCGATCCGGCTCGGCGCGCGCCGGACCTTCCAGACCAGAAACGGACAATCCGGCAAATGGACGTGCAATCCACCCGCATCATCGTCAGCGTGATCGGCCAGGACAAGGTCGGCATCATCGCCGGCGTGTCGGCGGTTCTGGCGCAGGCGCAGGCCAGTATCCTCGACATTTCGCAGACCGTGATGCAGGGCTGCTTCAGCATGATCATGATGGTCGATCTGGAACACGCCGGCGTGTCCTTCGCCGAGCTAAAACGTCTGCTGGCCGAGAAGGGTGACGAACTGGGCGTGCGCATCGATGCCCAGCAGGAAGACGTGTTCCGCTACATGCACCGGCTCTGAACGGGCGCCACGATGACGCGACTGCGGTTCCAGCCCGAGGAAATCCTCGAAACCATCCGCATGGTCCAGATGGAGAATCTGGACATCCGCACCATCACCATGGGTATCAGCCTGCGCGATTGCGCCGATGCCAGCCTCAAGACCTGCGCCACCCTGGCCTACGACAAGATCTGTCGCCTGGCGGCGCGGCTGGTCGCGGTCGGCGACGAAATCGAGCGCGACTACGGCGTGCCGATCATCCACAAGCGCATCTCGGTCACCCCGATCGCCCTGGTGGCAGAGCGTTCCGATGCCGACGACTACACGCTGATGGCGACCTACCTCGACCGCGCGGCGCAAGAGGTCGGGGTGAACTTCATCGGCGGTTTCTCCGCGCTGGTGCAGAAGGGCTACACCCGCGGCGACCGGGCGCTGATCGCCTCGATTCCCGAGGCGCTGGCCGGTACGCAACGCGTTTGCGCGTCGGTCAACGTCGCCAGCACCAAGGCCGGCATCAACATGGACGCGGTGGCGCAAATGGGCCGCATCATCAAGCAGACGGCGGAGAAGACCGCGGCGCAGGGCGGCATCGGCTGCGCCAAGCTGGTGGTGTTCTGCAACGCGGTCGAAGACAACCCGTTCATGGCGGGTGCCTTCCACGGCATCGGCGAGCCGGAGTGCGTGATCAATGTCGGCGTCAGCGGGCCGGGCGTGGTGCTGCGGGCGATCGAGCAGCAGCCGGACGCCGACTTCGGCGAACTCGCGGCGATCATCAAGCGCACCGCCTTCAAGGTCACGCGGATGGGCGAACTGGCCGGGCGGGTCGCCTCGCAGAAGCTCGGCGTGCCGTTCGGCATCGTCGATCTGTCGCTCGCGCCGACGCCGGCGCAGGGCGACAGCGTGGCGCGCATCCTAGAGCAAATGGGCCTGGAGCGTGTCGGCGCTCACGGCTCGACCGCAGCGCTGGCGATGCTCAACGATGCGGTGAAAAAGGGCGGGGCGATGGCCTCGACCCAGGTCGGCGGCCTGTCGGGCGCCTTCATTCCGGTCAGCGAAGACATCGGCATGATCGAGGCGGCCGAACTCGGCGTGCTGGGCATCGACAAGCTCGAAGCGATGACCTGCGTCTGCTCGGTCGGCCTGGACATGATCGCGATTCCCGGCGACACGCCGGCCGAAACCATCGGCGGCATCATCGCCGACGAGGCGGCGATCGGCATGATCAACCGCAAGACCACCGCCGTGCGGGTGATTCCGGTGCCCGGCAAGCAGGTTGGCGATGCGGTGGAATTCGGCGGACTGCTCGGGCGCGCGCCGGTCATGCCGGTCAATACGATGTCCTGCGCGCGCTTCATCGCCCGCGGCGGCCGCATTCCGGCGCCGCTGCAGGCGTTGAACAACTGAATGCGCAAGCTTGCGGGCGACCGCAGCAACACGGCCTCGGCGCGCCGTAAAGCGGTTCGACCTCCACGCGAGGCGTGCCTGAAAGGCGCATGGATTGGCGTTCTGCAGGCTGCCTACGCTGCGAGGTCCAATCCATGGGGTGTTCGGCATGGCATGCCCGTAGACCGCCAATCCATGCGGCCCGCAGAGGCATGCGTTACGCGCATTGAATTCCCGTGGCGTTGTGCCAACATCCTTGCACGACCGATCCATCGACCGAAGCATTCAGGGAGTGACCATCATGCTGACAGCCACCTGCCACTGCGGCGCCGTGCGGATCGAGATTCCGCGCCGGCCGCGCAGCCTGACCAATTGCAATTGCTCGATCTGCCGCCGCTACGGCACGCTGTGGGCGTACTACAAGGCGTCGGAAGTACGCGTGGACGGCGCGGCCGGTTCGACCAGCGCCTACGCCTGGGGCGAGAAGCGGTTGCGATTCGTCAGGTGCAGCACCTGCGGCTGCATCACGCACTGGGAACGCATCCATCCAACCGCGAACAGCAGAGTCGGCGTCAATGCCCGCAACTTCGAACCGGACGCGCTCGGACCGGTTCGAATCCGGTTGCTCGACGGGGCGTCCACCTGGAAGTACGTTGACTGAGGGCGCAGGTGCCGACGTGTTTGCTCGGCACGGCTGCCACCGCATGAGCGGTCCCGAATTCGAGCGGCCAGCAGCATGCGCCTATGACGCCGCGCGCAGATGGTGATCCGGTTGGCCGCTGCTGAAGACGCCGAAGCGATCGGTCGCGTCCGGGTCGCGGCCTGGCAGGCGGCCTACCGCGGGCACATGCCTGACGACTACCTCGACTCGCTCGATCCACGGGCGAATCTGGACGAACTCAGAGCAATCCTCGCGTCGCCGCAACCGCCATTCGTGCTGCGGGTCGCCG